>Ga0315907_10005811_pt1 | contig 13271 bp, 10 predicted proteins | sample LakEriMetagenome_3_FD_203525 | JGI IMG/M metagenome (GOLD analysis project Ga0315907, IMG submission 203525) | Freshwater fungal communities from buoy surface, Lake Erie, Ohio, United States - Buoy 12 MA123 | ecosystem: Environmental > Aquatic > Freshwater > Lake > Lake biofilm | place: USA...
ACGAAGCAACCCTTTTTTACCAACTGTATCGAATTTTTCTCGCCATTCCGGATGCACCCAAAGCAGAAGATTATAAAAAGCGAATTCTTGCGAAATATCCAGATTCCGAATATGCAAAAATCATAATCGATCCTGAATTTTTCAAAAATGAAAATCTCAGTAAATCCGAAGCAAGTAAATTTTACGAAGAAACCTACCTGTTGTATCAGGCAAAGCAATATACTGATGTTATTAGCCGCTGCAGAACATCCGAAACGCGTTATCAAGGAAATGCGCTCTCACCCAAATTCGCATTATTGAAAGCATTGGCCATTGGGCAAACCCGCGATATTGAAGCATTTAAAACAAGTCTTCAATCGGTAGTTAAAAATTTTCCAACCGATTCGGTTAAAGTAAAAGCGACGGAGCTACTCAATAGTTTAAATAAAGTTCAAGGCATTACACCAAAGGATAGTGTTGTTGCTCCGATGTTCAGCTACAAAGCCGACACTCTTCATTATTATGTTGTTATCGTAGAAAGTGTGACTTTTGACTTGGCTGATTTTAAAACACATTTGAGCGATTTTAATACGATGTACTTCTCTTTGAATAATTTACAAATAAACGATCGTTTACTTGGTGCCAACTATCAAGTTGTTGTCATTCAGTCTTTCCCTAATCGACTAGGTGCTTTCGATTACATGCGTTTGATTGACGATGACGACACGGTGTTTTTAAACATGGACATGAACATTACCGACGCTTTTATAATAAGTGTTGAAAACTATAACACCTTGATGAAAAACGGTAAAGTGAGCGAGTACCTTGATTTTTACAAACGCGTTTATCAATAAATTAAATTCTGCTTAAGCTATTTTTTTCTTATTATATTTGGCCTTTAATTCAAAACCTATCACCGTATGTTTAATAGCAAAGAAGGTAAATCGTCCGATTCAATGAATGTTTCAGGAACGAATCAAATTCTGTCTGGAACAATAATTACAGGCGACATTGTATGCGATGGAAATATTCGCATTGATGGAACGCTTAAAGGAAACTTGGTTGCAAAAGGCAAAGTTGTTATTGGGCCAAGCGGTTGTATTGATGGAGAATTGAATTGCCAAAATGCAGACATTTCGGGAACCGTTAAAGCAAAAGTAACTGTAGCCGAACAACTTACATTAAAGTCGACTGCAAAATTAAATGGAGATATTAGCACAAATAAATTGGCAATAGAACCAGGCGCAAACTTCAGTGGGGCTTGCAGCATGGGTGGTATCGTTAAAGATTTCGCCAAACATGGAGCTCAAAAAGAAAACAGACCCCTCCAAGAAAAAACAGCTTAACGATATAGGTCGATATGCTGGCCTTGGCCTTCAAATGATGTTAACGATTCTCGCCTTAACCGCATTGGGGAATTGGGCTGACAAAAATTTCAACGTCCAATATCCTCTATTTACTTTAACAGGTGCTGTATTAGGAATTGCAACATCCATGTATTGGCTATTAAAATCAACATCGAAAAACTAATGTCGAAAAACCTCTTCCGCTTTGTTTGGGTGATTCTCTCTCTTGGCATTTTGTTAGGTTCCTTGGCTAGTCTTGCATCTCATTATTCAATTATTCAGCTCTCCATTGCAAGCATTTATTTGCCTCTTTTTTTCTTTGTTGTTTTTAGCATCATCCTTCATTTTTTTCTGTTAAAATCCACAGAAGGAAGGCCACAGCGTTTTGTAACCACATTTATGGGTGTTCAGGCGCTCAAGATGTTTGTTCATTTGATGGTAATGACAATTGTTGGATTTATTTTCCCAATTATCGCCGTTCAATTTATTTTGGTTTATGCTTGTTACTACCTTTCGTTTACCTTAGTAGAAACAATTAGTCTGATGCGGATTTTCTAAAATGGAATTCGATCTTTAAATTCTATATGTATCTTTAAGTTAACTATGGCAGATAAAAAACGTTCTCCGACAAAAGCCCCTTTAAAAAAAGGGAACTCATCTCGCTTAATCCAATTTATTTGGATGATAATTGTTGGTCCTTTTGCCTTGCTTTTTCTAATTGTTTTCCTCACATCTATTGGACTTTTTGGATCATTGCCAACAATAGAAGATTTAGCTAATCCTAGATCCAATTTAGCTTCTGAAATTATTTCATCTGATAACGAAATTCTTGGGAAGTTTTATCTTGAAAATCGAAGCAGTGTTCGATATTCTGAAATTTCACCTAAAGTGGTTGACGCGCTTCTATCAATAGAAGATTTTCGTTTTTATGAGCATGCGGGTATTGATTTTAAAGCGATGCTCCGAGTTCTGTTTAGGACAATACTTGGCGGGGATTCCGGGTCCGGTGGTGGATCTACAATTACTCAGCAGCTTGCCAAAAACATGTTCCCCAGAGAAGATTTAAATATTTTTCAAATTGGGTTTCGCAAAATAAAAGAGTGGATTATCGCAATAAAACTTGAGCGCAACTTCACCAAAGAAGAAATCATTGCCCTGTATTTGAATACCGTTGATTTTGGGAATCAGGCATATGGGATTAAAAGCGCATCGACTATTTTTTTCGATAGCAACACCGATTCTCTTAAAATAGAAGAGGCTGCATTACTTGTTGGCGTTTTGAAAGGCCCGAGCTATTATAATCCAACAAGAAATTATGAACGCTCACTCACTCGTCGTAATGTTGTATTATCTCAAATGGTACGTTATGGAAAACTCTCCAAGGAAGCTTACGACTCACTCAAAATAATACCTATTGATCTCTCTAGATTTCGGGCGGAGAACCACAACTTGGGAAGTGCAACCTATTTCCGAGAATTTTTAAGAGAACAAATGGCACAATGGTGTAAAAAAAATAAAAAGCCCGACGGAACCAATTACAACCTTTACAAAGACGGTTTAAAGATATATACGACTATAAACTCTCGTATGCAGACTCATGCCGAAGAAGCAGTTAAAAACCATCTTAAGTCGCTTCAAAAAGAGTTTTTTGCCCATTGGAAAAACATGAAGAATGCTCCTTTTTCTGGGATTACTGAAGAAAAGATCAATTCGATTATTCGACAAGGTATGACGCGCAGCGATCGGTATAGAAGAATGAAAGCCGATGGCGTTTCAGAATCGGAAATAGAAAAAGTCTTTAACACTAAAATAAAAATGGAGGTATACACGTGGAATGGAGATTCAACTGTTACCATGTCTCCTTTGGATTCCATTCGTTATCACAAATTTTTTCTGCAAACAGGTTTAGTTTCTGTTGAACCCCAAACGGGCTATGTTCGTGCTTGGGTTGGAGGAATTAATCATCGTTATTTTCAATATGACCATGTATATAATGGCAAAAGACAAGTTGGCTCTACATTTAAGCCTTTTGTTTATGCTATTGCCATGCAGGAGGGTTGGTCGCCTTGTACACAAGTTCCTAATATTCCGATATGTATTAATGGACCATCTGGCCCTTGGTGTCCAGATAATTCTAGCGGTGAATATAGTGGGGCGATGGTTCCATTAAAGTCAGCTCTTGCCCACTCCATTAATCGTGTTTCTGCCTACCTTATCAAACAGTTTGGAGTAGAACCTGTAATAAAATTGGTTCGTCGAATGGGTATAACAAGTCATATTCCCGCCTCTCCATCAATTTGTTTGGGGACTGCAGATATTTCTGTATATGAAATGGCTGGTGCAATGAGCGCATTTGTAAATGAGGGGGTTTTCATTGAACCCACTTGGATTACTCGCATTGAAGATAAAAACGGGACTGTTCTTGAAAGTTTCGTTCCAAAAACAGACGAAGTCATGAGTCAAGAGACCGCATTTCTTGTCATAGAGCTTATGAAAGGTGTTGTAGAAGGAGGAACCGCGGGACGTTTGCGTGGTAAGTATGGCTTAACAAACCCCATTGCTGGTAAAACAGGAACGACTCAAAATAATTCCGACGGTTGGTTTATGGGACTTACTCCCGAATTGGTAACCAGCGTTTGGGTAGGTTGCGAAGATCGTGCAGCACATTTTCGGTCAACGGCTCTTGGGCAAGGCGCAAATATGGCTCTTCCTATCTGGGGTTTGTACATGCAGCGCGTTTACCGTGATCCGAAATTGAAGGTTTCTAAAGGCGATTTTAAACGGCCGACTGAACTTAATACGGAGATTGATTGTTCCAAATACAGACAGGGATCTTCCCAACAAATTCAACCCGAAAACTTTGACAATCTTTAAAAAATGAATAAAAAAGTAGCAAATGCAGATGCTGCCATAGAAGGCATTTCCGATAATATGGTGATTGGTCTGGGTGGTTTTGGATTGTGCGGCATTCCGGAAAATTCCATTGCTGCTCTCATCCGCAAAGGCGTAAAAGAACTTACCTGCATTTCGAATAATGCGGGTGTGGATAACTTTGGAATTGGTTTGATGCTTCAAACTAGACAAGTGAAGAAGATGATTTCTTCCTATGTGGGCGAAAATGAAGAGTTTGAACGTCAAATGCTTAGTGGTGAACTCGACGTAGATTTGGTGCCTCAAGGAACATTGGCCACTCGATTGATGGCTGCAGGCTATGGAATGCCGGCCATTTTCACTCCTGCGGGTGTGGGAACCGAAGTCGCTATTGGAAAAGAGTCCCGCATTTTTGGCAACAAAGAATATTTGATGGAATATGCGTTCGATATCGACTTCTCCATTGTAAAAGCTTGGAAAGGAGATTCTCATGGCAACCTAATTTTCCGAAAGACCTCCCGAAATTTCAATCCTTTGGTTGCTATGGCGGGTAAAATTACCATTGCAGAGGTGGAGGAATTAGTTCCTGCCGGAGAACTCGATCCCGATCATATTCATCTTCCCGGTATTTATGTACACCGCATTTTTCAAGGTGCCAACTACGAGAAACGCATTGAACAACGAACCGTTCGTTCGATGTATTGATTTTAGGTAATTCAAATAACGTATCATGCTTGACAAAAACGGAATTGCAAAGCGCATTGCGCATGAAATTAAAGATGGATATTACGTAAACTTGGGTATTGGCATTCCAACACTTGTGGCTAACTATATTCCCGAAGGAATGAATGTGGTTTTACAAAGTGAAAACGGATTACTAGGCATTGGCCCATTTCCATTTGAAGGTGAAGAAGATGCCGATTTAATTAACGCCGGAAAACAAACCATCACAACCGTTCCGGGTTCTGTATTTTTTGATTCGGCTTTGTCGTTTGGAATGATTCGCGCGGGAAAGGTAGACCTTACCATTCTAGGCGCCATGGAGGTTTCTGAAAATGGCGACATTGCCAACTGGAAAATTCCGGGCAAAATGGTAAAAGGAATGGGCGGTGCAATGGATCTTGTTGCTTCTGCAAAGAATATCATTGTTGCTATGCAGCATGTGAACAAAGCGGGTGAATCTAAACTTTTACCGGCATGCGATCTTCCCCTAACTGGAATCCGTTGTGTAAAGAAGATTGTAACCGAATTGGCGGTTTTAGATGTGCTTCCAGAAGGCGGCTTCCGATTACTTGAGCGCGCTCCAGGTGTTTCGGTTGAGGACATCATTAAAGCGACCGCTGGAAAACTAATCGTTGAAGGCGAGATTCCAGAAATGACGCTTTAGTTCCTCGGAAAGCTGTTTTTATTTCACCTCCCAAACGCTTGGGCCACGAAGCAACTTATTTAAATCTCCTGCACCTTTATTGGCAATTGCTTCTTCAATTTGTTGGTTGAAAGCTGCTTCGTAAGTAAAACGTTGCTCCGAATAAAACACGCCAAATGGTCGAGGAAATTGTCCTTCGATCGTTGCATCATCGAAGAAACGAACCAATAAATTAGCTTTGGCCCGATCGGATTCGTCGTGAATCCATAAATCATCCGCCGAAAAATCATTCAAGGAAACAACACGCGGCTTAAAACCATCTAGGCGAATTCCTTTGTCTTTATCGGGACCGAAAATAAGCGGTTGACCATGCTCCACAAACAACGTTGAATTTGCTTTGCTCGACTTCTCCGTGAAAACTTCAAATGCGCCGTCGTTGAATACATTGCAATTTTGATAAATCTCCACCAAAGATGCTCCTTTATGCGCATTCGCACGTTTTAAAATAGTACGCAGATGAATCGGATCGCGATCCATGGAACGAGCCACAAAAGTTCCGTCTGCGCCCATTACCAAAGCCAATGGATTGAATGGATGATCGACCGAACCCATGGGCGTTGATTTGGTCACTTTGCCCAATTCGGATGTTGGTGAATATTGGCCTTTCGTTAAACCATAAATCTCATTGTTGAAAAGGAGAATATTCACATCGAAATTCCTTCTTAACAGATGGATAAAATGGTTTCCTCCAATAGACATCGAATCGCCATCACCCGTAATAATCCAAACACTAAGATCTGGTCGAGTTGCCTTTAATCCAGAAGCAATGGCTGTTGCGCGACCATGAATGGAGTGCATTCCATACGTTTCCATGTAATACGGAAAACGAGAAGAGCAGCCGATTCCAGAAATGAAAACAATTTCTTCACGTTTTAATCCCAATTCGGGAAGCACCGTTTGAACTTGTTTTAAAATGGAATAATCGCCGCAACCCGGACACCAACGAATGTCCTGATCGGTAACTAATTCTTTTGATGTAAATGCCTGAGGGGCTGTATCTAAATCGGGCGTACTCATATTAAGCAAGACTTATGATTTTGTTATAAAGCTCTTCCGATGAAAATGGAATGCCCTTGATTTTATTGAACCCTTCGGCTGGAAGTAAATATTTATCGCGCAGAATCCGAACCAATTGACCGTTATTCATTTCGGGAACTAAAATATGGTCGTAGTTTTTCATCAATTCACCTAAGTTTTTAGGCAGCGGACTGATGTATCTCACATGCGCATGAGCCACACTATAACCAGCTTCCAAAGCTCGCTTCACAGCTGTTTTAATTGAGCCATAGGTTGAGCCCCAGCCCACAATAAGTAATTTTCCTTTTTCGGGTCCATTATCAAGCGTTTGCAATGGAATGTAATCCGCAATTTTCTCCACTTTTTCGGCACGAAGCTTCACCATAAATTCATGGTTTTCGGGATCGTAGCTGATGTTTCCTGTTTCGTGTTCTTTTTCCAAACCACCAATTCGGTGTTCCAAACCTTTAACACCTGGAACAGCCCATTTGCGCGCTAATTTTTCGTCACGTTTGTATGGAAGAAACTTGCCATCTGCATCTTCTTCGGTTGCAAAATTGGCTTTGATTTCTTGTAAATCATCTGCATTTGGAAATCTCCAAGGCTCCGCACCATTTGCTAAATACCCATCACTCAGAAAAAACACAGGTGTGCTATGCTCAACGGCGATGCGACATGCTTCGTAAACTGCATAAAAACAATCGGATGGAGTTTGTGCAGAAATTACAGGAAGAGGAGCCTCTCCATTTCTGCCATATACGGCTTGTAATAAGTCCGCCTGTTCCGTTTTGGTTGGTAATCCGGTTGATGGCCCTCCGCGTTGAACATTGATAATGACCAATGGTAGTTCAAGCATGATTGCTAAACCGATGGCTTCTGTTTTAAGAGCGATACCAGGTCCTGAGGATGTTGTAATAGCTAAAGAACCTCCAAATGATGCACCTATTGCCGATGTTATGGCGGCAATTTCGTCTTCTGCTTGGAACGTTTTTACACCAAAATTTTTATACTTCGATAACTCGTGTAAAATATCGGAAGCGGGTGTTATAGGATAAGATCCAAGAAACAATCCAAGCCCAGACTTTTGCGAAGCCGCGATTAGACCTATCGCCGTTGCTGGATTTCCATTAATATTTCGGTATACGCCCGGTTTGATGCTTGCGGGTTTTACCTGAACTCGTTGCATGAAGGTTTCACTCGTTTCACCGTAAAAATATCCTGCTTTCAGGGTTTTGATATTCGCCTCAACAATTTCGGGGCGTTTCGCGAACTTCTGTTCAAGAAACTTAATGGTGTGCTCGAGCGGACGATTGTATATCCAATAAATAAATCCAAGCACAAACATGTTTTTTGTACGATCTATTTCCTTTGTTCCCAAACCGCTTCCATCCAACGTTGCCTTTGTCATTTTTGTAACATCGAGCGTGAAAAGTTTGAAACCATCGAGGGACCCGTCTTCTAGCGGATTTACACCTTCGGGATATTTTGCAAGTCGCAGATTCTTTGTGTCGAAACCTTCGGTGTTTGCGATAATCATCCCTCCCGATTTTAACTGCTTGAGATTTGCTTTAAGCGCAGCAGCATTCATTACAACCAAAAGATCGCAATGGTCTCCAGGCGTGTAAATTTCTTCGGAACCAAATTTTATTTGAAAGCCCGAAACTCCCGCTAAAGTTCCTTGAGGAGCACGAATTTCGGCTGGGAAATTAGGGAAGGTACTAACGTCGTTTCCAAAAAGAGCGGTAGTTGTGGTGAATTGATCACCTGTAAGTTGGATTCCATCGCCCGAATCTCCTGCAAACAATATGGTTGCGTCGATCGCGATGAGTGAGTTGTTTTCCATTGCTTAATAAAACAGGACGACCTGTAAAATGTTGCGCAAATGTAGACAAAATGATTTGCCCTTTCTTTTCGATTGTGTCAAAAGATTGAACACTCTATTACCTTTGCGAAACAATTTCATTCAGCATTAACTTACATTTTCAACTTTAATAAAATGGAGTATCGTCGTTTGGGCCGTTCTGGCCTTCAAGTATCCGCACTTTCTTTGGGTTCGTGGCTCACCTTTGGAAAACAAATTTCCGATGATGTGGCCGAAGATCTTATGGTAACCGCCTACGAAAACGGGGTTAATTTTTTCGATAATGCTGAAATTTATGCGCGAGGGAAAAGTGAAATTGTGATGGGCAACATTCTGAAAAAGCAAGATTGGAGAAGAGATTCCTATGTTGTATCAAGTAAGGTGTTTTGGGGTGGCGACAAACCCAATCAAACCGGCCTTTCTCGCAAACATATTTTTGAGGCTTGCCATGCTGCATTGAAACGTTTTCAACTCGATTATCTGGATCTTTATTTTTGTCACCGCGCCGATCCTAATACCCCAATGGAAGAAACTGTTTGGGCAATGAACGACCTCATTCGTCAAGGGAAGATTTTATACTGGGGAACATCCGAATGGAGCGCTCAGCAAATTATGGAAGCAATTCTCATTGCCCGTCGCGACCATCTTGTGCCTCCAACGATGGAACAACCTCAGTATAACTTGCTACATCGTGGAAGATTTGAATTGGAGTACAGCCGAATTTTTTCTGAAATGGGATATGGTTCTACCATTTGGTCGCCACTTGCCTCAGGAATTTTATCAGGGAAGTATAACGATGGGTTTCCCGATGGAACTCGCCTTGGTATGCAAGGAATGGAATGGCTTCGCGACAAAATGCACACCGAAGAAAATCTAACTATCGCAAGAAAGCTGACAACTCTTGCTCAAGATTTGGGCACAACACTTCCGTCCTTATCGATTGCTTGGTGCTTAAAAAACCCGAATGTTAGTACGGTAATTCTTGGGGCATCTAAAACCGAACATCTCCTGGCTAATTTTAAAGCATTCGAAACATTGGCTTTATTAACCGATGAAGTTATTCTATCTATTGAAGATATTGTACAAAACAAACCCATACACCAAGGCTTCTAACATTGTTTTGTAACGAACTTACAAACTGCATTTATTTAGTACATTTGTTTTACACTAGCATACTAATCATGAAAAAACACCTATTCTTAAGTTTCTTATTGATTAATTTTTATGGGGTTTCTCATAAAGTTTTGGGGCAATGTACCGCACCACTCATTCCGGTTAATATCATTATCAACCCGGATAATTATCCGCAGGAAATTTCTTGGAGCTTAACGAATTCAGGAGTAACTATTGCTTCTGGAACTTCGACTGGTGCTTCGGTTTGTGTTGCACCCGAGTCATGTTTGTCGTTTCAAATTAACGATTCTGCTGGCGATGGTATTTGTTGCGGTTTTGGAACAGGCTCTTATTACATTACGCTCAATGGCGACACCATTGCCACGGGTGGAAATTATGGATCTGGTCAAACGGTTCAGTTTAATTGCCCTCCTGGTGGAGATTGCATTTCGGCAATACCAGCTATTGAAGGCTCCCAAATTGCTCCACAGCGAAACACCTGGTATTCGTTTACACCCGACTCTTCGGGAATGTATTTCGTTTCAACCTGTGCGATAAATACTTGTGATACAAAAATTTGGGTATACGATTATTGTGTTGGACTTCTAGTAACCTCTGGAAATGAAGGAACTATATACTACGACGACAATGCGGGCGGTTGCGGACAGCAAGCACGTATCAATGCCTTGATGCAAGCTGGTCAAACGTATTACATTCGCATTGGCGATGCTCAACAAAGTTGTATAGGTGAAATAAATTGGAGTCTTACATACAACGGACCGGTGGTGGGTTGCATGGATCCAACGTCGTGTAATTACAATCCAATTGCTACTGTTCCCGGCGTATGTTACCAAGATGGCGACCCCAATTGCCCCGATGGACGACCGGATTTAATTGTTGTTGAAAACACCATTAAAACCTCTATTTATCTTTCAACTATTCAAGCTGCGACCTGCTCAGTTGTTGAAGGATGTTTAACCGGTTATGGAACACGTGACATTATTCGTTTCACGACTCACATAAAAAACATAGGGACTGCCGATTATTTTATTGGGAATGCAACCACTCAACCCACTCAGTTTTCGACAGGAAATTGCCATGGTCACGCGCATTATAGTGGTTATGCGGAATACATCATGTATAACGAAGCAGGAACCGCTATTCCCGTAGGTTTTAAAAATGGGTTTTGTGTGTTGGATCTCGAATGTGGAGATGGAGGAAATGCGCAATATGGTTGCGGAAATATGGGGATTTCTAAGCAGTGTGGCGATATTTACAGTTCTGGTCTCGATTGCCAATGGATGGACATTACAGAGATTGATACAGGGCGCTACACCATGGTTGTTCGGGTAAATTGGGACAACTCTCCTGATGCACTTGGGCGGACAGAATTATCACTCACAAATAATTGGGCGCAAGTATGTATTCGCTTAGGAAGAGATGTAAATGGCGCAAGAACAATTGCACTACTTGACGATTGCGATCCATTTGTTGATTGTTCAGGAGAAATATATGGAAATGCCATTCTTGACTGTGAGGGAAATTGCGCAGGCACTCGTCAGATGGGCGATATAAATTTATCGGGAACCCAAGAAATGGCGGATGCTCAGAAATACGTGAACGATATTCTGGGGGACGATATTCAACCAACGCCATGTAATGATATTAACCAAGATGGTAAAATAACCGTTTTTGATGCAACATTGATTTCTAGTTGTGTTAACTATGGCCAAAACCATCCACATACAGGCAATCTTCCTCATAACCACTGTAACTTTCCTGGAGGTTTATACAACTCTGGAGATACCGTTACCCTTTCTATTTTAAATGTCGATTTTTCTGAGAAGTTTGTGGACATTGGAATTCTCAATCCAGATTCGCGTGTTACTTCATATGAATTTGATATGCATGGAATTCATATTTGGAATGTTGAAAGTTTGATTAACCCTTCCGAATATTCTGCTCAGCCCGATTTCGTTATTGGCGGAGAAAAAGTAATTGGCATAAGCTATCAGGATTCAACAATGCCTAAGTACTATGAGCCAACGCCTTTGTGCCGTATTCATTATTATGAATTAACCGATTCAGAAATTTGTATTGATCAAATTGTGGATGTTGTAAGTGGCGCTATTGAGCAAACAGCAACCGTAATTGGAGGAGATTGCTTCCAATTTGACCCAACAGGAATGCTCAATTTCGACAAATCGAATTTCTTTAGCCTTGTTCCCAATCCAACTTCAACAAGTGTTGATATTGACTTAAGAATGGCCAAAGCTATTGATGCCTCTATTCAAATTATGAATGCTCAAGGGCAATTGGTTTATACCCAACTCTTAAACGATGCAGAAAAACAACGTGTTTCCGTAAACACCTCTGCCCTAGCCAATGGAATTTATCTTGTAAACATTTTAACTGAAAATGGTCTTATGACTAAAAAGCTTGTGGTAAACCACTAAGCCCCAATGTTAAAAATTGGAAAGCCCCGTTGGATTTGTTTCAACGGGGCTTTTTTATGACTTGTGGAGGATTTTCTATTTCCTTTTTTTACCAATTACTCGTCCGAATGAAAGTGCGAACAATTGAGATGTTTCGGGACGAAAGCCCGTTTTGATATTGTTAACCGTAAAATTCTGTTTGTCAGTAACAAGAAAATTCATTGGGTAATAACGCAGTTTGATATATGATCCCTTCTTAAAATTAAATTCAAGAAACAAAGATGGATTTAGCAAAGGTGTTCGATCAGAAAACCACTCATTAAATTTCTCGACCTTCTCTCCTCTTCCTCTTCCTAAAAAGGTTTTTTGCTTGTAGTTAAAGAACAATTCGAGTTCGGCACCGAGAGCTGCATATACCCTTTTCTGCATGTCTCCGATTTTAATTCCAACAGGTATTCCTAATGCATACACACGTTGTTTCACTTTAATCGTGTCATTCAGCCGATTAATCATTCCAATATTTCGAACTCCTATTCCCGAATAAAGTCCAAGCGATTTTCCTAAATTCAAATGAAACTGCTCTCCAAAATGAAAAAAAGCGGAGTATCGAGGAATTGGATTGGATGCGTTAACCGAAAATGACTCTGTATTGGGTTTGTAGATAGTCACATTCCCTAAATTTCCAACAGATAAAATTCCTTCTGAAACGGTCGCGAAATATGCCTTTTTAATAGGTGCGGGTTTTTCCAAAGTTTGACCAATAGACAAAAGCGGCAGAAGCAAACCAAATGTGAAGGTGTAATTGATTTTCATGTTTCAGAAAATTAATTTTAGATGACATTTAACTCTTTCCCAACCTTAATAAATGCCGCAATGGCTTTATCTAAATGTTCTCTTTCATGACCAGCCGATATTTGAACACGAATTCTTGCTTGATCTTTGGGAACAACCGGGTAATAAAACCCAATTACATAAATTCCTTCTGCCAATAATTTTTCGGCAAAAACCTGACTGAGGCGGGCATCATACAACATAACTGGGCAAATGGGATGAATTCCGTCTTTAATATCGAAACCAGCCTCTTTCATTTTTGATCTGAAATAAGCAGCATTATCCATTAATTTATCGCGTAAATGTGTTGAGGAACTCAATAGATCCAAAACAGCGATACTCGCTCCAACAATTGATGGCGCAAGAGAATTTGAAAACAAATAAGGACGAGA
>Ga0315907_10005813_pt1 | contig 13270 bp, 8 predicted proteins | sample LakEriMetagenome_3_FD_203525 | JGI IMG/M metagenome (GOLD analysis project Ga0315907, IMG submission 203525) | Freshwater fungal communities from buoy surface, Lake Erie, Ohio, United States - Buoy 12 MA123 | ecosystem: Environmental > Aquatic > Freshwater > Lake > Lake biofilm | place: USA...
TTACGGTCAAGAATCTTACGGTCAAGCTCAATGAAGGCATAGTCATCTTTAGTTATATTATCCAGAGAGCGAGATATGATTTTTTTGCAAGAATACACAGAAGTTTTTGGAACGTTTACTGAGGCTTGCTCTGAAAAATCAACCTTGTAATCAAAGACCCATTTAAAATTCATGCAGTCAGCTTCAGAGCGAATACAATGCCCAGCTGTGACGATCTTATCTTCAGCAACTAAAAATCCCGAACAGTTAGCAGCTGAGATTTGTTGTGAAAATCTTTCTTTTGAACAAATCCCTCTTTGCTGAAGGGTTGAAGCAGTTATTTCAACTTCATTATTCGAAAGAAGTTTAAGATTGCTTCCCTTAATCATCGCAGCAGTTGATTTAGATAATTCAATAAAAGAAGCGTTTGTAGATTCGAAAACATCCCTACGATTATCCTCACCATAAATCACATCAACCTGATTAGATCCGGCCATTAAAGAACCGCAGAGGAAGAGAATTGAAACGGGAATTAGTTTGTGGGTCATTTTCATCGGAAATCCTTTTCCAAAAAGTGAAAATAGCAAAAGAGACTCAATAGGATTGTTTCAAAAATGGATGAGATCCGTAAACTTAAAGTTTCTTACAAATTTTGTTCAGAAATAAAAATGTTACGGCCTAATTCAATAGATGCAAACCGCCAAACCCGACCATCAGGATCAAGTAAGCGGCAAAAGTCATCCTCGATATCTAATAAGAGAAAACGTGAGGGGCCTTTGCGGTAGTAAAAAAAAGAGACTTTCTGCTTAAGGGCTTCATACTCTTGAGCATTAAGAGAAAACTCTATACAACTTGTCGCCTGTGAACCTTGAACTGCAGCTTTTTTAATTTCCAGCCAAGTTTGATTCAGATCTAAGCGCATGGAAATATCTGTCAATTCTTGAAGCTCGAGCTCTAAGACCTCAGTTAAAAAACTGAGGTAATCCTCGAAATAAAGTGTTTCTAAACTTAGTCCACAAAGCTTCATAAAAGTCATTTTAACTGTCTTAAATGAAGTGTGAAAAGAAAAATATTAAGCGCGAGTCAGTTTTAAAATAAAGGTCGTCTGAGCTGAAGATGAATCAAACTCCAGTGCCCCACCCATCTCGTTCATGAGGCCTTTTGCGATATAAAGACTTAAACCAGCAGCATCCGGGCGAGTTGAATTAAAAGGTGAAAAAAGATTTTTTTGAACTTCAGGATTAAGTCCCCGTCCAGAATCTCTCACTTTAATCAAGACGTGATCATCCACAAGCTCAAAGTTAATCCAGACATTTCTTTGATCCTCTGGAAGCTTAGTGAGTTCGTCTAGACAATTAAATATCAGAGACATGAGTGTAAAGCTTACGCTGCTGTAATTGGCCACAACATTAAGGTCTTCAGGTATCTCTTGAATCTCAAGCTGGATAAGTGACTTTCTCATTTTTTCGGTACATAAACTTAAGACTTCTTCGAAGATTATTTTTAAACTTTGATTAGTTATTTCACTCTGCTTGGCCGCCTTTGAAACTTTTCTCATGGCCTCAATGATCTTAGAAACTCTTTGGGCCATTTCATTAATTTTTGAAATCGATTTTGTGAGCATCGCAGGTTCAACAGGACCTTCTTGAATTTGACTGAGAAGAATTTCAGCTCTCCCAATGATCACAGCGATGGGATTATTGACTTCATGAGCAATTCCTGGCGCCATATCACCTAAAAGTGCTAGCTTTGACATCTTAATCATGGCTTCTTTTAAAGCATCCTGCTCACTCTTCATCATCACTAAACCTTCTTCGCTCTTTCTTCTACTAACCATTTAGTTGTATCTTCTAATCGATTAGAAACTGTTTCAAAAAGTATCTTAAACCACTTGGGCTGGGCGGCAAAATGAGACTCAAACTTTTCTTTGGGAATGGTAATCACTAAACTTTCTTCTAAGGCGACAGCAGATGCGGAACGTCGTTTATGAAGAAGAACACCCACTTCCCCAATCATTTCTCCGGCCTTGATGGTAGTAATCAGAATCTCTTCCCCACTTTCACTTTTTTTCACAATTTTAAGACATCCCTCTTTAACAAAAAAAAGATCCGTACTCAAATCTCCCTCTTTCATCAAATACTCACCTGGCTTAAGACTCAAAAGATTACCAGTGGCCGCTTGAGCATCAGTTTTTTTCTCAAGCAGGCCTATGACCTTTTCCATCACTTGCTTGGGCGTAAATGGTTTACCTAAGACTTCGATATGACCTAAGACCTCAAGCTCAACACGATAATCCTCAATGGCAGCACTAATAAGTATAATGGGCGTAGGTTTCATCGAAGCGCCTGCCTTCATCATTTTTTGCGCTTCAGTTGCCTGAATGTACTGAACAAACTTAATACCATCTTTTTTAGGCATTTTTATGTCAGTCAGGATAATATCAAACATTTCATTGCTAAATTTAAATGTGGCATCTAAACCATCACAGGCCGTCACAACTTTAAAATTTGCTGCCTCAAAGATATCAGTTAAAACTTCCAATAAATCTTTATCATCATCCACAATAAGGGCTTTATATTTTGGTTTTTTAGGGGCTTCCATAACAATTCCTTTTAGGAAATTTTAAACCAGTTTCTGATTTGGACCCAGAGAAACATCAAATTAAATGAGTTCTGGCCTATGACTTCTGACCCACAGCTCACCTTCGAAGCCTGAAAGTGCTTTTTCGAGAACAACCCGATGAATATCATCAAGCTTTTCATTTTCAGATGTTCCAAATTTTTTTCGCAAGAATGACTTTCGGGAGAATCCCAATAACCATCGATCGTGTCCAACTTGACGAGCTAGCTCTCCAAAATGATCTATGATCCACCAATTTTGCTCATAAGTTTTAGAAAAACCTAAGCAAGGGTCAAAGATAATTTGAGGATGTTTTTTTTGAATGAAATAATCCACCAATTCAAGTTCTGGCCGGCAGTAATCCATATGCCTTCCAGCAAGACTTCTTTGAGGGGCAAGGTTATGGCAAAAAACATAATCATGGCCCGATTTAAGAAACTCTTGGACATACTCATCAAACTTTCCAGAGACATCATTCCAAATGAGTTTTTGAGAAACTTTATGATCCTTAAAGTACTTTAAAATTTCAAAAATCGTTTCTGGATGATAGGTATCAACACTGAGTGTGGTCTTCGTCTCATTAAGATATGGCAGGACTAATTGCCACCTCTCCCACTCTGTTTGAAAATCTATAGATGAATTCATGGGGGCGGTTGACTCGGCCCCAATATCAATGACTTCAAATTGACTGAGAAATTGTAATCTAGATTTAATTTGATCGGGGTTAAAAAATTCTCCCCCATCAGAAAAAGAATTGGGGGTCACATTAAGGACCCCCATTCTATAGAGTTTCATTTAAGCTGGAGAAGGTTTTCCAGCGGCAAACACAGGATTTGCACCAGTCGCAGCAGATTCGCTCACAACGGATTCAGTAGGCTTCTTAGACATCACTGGCTGACCAATGTCTTTACCAGCAACTAGATCTCTAATTTGTTCAGCATCTAGAGTTTCCCAGGCCACAAGACCTAGGGCCACTCGATGGAGGGCCTCTATATTTTCATTGAGAATTTTTTTCGCAATTTCATAATTGGTATGAACAAGATTAGCAATTTCCATATCAATTTTGCGGCTTGTTTCATCAGAGAATGAAACACTCTCCCCGCCATAAACCATTCCACCATTTTGTTTTGTATAATTAATAGGTCCAAGTTTTTCACTCATTCCCCAATTACAAACCATACTGCGAGCTAGATCAGTGGCGCGTTCAATATCATTTGAAGCACCATTGGTCATTTCTCCGTAAATGATCTCCTCTGCAACTCGACCACCCATTAAGAATGAAATGAAGTTCTCACCCTTTTCTTTTGAAAGATTAAGCATGTCTTCATTAGGTAAAGTTTGAGTGACACCCAAGGCTTGACCACGAGGAATAATTGAAACTTTATGAATGGGGTCTGTATGAGGAAGGTTCATCCCAACCAGAGTGTGTCCAGCTTCATGATAAGCAGTGAGTTTCTTTTCTTTTTCAGAAATCATCATGGATTTACGAGCAACACCCATGAGAACCTTATCTTTAGCATTTTCAAAATCAATCATTCCAAGAGCTTTTTTACCATCTCGCGCGGCCAAAAGAGCAGCTTCATTAACGAGGTTAGCAAGATCTGCCCCAGTAAAACCAGGGGTCCCTTTGGCAATAACTTCTAAATCAATATCTGTAGTAAGAGGAGTCTTACGAGTATGAACTTTAAGGATCTGATGACGTCCACGAACATCTGGACGGCCTACAGTCACGCGTCGATCAAAACGACCTGGACGAAGAAGAGCCGGATCTAAAACATCAATACGGTTTGTGGCCGCCATGATAATCACACCATCATTACCCTCAAATCCATCCATCTCAACGAGAAGTTGGTTAAGAGTTTGCTCACGCTCATCATGACCACCGCCCATACCAGCACCACGGTGACGTCCAACAGCATCGATTTCATCAATAAAGATGATACAAGGAGCATGCTTTTTACCTTGTTCGAACAAATCACGAACACGGCTTGCACCTACACCCACGAACATTTCTACGAAATCAGAACCAGAAATTGAAAAGAAAGGAACACCTGCTTCACCGGCCACAGCACGGGCAAGCAAAGTTTTACCAGTACCTGGAGGACCAACGAGAAGACATCCCTTAGGAATCTTACCGCCAAGAGTGGTGTATTTTTTTGGATCTTTTAAAAAATCAACGATCTCTACCAGCTCTTCCTTGGCTTCCTCAACTCCAGCAACATCAACAAATGTCATTCGCTTGTCATTCTCTGTTAACATTTTTGCACGGGCCTTACCAAAACTCATGGCCTTGCCGCCGCCTGACTGTAATTGACGTAAGAAGAAAAAGAAAAACAAGAAAAGAAGAATCATTGGCAACCAGTTAATGAGTAAAGTTGCTAAGAAGCCCTGCTTCTCTTCTTTTTTATAATTAGGAACAATTCCAGCTGTCTTTAAAATGCGGAATGTTTCATCACCAGTATTCCCAGTTAATTCAAAGTAAGTCCCATTTTCATAGCCCTCTTTAAATTTCCCTTGGATAGCATTTTCTCCTTGGAAAGTGACCTCTTTCACATTCCCGGCCTCAACCGCTGTGATGAAGTTAGAAAAATTAATTTGTTTGGCTTGAATATTTTTTTGCTCTAAGACTTTCATCACAAAGGCCATGATTAAAATAACCACGATCCAGAGAATGAGAGTTTTTTGTTGTTTACGCATAAGAAACCTTTTCTAAGTGAATAAGCTGCCGAAAATCAACAGCATAAGAATTATACGAAAGGACACTACTCTTGGGAAGCAAAGAGATTAGACAAAGTCCAAAGAGGCAACAACTTGAGTGTTTCAGGCAGTTTTGTTTTTTTTCTTTCCCAGGTAGATAAACATTTTAAACAAGAAACAAAGCGGATTCCTCTTGATTGACAGAGTCTAGAGACTTCAGGAAACACCGAATCATTCACCGAGGAATTAAGTGTCTTATTAAGACTTTTATTTTCTAAAACGAGAACAAGCCCTGGCATATTGAGCATTGCATCCGGCATACTCAATAAATTTTTCCAGGATTGTTTGAGATCACTTACGGTCATTAAAGGTAGTTCAAGTTGGTTAAAATCTTTTATTTCCGACAAAGTCTTTGCAATTGCTGAATCGTAGTTTTTTAGTTTTTGGCGGTAGATCATTAAGAGTTCAAAACTAAAATAGGCTTGAGTCCCCCCACTAAAATGAAAGGGGCCCTTTTTCCCGTTATCAATGGCCTTCATCATTTTTAAAACTTGATGAGCAATCTTACCACGATCCTCATTTGAAAATTGATGGAGGAGTTCTTGAACTTGAAAAGCAGAAAATTTATCTCCAGCGATTAAAGCTCCATTTTTAAAAACAAAAAGGTCGTGACCAATGATCCTTTGGGTAATACTTAAATTGAGGATAGCGGCCATGTGATTTGAATAATTCACATAATGCTTTAAGTATTGGGGATATCTTTTTTGAATGAGAGGAACAATATCGTTGCGCAGGAAATTTCGATCAAAACGGCGATCAAGGTTTGTTGGATCATCTAGAAAAGGAATCTGGGCTATTCTTGCTAAGTGCTTTATTTGTTTTTTTGTCACACACAAAAGGGGTCTAACAATTTTATTATTTTTTACGGGAATCCCTAGGCACGACTTGGGCTGACTTGATCGGTATCTTTGCATGATACTCCACTCATATGAATCATCAATGTGGTGACCTTGCCACAAAAGCTCTTGCTCCTTTAAATTCTCTAGTAAAAGCTTTCGACGCAAAACTCTTGCCCTTTTTTCAAAATTGCCATCAAGATCTTGCAGCCCGTGAGCATGCAGAATAGTGAAAGGAATGTCATTCTCAGTACAAAAGTTTTTGACGAGATTGGCCTCTTCATCTTGGCCAGGTCGCGTATGGTGATGAATAAAAACGGAACGAACGGGGCCTATTTTATTTTGCAAATAAAGTTGATGAGCAACCCAGAGAAGGGCCATGGAATCAACCCCCCCAGAAACAGCAATAAGATGACTCTCTTCAAGCTCTTGGCAGCTTGAAATATTTTTCAAGAACTCAAAAGTATGGTTAATGAAAAGCCGCTGATAAGAAAGTCCTGAGAGTTTTTTCATAGCTAAATACCGTATAATACAGCGAAATTGATATTGACGGGTTGAAGTCTGTTCATTAGTATGACCCTACTTTTTTTGTATTGTGGCAACGTAGCTCAGTTGGTGAGAGCACAGCATTCATAACGCTGGGGTCGGCGGTTCAACTCCGCCCGTTGCTACCAATTATTATACTTTATCTCCCCCAATTGAACCTTCTCATTTCCTAAGTCCTTAAGATTTATTTAGATTTGCTCTAAATACCATGTCCCAAAAATGCCCATTCATTAGACAATTGCCCTTTAATTGACAGTCTAATGACTCATAACCTCCTGAAAAATCATAAAATGTTTTTGTCATCAAATTTGCAAGATCTAGACTGGCCCGTTATGGCGTTTGCAACTGCTTGTGTAGTTTTTACAGACTTACAGCATTAATAATGCGAAGCGTCAGCAAGCTGGATAAAATCTGAATACTTTTGAATTTTTGGCAAAAATAATGTGAGGTTTGCGTGATTAAAGTTAAAAGTCGCAAAAAGCTACCGGCCTATAACCCGAATCAGGGCTTCATAGGCCAGGTTAAAGTGGATGTTGCCAACTATATTTTCTCATCTAAGCGACAACGCTCACCCTACCCTCATTCCAAAGCTCTGGTAAAAAATCTTCTCAAGAGATCAGTTGCAGAACATTTAAAGGAATCTAAGAATTTAACAAAATTTATCCGTAAACGCGATCTCACGTTTCAAAAATCAGATGATCAGGGTAACTACAAGATTTTTACAGTTCCTTGTACAACAACCATCGTTCCCCTTCAAAAGTCGATGTTTAATCAGATTGAAAAAGCTGCCCAGGGGCTTATCGTCTCTTTAAGATGCGTGATTCAAGATATCTACGGGTCTAAATCTATTAAAGATTCAGGCTTCGTTAAATCACTTCCTATTGAAATTAGAAAAATATTTATTGATGCTATCAAGGATTCTCCCAATTACTTTCCTCAGCTTCATCATCCAAATATGAAGAAGTATCCCTTCTTTGATAATGTCGGGCTGGATCTGGTTTTAATTGAAGACTACCTTGAGCAGTCCAAGAGTTTTGAAGAAATTTTAAAATCAAAGAAGACTGACAAGCTTCCGCAGCTGCCTTTTAGGATTCTAGAATTAAATGCAGGTGCACCATCGGGAGCTTCCAATAACATGAATGTGCTTGAAGGGCACTATGAACAAAACCCTGAGGTGCTAGATTCCTTAGGTCGCTTAATGCCTAATGATCACTTCCAAGTCTTAGCTGAAACATACAAATCTTTAGGCGAGGACTGGACAGGTCTCAAAGATGGAATTCAAGTCATTCTCCCACCTGGTGGAATGAATGGTGCAGCTCCAGAGATTCATAACCTTGCTGCTTATTCTGGCCTTGTGTATGCCGACCCTGTTCAACTTTTCTGCGACGAAAAAGGCTATATTAGACTTAGAACGATTAATGGCTCAAACCCTGTTGTGACCGCTGTTTATTCAAGAATTAATGCGGATTCTGCACTCTTTGATATCGATAAGGGAATAATTTTAAGAGACCCTGATACCAATGAACCAATCTATTTAAGAGACTCACTCAAATTGGGTCAAGATGGTGAAGCTCCATTTGTTTTAGATGTGAATGGAAACCCAATTCCTCTGCAATCAGACTATGCAGTTCCAGGGCTTCTAGATGCGATTTTAAATCGAAAAATCTATATGGGTGGATTGAACAGAATCCTAGATAATAAAATCATCTTAGCAGCACTTACGACCTACGCACCTAAATATTTTTCATCAAGATTAAAAGAGTTAGGCCTAACCCTCTCAGGTCCAAAAATTACACCTCCTGAGACGCTTCCGCCTAAAAAAGAATCGGTCAAAATTATCGAGGCCAATCCGGATGAATGGGTAGTTAAAGCACCAAACCTATCGGGAGGAAGTGGCATTTATATTATGAAAACTCTTTCGCCGGAAGCGCGACAAGATGTGCTTGAAATGATTCGAAAGAATCCACAGCACTATGCCTATCAAAAACTAGTTAAAATTGCGCGAATCCCTGTCGCTATGAAGGATAAACAAGGCACTCGATTTGCTAATCTTGCGGCAGATATTCGTCTTTGGGTCTTTTATGGTGGAGGCCAAAAAACGCTTCCAAAAATGACCCACAACGCTCTCGTTCGTTATGCGCCTGAAGAAAGAGGTCCAATGAGCTCAATCGTGAATACATCAAAAGGTGGAGGCTATGCTCCCTTTGTTGTGATTGATGATGTTGGATCAAATGAATCCGTATCGGCAAAAGAATTTATCCAGCCGACAAGACCAGTATCTCTACAAACACATCTTCCGATGTTTGTTGCTGCCCAACTAATTCAAGTTTCAAGACTTGCAGTGGAAATTTCGAACCATCTTAAAAATGGAACAGCAGAGAGCTACACCCTACTTGGTCTCTCACTCTCATTGAAAACACAGTGTCGAGAAGTCTTGAGTTTTTTAAACCCACGGGCGATAGAGCCTATTTATAAAATCATCGATATTCTTGAGAGCAAACAAGATGCTGTTGCGATTGCGCAATATTTTGACCTCATTAATAACAATCAGATCAAACTGGTGGCAGTTCTTGAAAAGCTTGAGTCAAAAAACAAGCTCCCAAAAGATTTTCGAAATAAAATGGATCAGCTTTTGGTGCTAGATCAAGATGTTGTTTACCAAAACTATACTGAAGAAAATAGAAAGCATGATAAGAATATTCTCAAAGACCTTAAAAAAATCACAAAAGAGAATCATGCTAAAAATTTAGTTACTCAAAAAGAATACAAACTCTTGATCGGTCTATTACAATCCAGCATTGAAGCATCATTCCCAAGAACAGTCATACAAGGAAAACAAGCAGGCCAACTTCAAGACCTCATCGAAAACTTCATGACAATGGCCAGAGAAAGACTTCAAGACTCTGAAAAGGCCATAGAGTTTGCAAAACTTTTCTCGACTCAAATTGCTCATCCGGAATTAAAATTTGAAACATTTGGGCTAAAAAACATAGGTACCCATAAAGGAAGTTACCTCACAGCTTCTCAAAAAGAATTTGCAACAGGGCAATTGCTCACAGAATCGGACTATATTTCAGATGAACTCAAAGAGGCGCGTCTTGCCTGGAAAAAAGTTGAATCTGAAGCCAGCAAACTTACTGAGTCCAAAAGAGTTGCATTTTTAGCAAGAAAGCGTAAAGCACATTTTGCAAAATTCCCAATGCTTAATAGAATGAATCAAATCATCAATTCTAAAAAGGTGGCGATTAAAGACCTCATCGATTTGATGCCGGCCATGCCTTATGCAAAATACAATTTAGAAATGTTTGCCAAAAAGCAAGGTCTTTCACTTGAAGAAATTTTTACGAATGAATTAACACCAAATAAAATCTCTATCCTTTCAACTCAGCAAATTAGAGAGAACCACCTGTCGGCCCAGGATCATGCAGGTGAATGTTTTGCTAAAAAGAGAAAATCCCATGGTCTTTTCTCGGATTCTGATATCTTCATCTGGATGAGAAGAGAGCTTGATCCATTGACTCTTATCTACACTGCTGGCCATGAAGTTATCCACTATCATCAAATCGAGGAAACGACTCGCTCAGAGGCCAAAGCTTTATCTGATGGCGCCATCGCTCAGGCCTACTTCCTTAATTTTTATGGCAACTTCTTAGGAGTCTCAGCAGCTTCTCTAGAAGGTTTATCAGTTGATATTTCTGTCGAAAGACAGCCCCTATATGGGCTTGCGGATAGAATTGTTCCCCACTTTTTTACTCCCTTAATGACTGAAATTAGAAAAGGAATTAATGAGAGCAAAGAAAAATATGACAGTATCCTCAATAAGTACGGCTCACTATTTGGCTACATGATGCCAAATTCAAATCAAGTGAAGGTTAAGGCCCTGCAAGAGGTGATACCTGCACTTGAAAATGCAAAAAATATTCGTTTTGCTAAAGAATTGGGTCTAGAGATTTCCTGGGATGAAACCAGATCTGCCCTACCAAGTGCTAATGAAGCCCAGATTAAAGCTTACGGCCCAAAGATCATGCAGGCGCTTAAACAAGCGAATCCAGACTTTGAAACCTTAACGATTATCGGGAATCATCAATTCTATGGTGTAAGTTTTGCGAGAAAATTAAAGCTCTCTGAGAGTATTTCTCTTAAACCCATCTTGAGCACGATTTCTTTAGGTAATAGTTATAACCAGACTCAACAACAACAATAGGTAAAAAATGAGACTTGAACTTCTTACTTCAGACATTCCTCAGCTTTTTACCTTCCTTGAGTCAGTTATTCAGGATGGTGGAAGAAAACTTTATGGAATTGAGGGTGAGGTTCGTCCCCTCATATTGTCAGAGGGCAAGAGTGGATTTCTCTATCAAGAAGATCAACTCGAAGCTTCACTTGAAGTAGGTATCCTTTTTGGAGGAGCAGGTTTCTTTCTTCTCAGAAAATTAAAGAATGGTTCACAGGAATGGCAAAGATACGATCATTTTGATGTTGCAGGAAACTTTACTTTCCAATCAGATAAAAAATCTTTAGACCCCGTCTATGTTGATACATTTGAAATGGATTTAAGTTGTCCTCTTCTTAACCACCTCTACAATTTCCTTTCTCTTGAATATAAGAAAGCTTCAGAGGGTCAATCTTGGGCCACCAAACAGGTTCATACTGTCGAGTTATTCTTTCGACAAATTTATGCGTCTAAGATTATTGATTTACCTATTAAAAAAGGCCTTAAAGATCCTGCAATCCAGGTCGTTTATAATAAAATTTTAGAGATTGAACTGGATCCCGTTTTAACTTGGGAAGAAAGGCAAATCGTTTTTAACAACCAAAAAACAAAACTCAATCAAATTGTAAAAACTAAAGTCAGAGCTCATCAACTCTCTAAAACAGAATTCAAGATTAATCTCTTGAAAAAGAATTTGGATAACTTTAAACAAAGATTTATCTCTCGACCGGCCAACAACACCAAAGGTCTTCTCTATCAATATACCATTGGGAAAGTTCTTTGGTTTTTCCGAACTGTAAAAAATAATCTTGGATATTCTGTCGCCCTCGCAGTTTATGGGCCCTTTACTTACTATTTCATCACTATGCCGATGAATCCACATGCCATGCAGGCGGTGGGGAAAGTGAGAACGGCCTATCTTGAGGCAAAAACGCAAATCTCTAGTGCTCTAGAAACCATAACACCGGCAGATAAGTTAGACATAGCACCAGCAGTACAACTTAACGATACAGTTAAGGTGACTCAATCAGCACCTCAAAAAAATATTGGGGTCCAATCAAATAACGAACAAAATAATGTTTTGGCCAATATCATCTATCCTTCGGCCATCACGACTGCACAACAGAATTCAAAAGGGCAAGCTCAGTGGCTCAATATGCTTCTCACCACAGATATCGAAGCCGTTGATAAACAAAGTTGGAATGAGCGGATGAGTCAATTCAAGCAAATGCAAATTGCTTATGAAGAAAATATTGAATATGCCTCGCGGATGGGTCGTCTTGAACAACTTGAAACACAATATAACTTCCCCATGCAAATCGAAAGCACTTGGGAAGAGCTTGAGCGCTATAATAATTTGATTTTCAAGCTTCGCCAAGAGAACCCAAATCTATCGGCGAAATTAAAGCAATACCTCACTAATGAAGTAAATAGAACGCAACAACTTGAGCTCTACTTATGGGATAGAATGTCTCGATTCATCCTTGATCAGATTTATGTGATGCTTGATAAAGATAACGAGCAAAAAAGAAATGATTACTATGTAGGTCGCTCTTTTGTGTTCATGCAAGAGATGACAAATATCCTTTCGTGGAGATACAAAAACTTTAAAAAGCCTGAAGGATATGAGCGAATTGAAAAATTGGCGAATTTCTATGCAGGAAACCGAAAGGAATTTGGTTCCATTATGCAAAACTTAAAGGAAAACTCAGAGCTCTATAAGCAAAAAGATGTTCTGAACACCAAAGAGTTTAGGGCCTATATGAAGAGACAATGGGAAATCCTCTTCCTACAAAACTCTAAGGCGGAAGAAGCTTCAAATAATGGTCTCAACATGTACATCTGGTCAGTGAGAAACACCGCCTGGGTTCTACAGTCCATCTATTCGGCGAAGAAAGAAGAACTTAGTTTACTCGTTAAAAGAGATATCGCTCAAAAATCTCTTGAATCACAGGACTTAATGACAAGAACAAAAATCTCACTCACTTATGAAACACTACTTCACAACCTAACCTTAGAGTATGTGGGGATTCGTGAAGAGATCATGAATCGTTTGGGTAAAGATATTGAATCAACCCAGAGGATGATGGTGCTTGAAAATCTAAAAGAATTTATTTCTGATCGTGAAAAGCTTGATGGACTTAATAAAATCCCTACTCAGGCAACTGCGGATGCAACACTATGAAAATTAAAAAATCAAATCTCATATCGCAACTACTGATTGTCGTCCTGGCCGGACTCGTACTGACCCTCATGTTACAATTTGCCCACGCTCAGAGCTCTTTCCCTGTTGGCCAAGTGATTGAAGCCGATGTTCAAG
>Ga0315907_10005814_pt1 | contig 13269 bp, 4 predicted proteins | sample LakEriMetagenome_3_FD_203525 | JGI IMG/M metagenome (GOLD analysis project Ga0315907, IMG submission 203525) | Freshwater fungal communities from buoy surface, Lake Erie, Ohio, United States - Buoy 12 MA123 | ecosystem: Environmental > Aquatic > Freshwater > Lake > Lake biofilm | place: USA...
TCGAATGCATTGTTTGCTAATGGTGCTTTCGTAACAGCCAATTCTGGTGCATCCTTTGCAAATTCGGCATTCATAACAGCCAATGCAGCAGCATCGTTTGCTAATGGTGCCTTTTTGACAGCGAATGCCTCTTATGCATCACAGAATACAACCTCTGCATTTGCTAATGGTGCCTTTGTAACCGCTAATGCATCATATGAATCCCAGAATACCACAGCAACCTTTGCAAATGCAGCCTTTACAAGAGCCAATTCTGGTTATGAACAGGCCAATAGTGCTGCATCGTTTGCCAACGGTGCTTTCACTCAAGCAAATACATCATTGCAAAATACTTCCACAATTGTTGTTAATACAAACTTAACAGTACCAGGTATACTAACTGTTAATGGACCTTTGTATGCTGCGAATACAATAAGAACTCCAAATATATTTCCAGGTTCACAAACTGCAATTGATATTGGATTTTCCAATTCTAGTATGGTTAAAGCAAACATCGCAGCAGATTTGGTCGTGACTTTAAGTTCTTTTGTACCAGGAAAATTCACTGATGTTATTATTACCAACACATCAGGTCAACAAAGAACAATAACACACGGTTGTACAGAAATTAATTCTTCAATGGGCGCAACAACATTTAACTTAGCAGCAACAAGAACATGTTATCTAAGATATTTTAGTTTTAACAATGACCTAGCAAATACATATGTCGCAGCCACATATCAATAATAAATAAATCATGGCAAATAAAAACATACTCACAAGCGCATCAAAGGTTTCACAGATAGACCTGTTGTATTATGCACCAGTTGCAGTGGTACCGCCAGCAATTACAATACCAATTCATTCTTACTATTGTTTCTTGGCCAAGCCAACTCCATGGGCAGATAATGATAATCCAACCATGCCGACTGGTGACTTGAAGTCCATTAAACAAGTTCAAAAGAATATATTTGTTGCAAAACAAATTAAGACCAGTGATATATCACCAGTCATTCAACGAGTTGACTGGACCACAGGCACAGTGTATGATTATTTTCGTGATGATGTAGACATGTTGGCCAAAGATGTAAATGGTTTTATAACCAAAACATTCTATGTAAAGAACAAATACGACCAAGTCTTTAAGTGTTTGTGGAACAATAATGCTGGTGCATCAACAAGAGAACCTTATTTTGAACCAGGTACTTACTCAGCTAACAGAATTTTCCAAGGTGACGATGGTTACAAATGGAAATTCATGTACACCATTGACACCGGTCTAAAACTAAAGTTTATGGACAGAGAATGGATGCCAGTACAAGTTGGTTCCAATACACCGAACCCATTGGTTACCAGTGCAGGTGCAGGCAGTATAGATGTTATCAACGTCATAAATGGTGGGTCAGGATACGACACGGTCAATGCGGTCGTGTATGTTACTATCACAGGTGATGGCACAGGCGCAAGTGCATCCGCAAACGTGGAGTCTTTGGTGGATGGTGGTTCAGTTAGAGATATTATCGTGGTAAATCCAGGTAGTAATTATACCTATGCCAATATTGCGGTGACTTCGGCCATTGGTGGTAATGCCAACGTTACATGGGCAACATCACCGATTGGTGGCCATGGTTTTGATCCTATTTCTGAGTTAGGTTGTGAACATGTTATGTTGACCGCTGAGTTTGATGGCGATGAAAATGGTTTTATACCAACAGACATAGACTATCACCAAGTAGGCATCATAGTAAATCCAACCACAAAACAATTCAATCCAAACCCAGCTAATGGTATTATCTATAGCACAACAACAAATATTGTTGTGGCTCCAGGTTCAGATGCAGGTTATACACCAGATGAATTCGTATATCAAGGTACGTTGGCCAATCCAACATTTTATGCAAACGTTTTGAGTTTTGATGGTGGTTCCAATCTAATTAAGCTGATAAATACTACAGGAACTCCAGCAAATAACAGTCCAATATTTGGCCAAGATTCAAAGACAACAAGAACATTATTGTCATATAGTACTCCAAATTTTGCAGTTCATTCTGGTTATATGATTTATGTACAGAATAGATCCGGTGTTCAAAGAAGTACTGATGGCATAGAACAATTCAGATTCGTATTAGGTTTCTAAGGGAAAAAAATGGCTTTAAATTTTAACGTTGATCCATACTTTGACGATTTCGATGGAGCAAAAAACTTCCATCGTATATTGTTTAAACCTGGTGTTGCTGTACAAGCAAGAGAATTAACACAAGCGCAAACTATATTACAAAATCAAATCACCAGTTTTGCGGACAACATTTTCAAACAAAATTCTCCTGTTACAGGTGGACAGGTTACGACCAATTTTGATGTAAAGTATATTAAGATTCAAGAATCATTTGAAGGTATCAATATTGATATCGAACAATTTGAAAATAAATTAATTAGAAATGCTGATGGAACTGTTGTTGCTAGAGTTATAACAACTGCGGTAGCAACAGGCACCGCAGGCGAAGGTGATGCGGCAACATTGATTGTTTCATACAAAACCGGAACACAATTTACCGACAACGATATCATTTATGATTCAGATTCAAATCTAGCCTGTCAGGCTATGCCAAGTGAAGCGGTAGGTCCATCATCAATTGCATCCATTTCACAAGGCGTTTTCTATGTACTAGGTAACTTTGTTCAAGTAACTCCACAAACAGTTATCTTGGACAAGTATGGTAATACACCATCAAGACGAGTTGGTTTGGAAATAACCGAAACAATATTCGATTATGCAAACGATAATTCATTGTTGGATCCAGCAGTTGGTGCATCCAACTATCAAGCACCAGGTGCAGACCGTTATGTAATTAGTTTACAGATATCTTCAAGACCTTTATTTTTTGGTGACGATTCTTTGTTTATTGAATTGGTTAGAATTGAGGAAGGTAGTGTATACAGAATGGTTGATGGTTCAGTCTATGCAACCATTGATGATTACTTTGCGAAACGTGACTATGAAACTAATGGTGATTATATAATTCAAGATTTTAAATTAACACCAAAAACTTATGCAGATGATGAAGACAAATATACCATGAACGTTGGTAAAGGTCTGGCTTATGTACACGGATATCGTGTGGAAAATCCATCACCAATTAACATCATCTCCAATCGTGCAAGAACAACAGCATCCCAAAATAACGAACCATCTTTCATAGATTATGGTAGTTATTTTTTGGTTAGTAACGTTGCCGGTATAGGTACAGCCACATTTCCTGTAACAACAGCCAACACAGTAGATTTCCATTGTGTGGCCAATACAAATATCAATACTGCAAACACCTCAACTTATAATTCCACATTAGTTGCAACAGCATACATTCGTGGACTACAATTAGATAGCACACCATCAAACAGTGATGCGTCAACTTATGTTTTCAAAGCACACGTTTATGATATTGAAAACAAATCAATTTCAGCAAATGTTATCTCAGCAAATGCAACATCAATAGTATTGGCTAGCATTAATGGTATAACATCATCGGTAGATGGTGCGTATGAAGGTGTTGATGTTACTATCACCAGAGGAACCAATGCAGGTGAGACCAGAACTATTTCAAATTACAATGGCACCACAAGAGTTGCAACAGTAAGCCAATCATGGAGTGTTACACCTGATAGTTCATCAGTATATGTTTTAAACTTTGATACACCAGATATTGAATCTATGGTGTTTACAAACAGTGATAACACATATCCAAAAGTAAGATATGCCAGTGCAAAGATTGACAATCAAGGAAAAGTTGGTAACATACCATCAGGTGATGCCATTTTTGAAAATCCAAATATACCAGAAATGATTTACCCAATTGGTAATCCATTTGTTTCTGAGATTTCATCACCATCTTATACAACATATCAAGAAATTAAAGGTATAAATTTTAACGTTTCTGGTTCAACTCTGTCAGCTGAATTGTCTTACACAAGTAGTTACGCCAACGTTATTAAACATTTGGGTAATGAAGGCACAACATTATCAGGTGATGTTGTTGAACAATGTTATACAATTATTGTTACAGACAGACAATCAAATAGTACACTGACTAATGGTCAAGTTGTTCCTTGGACATTGAATGGTAGAAGTGTTACCTTAAACAATGATGGTTCGGTTGCAACATTCACAACACCAACATCAGATTTGACCGCATTTACTGCAACAATTATTGCAAAGGTGTTTGTTGTTGATGGTACTAACACTAGTCACGTACTAAGAATTAAGAATCTAGTCACAGGAAATACAACAGCAGTATCAAGTAATGCTTCTGGTTATATGACTACTGTGGCCACAAATACATTTGTTGATGACTCAGCAAGTTCAACAGGTCACGTTTATATTAAGGCAGCTGGTGTTTTGGCTAATGGTTTAAAACAATCATTATATTTGTCTGATGTTAAACAAATTATAAAAATTATTGACACAAAAACCAATGTGTATCCAACTCTGGATATGTTAACAAACAGTTCTTATGATGTTACAAACAGATACACATTTGATAATGGTCAAAGAGATAGTTATTATGACCATGCATCATTAACATTAAGACCGGGTGCTGTTAAGCCTACAGGCAACCTTCTTATTATTCTAGACTATTATAAACACAGTGGTGGTGATGGTTACTTTAGTAAAATGTCATACATTGATAACTCAAGTTCACCAGAAAACTACAATGAGATTCCATCATACACCAGTAAACATGGTGCCGTGTATTCATTGAGAGATTGTATAGACTTTAGACCTTCAATACTCAATGCACAAACACAATTTGTTTTCCGTTATTCTAATCCTTCTTCAACTAGATTAGGTACATTACAGCCAGCAGATTTGTCAACCTTTATTTGTGACTATTCTTATTATCTTGGACGTAAAGACAAACTGATTATATCAAAAGATAAATCAATTCAAATCATTGAGGGTTCACCTTCTATTAATCCATTGTTGCCTAATGCACCAGATGGATCACTAGTTTTGGCCAACATTACACATAGACCATATACAGGATATGTTCCAACAGAAATCTCAACTGGACTATCCGATTTGTCTATAGAATCGGTACAAAATCGCCGTTATACCATGTCAGATATTGCTGGATTGGATACAAGAATTAATAGAATTGAATACTATACAGCGTTAAATGCATTGGAACAAAATGCAAATTCATTGCAGATTTCTGATGCATATGGATTAAACAGATTTAAAAACGGTATTATGGTTGATGATTTTTCTGGTTACTCAGCATCCGATTCTGGAGTTGCAGACTTTAATGCATCTATCAATCGTAGAACAAAGCGCATGACAGCAAAACAAACTGTCAAAAACTTCCCGTTAAAGAGTTTGGCGTTAGCTTATAACATGGAAAAAGCAACAAGTAGTGCAATTTCTTTATTGAATTTTGCACGAACATCATCCGGTTATAACAACTACTTCTCTTTACCATACACATCAACAAATATTATTGCACAAAGATTGGCAAGTAGAACAGTCAACATTAATCCTTTCTCTGTCACAGAATCAAAAGGATTGGTTGCATTGTCACCTAACGTTGACAATTGGGTTGATACAACTTATTCTCCTTCACTATTAATTGTTGATCCGAATCTACACGTTTGGCAAAGTTCAAACACAGTTAATACATTAGTGTCAGGTGATTGGCAAACAGTTGGTGGTACAACCACATTAGATAAACAAAATTCTTCGGAAACAACTTGGTCTAACGTAACTGGTGGCCGATTTACAGGTATAACAACAGAAAATGTTAAGCAAACAACTACAACATCAACATATAAAACTGTAACAAATCAAGCTGGTACAGATATACTTGGTGCATATAGTAAACTAGACAATACTTATTCATTGAATAATGGTTACATTAATGACATTAGTATTCTACCATGGATAAGACCGCAAGAAATTACTATCAGTGCTGAGGGGATGTTATACAAGACACGGGTTTATAGTTTCTTTGATACAATTAGTACAGACAAATACATCAAGAAAACAAATGAAATTGAATTGACCAATGTTGTTGGTACATTCCAACCAAATGATATTGTTGGTTATTACTCAGCTGGCACTTTTGTACCAACAGGTATTGTTATTGGTGTATATGATTATCCAAACTCAAATAGTATGAGATTGTATGTTGCAGGTGACGGTAAAACTACAACATACCATAACGGAAATGCTTTAGTAAATTCTACATTTAATGCTGAAGGTGTTTATCAAGCCAGCACAGCACAAGGTACTTTTAGTAGTCAGAAACATAATGGTGGTTTGATTCGCACTGTTGGCAGCACAACGCAATTAACATTATCAACACTTGCATCTTCAACAAACACAGACTATGTTGGTCAAACTTTATATATCAATAGTGGTACTGGCCAAGGACAATCAGCAGTAATCAACGGTTATAACGGATCAACCAAAGTGATTACATTGGCGACACCAATATCTTGTGCAGTGAATGACCTATACTCAATAGGAACATTTGTAACCAATGAAGAAGGTAGTTTCTTTGGTATATTTACAATACCTGCAAATACTTTCCACACAGGTACTAGAGTGTTCCGTATGGACAATCGTTTCAATGGAAACGAATCTACTATAACGACATATGCAGAAGGTACATTCTATGCTTCCGGTTTACAAACAAATGCACAAAATATAGATTTCGGTGCATCACCTTCCGGAGCAAAAGACACATTCACACAAAGTAAAAAGAGAGATGTAGTAACTTACAAAACAACTGTTGATGTAACCACCACATCTTCATTCACATTTATCCCACCTGAGCCAAGAGATCCGGTAGCACAGACTTTCATCATAGATAAAGACAATTTTTCAAATGGTGCATTTATTACCTCTGTTAGAATATTCTTTAAACAAAAACCAACCAGTGATGCTGCGCCAGTAACATTATCAATTGTTGGAACACTCAATGGTTATCCAAATGGATCAACATTAGACAATTCAATTGTTACTCTACCAGCATACAAAATTAAAACCTCTGAATCTCCACAATATTTGGATGAAACTACATACACAGAATTTACTTTCAAATCACCTGTGTACATCCAATCTGAAGTGATGTATTCAATTGTTTTGAAATCATCTTCAAACGAATACTTATTATACACAGCCTCCAACGGAGACATAGCATTACCTTCTTCAGTTAAGAATCTTGCAACTGATCCATATCCAAGTTCAATTACAAAAATTGGTGCAGCACCTTATGTCGGATCATTATTTTTGTCACAGAATTCTCAAACATGGACAGCGGATCAAAACCAAAGTTTGATGTTTACTATTGAACGTGCAAAATTTGACATAACAAAAACACCTTCAATTAGAATGATTGTTCCTAAGAAGATGCCACAGAGAACATTAGTGGAAAATCAAATTGATTATTTCACAAATGCTAATACCATGGTCAACAATGTTGGTACAACTTCTGATGTTGACTTATTAGTTGATGCTTTCAACTTGACAACCACAGATTTTGTTCCTTCATCAACAGGTATTAATTACACATATTCAGCAACATTACAAAATGGCACCGACACCTCAGAGGTGAATATTAATCCAGGTAAATATGGTACAACAATGTACGAACACATTTATTTGAATGATAATAAGGGTCAAAGAATTATCAAGGCCAATTCAACAACATCTTTCTCGATGTATGCATACTTGATTTCAACTGACGATGCGGTATCACCAATTATTTCTGATGCAGGCACTTCAGTATTCACAATCGAATATGATATCAACAACTGTGAATTGTCAAACGGTTTAATTTCTATCACTAGTGGTGGTAGTGGTTACAATGTTCAAAACACAACAGTTACAATTTCACCACCAACTGGTAAAAATGGTGAACAAGCTTACGCATCAGCTAATGTGGTTGGTGGTGTTATTGATGCAATTTATATTACCACACCAGGTGCAGGTTACATCGAAACACCAACCATCACAATCGTTGATGCAAATAACACACCAGGAACTGGCGCAACAGCTGTTGTTGCTGGTGAAACTTCTGTTAAGGGTGGTCCAGCCGCAACAAGATACATCACCAAGAAGGTTGTATTAGAAGGTGGATTTGATTCAGGTGACCTAAATGTTTATTTGTCCGCATATCGTCCTTTGGGAACCGATGTTAACGTGTATTATAAAGTCTTGAGTAGAAATGATACACAAGGTTTTGATGATGGTTATTGGCAGTTAATGACAAAAACAAACAGTAGTGATGGATTATATTCACAATCAAGAAATAACCTACATGAATACACATTTGCACCAGGAACTTTAGGTAAAGAACAAGGTTTTGTTTCTTATTTAAGTAACAATGGTCAAACATACTACACATTCAGTCAGTTTGCTATCAAAGTTGTATTAACAACGACAGACAGTACCCTTGTTCCATATTTGTCTGACATAAGATGTATTGCTTTACCACCAAATACTAACACTGTATTCTAATTATGCAACTACTGAAGGTACAAGGCACTAAACTAGTGAGGGATCCTAGAAGTGGTGCCATTATCAACCAAGATAAAACAGGACTAGATGACTATCTGGCTAGACGCCGTGGTATGGAGTCTCAAAAGGAAGAAATAAATAAAGTAAAGTCTGATATCACAGAAATGAAACAAGACATGACAGAAATAAAAAGTTTGTTACTAAAACTATTAGAAAAAGGTTAAAATGGCTAATACAGTTACCTCATTAAGTTATGCCAATACATTCGGCCATTGGTTAACGTCAACTAATGCATTGATTGCTGAAAATAATGCATTGGCTAAAGACAATTATGTGAAAGATTCGGGAACAATTTATCTTTCCGAAGGCACACTGAACGCATTACAATCAAACGGTAATGTTATTGTACAAAAAGTATTGAGTGTTCAAGGTGTTGGTTCATATGCTGTTGTACAGAATGATTTAACTGTTCAACGCCAAGGTTTATTTACCAATACGGAATTAAGTTTGACTGCATCAGGTAATGTTCAAATTGATAAAGTATTAACAGTATCTGGTTTAGGATATGGTCTTAGAGTTGTTAATGATGCCGAGGTTGATGGTAATTTGTATGTTGGTGGTGACCTAGATTTAAATATTCTAGAAGCTCGTCAGAAAGTTAACACATCGACCTTATCTGTTACTGGTTCAACGTTTACCAATAAACTGCAAGCAAATAATCAAGTTGTTACAGGTGTACTTACCGCAAACAGTAGTATCTTCACAAGTCGTTTGCAATCAAACACTTCTATAACAACCACAGAAATTCAAGCCAACACCGTTATTAACGCTGCGACCATTTCTATAACAACTGGTATCTTTGGCAACTCGTTACAAGCCAATTCATCCGTTAACACATCAAATGCTTCTATTGTTAATACGTTGTATGTAAATAGAGTACAAGCAAACTCATCCGTAAACACATCAAATGTATCCGTTGTTAACACAGTATTCGCTAATAACATAGTTGCAAATTCATCCATTCGTGTACCTGAAGCCTTTATATCAGGTAATGCATATGTGAGCAATAATTTCTTTGTAAATTCATCCACATATGTGGATGATAATGTCTATGCAGCAAACACAATGTTCAGTGATATAGTATTTGCAAATACCGTTTACATACAAAATAATAGTCTCACTGTTGGTAACACCAACTCAACATCATTCTTTGCTGCAGCAAATATAACCACACCAACATTACATTTTGTACAAGGTTATGGTGATTATCTTACTGCAAACTTACACATTTATACACCTTCAATAGACGTTGAAGGTACCACATTGACACGTTTTGTACAAGCAAATTCGTCAATGAATACATCCAACTCAAGTGTTGTTAACACCAGCTGGACAAATTATTTGGTCGCAAATACATTAGTTACTACAGCAGGTATTGCTGTAACAGGTAAGACACATACTAATACTTTACAAGCCAACACTTCGGCAAATACAGAAACTTTATCTGTGACTCAACGTGCATTGATTGATAGAGTACAAGCCAACACATCAGTTAACACTGACATTTTAAGTGTTGCGACAATTGCTTATTCAAATAGATTCCAAGCAAACAGTACAGTAAATGCACAATCAATAAGTGTCACAAGCAATACTTTTACAAATAGATTACAAGCAAACACATCTGTAAACACTGCAACAATGTTTGTTACAAACAAGATTGATGCTAATGACGCATCAGTTTTTGTAAACAACCTACAAACTTTAGGTCAGTTATCTGTTGGTGGAGATTTTGTTATCAATGGCACAACAGTGTACAACTCAAATGTGTTTACATTAAACGCAGCATCAAATGAAGGCCAATTTGCTTCCATCTTTGTAAACAGAGGTATCACTGGTGCAAATGCAGAAATTTTTTGGAACGAATCACAAGAATGGTGGGAAGTATATGGTGTACACACAGGTGACTACTATAGAATTTTAAGTGATGAACACCTTAGTGACGCATTGGATTCTACCAATCCATTGGTCATTGCATCATCATTGGCTGCAAACACACTAGATGTAAAAATACAAACAGCAAATAATTATTTTACATCGGTCACAAATTCAACCAACAGTTTTGCAAACGGTGCCTTTGTAAGAGCCAACTCATCTTATGCGGCTCAAAATACAACCGCATCATTTGCAAACGCAGCATTTAGACATGCAAACGCAGCATATGAATCTGCAAACAATGTGGCACCTCAAGTTGCACCAGCATTTGCACAGGCCAATGCAGCATTTGCAAAAGCAAACAGTGTTATATCTTCAATCAGAGGAACAACAGGTTCAATTTCTGCGAGTGATGCTGGTGTTACCTTAAGAAGTAACAATGGTATTGTTATTTTTGCCACAAATGATGGTGATACAGGTAACACATTGTCAATCAGTACGTCACAAGACCTAAGAACTTCCGGTTCACCAACGTTTGCTGGTTTAACATTGTCAACTCCACTACAAGTAGGCCAAGGTGGTACAGGAACAACATCCTATGCATCATTATTTGGTTTAGCAGTAACTGCTGCAGCAGGTTCAGGTGAAGCCGGAAAAGTTCTTGGTACAGATGGTTCTGGTAGTTATTCTTGGGTAACAGGTGGTACCGGTGGTGGTGGTGGCGGTACACAACCAGGTTCTAGAATTTCTTCTGCTCGTTTATCTTATACTGGTGATAGTTCGACCGCTAAGTTTACCACACCAACATTCAGTACTGGTACACAACTTAGAGCATACATTAACGGTGTGCGTCAATTAGAATCTGAATACAATGCATTTACTTCAAACTCTATTATTTGGTTTACAAGCCCACCAGTAACTGGTGATAAAATTTTGGTTGAAGTTGATGGTTATGCCGTGTATGAATACTTTGCAAACAATATTGTTTATGGTCCTGCATCAGGTGATATGTCTGGTGCAACTATTCAAGATGCAATCGACAACTTAGAAACAAGAAAGATGCCAAAAATTGGTGGCACCTTTACAGGCCGTGTTAATGGTCTGACTATGCCATCAACTACATCGAACACTGTATTTGCAACAACACAATTTGTAAACCAATATGCAAATGCTGGTTACACATTAACACATAGTATTACTGGTAATGCAGGCACAGTAACAAATGGATTGTATTCAAGTAGTTCATATGCCGATCCATCTTGGTTAACAAGTCTCGCAACATCAAAACTTTCTGGTACAATTGCTGACACCAACTTAAATAATTCTGGTGTAACTGCAACAGGTTATGGCACAGCAAGTTCAATACCAAAATTTGTTGTCGATGCAAAAGGTAGAATTACTAGTGCAACTAATGTTGCAATTCAAATTGCAACTTCACAGATTACTGGTTATCCAACCTTTGCAGCATCAGCAACCACAGACACAACCAATGCGACCAATATTACTTCAGGTACTTTGCCTGATGCACGACTGTCATCAACAGCAGTAAGTGCTGGTTCATATGGTGGTAATAATAAGGTTGGAAGATTTACTGTTGATGCAAAGGGTAGAATTACTGCTGCAAGTGATTCACAAATTTCTATTACGAAATCACAGATATCTGATTTCCCAGTCTTTACTGATACAACCAATGCAAGTAACATTACATCAGGTACATTGGCTGATGCTAGATTGCCATCAGGATTGCCTAGATTGAGTGGTGCATCATTCACTGGAGCTGTATCTGTGAATGGTACAGGTTCAGCACAACTCACAACAAGTGGTGATATCTATGCATACAGAAGCGGTGGTACAACTGGTGTTATATTCTTAAACAGTGCTGGCAATAGGTATCTTTACAATGATGGTTCAAATTATTATTTACCTGGCCAAGGTCTGATTGTCAATGGTTCCACTGTTCTAAACACGGCAGACGCAGCCACTATTACGGGTACAAGAAATTATACATCAAGTGCATCAGTTAATACCCAAGGTCAAGCAGGTACATTGGTTGCTTATGGCAATCAAGGTAGTATAGGTACAAACCACGCAACTATGTCCTTCCATAGACCAGGTTATTATGCTATTAACATGGGTCTAGACAACGATAACGTGTTCCGTATTGGCGGTTGGTCAGCAGGTGCTAATAGATTCCAAATGGACATGTCAGGTAACTTGACGATGGCAGGCAACGTAACTGCTTTCTCTGATATTAGATTAAAAACAAACATTCAAACAATCGAAAACGCTTTAGATAAAGTGATGAATATGCGTGGTGTTTCTTTTGAAAGAATTGATAATGGTGAAAAGAACATTGGTGTTATTGCACAAGAAATAAAAGAAGTTCTTCCAGAAGTTGTTATGCAACATGAAGGTGAAGACCAGTTTATGTCAGTATCTTATGGTAACATTGTTGGTGTTTTGATTGAAGCAATTAAAGAACTTAAAGCAGAGATTGAAGTTTTAAAAGGACAGAATAAATGACAACAAAGATAACGCCATCAGTACTGGCAAATACAGCAGTCACTGCTGGTTCTTATGGTACAGCTTCACAAATACCAACAATTGAAATTGATGCACAAGGCCGTGTTGTTGCTGCCGAACAAAATGCAGTTGCAATAAACACAAGCCAATTGGTATCAGGTACCATTGCTGATGCAAGATTACCAGATAAAGTAACTGCAACATCGGTTGGTTCCGCAAGTCAAGTTTCTCGTTTTACTGTTGATACTAAAGGAAGAATTACTTCAGCGAACAGTACACCAATTCAAATCGCAACTTCACAAATCACTGGTTATCCA
>Ga0315907_10005816_pt1 | contig 13268 bp, 9 predicted proteins | sample LakEriMetagenome_3_FD_203525 | JGI IMG/M metagenome (GOLD analysis project Ga0315907, IMG submission 203525) | Freshwater fungal communities from buoy surface, Lake Erie, Ohio, United States - Buoy 12 MA123 | ecosystem: Environmental > Aquatic > Freshwater > Lake > Lake biofilm | place: USA...
CATCACCAAGCTCACCCTTTCCCGCCTTGAAAATCTGCTCATGACGGCATGCGATGCGCTTCGCGGGAATATGGATGCCAGCGAGTACAAGGAATACATCTTCGGCATACTGTTCCTCAAACGCTCCAGCGATTTGTTTGACGAGCGCCGCGAGCAAATCAAGGTCGAAGGCAATCAGGCAGGACTTGGCAAAAGCGACATTGCTTTTAACCTTGAAGACCGGGATCAATACGCCGGCAAATACTTCTTCGTGCCAGAGCGTGCGCGTTGGAACACGCCTTGGATTGAGCACACCACCAAGGATGGTAAGCCAGTAGAAACACATCATCCTGCGTTGAAGCACCTAAAAGTCAATGTGGGCACCATGCTCAACAAGGCATTGGAAGCGCTAGAAGACGAGAACCACGAAGCCCTGCAAGACGTGCTCAAAGGCACGATCAACTTCAACCGCAAGATTGGTCAGACCACGCTGGACGATGACACGCTGGCCGACTTCATTCAAAACTTTGACAAGATCCCACTCAAAGACAGTGACTTTGAATTCCCTGACTTGTTGGGCGCTGCATACGAGTGGCTGATCAAATACTTTGCCGATTCGGCGGGCAAAAAAGCGGGGGAGTTTTACACCCCGGCTGAGGTGGTGCGTATTTGCGTTGAGATTTGTAACCCCGAAGACGGTATGCGCGTGTATGACCCCACGGTGGGTTCGGGCGGCATGCTCATTCAAGTGCGCGACTACGTGCGCGAAAAGGGGCAAGACGCCACCAATGTGCGCTTGTTTGGTCAAGAAAAGATGGGCACTACGTGGTCTATCTGCAAAATGAACATGCTGCTGCACGGCATTCCTGATGCCGACATACGCCAGCAAGACACATTGCGTGAACCACAGCACAAAGACGAATCCAACCAACTGCGCCGCTTTGACCGCGTGTTGGCCAACCCACCTTTCAGTCAAAACTACATCAAAAAAGACATTCAGTTTCCGGGGCGCTTCCCTGTGTGGATGCCCGAAAAAGGCAAAAAAGCCGACCTCATGTTTGTGCAACACATGCTGGCCGTGCTCACCGCAACAGGTCGCATGGCCACCGTCATGCCGCATGGCGTGTTGTTTCGCGGTGGCGAAGAGCGCGAAGCGCGCAAACACTTCATTGACAGCGGCTATCTTGAGGCTGTCATTGGACTGCCAGGCAACTTGTTTTACGGCACAGGAATTCCCGCTTGCATTTTGGTGCTCAATAAAGACGGTGCGCAGCAACGTGAACATGTGTTGTTTATCAACGCCGACCGTGAATACCGCGAAGGTAAAGCCCAAAACCACCTGCGCGCTGAAGACATCGACAAAGTGGTGCACGCCTACCGTGCGGGCCAAGATATACCCGCGTACGCCCGCCGCGTACCCGTGGCAGAAATTGCCGCCGAAGACTACAACTGCAACATCCGTCGTTATGTCGATAACGCGCCACCGCCTGAGCCGCATGATGTGCGCGCCCATTTGCACGGAGGTGTGCCCGTGGCTGAAGTGGATGCCTTGCAGCACTTCTGGCAAAACTACCCTGGCTTGCGCGAAAGCTGCTTTGCTCCGCGTCACGGCTCAGACATCTATGCCGACTTCACGCCTGACTTGCAAAGCCTGCGTGCCATTGCTGACCATGTGGCCCAGCACCCTGCCGTGCAGCAGCGCCAAGACGAGTTCATGCAGCAGTTGGGCACATGGTGGCAAGCCAACTTGCCCGTGGTCGAGGCCTTGGCTCCCGATGCCACCAATCAACACAGCACCCAGCGCAATGTGTACACGGTCAGGGCCGAGTTACTCAAAGGTATTGAACGCACATTTGGCCAGCAAAATCTGCTCACCCGCTACCAAGTGCGCGGCGCGTTTGCCAACTTTTACCAGCTGCTCGCGTCCGACCTCAAGTCCATCGCCGCCAGCGGCTGGGGGCCAGAGCTGATCCCTGACGACGACATTTTGCAAAGCCAGTTCCCGCAAGTGTTGGCCGAGCTAGAAAGCCAGCACGCCCGCTTGGCCGAACTGCAAGCCCTGTTTGCCGCTGCCAGCGAAGAAGACTTTGAGGACAGCGAAGACACCGGCGTGCTGCCCGCAGACCAGGTGAAGGCGCTGAAAGCCGCCATGAAAGACGCCAAAGGCATGGCTAAGCTTTCCAAGCGCGACCCGGCGCTTGGCGACTGGCAAACCTTTGCGGCAGAGGTGGTCCGCATTGAGGCACAGCTCTAGCGCCACAAAGCGCTGGAAGACGAGGCCAAAACCCTCAAGGCTCACATCAAAACTACCATCGATAAAAAAGACGCTTTGGTGGAGCAGGCCCGCTTAAAAATCAGCGACGACGAGGCCCGCGTCATCATCATTCAGCGCCTGGGTCAAGTGCTGTTTACCAACTACCAACACTACCTTCGTGCCGACCAACGCGCCTGCGTGGCTGCGATAGAAAACCTGTGGCGCAAATACGCCGTGACCGCCAAACAGATAGAAGCCGAGCGCGATGCCGCTGCTTTGCAGCTGCAGAAGTTTTTGGTGGAGTTGGGGTATGAGTAAGTGGATTGAAAAACCACTCGCCCAACTCGTGACTTTTCAAAAAGGCCGAAAAGTCGACACTAGTTTTTTCTCCAAAGACGGCTACTTGGCGTATCTTGGTGCCTCTGGAATTGAAGGCCGTGACGACGGCTATGGTGATCCAAGATTCGGAGTAATCGCGGAACCGTCAGACACACTTATGCTTTGGGATGGCGAGCGCTCGGGCTTGGTAGGTTTTGGGCGGCATGGCGTTGTAGCTTCTACGGTGTCCAAACTCAGTCCAAGTGAAAATATTGATCCGCAATATTTGTATTTCTTTTTACTTGCAAATTTTGATTGGATTCAGCATCGCCGGACTGGAACGGGTGTTCCTCACGTTCCAAAAGACCTTGGACGGCTGTTAAACGTCAGCTATCCAAAAAGCAAGGCGACGCAACGAAAAATTGCCACTATCCTCGCCACTATTGACACCGCCATCGAACAAACCGAAGCTCTGATCGAGAAATACCAGCACATCAAAGCGGGCCTGATGCACGTCCTCTTCACCCGTGGTGTGCTGCCCAATGGTCAACTGCGCCCACCCCGCGAACAAGCGCCTGAGTTGTATCAAGAGGCAGCTATTGGGTGGATTCCGAAAGTGTGGCGCGTGTCGCGCCTTGAGACGATTCTTAGAAACTCAGGTGGGCACCTTCAGACTGGCCCCTTCGGCAGCCAACTTCACGCTCACGAATACCAATCTGATGGCATTCCTGTCGTAATGCCACAAGACATCAATGATGGAAGAATTGGCATTGAGTCAATTGCGCGAATATCCGAAAAGAGAGCGTTGTCGCTTGCCAAACATCAGCTGAAGGTTGGTGACATCATCATTGCTCGGCGCGGTGAACTTAGCAGAGCTGCAGCAGTATCTGTGACTGAGCAGGGGTGGCTGTGCGGGACGGGTTGCTTCTTGTTGCGTCTTGGGCGAACAGATTTGAATCATTTTTTCTTTTCGCACATTTACCGATACGACTACATCCAGCGGCAGATTGCGGGAACACAGGTTGGAACTACCATGCCCAGCCTCAATAACGCAGTGATGGGGCGGGTGTTTTTTCCCTGCCCGACACCCAGTGAGCAAAGTGAGATTTCTACCCGCCTTAGTAAGTCGGAACGGGAAATTGATAGCCTGAAAAAGCACGCTGAAAAGTTCAAACTGCAAAAACTCGGCCTCATGCAAGACCTACTCACCGGCAAAGTCCCGGTCACCGTGGGCGCCCCGCCTTCGGAGGCCATAGCGTGATTGCTTACCTGCGTGGCAATTTGCTGGAAGACGACGCCCAGGCGTTGGTCAACACGGTGAATACTGTGGGTGTGATGGGCAAAGGTATTGCGCTGCAATTCAAGCAGCGTTTCCCGGCCAATTTCGTGGCCTACGCTCAGGCCTGCAAGCTGGGGCAGGTGCAAACGGGCTGCATGTGGGTGACTGAGCCGGGCGAACTCACCGACCCGCGTTGGGTGGTGAACTTTCCCACCAAACAGCACTGGCGCGACCCGTCGCGCATGGCGTGGGTGGTGGACGGCCTGCAAGACTTGCGCCATTTTTTGGTCAGCAACGCCGTGCCCTCGGTGGCCTTGCCCGCCTTGGGCGCTGGTTTGGGTGGCCTGCCGTGGCCTGCTGTGCGTGGGCACATCGAAGCGGCGCTGGGTGATTTGGCGCTGGATGTGCGGGTGTACGAACCGCTCTGAACGCAGGACAATGACGTATGCCCCATAAGCTGCCCATCAACCTGCCAGACCTGCTGCGTCAGCGCACGGTGGAGAGCGCGCGCATGGAGTACAAAGCGGGCTGGAACCCGGATGCCATCATTCGCACGCTGTGCGCGTTTGCGAATGACTTTGAAAACCTGGGCGGTGGCTATGTCGTCATCGGCCAAGAGTGTGATGCCCATGGGCAGCCGATTTTCCCGCCCACGGGGTTGGCCGCAAACCAGCTCGACAAGATTCAGCAAGCGTTGCTGGCGGCCTGTCAATTGATTCAACCGTCTTACTTCCCGGCACTGAGTGTTGAGGTGGTGGAGGGCCGCAATCTGCTCGTGTTGTGGGCACCGGGCGGCATGAATCGGCCCTACAAGGCACCGGCCTCGGTCACGGCCAAACACAAGACTTGGCATTACTACATTCGCCGCTACAGCAGCACGGTAGAGGCCAAGGGCGAAACAGAGCAAGAGTTGTTGAGCCTGACGGCGCAGGTGCCGTGGGACGACCGGTTTGCGCAGCAGGCGCAGGTCGGTGATTTGTCCAAGTCTTTGATGTTGGAATATTTGACCGAGGTGGGCAGCGCCTTGGCAGCCGATGCACCGCAGATGACGGTGGAGGAACTTGCGCGACAGATGCGTGTGGTGGATGGCCCGAGTGAAGCGCCTCGCCCCAAAAATGTGGGGCTGCTGTTTTTCAACGAAACGCCTGAGCGATTTTTCCCCTACACACAGATAGATGTTGTGTGGTTCCCAGATGGTGCAGGGGGTGACCGTTTTGATGAAAAGATTTTCAAGGGGCCGCTGTCGCGCATGCTGCGTGATGCCTTGGGCTATATCCAACGCAATTATTTGGTGGAAACGGTGGTGAAACATCCGGACCGCGCAGAGGCCACGAGGGTGTGGAACTTTCCGTATGCCGCCATTGAAGAGGCGCTGGTGAATGCGGTGTATCACCGTTCGTATGAGGTACGTGAACCGATTGAGGTGCGCCTTGATCGCAAAGAAATGGTGATTTTGAGTTTTCCGGGGCCTGATCGCTCAATCAAGCTGGCCGACTTTGAAGCGGGCCGGGCGGTCAGCAGGCGCTACCGCAATCGGCGCATTGGTGACTTTTTGAAAGAGCTGGACTTGACCGAAGGGCGTTCTACGGGGGTGCCCAAGATGCTCAAAGCCATGGCGGCCAACGGCTCTCCTGTGCCGGTTTTTGAAACGGACGATGACCGTCTGAGTTACTTGGTTCGACTACCGGTGCACCCGCTGGTAGAGCATGCACAGGAAGCCACCGACCAAGTCACCACGGAAGTCACCACGGAAGTCACCACGGAAGTCACCACGGAAGTTGGTCGGCTGTTGGGTGTCTTGCAAGGCACCATGGCCCGGACCACGTTACAGGAGGCCATGGGCTTGAAAAATGCCGAACACTTCCGCAAAGCCTATCTTTTGCCAGCATTGACCCATGGCATGGTGGAGATGACGTTGCCCGACAAACCCAACAGCCGCAATCAACGCTACCGCCTCTCCCTCCGTGGCCAGCAATGGCTGGTCAGCCAAGGTCAATAGCCGTGAGCGAATACAGCGAGGTCGAACAACCGTTCCTTCACCAGTTGGCCGCACAGGGCTGGACGGTGATTGATCAGGGCAATGGCGTGCCGCACGACGCCGCAGCGAGTTTGCGCCGCAGTTTTCGTGAATGGTTGCTGCCAGATGTGTTTGATGCGGCTGTGCGCCGCATCAATGCCTTGCCCGGTGGGCAGCCATGGTTAACAGACCGACAGCTGGACGATTTACGCAGCCAGCTGTTGCGTCAACCCAATCGCACCTTGCTAGAAGCCAACGAGGCGATTCAGGCGCTGTTGTTCAAAGCACAAGTGGATGTGAATGAACAAACGGGGGAGTCAGACCCCGTGGTGAAGCTGATTGATTTTCGACATCCTGAGAACAACAGCTTTCACGCCATCAACCAATTTCGCATTGACACGCCTGGGTGCGTGAAGGCGTTCATCATTCCCGACATCGTGCTGCTGGTGAACGGCATACCACTGTGTGTGGTGGAGTGCAAAAAAGGTTCAGAGGTTTGTGCAAACCCCATGGCCGAGGCGTTTGTGCAGATGCAGCGTTACATGAACAAGCGCCCTGAAACAGCCGCTGCTGGTTTGCGTGAGGGAGAGCCGCGTTTGTTTCACAGCAGTTTGTTGCTGATACGCAGCTGCGGATTTGAGGCGGACTACGGCACGATCACTTCAAGCGAAGAGCACTTTTATGACTGGAAAACCCTTTATCCCCTTTCTGATGACGGCCTAGAGGGTATGAATGCGCAGCAACGTTTGGTGGCAGGCATGCTGACCAAGTCGAATTTGCTGCAAATACTTCGAACCAGTGCGGTGTTTAAAGACACAGACAGTGGCCCACGCATCAAAGTGGTGTGTCGTTATCAGCAGTTCCGTGCTGCCGCCAAGGTGCTGCAACGTCTGCGCACAGGGAACACCAGCGCAGAGCGCAGTGGCGTGGTGTGGCATACGCAAGGCTCTGGCAAGTCGCTGACCATGGTGTTTTTGGCGCGCATGTTGCGAGCAAGCAGCGACTTGAACGATTACAAAATCGTTCTGGTGAATGACCGCCAAGATTTGGAAGAGCAGTTGGGCGAAACCGCTACGCTGATTGGTGCGCGAGTCCATGTGATCGAAACCAGAAACGATTTGCGCAGGCAGTTGAGTTCTGACAGCTCCGATGTGAACATGGTCATGGTGCATAAGTTCCAAGAGCGCAAAGAAGCTTTGACTAATATGGTGGCTGAGGCGTTGGGTACTTATCTGGCTATCCCTGCGGCGCAAACCTTTGGCGTTGTGAATCCGTCGGACCGCATTATTTTGATGGTTGACGAAGCGCACCGAACACAAGGCTCCGATTTGGGCGACAACTTGTTTGAGGCATTCCCGAACGCCACTCGTATTGCATTCACCGGAACACCTTTGTTGACCGATAGGCATGCGGGGCGCAAGACACATAAGCGTTTTGGTGAGTACATCGACAAGTACAAATTGATGGATTCGGTCGACGATGGCGTCACGTTGCAAATTTTGTATGAAGGCAAAACGGCAGACACGGCGTTGAATGAAAAGCATGTGTTTGACTCGGCGTTTGAGGACTTGTTCAAAGACCGCAGTGCTGAAGATTTGTTGGCCATAAAGAAAAAATATGGCGCAACCGGCGATTTGCTGGAGGCCGAAAGCCGCATTAACGCGATTGCCAAAGACTTGGTAGCGCATTACGTCGACAACATCTTGCCCAACGGATTCAAGGCGCAGGTGGTGTGTCATTCAAAGTTGGCATGCATTCGTTATCAAAACGGGATTCGGACTGCTGTGTCTGAACGCATTGCCGTTGAGGAGCAAAAAGCCAGTGCAGACCCGGACTTATTGGCAAAGCTGAAGTTTTTAAAAACAGCGGTGGTGATTTCGTCAGATGGAACAAATGAAGCTGCATTTGTGACGCACGCCCGGAAGGAAGCTGCACGGCTCAATGCCACAGACAACTTCTGCAAGGCATTTAACTTAGATGATCCAGATGCGGCGAACACGGGCATTGCTTTCTTGATTGTTTGCGACATGTTGCTGACAGGCTTTGACGCCCCAATAGAACAGGTGATGTACATCGACAAGAAGTTGCGCGAACACACTTTGCTGCAAGCGATCGCGCGAACTAACCGTGTGGCAAAGGGTAAAAAGCGTGGCTACATCGTGGATTACATCGGCTTGGCTAACCACTTGACCGAGGCTTTGACGATCTATGCCGCAACGGACGAGCTGCAAGAATTAAAAGCAGGCTTGCAAGACATCAGCAGCGAGTTGCCAATCTTGGATGAGCGTTATCAGCGGTTATTGCAGCACTTCGCTTCCTTAGGTGTAAAGCACATCAAGCAGTTTGTAAATGGTGATTTGGCCGATATGGCGGCCGAGGCATCGGTGGTGGATGCTGCAGTGACTGCGCTCAAAAATGAGAAGCAACGTGCAGACTTTGACGTGTATTTGAAAAAGTTTTTGATGAGCATGGACATTGTGTTGCCACATGCGTCGGCACAGCCTTACCGCGTTCCAGCCAGGCGATTTGGTTATATCTTGGCTGTGACCAAAGAGCGCTACAAAGACAGCAGCTTGAACTTGGGAAATGCAGGCGAGAAGGTGAAGTCACTGATCAATGCGCATTTGATCAGTTTGGGCATCAATCCCAAGGTAGAGCCCGTAGAGCTTTTGGCCCCTGACTTTATGGAAAAGTTGGCCGCACATGCAGGCAAAAATGCTGCTGCCAAAGCCAGTGAAATGGAACACGCCATTCGCAAGCATTGCACTGTCCACCACGATGAAGACCCGGCTTTTTTCAAAAGCCTTTCCGCAAAAGTAGATGCATTGATTGAAAAACACCAAGAGCAATGGGACTTGTTGGCGGAGAAATTAATCGATTTGCGAGCAGAGGCTGTTGCTGGACGGACGCATGGTGACAACGGAATGAGCCGAGAGGCCACAACGTTTTATGAGCATGTCGCGCAGGTGAGCTATGTAAATGGTGAAGTGCCAGAGGCTGATCATGCTGCTTTAAAAGCCTTCATGGAAACGTTGGTCTTTGTATTGCAAGAAGGCATTGGTAGTTTGGATTTTTGGTCGAATGCGGACAAGCAAAAACGACTGCGCAGCATCATCAAAACAGAAATATCCAAAACTGGTATTGAGCTGTTAAAGACACATCGCGAGCGTGTAGCGGTTGAGGTGATGAGGTTGGCCAAGAATCGTCATGAGACGTTGGTGTTGGCTGCGAATAAAGATGCGGGTGCGTAAATGCAAGTGCGCCAAGTTCAAGACATTGAATATGAGCTGCTGCCAGGTGCAGATCGTAAAACGACGGATATCGTGATTGAGAGAGACGGCGTTATCCGGGTTCGACCGCCTCGAAAAATGACGCCTGAACAAGTCGACGAGACTGTTTTCTCTAAACGTTTATGGATTTACCGCAATTTGGCAGAGTGGCGTGACTTGAACGCATCGGGCGTAGTTAGAGAGTGGGTTAATGGTGAGTCATTTTTGTTTTTGGGAAATAGCTATCGGTTGGCTTTGGTGGATGTGCAAGAAGAACCGCTTAAGCTCAAAGACGGCCGTTTTTTGCTTTCTCGATCGGTCCTCCATTCGGGTGGAACTGAAAATGCGAAGAAGATTTTTCAAGATTTTTATACGGAAAAAGGTTACCCAAAAATTAAAAGGCGCGTCGAATACTTTTCCGCTTTGGTTGGCGTTGTTATTAGGGATATTGAAGTCAAAGAGTTGGGGTTCCGTTGGGCCAGTTGTGCTGCTGATGCTAAATTGCAGTTCCATTGGAAGTGTTTAATGGCTCCCTTGCGGGTATTGGATTACATCGTTGTTCATGAACTGTGTCATTTGCATTGGCGCGACCACTCACATTTATTTTGGAATGAGGTAGATAAGGTATTGCCTATGTACCGCGAACACAAAGAGTGGCTTAGACGGCGCGGAGCAAATTTCGATTTGTAAAGAGCGACAATGCGCGCCAATCACAACAAGGAACACCACATGGACTTGGGACTCAAAGGCGAGCATGTTTTGATCACCGGCGGCAGCCAAGGCATTGGCTTTGCCTGCGCCCAGGCGTTTGTGGCGCAAGGTGCGCGGGTCACCTTGGTGGCGCGCAACACCGAGACCTTGGCCAAGGCCCGCGACCAACTCATCTCTGAGGGCGCCAGTGCCGATCAGGTGCACACCGTGGCCGCCGACTTGCGCGATGCCAACGCCGCTTTGCAAGCGCTGGACCAGGCCGAGTCTGTGGCCGGACCGGTGCAGGTGCTGGTCAACAGCGCCGGTGCGGCGCAGCGGGTGCCGGTGGACGACCTCACCCCCCAGGCCTGGCACAACGCCATGCAGGCCAAGTTTTTCAGTTATGTGCACATGACCGACCCATGTATCAAGCGCATGGGCCAGCGTGGCCAAGGGCGCATCGTCAACATCATTGGCAATGGCGGCAAAGTGGCCAGCCCCATCCACTTGGCCGGTGGTGCGGCCAACGCGGCTTTGATGTTGGCCACCACCGGTTGGGCCAATGCCTATGCCAGGCGCGGTGTGCGGGTCAACGGCATCAACCCCGGCCAAACCTTCACCGGTCGCTTGCAAGGCCGCATGCAAGCCCTGGCCAAACAAGAAAACATCACCCCTGAACAAGCGCAACAGCGCCACACCGCCGATCTGCCCATGGGGCGTTTCTCTGAGCCCAGCGAAATCGCCAATATGGTGGTTTTTTTGTGTGCGGCTCAGTCCAGTTACGTCAATGGGGCCTTGGTCGCCATGGATGGTGCCCTCACCCCTGTCATTTGAATTCGATGGAGCAAACCCATGTCGACAATCCTGGTCATCAACCCCAACAGCACCCAAGCGGTCACCGACCACATCAGCTTGGCGTTGCAGCCCTTTCGCTTTGAAGGTGGCCCCCAACTCGATTGCCAAACCCTTCGCAGTGGCCCGCCGGGCATCGAGAGCCAAGCGCATGTGGACAGCATCAGCGACAAGCTGTTGCGTTGGTTGGAAGAAAACCCCAGCTACCGCGATGTCGACGCTTGGGTGTTGGCGTGTTTTTCAGACCCTGGTTTGTTTGCCATGCGCGAGGTCTTGCCGTGTCCGGTGATTGGCTGTGCCGAAGCGTCGTACCACGCGGCCAGCGCCATGGCCGATAAATTTGGGGTCATCTCCATCTTGGCGCGGGCCGTGCCGCGCCACCTGCGCCAAATCCGCCATCTCGGCCTGGACCACAAACTCGCCCGCGATTTGCCCATCGAGGTCAATGTGGTCAACCTGGGCGACGAGTCGCTCACCTTCACCCGCATGCGCGATGTGGGCCAACGGCTGGTGCACGAGCACGGTGCGGGCGTGGTCATCATGGGCTGCGCTGGGATGGCGCGCTACCGCCAGCGTTTAGAGGATTTTTTGAAAGTGCCGGTGATCGACCCCACCCAAGCCGGCGTGGCTTTGGCCATGGGCCGGGTGTTGGCCCAATAAGACTGGCTTTGATGGGCTTGGATGCGCCCTTCTCGCTTTGACGATTTTGTATTTTTAATTTAAATAATCGATAAATCCGTCACTGATGGCCGAGGACAGACTCAGTGGCATGCGCGTTTGCCCCAGGGCGGCGTGCCTTCATCTGGCTTAGGATGATTCCAGGGTGTGTTCTGCCTTCCGTGCCAGAACACAGGACATTGCGATGGTCGGGCCGCTGTCGCGGAAAGCCTATGACCATGCCCACACCCACCTCTGTTCAATTGGCCGCTGCCATCTTGTTTGCGCTGGCCATCGCGCACACCTTTTCCACCAGTTATTTCGAACGCTTGGCGCACCAGCGGCCAAAGCATGCCGGGCTGTGGCACTTGCTCGCCGAGGTCGAAGTGGTTTTTGGCTTTTGGGCCTTGGTGCTGACCATCGCCATGTTTGTGCTGCAAGGCGCAGAGGCCACCACACGCTACATCGACTCGCGCAATTTCACCGAACCTTTGTTTGTGTTTGCCATCATGGTGATCGCGGGTACGCGGCCTGTGTTGCAGACCACCTCTGCAGTGGTCAGTTGGCTGGCGCGTCGACTCCCATTGCCCGGCAGCACGGGTGCGTATGTGGTGATCTTGTGCTTGGTGCCATTGCTGGGCTCGTTCATCACCGAACCCGCCGCCATGACCTTGGGCGCGTTGATGCTGTCGGAGCAGTTTTTTGCCCGTGGCATTTCAGTGCGCTTGAAATATGCGACCCTGGGTGTGCTGCTGGTCAATGTCTCCATCGGCGGCACCTTGACACCGTTTGCCGCGCCCCCCGTCTTGATGGTGGCTGCCACTTGGGGTTGGGACCTGCACTTCATGCTCACCAACTTTGGTGCCAAGGCGGCTGTGGCGGTGCTGGTCAATGCGGTGGCCGTGGCTGTGGTGTTTAGCAAAGACTTGGCGGCCTTGAGCCCCATGGCAGATGCGGGCCAGACCAAACCCGTGCCTCGGGTGTTAAGCCTGGTGCATTTTTTATTCTTGGCGGGTGTGGTGGTGTTTGCCCACCACCCACCCATGTTCATGGGCTTGTTTTTGTTTTTCATGGGGGTGGCGCACGCCTATGAACGCCACCAAGACCGGCTGATGTTGCGCGAAGCTTTGCTGGTTGCCTTTTTCTTGGCGGGCTTGGAGGTGTTGGGTGGGCAGCAGCAATGGTGGTTGCAGCCCGTGCTGTTGGGGCTGGACAGCGATGCGGTGTTTTGGGGGGCGGTGGTGTTGACGGCTTTCACCGACAACGCGGCGTTGACCTATCTGGGCAGCTTGGTCGACGGGCTCTCAGACGCCTTCAAATATGCATTGGTGGCCGGCGCGGTCACGGGTGGGGGCTTGACCATCATTGCGAATGCGCCCAATCCAGCGGGCATCGCCATCTTGCGCGGGCACTTCAGGGACGAAACAGTGCATCCCTTGTGGCTGCTGCTGGCCGCCTTGCCGCCCACCCTGGTGGCGGTGGTCGCCTTTCAGCTGACCTGATGGACTTTGAGTGCTCAGCGCACCGCCGTGCTGCGGTGTTCCAAGCGGCTGAGCAGGCGCACCACTGGCCACAACAGCACCAAGTACATCAGGGCTGCGAGCACGATGGGAGTAGGGTTGTAGGTCAGCGCCTGGGCTTGGCGCGCGTTGTTGAGCAACTCGGGCAAGGCCACCACGCTGGCCAAGGCGGTGAGCTTGATCACCTCCAAGGTGTTGCTGATCAACTCGGGCAGCACATTGCGCGTGGCTTGCGGGATGACCACATGCCACAGCGCCTGAGCACGGTTCAAGCCCGTGGAGCGGGCGGCCTCCATTTGGCCGCGCGGCACGCTCTCCAGGCCTGCGCGAAACACCTCGCCGTAGTAGCTCGAGGTGTTGAGCAAAAAGCCCAAGGCCACCGCGGCAAATTTGGGCAGGTCAATGCCCAGAAACGGAACGCCAAAGTAAATCA
>Ga0315907_10005819_pt1 | contig 13265 bp, 9 predicted proteins | sample LakEriMetagenome_3_FD_203525 | JGI IMG/M metagenome (GOLD analysis project Ga0315907, IMG submission 203525) | Freshwater fungal communities from buoy surface, Lake Erie, Ohio, United States - Buoy 12 MA123 | ecosystem: Environmental > Aquatic > Freshwater > Lake > Lake biofilm | place: USA...
GGCAAGATCCACATTTGGGACCAAGCGAAGCGTAAGTTCTTCCCCTGCCTTTTTTATTTTTTGAACAGCTGCATTTTCAGGCCTAAAATCTGCCACTGCTGCGGCAAATACGACTACATCCATCTGTTCATGCCGGGATTTGGCTGCTTCAAACATCTCGGCTGCAGTGGTCACTCGATGTACCTCAAATCGACTTTCGTCCAACTTTAAGGAAACTGGACCTGCGACTAGGGTAACAGCTGCACCTTGGGCTTCAAATGCTTTGGCTAGGGCATAGCCCATTTTTCCACTGGAATGATTGCTCAAAAATCGAACAGGGTCAAGTGCTTCTTGAGTTGGACCCAAGGTAATCAGGACTTTTTTGCCTAAAAAATCCTTCTTGGGATTAAAAAATTGAATCACCTGCTCTAGGATATGCTCTGGCTCCATCATGCGTCCTTGACCAGAAAGCCCACTGGCCAACTCACCTGTTTCGGCATCTAACACACTATTTCCAAAGGAAGCTACTTTTTCCAGATTGGCCCGCACGGAGGGGTGCTGGTACATATCCAAGTCCATAGCTGGCGCAAGCATCACCGGACAGCGGCAAGAGAGGTAGGTAGCAGTTAGTAAATTATCACATCCTCCTTGGGCAAATTTGGCGAGTGTATTCGCGCTCAGTGGAGCCACTAAAAATAAATCAGCCCAAAGGCCGAGCTCCACATGATTGTGCCATTGTCCGGTATTTTTTTCAAAAAAAGCAGACAGCACCGGACGTTTGGAGAGTGTCGCTAAGGTGAGGGGGGTAATAAAATCAAGAGCAGAAGTAGTCGCTACTAGCTGTACCTCTGCTCCAGATTTGATGAGCAAGCGCGTTAAAATCGCTGTTTTGTAGGCGGCAATGCTGCCCGTAACACCGACTAAAATTCGTTTGCCTTGCAGGTTCATTGGGAATTACTCCGCTCCTTCTTGCGTTGGATACCTGTGGTGAATTTTTCCTTCAGTAAATTCTTCCATTGCCAAAGAAGTTGGCTTAGGCATTCTCTCGTAAAACTTGGAGATTTCGATTTGCTCCTTGTTTTCGAATACTTCTTCCAAGTTGTCTACGGTAGAAGCAAACTCAGAAAGCTTGTTATTCAGCTCTTCCTTCAAGGTTGAAGAAATTTGCTTTGCACGCTGACCCACGATGTGAATCGACTCATAGATGTTGCCTGTTTGATCGGCGATTTTATCTAGGTCTCTGGTGATGATTGATGGATTAACAGCCATATAGTTTTGTGTTTAAATGCGTGTGATTAAATTAATTTGAGGTGGTAGTTGTTGCCGCCTCTTCTGCAGCTTTTTTAGCTGCAATCTCTTTTTTCTGTTTGTTGTAGGCCTGAATTTCTTCTTTGGTTTGCGCTTCTAATTTTTTGACCTCTCCCAAATACCCACTGGCTGCATACCTTCGGTAAAAATTAGATGCAAACTTCAACGCATCGTTCAGACGCTCCTCTTTCTTGTTAAACGCACTGTTTTTGGCGTAGGCATAACCCACTTCTACCAAGCGGTAGGCCAACTCTTCGTTTCGCTTGCTTTCTGGATAGTCCTTGGCAAAGTTTTGAAAGTTGATGATGCAGGCCCTGTAAAAATCACCTGGCCTCAAACCTTCCTTCAATCGGTAATACATTTCAGCTTCGCTGAAGGCTTTCTCCTCAAATCTAGACTCCAAATCCTTCAACATGTCCATGGCACGCTCATAGCTGGCAGAACCAGGGAATTTGCCTACAAATTGCTGAATGGCCGTGACCGCTTCTTTGCTGCTCTGCTGATCCAAGTTGTAATCTGGAGCGTCCAAGTACAGGGAATAAGCATGCATAAATAAGGCTTCTTCCGCTAGCGCACTTCGGTTATAGGTCTTGAAGAAGGTATTGAAATACCCTGCAGACTCGATGTACCTTTTGGTCTTGAAGTGACAGTTGGCGTAGTTGTACTCTGCCATTTCTGCCTTTTCAGATCCCTTGATGACAGGAAGAACCTTTTCATACAAGATGATCGCTTTGTTGTACTCGCCTTCTTGGTAATATTTGTTTGCACCGTTGTACAGCTCCTCCCAGTTGGTGCTTTTTTCCAACTTGGCAAAAGGTCCACAGGCTCCAAAGAGAACCAAGACGAATACAAAGAAGATCGAATAGTGACGCATGATTAATTTAAGGACCGCAAATATAAGGGATAATTGTAAGATTTCAAATGAAATAGCCTCGATGAGACGCCTTACTTTTTCACTTGTAATTTCTTAGTGACCACGTTTTTATTGTCAACAAATAAGGTGTAGAAATACACCCCTGGCTGGAAGTCTGCTACATGAATGACCAAACTATTTCGTGTAGGATCCAATTCGTATTCCGCTATGGGGTTACCTATGAAACTGGTAACAGTGACTTTAGCTTTGGATTTTGGATTGGCGAGGGTATAATCCAATTGCGCTACCCGGTTGCTGGGATTGGGATAAATATCCCCCAACTTGATGTCTTTGTGCGAAAAATCTGCTTTTGGCTCACTTGACACGGAATATTTCGCCTCCACTACAAAAAAATCGCGCAGCGCCTCACTATTCACAAACACCAAATCAAAACTTCCTAAAGTCTCCGCAATGCCTAATTCAAATTCTAAATAGAGGTCCGTATAAATCTCCCCTGGAGCTAGTTTCAACATCACCTTTGCCAGGTCTTTTTTCGGATCAAAACACTGGTCACCCAAACAAATGCGCATCTTTTGAGACGAGCCGATGCTCCCCTTGATGTTTCGTAATAGGAATGTTTTCGGCTGGGAGGACTCGTTGTGAAGGAGTACTGTTTTCCGCTGGGAGGAGCCAATTTTACCCGAAAATTCTACCGCTTCACTCAAGACATGTACCTGCTGGGCACCCGCAAAAATCGGGAACAGAAGCAGCAGCATATAGGTCAATTTGAGCAATCGGGTGTTCATAAAAATTAGGTACTCAATAAGTCTGATGTGGGTACAATAAAGTCTAGAAACTTTACGTTAAATGTATTTAAAAAGATACAAGTTTTCTCCCAAAACCGGGTTAATTGTTGTTAAGTTTCAAAAATGAGGTGGAACTAGCTGCTTAACCGCCGCCCGACTGCTTGACAGGCTTTTCTTGCAGCACTTTTTGAAGCTGACCTTGCGTGGGCATGGTCAGCTTTACTTCCGGCTCGTTGAAAAAATTTCGTAAGGTAGGATCAATTTCGACCACCTCACGCCAGGCATCTATTGTCGCTCGTGCAGGCTTTTCTTCCACCCTCCACTTAAACCCTTCCAGCCGACTCATCTTTTCATCAATATCCTGAACGGGGATGAATTTCCCGTCGGGTCGAACTCCAAAATTTGATTTTTTGATTAGCCCATCTACGAAGGTCAGTCCTATGGTTGAGCTAAGGATTCGATTGATTCCTTGAGTCAAGGTATCTCCTTCGAGCGCATAGTACAGGGACTCCCCATTCCCCTCGATAAACAAACTACTCATCTGCCCATCTTTGAAGTACCCGGTCATCTTTCTCCCTTTCATCTGATTGAAATTCAACAAGGTATCTGTCAAAATTGCAAAGGCCTTGTTCTTCATGTATACCCGATCCAAGGTTTCATTCTTGAGGTAAAAGACCATGCTGTCTGCCGCTATTTGGCTGGAGCGATTCCATAAAATAGGATCTTTGTACAGATGAATCGACGAGTCCCCAAAGGCATACAACAAGGAATCTGCTTTCCCAGAAAGATCGGATTTGACTAGGTTCACTTGATGAAAGGCAAGCAAAAATTTGGATGAATCTGCTTCTCCATCCTGGGAAATCAAGGTGTCTGCGGTAAGAAAAAGGGTGTCCGACTCAAAATACTTGCGCACCAACGCCTTCCCATACATCTGACTGTATTTTTTAGTTTCCCAATAGTTGCCCACATCGCCAAACACCTCTAGCTCTCTTTCTTTATTCAGAACACGTACATCTTTTTTGCCCTCATAGTAGGCTTTGGGCTCATCGTAAAACAACTCATCCGCTTTCACCCGACTCTTCTCTGTCTCCACCAAGCCCTCAAAAAACTTAAACTGTTTGAGCTGGGTGTCGTAAAAACTACCCTTTTGTGCATCCAAATTGTATCCCTCCTTGGACACGATGTTCGTCAAACCAGGAGTCTGGGCTGTTTTTGGAATGGTCAGATAAATTAGGTCCTGGGTTTTGAGCGTGTAATCTGGATTCACCAATACCACATCGTATTGAAAACTAATGCGCTCGTAATTGATCTCGTAAGTTCCAACTTCACTAGTCAAGACATTGACCGAATCCACTACCTTTCCCCCCTCAAAATAGGAGGCCACATTGGTTTCTCGGTTGTAGTCCAAGTATTCAGTGTAGAGTTTGGTTTTCTGATTGGTGAAAACCACGTTTTTTCGAAGCTTGGCCACCTTGGTTGCACCATCGTATTCCGCGTAGGAACTGGTCGTGGTGATGGGGTCTACCTCATCCTTGATTTGCACCCTCCCAAAAAGCTGTGCTCGATTTTCATCCCTATAAAAATAGGCCGAATCACAAGCAATCAATGAATTTTGGTGCTTCATTTTCACATTTCCCAGTAGGCGCTCAAAGCCTTTGGCACCCTGTAGTAGATCCGCACTTCGAATCTCCAAGAGCGAAGAGGACTGCGCATGGCCAAGGATGGGCATCCAGAGTACCAAGAGAAGGAATAGAATGAAAAAAGGAGATTTCATACAGGATGTAATGGAGGCAAATTTAGCAGAAAAAGCTATTTTTGATTAATGTACGACGCCTTTATCTCGCATATCCGACAAAGCTCACTTTTTGAAGCCAACAAACGCTACCTTCTGGCCTGCAGTGGCGGACTAGACAGCATGGCCTTGGCGCATTTACTGCATGCATCGGGAATTCAATTAGAGCTGGCTCATGTCAACTTTGGATTGCGCGGTACAGAAAGCGATGGCGACGAGGAATTTGTAAAAAACTGGGCCCAAGATCGTTCGTTACTGATCCATATTCATCGGGCCGATACAGTGGAATGGGCGGATAAAAATGGCATTTCCATACAGATGGCCGCTCGAGAAATCCGCTACCAGTTTTTTGAAGAAATTCGAAGCCAACAAAATCTGGGAGGGATCCTCCTAGCGCATCATCAGGATGACCAGCTGGAGACCATTTTTCTAAACCTAGCAAGAGGCACCGGCATTGAGGGATTGTATGGCATGAGTGAGCGTAGAGGCTGGCTGATTCGCCCATTGCTTCCCTTTTCCAGAGCTCAACTTGAATCCTACATGGAGGAAGTCAAGCAAACTTGGCGGGAAGACCGTTCCAATGCATCCAGCGACTACAAGAGAAACAAACTACGGCATAGCGGATTGCCGGCACTCTACAACCTCGAACCTGATACTCGACAGAATCTGCTACAAAGTTTTGCACGATTAAAGGATACAGGAAAGGCATTTACTGGGTTATTTGAGGCTTGGAAGAAGGAACATGTCCGAGAACAGCAAGGAATGAGCTTCCTCTCCTACAAGGCCATTCACAGCCTGCCTGGGGCTGCCACCCTACTTTATTTCTGGTTGCGCCCGTACGGATTCAATTCCGACCAAGCCTTGACGCTATCCAAATGCTTGGAAGAAATCAAGCCAGGCCGATTACTGCGAAGTACCCAGTACGAACTCAGTTTGGATCGAGAGGAATTGATTTTGTATTCGATACCTGTTGAATTTCCAGCGGTTGAACTCTCGATTGGAACTCCATCCCTTACGCTCCCTGAAGGAGACTACCAACTGACCTGGGGCCAGGTTCCAAAAGAAATCGATCGGAATCCCGCAAATGCAGTATTGGATCTGGACTGTTTGGAGTTTCCGCTTCAAATCCGGAGTTGGCAGGAAGGAGATCGGTTCAATCCATTGGGAATGCAATCCGAAAAGAAGATTTCCGACTTCCTGATTGACAATAAAGTGCCTTTTGCCTTAAAAAAAGAGGTGAAAGTCCTAGTTTCAGGAAATAAAATAGCCTGGATTCTGGGCATGCGAATTGCGGATTGGGCAAAAGTGAGCCCTGCCACCCAAAAATGCTTGCACATTCAAAAACGCTAAGCCATGAGAAACCCTTTTTCCAAAACCTATGAGCCCGAAGAATTGCGGATGTTTGACTTTCTGCAAGGCATCAAATTTTTCGAGCTACTCAAGCAGCAAGAACTTGCTCGCTTTTTGCCTACCATGCACGAGCGAAAATACGTGCGTGATGAAGTTGTTTTTTTTAGCAAGGACCCAAGCCAAGCCCTCTACCTCATTCGAAAAGGCCAGGTAGACCTGACGATAGATGTAAGTGAAAATTTTGAAACCATCATGCAACTCAAAAAAGGGGATGCCTTTGGGGAAAATTCACTCTTGGAAAACTCGAAAAGAACCTACACCGCACTCGTGAGCTCGGATGAAGCCGAATTACTGGTAGTCCCACAGTTTGCTCTGCTGGAAATCTTTGAGAGCAATCCAAAAATTAAGGCAAAAATGATGACCTCATTGGCTGAATTTTACAATGCCAACAACCAGCGTCTTTTCCGATCCTACCGCGAGTCTTTTGGGTTCTTCAGCCTACGGCAAATGTTTGAGTAGTGCGTCATAAAAAAAATACACGATGCACATTAAAAAAACAGTGCCTCTGCAACAAACTTAATCCAGAAGCGGTTTCAATTCCTAAGTATCACTTATTAACTTAGGGCCGATTTACAGGCATTCAAACCAAAAAATTTATAACCATGAGCAAAGTAACCGTTGTTGGGGCAGGAAATGTAGGCGCCACTTGTGCCGATGTATTGGCATATCGCGAGGTAGCTGAAGAGATTGTATTAGTAGACATCAAAGAGGGCATCGCCGAGGGCAAAGCACTTGATATTTGGCAGAAAGCACCCATCAATCAATACGATAGCCGTACCGTTGGCAGCACCAATGACTACAGCAAAACTGCAAATTCAGATGTGGTAGTCATCACCTCAGGGCTTCCAAGAAAGCCGGGAATGACTCGCGATGACTTGATCGAAACCAACGCTGGAATCGTAAAGTCAGTTACTGAAAATGTAGCGAAATATTCTCCAAACGCGATCATCATCGTTGTGTCCAATCCTTTGGATGTGATGACTTACCAAGCACATTTAACTTCTGGATTTTCAAGAAATAAGGTGATGGGTATGGCTGGAATTTTGGATACGGCTCGCTACCGTGCCTTCCTCGCTGAAGAATTGAATGTTTCTGGAAAAGAAATTCAAGCAATCCTGATGGGAGGCCATGGAGACACCATGGTTCCACTTCCAAGATACACCACCGTGGCGGGCATCCCTGTTACTGAATTGGTTGAAAAAGATAAACTAGACGCCATCATTGAGCGCACCAAATTTGGTGGCGGTGAATTGGTGAAGCTGATGGGCACTTCTGCCTGGTATGCACCAGGTGCTGCTGCTGCCCAAATGGTAGAAGCTATCTTGAAAAACCAAAGAAGAGTATTCCCAGTATGCATCAAATTGGATGGTGAATACGGCATTGATGACTGCTACCTTGGTGTACCGGTAATCCTAGGCAAAAACGGCATCGAAAAAGTTCTTGAACTGGATCTGAATGCAGAAGAAAAGCAATTACTTGAAACATCCAGAGGCCACGTCAAAGAAGTGATGGAGGTTTTGGATCGCTTGAGCAACTAAACTGGTCTTAACCAGACCGATGACCTAAGCGACTTTCCTAAAGAAAGTTGCTTAGGCCTTTTTTTACTTCTTTAATTTCTACCCGATACTGCAACTTGAAAATCTGGAAAAGCTTGTTGGTCATTCTAGTGCTATCCCTTCTTGGCTGGGGAGGCTATGAAGTATACCAACGGTTTATCAAGTCCAGAACCATCAACAGCCTTGAACTGATTTCGGATGATGCCGTATTTTTATTTGAAACCCAACAAGCCGATTATTCCTGGCAAGAACTCCAGAACCAACCCGTCTGGGAGGCGCTCTCCCAATTTCCCGCATTCCAATCCTTAGGCAACCAGTTAAGCGCATTAGATAGTCTAGTTGGGGAAACAGGATTTGTGACCAAGACCCTACGGAATAAACAGGTAACGGTATCCTATCATGCAGTGGGTACCGACAAATTTAGTCTGCTATTCACGCTGAATTTTGGATCCAGCTCCCCTGCGGAACTTTTGGACAAGTTAAAATCCAAAGCACCAAAAACTACCCGATTTCAAACCCGAAAATACAGTGAGCAAGAGATTTACGATGTGTTGGATGGAAACAATAGCATCCAATGGAGCATTACTGTCCTCAATAATGTGCTGCTCATCTCTTCCTCTTCTTTTGTCATTGAAGAGGCCATTCGATTTTACCTCAGTGAAGACGCAAACCCAATTTCGACCAAACTAGGCGAACAACTTTCCAATAAAGAAGGCCTAGGCAGATTAATTCTTTCCTCAAAAGGGCTAGTCAACCTTCTCAACGGTGTAAGTGCCGCCAAAACTTCAGCGGCAATTGAAGAACTGAAGACCACAGATGTTCTACTTTCCTTGGAGTTAAAGTTTGAAGACAAACAACTCGTTTTTAAAGGGCCAATCCAAGGCCTTCCAGAAGTGGATTTTCTGCCTTCTGTGAAAGCTCAACTTGCGGAATTTGAAAGCTTAATTTCCACGCGGACACAAGCAATCACCCAGGTCAACTTGAAGGATAATTACGAAGCGCAGAAACTTCGAAACAGTTCCTTTGTTCCCAAATCTACCGTCAGTGGAGAAGTTCAAACTCGATTAATCGATCGGGGATTTTTGGATTTCCTCAGTGGAGAACAGTATTTTATCGAAATGGAGCCCCTCTCTGGATCTCAAAAAAATAGTGCCCTCCTGGTAAAGTTGGAAAATCCGGAACAAGCCTGGAAAATCCTCAAGGAATACCGAGACACCACCGAATTTGATCCTTCAGAGCAATACTTACAAAAAGAGATTCTATTTTTTCCAGAAGAGAATTTTCCCGCTCACCTATTCAATGGACGATATGTAGGGTTTGAACAAACCTTTGTCAGCCAAGTGGGACAGATTCTGCTGTTGAGCAATTCAGCCAATGGCATAAGAAGCGTATTGGATGATTATACTCAAGGAAATACCTGGGCAAAAAAGATAACCGATACTAAAAACCGTTTATCGCCCGCTGCGGGATACAGCAAAACATTCCTGCTTCCAAAAATTTGGACAAGTTGGGTTCAAACTACCAACCCTAGCTGGAGTACCTTTATCCAGAAATACGAAACAGCGTTGAAGGCATTCACCAGCTTGGGATTCCGTATCCACCAAAGTTCAAAAGGTCCCGAAGCAACACTCATCTTGGGCTATACCAGTGCGAGTGTCGCTCCAGTAACTGCAAACAGATCTTTTGAGCTGGCATCTGGCAAAGAGGTAGCGCTTCCTGAAAATCTAATTTTTGGTCCCAAAGCAATCAAAAATTTCAATGACAACACCGAAGACCTGGTAGTCCAAGACCAAAATCATGTCTTGTATGTCATCAATTCAGCTGGTGAGCAAGTATACAGCCAAGCGTTAACTGGCCCTATCCTATCCGAAACCTTTCAAATTGATTATTTCAAAAATGGCAAGTTACAGCTTGTGCTTGCTACTGCAGATCGTATTTATGCCATAGACCGCCTAGGAGAACCTTTGCCTGGATTCCCCAAAGCTATACCTGGAGAAAAAATCACCCATCTAAGCGTGCTAGACTATGACCAAACGCTAGAGTACCGCTACTTTATAGCTACTGAAAAGGGTAATTTATGGTTGCTGGACAAAACGGGAAAGGATTTGGAAAACTGGAACCCTTTGCCGCTAGGAGAACCTACCAATGGTACACCCTTTCATGCTCGCGTACCAGGAAAAGGTGATTTTATGGTAGTGCTTGGCATCTCTGGGGACTTGCACTTCTTCAGCCGTAAAGGCGAATCTCGAAGCGGATCCCCACTCAAACTCCCAGACGGAATTGCCAGTCCGCTTATTTTCAATAAGACAGGCACCCCAACACTTCAAGCCGTCACAACTGGCGGGGAAATCCTTGACATTTCCTTTTCCGGGGAAATCATCAAGAAAACCCAAGCACAAAAATCAAATCGAGACGATAAATTTCGAAGTCTCAGTGACCAAAAAGGTAATTCTTCCCTTTTGGTCCTGGAACAATTCAATAAAACACAGCTTTTTGATAGTCAACAGCGTCTGCTGATGACGCTTCCCTTGACTGAAGGCAAGACCTGGATAGGTTATTTTGATTTTGGCTCCTCCCGGAAAATTGTCGCAGTCACTGACCTAGAGCAGGGCTTGGGGTATCTGTATGACTTAGATGGAAATCTACTGATCAGCACCCCACTTCAAAGCAATCGCGAAATCCAATTGAGCCACCTTCCCAGTCAAGGCCAATACCTGATTCGTACACGTTACGGAAAAACGCTGATGGAATACCTAATTCCCGACTAAGTCCACTTGCCTCACTGCGAGGCCATCACCCCATTAGCTGCAAGAGCCAATTAGTTTTTTACTTCAAAAAATATGCGGCGAACAGTCAACTTCCCGTCTACATTCACTTGCTCCCAGTACACAAATGTTCCTGCCAAGTTGGGTAGCTTAGTACTTACTTCTTGACCACTAGATTGCCAATACAGCACCGTTCGCCAATCGGGTATTCGTGAGGCTGTGGAGGGCTGTACAAACTGGTTTCGATCAAGAATCACCGAGGGTTGAATCCCTGGATAATCAAAAAACCGTGCCGCCGGAGCCAGTGGAAATAGACCAAAATTATTGGCATAACTCGAAAAACTAAGCACCCCTGGATAAGTGCGGTCATTTAGGTAAAACTCACGGTTGAGCACCTCCAATCGCTGGAGAAATTTGGGATTGAAGGAGGCCAAAAGATCCGAATCAAATACAGGCATTGCATCGATTAGAATCAAGGGATTGGTTTCAAAAACACCCTTTTCCGCTTCATCCAGAAGTCGGAAAGTTTTCTTTTTGTCCTTTAGACGAACCGCAACACTAGGAACATATTCCTTCAACACCGTTTCCACGTCTTCAAACCGAGTGTAATCGTCCAGGTTGTAGCTGTAATCTTCCACAAAGCCCGTGACCACTTCCAAAGAATCTTGGTCAGCTACTTCCAAATACTCCTGCTGCACCACAGCTGCTTTGAGAAGGGGCTGAAGGTATTCAAGATCAGCTTGCGCCAAGGAAAGTTCAGGAAAACTGAAATTCGTCCGGAAGCTCGTTTTGATCAGAGGAGAAATCATCTCCAAACCGGGCATCTCTTCCCCGTTTTCAAGTTGCAAGATCAAACGATCCCAATGCCGCAAGCCTCCAGCATCAAAGACAAGCATCCCCTTCTCATCCACATGATCTGTAAAGAGGGCACTTTTTGCTCCATGAAGGGAAAGAAAATAGGTGAGCGCAGTATCCAAGGACGCCACTTTCGCCTGAACCAAATGACCAAAAAGTTCGGGAAGCAAGGGCTGCGAAACTAAATTTTCATACACTTCTTCAGCAGGCAACAGCTTTTGCTCTTCCATTAAAAATGGATTTGCTATGGAAATTCCCGAAGCCACAATCCGCCCTTCAATATTGCTCGAAGAACCAAGATTGATAGCAGCTCCCTTTTCGTAGGACTTAGAAGATTGTGGAATTTGGAGATTGGAGGACGCAACTTCCTTGGGAGGAATTTTCGGGTTGATAATCGTGACCAACTGCTGTGCGATCCCTTGATTCAAATCCAAATAGGGACTGATCCGGGTATACACGCGTAACAGGTACTGGTCAGATGGGATTTGATCTGAAATTGGAATAAAGTTCAAGGCAACACCAGCCTGAAGTGGTACTTTGACATGTGTGATTGAATTGGAATTGCGATCCACCAATTCGGCATACAAGACCTGCGAAGAAGTGGGTTGCTCTCCCAAACTCACCTTGGCTTCAAACCAGATTTTCTCGCCAGAAAAATAGAGCGTCTTCGGCGTATGGAAAGTTACTTGCTCCTTTTGGTTAGTTGTCGTTTGCCCTATGCTTGCACCTACAATCCCGAGAAAGCAGAGCAACCCACAAACAAGGGTTCTAAGGCTGCTTTCTTTGCTTTTAAAATTTAGTTGTCTATTCAGTGTTTGCATGACATTAGTCTACCCAAAATGAGGGCTTAAGTTTAGATGCATACAAGCTACAATCGGTACATCTTTTTGTGGAGGGGTAATAACCAATTATCGCAGTTCCTGCCATCAAAGGCCGTGCAGGCACCACTGCTCCATTGCCGAAGATCACCTGGTAATCCTTGGCCAACACAACTTCTTCTCCGATAACACAATCGTTAAACTTTGGATCTAGGTAATTCCAGGGGCTCACCTGCACTTGATTAATGTAGATCCGCTTCTGACGGATCACACCAAGGCTGACCTGACCGATAACGGGGCTTTTGGCTGCATCCAAGCTTTTGATATTTCCTCCTATCAAAGAGGGAAGCGGGCTAAAGATCGAACCGATGTCCTCTGTGTTTTTCTTTAAAATTTCCCAGAAAGGTACATCCTTGGAAGCAAGTCCTTTTTGGGAAACAAGAATGCTGTAGCGTTCCATGATTCGTTCATCATCAGTAGGAATCTCGGTAATAGTTTTCTGAAAGACTACCTGATCCTTAAATCGAGAGCTTGTTTCCAATAGGATCCCAGGGCTAGGTTCGGTCTTGAAGCAAAGTGAAGTTTGTTCTGCCTCCTTTTGGTCCCGAACATTTTTAATTTCGGGCACATAGATGTAAGCAGTTCTTATTCGTGGTCGAAAAATCCAGGTTTCTTCAAAGGTCCATAGAAAATCATCTGCATTGGCATTGCCTTGGGTGGATACAAATACCTCCACACCTTCCTCATCCCGCTTAAATCCGGCATCAATAATTTCAGGTGTTACAATGGGCTGTAAACCTTCGGAAACATACCTTTCACCCGAGCTTAGCTCAATTTCAAGCAAATAGCTTTGCTTCTCATCAATATTCCGTTCAAAAATATAGGTTCCTAAACCAGTTTCGGTTAGCGGGAAAACTTGCCCAGAGGCACTTTTGAGCAGTACTTTGGCGCGGAGCTCTGGAATAAAGGCAGAAGAAGCACCTAGCGGAGCAGTTCTACTGAGCTTTAACTCACTTTTCAAACCCTCGGTATCCAAATAGCCTTCCACAACCAACACCCTTAGCTCAGTGGCAGGCACCTCCGGTTCGTAAGGAGTCCTACACCCAAGAAGCGTGGCGAGCAG
>Ga0315907_10005822_pt1 | contig 13262 bp, 10 predicted proteins | sample LakEriMetagenome_3_FD_203525 | JGI IMG/M metagenome (GOLD analysis project Ga0315907, IMG submission 203525) | Freshwater fungal communities from buoy surface, Lake Erie, Ohio, United States - Buoy 12 MA123 | ecosystem: Environmental > Aquatic > Freshwater > Lake > Lake biofilm | place: USA...
ACCACGTCCGCCTTATCGACGGCACTGGTGGGGACGCGCCACAATCCGGCAGAGAGGTTTACCTCGTTGCCCATGTAGTCGTAGCGCACGCCAACCTCTGAAAAGACACCGGTCGAACCGTCGCGCACAAAAGCTGGTCCGATTCCGCTGTTGTTGCGCACCTGACGTGCATAACTGCCGTACCCGAGGTTGACAAAAGCTCCGATGAAGGCATTCGAAGCCTGCGTACTCGCCAAGCCCACCTGCATCGTGGCCGCCAGCGTGTAGTGGTAGCCCAAATTGATTCCGCCAAACTGGGACTGCGCGATACCAAGACCCACCGGAGCCACCACGCCAAACGACATTTCGTCACCCACTGGGAAGGTATAGCGCGGCGCCCACGTCACCCCATTACTTGCAAACGGCATCGCCAGGGTGCTCAGGTCGAGCCCAATCGCATAATCGTAGCCCACGGCGTGAAACCATTCACCGTCTTTGATTGAATTCTGGGCAGACGCGGCATGCACACCCGCGGCAAGCGCCAAAGCTGAAAGCAATTTCTTCATGAGCCTAAAGGTAGTGCGCGGTACCTTTGCTGCACCGTGCAGATTCCGTTAATCAGTTGGGTTGCCAAGCAATACCGCGCCGCATTTGAAGGCCTCAGCCAAGAGGCGTGGGTGCTCGCCACCGTCATGTTTGTCAACCGCGCCGGAACCATGGTGCTGCCCTTTCTCGGGCTCTACCTGCGCGAGGGTTTGGGCTACAGTCTGGCCGACACCGGCTGGATCATGGCGTTTTATGGCGTTGGATCAATGGTCGGAGCCCTCGCGGGCGGCTCGCTCTCAGACCGATTTGGCTCGTACCGGGTCCAGCAATTTGCACTGTTTACGGGCGCCTTTCTCTTCCTGGGGCTAAGCTTTTTGACGGAATTCTGGTCGCTCGCCATCGGCGTCTTCACGCTCACCTCAGTAGCCGACATGGTGCGTCCCGCCAACTCGTCCGCCGTATTTGAGTACGCCAAAGAGGGCAACGTCACCCGCGCTTTCTCGCTCAACCGAATGGCGATCAACCTCGGATTCTCAGTAGGTCCTGCCGCGGCTGGAATCATTGCCGCTTGGAGCTACCAGGGACTCTTTTGGGCAGACGCCGCGACCTGCGCTGCGGCTGGATTCCTGTTTGTGGGATTTTTTCGCAAGCGCCGCCCTCGCCGCGAACGCGAAGTGGCTGCGCCTGGGCGGTCACCGTACCGCGACCGCGGAGCGCTTGCCTTTTCGGCGCTCGTACTGCTCTTTGCCCTTGCATTTTTTCAATTAGTATCGACCCTTCCCCTCTACTATCGCGATGTTTTTGACCTTGGTGAAGAGCAAATTGGACTGCTGCTCGGATTCAACGGACTCATAATCGTCGCAGTCGAAATGGTCTTTGTCAACTGGGCTCAACACCGAATCGCACCCCGTCACGCCATCGCCATTGGAGTTTTAGTCATGGCCCTTGCTTTTGCGAGCCTTAACTGGGCCTCTGGGCTGCCGGGGCTTTACGCATCGATGCTCGTGCTCAGCGTATCTGAAATATTGGCGATGCCGTTCATGATCTCGTGGATCACGCTGCGCGCGGGCGACCAGTCCCGCGGACGCTACCTCGGGCTCTACGCCGCGACCTACGCGCTGGGGCACATCTTGGCTCCGCTGCTCGGAACCCGCGTCATCGAACACTTCGGGTACAGCACGCTCTACTACGGCGTCGCCGCACTATCCGTGCTCACCGCGATCGGGTTCAGCCAGCTACCTCCCGCGACTGCGCGTCAATCACAGCCATAGCGGTCGTATTCACGATTTCTCGAACACTGCATCCCAGCTGGAGCACGTGCGCAGGATAATCTAGGCCCACGAGCAGGGGTCCGACGGCTTCCATTCCGGCCATTGACTGCAGGAGTTTGTATGAAATATTTGCTGAAGACAGCCCTGGGAAGACGAATACATTCGGACCATTCCCCACAAGATCGCTGAACGGGAACTGCTCGGCGAGCAAACCGTTGTCCACGGCAAAGTTGGCCTGCATTTCTCCATCGACTGTGAGCGCTGGATCCATCGAGCGAATCAGCTTGAGCGCCTCTCGCATTTTGCGCGGTGTGACTCCGTCGCTCGAACCAAAATTCGAGTAGCTTAACAAGGCAACTCGCGGAACAATGTTCATCTTGCGCACCATTTTTGAGACTTCAAAAACAATCTGCGCGATGCGCTCAGATGACGGATCCTGATTGATCGTCGTATCGGCAAAAAACTTGGGGCCCTGCTTGGTCAGCATCACGTAGACACCGGCCACTGTCGATCCACCCTTTTTGGGTCCGAGGATCTCCATCACTGGACGCACAGCCCGAGTATACTTCACCGTGGCACCGGTCACGTAGGCATCGGCATGACCACTGCGCACCATCATCGGGCCATAGTAGTCGCGGTTAAACATCAGCCGTCGGGCCTCTTCGCGGCCCACCCCACGGCGTTGGCGCATCGCGTACAACGTCTCGGCATACTCGGCTAAATGAGGAGCCGCATTGCTTCGTGGATCAATCATGGGCACGTCTTCTAGTCCCAAGTTGTACTCCTCGATCAAGGCCTTGATCTTGGCGACATCGCCGAGCAGGATGGGCTGGCAAATGCCCTCTTCCATTGAGATTTGGGCGGCCTTAAGAACTCGGTAGTGGTCGGCCTCGTTGAACACCACACGCTTGGGGGCTGACTTGGCCTTCTCGACGGCGAGTCGAATGAACTTGTCGTCGCGTCCGAGACGGCTGCGAAGCTCCTCTTCGTAGGCTTCCCAGTTGGTGATGGGTTTCTTGGCGACCCCTGTCTCCATCGCCGCGCGGGCCACGGCTGGGGCCACGGTGTAAATCAAGCGCGGATCAAAGGGCTTCGGAATGATGTAGTCGGTTCCGAACGACAAATTGCGGCTGCCGTAGGCGAGGTTGACGATTTCGGGCACGGCCTCTTTGGCGAGGTCGGCGATCGCCTTGACCGCCGCGAGCTTCATGGCCTCGTTGATCTTGGTGGCGCGCACGTCGAGGGCTCCGCGAAAGATGTAGGGAAAGCCCAGCACGTTGTTGACCTGGTTCGGATTGTCGCTGCGGCCGGTGGCCATAATCAAATCCTTGCGGGTCTTGATCGCGACCTCGTAGTTGATTTCAGGGTCCGGATTCGCCAGCGCGAAGACCACCGGGTTGGAGGCCATGGATTGAATCATCTCGGGGCTCAAAATGTTGCCCTTTGACAGCCCGACAAACACGTCGGCGCCCACAAGAGCCTCGGCCAGCGTGCGGTGCGGGGTGGCGCGCTTGAAGTCCGTTTTTTCGACCGTCAGGTCGTCGCGGCCGTCGTGAATCACGCCCTTTGAATCGCACATAATCAAATTCTCGGGGGTCACGCCCAGCGCTAAGTACAGGCGGGCGCAGCTGATCGCAGAGGCTCCGGCCCCGTTGAACACCACGCGAACCTCGCTGAGCTTCTTGCCCACAATCTCGGTGGCGTTGAGCAGGGCTGCGCCGGTGATGATGGCGGTTCCGTGCTGGTCGTCGTGCATAATGGGAATGTCGAGCTCCTCGCGCAGCCGCTTCTCAATGTAAAAGCAGTCGGGGGCCGAAATATCCTCGAGGTTGACGCCGCCAAAGGTGGGCGCCAAAATTTTGACGGTCTCGACAAACTTGTCGGGGTCTTTAGTGTCGAGCTCGAGATCAAACACGTCGATGTCGGCAAAGATTTTGAAGAGGACGCCCTTGCCCTCCATCACGGGCTTTGAGGCCAGCGGGCCGATGTCGCCGAGGCCGAGCACGGCGGTTCCGTTGCTGATGACCGCGACGAGGTTGCCCTTGGCGGTGTAGCGGTACGCATCCTCGGGGTTGGCCGCAATCTCGAGGCAGGGCTCGGCCACACCTGGTGAGTAGGCAATGCTCAGGTCGCGCTGCGAATTCGAGGGCTTGGTCGGAACCACCTCTACTTTACCCGGGCGGTGCCCTTCGTGGTACTCCAGAATATCTCGCTTGCGAATCGGCGTCTTTTTCATAGCTGCAAAGGTCCGTCGAAATTTAACATTCGAGGTGACTTTGGGGACTTAACTTTGGGGTAACAAACGGAATCACCCATTTAATCCGCATTTAACGTGTACACTGGACTGCTCCACAGCCACCGAAGCCTCGCTTACCTCTTTTTGCTCTCGGCCCTCGCGACCGTCGTGCTCGCCTTGGTCAACCGACTTCAAAACAAGCCGACCAGCAAAGCGCTCAACGGACTCACCATCGCCACCCTGGCGCTGGGCCACCTTCAGCTGCTCATGGGCCTTGGGCTCTACTTTGTGGGTCCGTGGTTCGGACTCCTTGCCGAGAATGCCGGCGAGGTCATGCGCACCGCCGAACTCCGCTACTTTGCGGTCGAGCACATCAGCATCAACGTAGTCGGAATCGTGCTCGTCACCGTGGGCCGTTCGCGCTTCAAAAAACTCGAAGCGGACCACCGCAAGCAGCAGGCAGTAATCGCCTATGTCGGCCTGGGACTTTTGCTCATCGCGAGCCGTGTTCCCTGGGACCGATTGTTCTAACTTTGCTGCATGATTGATCGGCGACCCCGCCAAGGCCCTGAGCGCTGTGTGCTCGTAGGGGCCGTAACTCGCCTCCAAGACGAAACCAAGGCTAACGAATACCTCGACGAGCTCCGCTTTTTGGCCGAAACCGCCGGAGCCGAAACCGTCGCAGTATTCTCTCAAAAACTCGATAAGCCGGACCCGAAACTGTTTCTAGGTTCCGGAAAAATGGACGAAATCAAGGCCTACCTTGACGCCGAAGAGGTTGACCTTGTCATTTTTGACGACGAACTGAGTCCGTCGCAGCTCAAAAACATCGAGCGCCTGTTTGAATGCAAGGTGATGGACCGCACCAACCTCATCCTCGACATCTTTGCCGCTCGGGCCCAGACTTCGTACGCCCGCACCCAGGTCGAACTCGCCCAGTACGAGTACCTGCTGCCCCGCCTGACGCGCATGTGGACCCACCTCGAGCGCCAAAAGGGCGGAATCGGAATGCGCGGCCCCGGTGAAACCCAAATTGAGACCGACCGCCGCATCATCAAGCAAAAAATTGCGCACCTCAAAGAGAAGCTGACGGTCATCGACCGCCAGATGGCCACCCAGCGGGGCAACCGCGGAGCCCTCGTGCGCATGGCACTGATCGGCTACACCAACGTCGGCAAGTCCACCCTCATGAACGCGCTCAGCAAGAGCGAAGTCCTGGCCGAAAACAAGCTTTTTGCCACCCTCGACACGACCGTGCGCAAGGTGGTGGTCGGAAACCTTCCGTTTTTGCTGACCGACACGGTGGGCTTCATCCGCAAGCTTCCGACCCAGCTCGTCGAGTCGTTTAAATCGACCCTCGACGAGGTGCGCGAGGCCGACATCCTGCTGCACGTGGTTGACGTCGCCCACCCCAACTACGAGGACCACATGGAATCCGTGGCCAGCATCCTTCAGGAGCTCGGATGCCAGGACACCCCGCAGATCGTGGTCTTCAACAAGATTGACGCCTGGACGGCTCCGACCGACGACGAGGGCCGCCCCGCCGGAACCCTCGACGAGCTCAAGTCCGCTTGGGCCCGCCGCACGAACGGCCAGTGCGTGTTCATCAGCGCCCTGCACAAAGACCAGTTCGACGCCCTGCGCGATATGATCTACCGCAACGCGTCGACGATTCACGCGGTGCGCTTTCCGTTTGATACGTTTCTTTACTGATTTCGGCGCGGAACGCTCCGCGCTACCTTTGCCGCATGGACGCCCGCAGCCTCGACTTCGCCCCCGAACACCCGCTCTTTCGCTCGCGACCCATTGAGCACCCCTCTGAGGTGCCCTTTGCCCTCGTGGCCGACGCCGAGGGCCAGATCGAGGAGCATCCCTACCTGCGCTGCATGGGCCGCACCGGCAACGACTTGGTGCCGCTCAGCCCTGAGGACTTTATTCCGCTGCCCGAGGGGTCGGAATTCTTTGCGCTTCCGGGCCGCCGCCCGCTAGGCTGGAACCCCGAAACCCAGCGCGCCGAGCACCTCGACGGCGACGCCGTGGCCGCCTTTGTCAGCCCCGCGCACACCCAAACCTACCTGGTCGCCTACGAAAAAAAGGGGCCGGCGCCGATCCTTCCGCTCTACGCCTACACGGCTCTGGGCTGGTTTGACGGGCGCTTTTGGACCACCGCTGTGCGCGTCGACCCCGACCTGCGCCAGGACGTCAGCCAGTTTCACGCTCCGATGATCGAGGGCGCGGTGGACCGAATGAAAAAGCGCTTCCCCGACAACCGCCTGGTCGAGCACCTGGCCACGCAGTGCGCCGGGAGCTACCAGTGCCGCGCCGCCCAAAACTTCTTTCTCGAGCGCTGGGAACTGCCGATTCCCTCGTCGCCCGCCTGCAACGCCACCTGCCTGGGCTGCATTTCGCTGCAAGAAGACGAAGACGTGCACAGCGCGCACTTCAGGCTGAAGTTCATTCCCGACCCCCAGGAGATTGCCGACATCGCCCTGCACCACCTCGAGCAGGCGCCCTACCCCGTCATGTCGTTTGGACAGGGCTGCGAGGGCGAGCCCCTCTTGGTCGCTGACACCCTGGCCGAGGCGATTCGCCGCGTGCGTGCCGTGACCGACCGCGGAATTTTTAACATCAACACCAACGGATCGCGCCCCGACGACGTCGCCAAGCTCTGCGAGGCCGGGCTGCGCAGCATCCGCGTGAGTTTGAATTCCGCCCAAAAAGATTGGTATACGGGCTACTACCTGCCGCGGAACTACGAATTCGAAGCCCTCGCCGAGAGCCTGCGCACCGTTCGCCAGCACGGCGGATGGGCGAGCATCAACTACTTTGTGTTTCCGGGATGCACCGACACGCCCGCCGAGTGGGACGCCCTGCAGCGCCTCATCGAGACGACCGACCTGAGCATGATACAGTGGCGCAACTTCAACATCGACCCCGACTGGTACTTTAAGAAGCTGCGCAAGCAACCCGACGGAAACCCCTTTGGCGTCCTCGAGCTGATGCACCGCGTGCGCGAGCAGTACCCGCACATCGCCTACGGCTACTTTAACCCGGCGGCCGAAACCCAAGCCTACTACAACGCCAAGCGCGCATGAGCCTTCGCATCGACGTGGCCGTAGCGCCCTGGACCGACTACGAGCTGCTCGACAGCGGCAACTTTGCCAAACTCGAGCGCTTTGGCCGCCAAGTGCTCTGGCGCCCCGAGCCCCAAGCGGTGTGGACTCCGACGCTGGCGCCCGCCGAGTGGTCCAAGCTGGCCGACGCGCACTTTAGCCGATCCAAGCAAAACCCCGAGTCGGGCGACTGGGCCCTCAAGCCCGGAACCCCGAGCCAGTGGCCCCTCACCTACGACCTGCGCGGTCACGAACTCACCCTGGGCCTCGAGCGCACCGCGTTCAAGCACCTGGGCGCCTTCCCCGAGCAGGCCAGCAACTGGGAATGGATTGTTGACCAAGTCGCGGTCACTGGGCCCGACACCAAGGTCCTCAACCTCTTTGCCTACACGGGCGGAGCCAGTCTAGCCGCCCGATCCGCCGGAGCCGACACGACGCACGTCGATTCGGTTCGCAAGGTGGTCGATTGGGGGCGCCGCAACATGGAAGCGAGCGGACTCGACGGCATCCGCTGGGTGGTCGAAGACGCCGCAACCTTCGTGCGCCGCGAAGTCAAGCGGGGCAAGACCTACCACGGAATTTTGCTGGACCCGCCCGCCTACGGCCGCGGACCCGACGGAGAAAAGTGGGTGCTCGAAGAGCAAATCGACGACCTGCTGCGCGACTGTGCGGCGTTGCTAGCTCCGGGCGGATTCCTCGCCCTCAACCTCTATTCCATGGGCCTCAGCGCCGTGGTCGCCCACACGCTGATCAACCAGCACTTCAAGCGCAAGCCCGAACTGCTCGAGCTCGCCGTCGCCGACCCCCACGGCAAAATCCTGCCCTTGGGCACGGTAGCTCGCTTGGGTTCTGAAGGCTCCATTTAAAAATTTAAACGCCCCGAACTTCCGGGTCTGAGCCCAGACCGGCCACTTGTTGATTTCTGAACTGCGAAGGTGTTTGTCCTTTTTTACTGCGAAATACTCGATTGAAGTAACTCAAGGATTCAAATCCACTGCTTCGAGCAATGTGACTTATGCTGTCGTCGGTACTGCATAAAAGCGCACATGCCTCATTGATTCGTAGGTCTTTCAGATAGTCCGAAAATGTAACTCGGGTAGCTTTTTTGAAGAACTTACAAAAGTTGCTTTCTGACATAAAAACTAAACTCGCTACTTCGGGCAGATGAACCGGTTCCTTATAATGGTCTTTTAGGTAGGAGCATACTTTGTTGATCCTCGTTTCAAATTGTTTCGAAACAATTCCCCTGTAGTTTATTGAAGCAAGTGACGTGAAGGAGTGTTGGCTGAGCTCGTCTAATATTGAAAGTAGCGACAACACGCTTTCTAGGTTTGTCTGATGGACTAGCGAATTCAATTTGGCGTGCATTCGATCACTGAATTGAAAACAGATTCCTCGAGAAGAAAACGCAAGAAGCTTTTGAATCGATAGGCCCTCATTAAGGCAAGCGAAGGGTTCAATGAAGGATTGTGAAAATTGAATCACTAGGGCTTCAGAAGGCTCCCCGTCGGCTAACGTGCCACACCACGTATGCGGAAGATTACTACCCAACAATACTAAGTCGCCTGCAGCAAACCGCTCGTATGAATCCCCCACAACCCGGTATCCGTTTCCTTTAACGATGTAGGTCAACTCATATTCCGGATGGAAGTGCCACTTGAATTCAAAGCCCGGAACAAAAATCTTAGTCCGATAAAAACTGGCCCCACCTTGCTTGGATGGAATATCCTCCAATAGCAGTTTCATAATTCTATATACTCTTTATTGTGGATTTATTTTCAAAATTGATTCAATATAGTACTACTATTGTGCAAATAACAATCAAGTCACTGACATACACGCTCCTATTTTTGAATTATGCAGTCGTTCTGCATTGATCCCGTTACGCGTTTAAAAACCAACGACATGACCACTCTGCCAGAATTAGTGCGCAAAAACCTCAAAACTCCGTACCTACTAACTGAAGCGCAAATTGATTTTTACCAGAAAAACCGGTTCATTAAACTGAAGCACGTTCTCGATCAAGAAACGATTGAATTCTTTAATGTGGCAATTTCACAGCAAGTTGCCGCAATGAATCAAGTGCACTCCAAACTCGAAGAGCGCGGAACCTACGGAAAGGCCTTTTTGCAGTTATTCAACCTGTGGCGCAAAAATGATTCCATCAAAGAATTGGTCTTCAGTGCACGCCTTGGTCAAATTGCCAGTCAGTTAATGCAGGTCAAAGGGGTGCGACTGTATCACGACCAGGCCTTATTTAAAGAGCCCGGTGGGGGAATTACCCCTTGGCATGCAGATCAATACTATTGGCCTTTGGCCACAGATAAAACTATAACCGCTTGGATTCCGCTGCAGGCAACGCCCGCTGAAATGGGACCTTTAGAATTTAGTGCGGGCAGCCATCACATAATTGAGGGTAGAGAATTAGAAATTGGGGATGAAAGTGAGGCTATCATTCATAGAACACTACGGGTTACCGATTTTGAACACGTTATAGAAGCCTTTGATTTAGGAGAACTGAGTTTTCATTCAGGATGGGTTTTTCATCGCGCAGGGGCCAACATCACGAATGAAATGCGAAAAGTGATGACCATTATATACATGGATAAAGACATGACATTAAAGGAACCCGAGAATAAAAATCAAGAAAATGATTGGAACACGTGGTGCCCTGGAGCTCAAATTGGAGCAACCATCGATACCCACCTCAACGGAATTATATATTCTAAGGAGCTTTGAAAATCTCGTACCTCTGTACCTACTGGGGGAGTGAAACCCAGTCCCCTTCAGCCTTCTTACAGAACGCACTGCGGCAAGGCTACGATGGCGTAGAAATCAATTTGCCAGACGACCCAGCGTTCGTTTCAACCTTCTTGAATGAACTAGCGCAAATTAGAACAACGATCCGTCCAGATTTTGTGTTTATCGCCCAACAGGTGCTGCCATTAACCAATGAATCATTTTCGAAGTACACGGCCACAATGATCGCTCGATTGAAGTATTTGACGAGCCTCAAGCCTGATGCCATCAATTCACATACGGGTAAAGACTACTATGATCTTGCAGAAAATTCCGTACTGATTAAAGAGGTCGAACAAATTGAGGCCGACCATGGCGTACCTATCTATCATGAAATTCACCGGGGCCGATTTACGTTTCACCTCAAAACCTTGTTAACGTACTTAAAACGCTTCCCAAATCTCAAACTAGTAGGTGATTTATCCCACTTCTGTGTGGTGAGTGAAAGCGATTTGTCGGACCAACACGACTCACTTTATCAAATTTTTCCACACATTCGACACATACATGCACGTATAGGTTCTGAGCAGAGTCCTCAAGTAAACCACCCATTTGCACCGGAGTGGAGCACCTATTTAGCCAGGTATACGAAATGGTGGAGGGCCATAGTGCACGAGCAAGAACGTACTGCAAACAGCATTACCATTACTGCAGAAGCTGGTCCAATTCCCTACATGCAACTAGAGCCCTTTACTCAAAAACCCTTGGCTGAGCAGTCAGAGCTCAACTACCTCATGAAGCAATACCTCAAGAAAGCGTTATAGTTTATGACACTGAAAACGAGTTTTTTCTTAGTATTGCTTTTACTGACGCATCACGTATGCGCTCAGAGTAACCAGCGCTTTGTGAATCCGTTCATCGGAACCGATGGCACAGGGCACACCTTTCCGGGTCCGTCCATGCCATTTGGCATGGTACAGCCTAGCCCTGACAACAGAGATCATGGTTGGGAACACACCAGCGGCTACCAATACAGAGACACGGTCCTTCTTGGTTTTTCACAAACCCACCTCAGTGGTACCGGCATCAACGAGCTCGGAGACATACTCCTTCTGCCCATAAATCCCACAAAGGAGACCCTAAAAAATGCCTATTTCAAAGATTCCGAAAAAGCGCGCGCGGGCTATTATGAGGTACTAAAAAAAGACGGGGTTAAAGTACAACTTACGTGCTCAGAAAGAGTTGCATTTCACAAGTACACCTATCCAGAGCGTACTGCTCAGTTACTGGTTGACCTTCAGCACGGTCTGCGATTTGTTTTCGACGAAAATGACCCGAAACCCTTAGTGCGTGAAAGCTCCGTTCACATTGAAAACAGCACTACGATCTCTGGCTACTGTAGCACGGACAATTGGGTTAAGCGAACGTACTTCTTTAGCATTTCGTTTAGCGAGCCGATTTTCAGTCATGACGAACTCCCGAAGAAACCAAACGACAAAGCACCGAGATACCTTTTGAACTTTCGACTAAATCCGTCCAAAGTTTTGAACGTAAAAATTGCGCTCTCCACCGTAGACGTCCAGGGCGCTAAAAACAACATGCGCTCAGAAATCGACCATTGGAACTTCGACAGGGTATACCAAGCCAACACCAATGCATGGTCGAACTACTTAAATCGAATCGATATCGACGCAGCGAAGCCGCAAAAAGAAATGTTCTACACTTCTTTCTATCATTTGCTCTTGCAACCCTCGAACATTGCGGACGTGGACGGACGCTATCGAGGTGCGAACGGCGAAATTTATAGTGCCCAGAACCTGGAGTACTATTCTACCTTATCCAATTGGGATGTATACCGAGCCGCATTCCCGTTGCTGCAAATTGTGGCCCCTGAACGCATTAACGGAATCGTGAACACAATGCTTCTACATCACGAAGCAAGTGGGTTTTTGCCTATTTGGACCACTTGGGGGCAGGATAATTACTGTATGATTGGCAATCATGCCATTCCTATGATCGTATCGGCCTATCAAAATGGTTTTACAGGATTTGACCCAAAGAACGCGCTTCGCGCGATGCTCGAAACATCAACTAAAAGCCACATTAACAGCGATTGGGACCTGTACCATCGATTTGGGTACTACCCCTATGACAAAATCGACAACGAAGCTGTTTCGCGCACCCTTGAATCTGGATTTGATGACTGGTGCGTCTCAGAATTGGCCCGTAAAATGGGCGACACCTTGGTTGCGAATATGTTCAAGAAACGATCAGCATACTACATGAATCTATTTGATCCCCAAACCCAATTCTTTAGGGGTAAAAATAGTTTGGGTGCTTGGAGGACCGACTTTAATCCATTAATAGCCACCTCTCCATTAAATAATCCTGGAGACTACACTGAAGCCAATGCCTGGCAGTACTTCTGGACTCCAGCACAACATGACCTTGACGGTGTGATCCGTCTACTCAATGGCAGCGCAAACTTTACCGAAAAATTAGATGCATTTTTTAAGACAAAAGCTCTAAATCCGAACAAATTCTTAGGCCAGGAGGCAATGATTGGGCAGTACGCGCACGGCAACGAACCTAGCCATCACATAATCTACCTGTACGCATTCACTGACCGTTTTAAAACTGGTCAAAAGTATATTCATCAGGTCATTAATGACTTTCATCAAAACACCCCCTACGGATTAATCGGGAACGACGACTGTGGGCAGATGAGTGCCTGGTAAATCTTATCAACACTTGGTTTTTACCCGGTCAATCCGGCCAATGGCACCTTTGTCTTAGGAAGTCCGCAAGTTAAAAAAGCCCGAATTCACCACAACAATTCGACCGACTTTCACATAGAAGCTAAAAACTACAATAAAGCGAATATCTACCATGAGTCCCCTCTGCTTAATGGTGAAAAAATAAAACGACCCCACATTACATATTCAGAGATAATGAACGGGGGCATTTTACAATTTCAAATGAAGCCTCAATAGATTTAAACTATTTTAAATGACCAAGCCCACTCTGCTCCCCATTTTCATTCTATTGAGCCACTTTGCTTTGGCTCAATCACCATCCAAGCAAACCCCGCAAGGAGAGGTGGTCTACCATGTGTGCCAGCGAAGTTTTTACGACAGCAACTCCGATTTACACGGAGACCTAAATGGATTGATTCAAAAACTGCCCTATTTACAAGATTTAGGGGTTACTTCCATTTTATTATTCCCCTTGTATGAGTCTGATTGCTATCATAACTACTTCGCTAACAACTTTGAAACCATCGATCCAGAATTTGGAACGATGGATGATTTTCTGAACCTCATAAAGGAAGTGCACCAACGTGGGATGAAAATCTATCTTGATATGGAAACCCAGTAC
>Ga0315907_10005826_pt1 | contig 13260 bp, 19 predicted proteins | sample LakEriMetagenome_3_FD_203525 | JGI IMG/M metagenome (GOLD analysis project Ga0315907, IMG submission 203525) | Freshwater fungal communities from buoy surface, Lake Erie, Ohio, United States - Buoy 12 MA123 | ecosystem: Environmental > Aquatic > Freshwater > Lake > Lake biofilm | place: USA...
GTCGAGGCCATGGCCGAGCTCGCCGCCACCGACACCGCCGACCCGATCCAGATCCCACCCCTCGCGGCCTGACCGATGGCCACCTCACGACGCACGCGAATCTCCACCAGCTTGACGGACGTGACCCTGAACAGGTCCGGGTTTCCCGCCGATCGCGTGATCGTCCGGCAGGGGGACGCGGGCCGCGTGAACCATTTCGTCGAATCGGGCGCGGTGGAGATCCTGCGCTTGATCGACGGCCGGGCGCGATCCGACGGACGGTCGAGGTGCTCGCGCGCCGGACCAGGAACAACCCGGTCCTGAGCGGTCGACCTGATCGACGAGGCGGCGTCGCGAGTGCGGATCGCGATCGCCGCGGCGCCAGCCTCGACGCCGGCACCGGCGCGGGGGCCGAGCGTGTTGCACTGGGCGTCACATTGGACTGTTAATGGGAATGGGGCGGCCGATGGCCGCCCCGTTTTCGTCCGTTCGCGGAGAGCCCACCGATGGCCGATCGACCCGTCCCGCTCATGCTCACCGAGGCGCAGGAGGCACCGGACCGGGTGGCGGACCTGCTCGGCGCCGGAGCCGGGCCGATCGGGGCGCTCGCAGGCGCGGTCCGGGCGGCGGCGCCGCCGTTCGCCGTCACGGTCGCCCGCGGCAGTTCCGACCACGCCTCGGCCTTCGCGCGCTATCTGTTCGAGACCCGGCTCGGCCTCGTGACGGCGTCGGCCGCCCCCTCGGTCATCACCGTCTACGGCGCCGCCCTGCGGATGCGCGGCGCGCTCGCCCTCGCGGTCTCCCAGTCGGGGCAGAGCCCGGATCTCCTCGCGGTGATGCGGGCGGCGACGGACGCCGGCGCGCTCACCGCGGCGCTGGTCAACGACGCCGCCTCGCCGCTCGCGGGCCTCGTCACGCACCCGGTCCCGCTCCGTGCCGGGCCCGAGCGCGCGGTGGCGGCGACCAAGAGCTTCGTGACCACCGTGACCGCCATGGCCGCCCTCACCGCGGCGCTCGCGGACGCCGACGGCCTCGCGGCGGCGCTCGCCCGCCTGCCCGACGCGCTCCGGGCGGCGGGCGAGGTCGACGGCGGGGCCGCCGTCGCGGCGCTGCGGGGGGTCGACGGCCTCGTGACGCTGGCCCGGGGGCTCGCCTTCCCGATCGCGCAGGAGATGGCCCTCAAGTTCAAGGAGACCTGCGCCATCCACGCGGAGCCCTTCAGCTCGGCCGAGTTCCTGCACGGGCCGGTGACGCTGGTGGAGCCCGGCTTCCCGGTCGTGGTCGTCGCGATCGAGGATCCGGCCGCCGGCAGCGTCGTCGAGACCGCGCGCCGGCTGAAGACGGCCGGGGCGCGGCTGGTGGTGCTCTCCAACGTCGCCGAGGTGCTCGCCCTCGCCGACGTCGCGGTCCGCCTGCCGCCCCCGCTTCACCCGGCGCTCGACCCGATCCTGGCGGTGCAGGCGTTCTATCCGATCGCCGCCCGCCTCAGCCTCGCCCGCGGCCTGGACCCCGACGCGCCGCGGCACCTGTCGAAGGTGACGCGGACGCGCTGACGACCCTCACGCCGGTCGCCACGTCTCCTGCACGAACCGCCACCGCACCCCGTTCGGCGCCGCCGGCCAGCGCTCGAACAGCGCCGTCGACCAGCGCTCGGTCGGCGCGCCGCCGGCCGGTTCGTGCCGCTCGACATAGAGGACGAGCGCGGTTTCCGCCGTCTCGGACAGGACGACGGGGTCGCGGATGACGATGCCCGTGTCCGGCCGGCGTCCGAACATCCCGGCGAGCCACGTCACCACGGTCTCCCGGTCGAGGGGGCGCCCGTCCGGCGGGATCTGGAAGAAGTCGGGGCCGAGCGAGGCCTCCATGCGGGCCCGTCCGTCGTCGGCCCGCCGGCCGGCGAACCACGCGACGAAGACGGCATGGAGATCCACGACGTCGCGGACGGCGGCGGCGCCCAGCCCGCCAGACGGCGCGGCCACGCCTCAGCCCTCGACGAGCGAGAAGGTGACCTCGCAGGCGCCCGTCCGGCGGATGGCGCCGCACGCGGCGGCGAAGGGATCGAGGTCCTCCGGCAGGACCTTGGCCGTCACGCTGCCGGCGTGCCAGCCGATCGGGAACAGCATGCGCCCGCCGGGGCCGTAGAACAGGCCGATGTCGAAGATCGCCGTCGGCGATCCGCCCCAGACCCGAGGCGGCACGTAGGCGAGCACCACGTCGCCCGGAAGCGGGTTCAGCGTCGCGTTCTCGAGCGGCAGGCCGGCCGCGCGGTCCGCGTCGTCGAGATGGACGTCCGGCACCGGGCACGAGATTTCCGGTCCCGTCCACATCGCGTGGATCGAGGGGACGGCGCGCGCGCCTTCGGCATAGCGCCGCAGGAAGGCGGCGTTCGCCGGGGCGCGGTCGTCGAGCAGGCGCGCGCGGACGTCGAGGCCGCTCCGCGGCTCGGTGATGCGGATCAGGGGCATGCGGGGGGCCGTGTTCTCCAGGAGGTCGGTCCGGGACGGTCGTCCCGCACCGGGCCCGATGATGGCGCCCGCCGCCGCCCCGCCGCAAGCGGGCGCGTCAGCCGGTCATGGCCGCGGCCGCGGTCTTCACGTCGCGGGTCGACCGCCCGATCGCCTCCAGCTTCGCGTGATCGTCGTTGGCGTCGTTGGACGGGAATCCGAGGAACAGGCGACCTCGCCCCTCGATTCCGGCTGGACATGCGTTCCGCGACCGCCGGAGCGGTCCGTGCCGGCGGCCCTTTCGGGCACGGCTCCGTTGCACCGATCGAGACTGGGAAAAAATCAACCCGAAGCGAATCGTCACAGGTTTCTTCGGTTGATCAAAACCGACCGTTCCGCACCGCCCGTGGCGGCCATAGGACGGTCTCGGGAGGGAGAGGATGGTGCGGGCGGTCGGGGTCGAACCGACACTCTGTCGCCAGAAACGGATTTTGAGTCCGTCGCGTCTGCCAATTCCGCCACGCCCGCAGCGACCGCGGGTGACGAGGGCCCGCGGCGACGGCTGGGAGACTGCACCGCCGCGCCGGGCGGGTCAACATCCCGGCGGGCATCGCCCGTGCGACCGCGACGGCACTCCACCTCCGGGCCGGGAGAGCCCATACTCCTGTCCCATGACCGCGACATCGCTCCACGCCCGGCCGGGCCGGCCGGCCCTCCTCGTCGCCGCGGGCAGCGCCGCGACCCTCGGCGCGGCCCTCCTGTCGCAGTACGTCGGCGGGCTCGCCCCCTGCGTGCTGTGCATCTGGCAGCGCTGGCCGCACGTGGCCGCCATCGCGCTCGCCGGGCTCGCGCTCCTCGCCCTCCCCCGCTCCCGCGTCGCCGGGGCGGGCCTGCTCGCGCTAGGCGGCGTCGCGCTGTGGGCCAGCGCGGGCATCGCCGCCTACCACGTCGGGGTGGAGCAGCACTGGTGGGCCGGCACGGCCCAGTGCGGCACGACCGGCGCGGCGCCGACCTCGCTGGAGGATCTCCGCCGGATGGTGATGGCCGCCCCGGTGACCCGCTGCGACGAGGTGGCGTGGTCCTTCCTCGGCCTCTCGATGGCCGGCTGGAACTTCCTGATCTCCCTCGGCCTCGGCGCCTTCGCGGTCGCCGCCGGCCTGCGCCCTCTGCTCGGAGAACGCCGATGACCCCCGGCCCCCGCCGCCCGCTGCCGGGCGACCCCAGCTACGACCGCCGCATGGCGCGGATGATCCGCGTCGACCACGCCGGCGAGTACGGCGCGAAACGGATCTACGAGGGGCAATTGGCCGTCCTCGGCCGGACCGACAAGGGGCCCGTCCTGCGCCACATGGCCGAGCAGGAGCGCGTCCACCTCGAGACGTTCGAGCGGCTGATCGCCGAGCGCGGCGTCCGCCCCACCCTCCTCCGTCCGCTCTGGCACGTGGCCGGTTTCGCGCTCGGCGCGGGCACGGCTCTGCTCGGGAGCCGGGCGGCGATGGCCTGCACCGTCGCGGTCGAGGAGGTGATCGACGAGCACTACGCCCGGCAGGCCGAGGGCCTCGGCCCGCAGGACCAGCCGCTGCAGGGCACGGTCGAGCGGTTCCGGCAGGAGGAGCTGGAGCACCGCGACATCGGCCTCGCCCACGAGGCGGAGAAGGCGCCGGCCTACGAGTTCCTGTCGGCCGCGATCAAGGCGGGCAGCCGGGCGGCGATCTGGATCTCCGAGCGGGTCTGAGCGGGGCCGACCGCGTGCGCGCCATCCTCCTCGCGCTGGCCTGGGTGCTGGTCTGGACGCTGGCCGGGGCCTTCCCGGCGGCGGCCCAGTTCGCCCCCGGCGCCTGCCCCGCCGAACGCCCGGCGCAGCACGCCCTTCCGGCGAACGAGGGCCGGCCGCCGCTCGGGCACACGATCGAACGCCACGTGGGCCGGACCGACGCGCAGCTTCGCGCCCGGCTCGACCGCGAGCCGCGGATCTCGGCCGCCTCGACCTTCCCCGACCTCGCGACCGCGCAGTGCGTGATCGACCGGACGCTGGCGCTCGCGGACAGCCGCCGACGGATCGACCGTTGGCTCGCCGACGCGGACGACCGGACGCTCGTGCTCCGCTGGCGCGGCCGGGAGACCGTCGGCCGGATCATGGGCCGGGACGGTATGGTCCGCGAGGCGCGGGAGGCGACGGTCGTCCTGCGCAAGGTCGACGGGCGCCCCTGGGTGATCCTCACCGCCTATCCCGACGATTGAGGGCGCACGATGGACGGCGACGACGACCGGGCGCTCGACGATTTCCTGACGCTGTTCGCCGTGGCGGCGGCGGAGGGCGAGTTCGACCCCGACGCCGTCTGCGCGGCCGAGATCGGCGCCGGGCCGATGGCGGCCGAACGCGCGCGCCGCGTCATCGCGGCCGCGGAGGGCCTTCGCGCGGCCGGGGCGGACGCGGTGGCGGACCGGGTGCGCCGCCGCGCGAACCTGCATTTCGACGAACCCGCGGAGGCGGAGGCGTGGTTGGCGGCGGCGCTCGCGGCGCTCGTCCGACGGACCGGTCAGAACGGGTCCAGCTCGGTGTCCCAATAGAGGAAGTCGCGCCAGCTCTCGTGCAGGAAGTTGGGCGGGAAGGCGCGCCCGTGCTCCTGCAGGAGCAGCGAGGACGGCTGGTGCGGCCGGCGCAGCGGCATCATCCCGCACTGGTCCGGCAGGCGGCTTCCCTTGCGCAGATTGCAGGCCGAGCAGGCGGTCACGACGTTCTGCCACGTCGTCTTGCCCCCGCGCGAGCGCGGGACGACGTGGTCGAAGGTCAATTCGGGGGTCGGGAACTGCTGGCCGCAGTACTGGCAGACGAAGCGGTCGCGCAGGAACACGTTGAAGCGCGTGAAGGCGGGGCGCCGGGCCGTCGGCACGTAGTCCTTGAGCGAGATGACGCTGGGCAGCCGCATCTCGAAGTTCGGGGAGCGGACGACGCGGTCGTACTCGGCCAGGATGTTCACGCGGTCGAGGAAGACGGCCTTCACCGCCTCCTGCCAGGGCCAGAGGGACAGCGGAAAGTAGCTGAGCGGACGGAAGTCCGCGTTCAGCACGAGGGCCGGGCAGTGATCGGGTGGCGACAACGAACGCTCCCTCGACCGTGTGGGGCCGCAGCGTCCGCCGGATCGCATCCAGGGGACGCTCAAGAGCTAGATAGACCATAAGGTGTTGGGCCACAACAGGCCGGGGCGCCGCAGGGGCGAGGTTTCACCGGACCGTCATGCCGGCGCACCGCCACGACCCAGGACGTCCGCGAGAAAGGCGCCACCCTCGGTCAGGCCGACGTCGTCGATCGAATGGGGAAGGCCCGGCCGGTGGACGAATCGGACCGCCACGCCCTCCGCCGCGAGCTGCCGCTCGGCGAGGCGCGACGCCTCCGCCGGGACGATGGTGTCGGCGTCGCCATGGACGAGCAGAACAGGCGGCCGGGACCGGATCTCCCCGCCGAGGCGCTCCGCCCCGACGAGCGCGCCGGAATAGCCGACGACCCCGGCGATCGCCCGCGCCCGGCGCGGCGCGACGTGGAGCGACATCATCGTGCCCTGGGAGAAGCCGACGAGGGCGAGGCGCTCGGGCCCGAGGCCCCATCGCGCCAGCTCCGCATCGAGGAAGGCATCGAGGATCGGGGCTGCGGCCTGGACACCCGCGAGCACGCGCGCCGGCGTCCGGTCCTGAAGGCTGAACCACTGCCGTCCGTAGGGGGCCATGTCGCAGGGGAACGGCGCGTGGGGGGAGACGAAGACGGCCGTCGGAAGGCGGGCGGTCCAATAGGGCGCCAGCCCGATCAGGTCGTCGCCGTCGGCACCGAGGCCGTGCAGCAGGACGACCAGACGGTCGGGTACGCCGCCGGCGGCGGGGCCCACCCGCGGACCGTCCAGTGCGAGAAGGATCGTCATCGTCCAACACTCGACGGGGCCGCCCGCCCTGTCAAGGTGGGCCGCTCGGCCTGCGACCCTTCGTACGATTAGGCATCCATTAACCAGGAAGGGTGGACGCTGTCCCGAGCCGTTCGACGGGACGCCCCCCATGTCCGCGACCATCATCGACCTCGCCGCCCGTCGCGCCCGCCGTGACGCGCGCCTCGCACGAGCCCGCGAGGACGCCTTCGACCAGGAGATCGTCCGCCGCCTGCGGGCGCTCCTCGCGGGCCAGCCGATCCCCGCCCAGCCGATCCCCGACAACCCCTACGCGCCAGACGCCTTCGCCGACGACGTGATGGAGGGCGATGCGGACCTGCGCCCGTTCGCGCCCGGCCCCGCCGCTTGATCGTCGGCGCCGGCGGCCCCACCCTCGGGGCCGCCATGATCGTCACCCGCTTCGCCCCCAGCCCGACGGGCCACCTGCACCTGGGCCACGTGCATTCCGCGCTCGCCGGCTGGCGCGCCGCGCGGGAGGCCGGGGGGCGGTTCCTCCTCCGCGTCGAGGACATCGACCCGCAACGCTGCCGGCCCGCGTTCGAGACGGCGCTGGTCGAGGATCTCGACTGGCTGGGGCTCCACCGGGACGGCCCGGTGCGCCGCCAGTCGGAGCATCTCGACGACCACGCGGCCGCACTGCGCCGTCTCGCGGCGGCGGGCCTCGCCTATCCGTGCTTCTGCTCCCGCCGGGCCGTGGAGGCGGAGATCGCGCGGGCGGGCGGCGCGCCCCACGGGCTCGAGGGCCCGCACTATCCCGGCACCTGCCGCAGCCTCACGGCCGGCGAGCGTGCGGCGCGGATCGCAGCGGGGGCGCCACACGCGTGGCGCCTGGACGCCACCGCCGCCCGGGCGCACGCCGGCGCCGCGACCTTCGACGACGCGCTGGCGGGCCGCATCCGGGCCGATCCGGCGGTGCTGGGCGACGTGGTGATCGCCCGGCGCGACGTGCCGACGAGCTATCACCTCGCCGTCGTGGTCGACGACGCGATCCAGGGCGTGACGCTGGTGACCCGGGGCGAGGACCTGCTGCCGGCGACGCACGTCCACCGCCTGCTGCAGGCCGCCCTCGGCCTTCCGGTGCCCGCCTACGCCCACCACCCGCTGCTGCGGGGTGCGGACGGCGTGCGCCTGTCCAAGCGCGACGGCGCGCTCTCGGTCCGGGCCCTGCGCGCGGCGGGCCGGACCCCGTCGGAGGTGCTGGCCCAGGCCGGTGGCGGCACGGGTCTGACCCCGGAATTTGGCACTGGCCCCCGTCGGCGGGAGGAGGCACCGTCCGGCGCGGTCGGCAGGACGGACGGGCAATGATCGAAGGGTTCATGGAAGCGCCGGTGGCGAACGCCTTCGGCGTGCTCGGCGCGGTCTGCGGCGCCATCTGGCCCCTGTTCCGCACCCGCCGCAGCATGCTGCTGGTCCAGTCGCTGATCGCGGCCGGATTCTCGGTCCATTACATCCTGCTGGGCGCCTATACCGGCGCCATGGTGAACATGCTGGCCGGGCTGCAGGCCTTGGCCGCCATCCCGCTCGGCCACCGGCCGGAGTTCCGCAAGGTCTACCTGCTGACCCTTCCGCTGCTGGCCGTGGGCGTGGCGGCGACGTGGAGCGGGCTGCCGTCCGTCTTCGCGGCGTGCGGCATGGCGCTGGTCAGCCTCGGACGTTATCAGATCGACACGATGCGGTTCCGGCTGCTGCTGTTCGCCTCCATCCCCTTCTGGATGGGCCACAACGCGCTCGTCTGGTCGGTGCCGGGCCTGATCTCCGACGCGCTCGGCGCCGTCTTCGTCAGCTTCACGATCCTGCGCGAGCGCCGCGCCCTGCGCCGGCCCGTCGCCCAGGCGGGCGAATGACGGGCTCTCAGACGTCGCGCCGGAGGCCGGCGACGATCTCCACGTAGTCGGGGTCCTCGGGCCGGAGCCAGCCGTGCCGGACGAGGAAGTCCAGGATCACCAGCGGCACGTTGAACTTGAAGTCGTCGGTGTCGCGCACCGCGGCGGCGACACGATCCAGCGGCCACAGCTCGAACCCCTCCACCTCGCCGTCGACGTTGCGCGGGACCTCGTCCTCGGCGAGCGCGAGATCATAGACGAACAGCGTGTCGGGACGCAGCCCGTCGGGGGCCTCCAGGCGGTAGGTGACGGTCCCGACCGGAACCGCGCGCCGGGCGACGTCGGGCGCGAAGCCCGCCTCCTCCCCCGCTTCCTTCACCAGGTTCTCGGCCGGCGTCAGGCCGAAGGGCTGGCCGCCGGCGATCACGTGGTCGAGCTTGCCCGGCGCCACGCCGCGGTCCCGCGCCCGGCGGCCGATCCACATGTGGATGCCGTCGGACCGGCGCACGTAGCCGTTCACGTGGATCCCGAACCCGCGCAGACCCAGCGCCGGGAGCACCGCGCGGTCGACCCGGGCCAGCGGCGGCCGGCCCCATCGGTCGACGACCGGGAACGCCTCCCCGCGCAGGCCCGCGACCCAGCCGGCCGCGACGATCCGTGCGGCGAGGTCGGCCAGGGCGGCGCTGCGCCCGTCGAAATCGTCCGGCGACGCGACGAGGTCGACGCCATCGTCCCGAACGGCGACCGGGCGCCAGCCCGCCATCCGGGCCGCGAGGCCGTGGCGGACCCACCCGACGGCCGTTCCGCCGACGCGGAAGGGTCGGAAACCGGCGAGGTCGTGGGCGTTGCACGCCCGGACGTGATCGAGGAGGGTCATGGCGCACCGTGCCGCCGGGGGCCGGCCCGGTCAATCCGCACGAAGGATGGGCGGCGTCGCGGCGCTCACGGCTGCCGCAGGCCGAGCACGAGCGAAACGGCCGCCCCGATCGCGAGGCCGACCGCGAGCACGACGAGATAGAGGCGGACGGGAACCCGCGTCCCGTCACGCGCGCCGGGCCGGGATGCCCCGCCCTGCGACCGGCCCCCGGCGCCGCGGGCGTTTGCACCCTTGCCCTTGCCGCCCCCGACGGGCCCGGTCCAGGTCGCGCGGCCGTCGTGCAGCGTGATCAGCTTCCAGCGGTAGTCGGTCGCGTTCTCGTCCGCAGCCTCCACCGCCACCTCGATCAGCCGGAGGACGGGCAACTGGCCCTTCGCCGTCTCGAAGAAACGCTCCGCCGCGGCGCGGTCGGGGCCGGAGTGGAGGGTCTTCCATCCCCGGCCCTTCGGGCGCTGCACGGCGAACTGCGGTTGCGAGGCCATCGTCTGCGCGGCGAAGTGGAAACCGATCATCGGAGATACCAGCCGGCACGCCGATTTGGAACCCGGCTCCGGACGGACGGAGGTGGCGGACCGTGATTGACACATGTCCTGTATTAAGACTATTTTCTCTTCCGCACGACACCACACCCGCGCCCGGAGGCTCCCGCCTCCGGGCTTTTTCCGTTTTGGGAGGATCCGATGCCCACGCTCATGCCCCGCGACGACGATGCCCAGCCGATCCCGGCCCTCCGCCTTCGCCCCGGCGGCGCCCAGAAGATCGCCGCGGTCACCACGGGATCCACGCGGACAGCCACCCCGTTCGCGGACGACACGCACGTGATCGGGCTCTGCGCGACCGGTGCCGTCTTCGTCCGCACCGGCGGCGCCGACGTGACCGCGACGACCGCCGACCACTACCTGCCGGCGGGCCTTTACTACGACGTCTCGGTGGGCGATCCGCGCCAGGGCCGGCACACCCACCTGGCGGCGATCGCCGCCGACGCCGCCTGCACGCTCCACGTCTCGGAGAAGGAGTGAGCGCCCATGCTGCTCCGCCCCGGCCACCTCACCGTCCGTCGCAGGCCCGCCGCGGTCGCCGGCTCCGCCGACGCCCTCCTCGCCGAGACCGGCGATTCCCTCCTGGCCGAGACCGGTCTGACGCTGATCAAGGAGTGAACGTCCCATGACTCCCATTAAGTTGAGCGAACTGCCGGCCGCCCCGTCCCTCGACGGAACCGAGATCGTGCCCGTGGTCAAGGGCGGTGCCACGCAACGCACGACGACCGGGGCCTTCCAGACGTCGCTGAGCGACGTCCGCTATCTGCGTCTCTCGGGCGGCAGCCTGACCGGACCCCTGGCGCTGGCCGCCGATCCTTCGGCGCCGCTGGAGGCGGCGACGAAGCAGTACGTCGACAACCTCGCCGCCGGCCTCGACGTGAAGCCGTCGGTCCGGGCGGCGAGCACGGCGAACCTGTCCCTGTCGGGCCTCTCGACGGTCGACGGCGTCGCACTGGCGGCCGGCGACCGCGTGCTGGTGAAGAACCAGACCACGTCCTCCGCCAACGGGATCTACATCGCCGCGTCGGTCGCCTGGGCCCGGGCCACCGACGCGAACGTCTGGCCGGAACTGCCGGGCGCCTTCGTCTTCGTCGAACAGGGCACGGTCAACGCCGACACCGGCTGGGTCTGCACCGCGGATGCCGGCGGGACGCTGGGCACGACGTCGGTTGGCTGGAGCCAGTTCACCGGCATCGGGTCGCCGAGCGGCGGCACCGGGATCACGGTCAGCGGGAACCAGGTGGCCCTCGCGAACACGGCCGTCGCCGCGGGCGCCTACGGCACGGCGGCGGCCGTCGCGACCTTCACGGTCGATGCACAGGGCCGGCTGACGGCGGCGGGAACCGCCCCGATCGCGATCGACGCCGCCGCGGTCGCCTCCGGCACCGTCGCGACGGCGCGCCTCGGCACCGGCACCGCCGGGGCCGCGACGTTCCTGCGCGGCGACGGGACGTGGGCGACCCCGTCGGGAAGCGGCCTCGCGAACTGGACCGAGACGGTGAACAGCGCCGCCCCGAACATCGTGCGCCCGGTCGTCGCCTTCTCCGCGACGAACGCGGCCACCGACGTCGACGCGGCGATCACGCCCAAGGGGGCCGGCGCGCTGGTCGCGCAGATGGCCGACAACACCACGGCGGGCGGCAACAAGCGCGGGGTCCGGGCAACCGACCTGCAGAAGAGCCGGGCGATGGCGTCCCAGGTCGCGTCGGGACCGCAGTCGGTCATTGCGGGCGGTTCGAACAACACCGCGCATGGCAACGAAGCCGTCGTGACCGGTGGCGCCTCGAACACCGCTTCCGCCCAGAACAGCACGGTCGGCGGCGGCACGGGAAACATCGCCGACGCCAACAACAGCTGGATCCCGGGCGGCGCCAACGCAACGACCCGGGGTCTGTTCGGGCGCGGGTCGGTGGCGGCGGGCCGCTTCGTCATGACGGGCGACGCCCAATGGGGGATGATGGTGATGCGCCGACAGTCGACGGACGCGACCGCGACCGTGCTGACGTCCGACGGCGGCACCCCGGGCACCGGCAACCAGGTCATCCTGCCCAACGACTGCACCTGCCTTTTCCGGGTCGACGTGGTCGCCCGTCGCACCGACGCCGACAACGAGAGCGCCGGGTTCGCCTTCCAGGGCGTGATCGACCGGAACGCGGGCGCGGGCACGGTGGCGCTGGTGGGCACGCCGACCAAGACCGTGCTGGCGGAGGACGTCGCCGCCTGGGACGCGAACGTCACGGCCGACGTCACCAACGGCGGCCTCGCGGTCACCGTGACGGGCGAGGCGGCCAAGACGATCAACTGGGTGGCCGTCGCCCGGCTCGTGGAGGTCGTCGGCTGAGCGACGGCGTCGCACCGTCCCGGCCCCCCTGTGCGCCGGGACGGGCGCGGTCCATATAGGTCGCCATGAGCAGCTTCTTCGGAATTCTGATGGTGCTGGCGATGGCGGCGGTGCTCGCCTCGCTCGGCATGGGACTTTTCGCGATGGCCCGCGGCGGCGAGTTCTCGCGGAAATACTCCAACAAGATGATGCGCTGGCGCGTGATCCTGCAGGGCCTTGCACTGGTCCTGTTCGCGCTGGCCATGGTCTCACGGGCGGGTTGAGCGGCAGCCATGGTCACGCTCTCACGGATCTACACGCGCGGTGGCGACGCCGGGCTCACCTCGCTGGGCGACGGCCGGCGCGTCGTGAAGCACGACCTTCGGGTCGCCGCCTACGGCACGGTCGACGAGGCGAACGCGACCATCGGCATCGCGCGGCTCCACGCCGACCCGGACGCCGACGCGATGCTCGGCCGCATCTCGAACGACCTGTTCGACCTGGGGGCGGACCTCTGCACCCCCGAACACGACGAACCGAAGTATCCGCCGCTGCGCGTCGTCGACGCGCAGGTCGACCGGCTCGAGGCCGAGATCGACGCCATGAACGCGACGCTCTCGCCGCTGAAGTCGTTCGTCCTGCCCGGTGGCACGCCCTGCGCCGCCCAGCTTCATCTCGCGCGGACCGTCGTGCGGCGCGCCGAGCGGCTGATGACCGAACTGGCCGCCCACGAGAGCGTCGGCATGCCGGCGCTCAAGTACGTGAACCGGCTGTCGGACCACCTCTTCGTCCTCAGCCGTTTCGTCAACGCGAAGGCGGGCGGCGACGTCCTGTGGGTGCCGGGCGCCAACCGTTGACCCAAGCGGCCGAAGCACGCCTGGAGGTCGCGTTGACAGGCCTCCGGGCGGCTTCTAAGGTCCGGGTCGCTCGTGGCGGCCCGCCGGGGGCGTGCTTTCCCTTGCTTCCCTGTCGGGGGTCGCTGCGATGAAGGTCCTCGTGCCCGTCAAACGGGTGATCGACTACAACGTGAAGATCCGCGTGAAGGCGGACGGGACGGGCGTCGAGACGACGAACGTCAAGATGTCGATGAACCCCTTCGACGAGATCGCGGTCGAGGAGGCCGTCCGGCTGAAGGAGAAGGGCACGGCGAGCGAGGTCGTCGCCGTCTCCATCGGCCCGGCCCAGGCGCAGGAAACGCTTCGCACCGCACTCGCGATGGGGGCCGACCGCGCCATCCACGTGCAGACCGACGTCGAGACCCAGCCGCTGGGCGTCGCCAAGGCGCTGAAGGCGCTGGTCGACAAGGAACAGCCGCAGCTCGTGGTGCTGGGCAAGCAGGCGAT
>Ga0315907_10005827_pt1 | contig 13258 bp, 11 predicted proteins | sample LakEriMetagenome_3_FD_203525 | JGI IMG/M metagenome (GOLD analysis project Ga0315907, IMG submission 203525) | Freshwater fungal communities from buoy surface, Lake Erie, Ohio, United States - Buoy 12 MA123 | ecosystem: Environmental > Aquatic > Freshwater > Lake > Lake biofilm | place: USA...
GCTGCGCGAGCGCCGGGCGAGCCCTTCTCCTCGCCCACCACGAACAGCAGGTCGACACGCTCCTCGCCGGCATCGGCCAGGCGCTGTGCCGCCATCATCATGGCCGCGGCGATGCCCTTGGCGTCGCAGGCGCCGCGGCCGTAGAGGCGGTTGCCCTCGAGCCGAGGCGGGACGAACGGCGGCACCGTGTCGAGGTGTGTTGAAAGGGTGACGCCACCACCCTTGCGCGTCGCCCAGAGGTTCGAGCGTCCCGGCTCAACTTCCTGCAACGAGACGGTCCACCCGTGCGCGATGCACCAGCGCGAGACGAAATCCACGGCGTCGCGTTCACGACCGGTCGTGGATTCGATGGCGAGCAATTCGGAGGCGAGCGTAACGACGTCGGACATCCCGACAAGATACATCCACCCGGGTGCCCGGCGCGCCCCCGCTCAGACCGGCGCGTACTCCGGACTTCTACGGAACCAACGGCCCTGACACCGGGCTCAGCGACGCTCGAGGAACTCCCGGATCACGGCGTTCAAACGCGCGTCGTCCATATCGTCGTCCCATCCCGTCGGCACGAGCGCGATGACGCGGTGCGCGCCGGAGTTGCACTCGATGGCCACCACGTCATCGCTCGCAAGAGCCGCAGCAGCGGCGCGCTGATCGACGGGGACTTCGGGAAGTTCGAGGCAGATCCAGGTGGTGCCCTGCTCGTCCGCTACGGTGCGCACTGCGTCTCCGGAAATTGAGGGGAGAGGGGGATGTCTGAAAACTACCGGACGAAACACGCGCCGGTCAGTGCCCGCGGCACGGCGCACCGCGACACCGCGCGGCCTCGTGCCACTCCCACTGCGTCACGGGGCATACCCGGAGCGGGACTCGAACCCGCACGCCCTTGCGAGCACAAGATTTTAAGTCTCGCGCGTCTACCGATTTCGCCATCCGGGTACGTACCCACCGCACGCGTCCTGCGGCCGCACTCCTCGCACACCCCACGTGAGGACGCCAACGCAAAACGGGAGCGCTCAGGCGCCCCCGTTTCGTACCGTCCAACAGTCTTCGCCGCGAACGGCGAGAGCGGGAAACGGGACTCGAACCCGCGACCCCAACCTTGGCAAGGTTGTGCTCTACCAACTGAGCTATTCCCGCGTGCGCCGACGACCAACACCGGCGACGGACAGGATAGTAGCCATCGAACGCGTGCGGGACAAGCGTCCGGGTCAGCCGGGCGGGTCAATCCCGCAACCCGAGGGCATGTCGCGCAAACCACAGGGTATGCGCCAGCAGCCCGGCCAATGCCGCATCGCCCCCGTTCCCCACGGCCCTCCCGTCACCATCGACATACTCGCCGGTAATGCCACCATCGAGTGCAGCGCGCCGGAACCACGTGAGGGTCTCCTGACTCTCGGGGCCCAGCAACCGTCCCACATGCAGGAGCAGGGCGGCCGGTCCGTCTCCCTCGGGTTTCACCGCGCGCGCCGTGCGACGAAACAGAGAATCATCCCGGTCCATGGCTTCATAGAGGGGCAACCACAGGAGTGATCCCGACGGGTCGTCGTGCAGCGCCGCACCGCCAGCCATATCGATGGCCGTGGCCAACCGCGCCTTCTCGCCGCGCTCCACCGCGAAGTGGCGCCGGAGTGCCGCGCGGACCGCCGCGGGATCCTCCACCGAGGCCGCCGCCTCCTCGTCGAGCGTACGGCGAAACACGTCGAGTGCCAACGCCACGGCGGCATTGCCGTGCAACGTGAACGGGAATGGCGCGGGAGCCCCGGAGGCGGTCACCTCGGTCGAATAGAGCGGCACGCGTTCGTCCCGCCGCGCCACGATGTCGTCATGGCTCAGATACAGGGTATCGGCGATGACGGGATCCTCGACGATGCGATCGTCGCCGGTGTCCCGGATGTACCGGTCGGTGGCAATGGCGAAGGCCGCCGGTCCCTCGACAGAGAACCCGGGTTGGAACAGGGTCCCGTCGAGATAGTGCACCCCCTGCCCCGGCGCATAGCCATGCAGCTCGCAGGCGCGGATCAGCAGCTCGCGCGCGAGCCCACTATCGGCCAATTGCACGGCTGGCAGCGTCCACATGAGCGCTTCCCAGTCCCGCACCGTGACGCCGGCGCCATGCCACGGGGCCCGGGAGCGCACGAGGTAGTAGTGCGCATCGTCGAGCCCGCGCCCCACCGCGTAGAAGTACGCGAACAGCAGATTGCGATTGAGGAGACGGTCGATGGCGTCGTTGCCCGTGGTCTGTTCGAGGGCGGTCAGTGCCTCTCGCGTAGCGCTGAGCAGCGCCCGCCATCCACGCCGGCGGAGCACGCTCACCGTGGCCTGGGCCCCGTCACGCTCGGGGCCGACGGCGAGATAGAACGCCGTCTGCACCGCCCCACCGGCCGGTGCGGTGAGTCCACGGCGAATGGCGAAGGGGCGTGGCGATCGTGACGCCCCACCAGGAACCTCGACGCGCACGGGCCCGTCGGCCCCAATCGCGACCGCCACCAACCCGGGAATTGCTGCCCCCTCCAACAGCACGACATCATCGTCGCCGTGGCTGACCACATGCTCGTCGTCGAAGGGGCGCGGGCTCCGCACGCGCTGCTGCCGATGCCCGAGCGACCCCTCGAGCGCCACTTCCAACGTCACGTCGGCGCCCGAGCGATTCTCCACGGCGATGGTGTACACCGCCCCGGCCATGTCCGCGTCCCGTCCGTACGGGGCGAAGATCGTGCCGCGCACGATGAGCGCACCGATCGTGCAGGTGAAGGTCGGCAACCACCCCACCGCCCGTTCCCATGCAATCCCCTCGGCGGCCAGGGCATGCTCCGCGCCATTGATCCGAATCACCGGCCGCAACAGCGGGGCCCCCTGCCCGGCCACGAAGTCGGCCCCTCCGGCGACCTCGATCGCCGCGCGCGCCCCACGGTGCAGCACGCCCAGCGCGTAAATCGCCCCATCAGCGGGATTGATGCAGGGGATGCTGAGCCAGTGATTGCCGGTGAGCTGCCAGGGAACAGTGGGAATCGCGCGCATGGGTACCAGAGCAGCGCGTAGCCATCACGCTGCGGAGTGTGGAGGAAGCCGGCAGCTCGCCCCGCTTCGTTGACGGGCCAGTCCTGTCGGGCTAAGGTGCGACGTACTTCGGTAATCTAGCCGCTTCCTCCCGATCTCCCTGTGTCTCCGATGAAACGCCAGAGCCACGTGTTGCGAACCTTGGTCGTGATGCTGGCCGCCGCCGTGACAGCGCTGCCTCCCGCCGCCGTGCGGGCGCAACGGGTCGCCGGCGTGGGCGAGGATGCGGTGCCGATCCCGAAGGGCGGGTACCGGATCCTCGTGGGCGGGCTCTGGAACGATCACGACGCCGTCTTCACGCCCGGCGGCACGCAGCGGACGCGCGGCCTCCTCTCTGCCCTGTCCACCGACAGCCTCGGCATTGGCCTCCTGCCGCAGCTGAGCACGACTCAGGCGGGCATTCGCGCCCTCTCCGGCAACAGCGGGTTCGCCCTGTCGCTCGGCGCGCTCGAAGCACGCGGGGAAGTCCGCCAGAGCATCGTCCCGTTCGCTCTCGATTACGGCCTGACCCGGCGTCTCTCGCTACGCGTCCTCGTGCCCTATGCCGAGTCGCGCGACGTGAGCCAACTGATTCTCAACCGCGTCGGCACCGGCGCCAACGTGGGGCGCAATCCCGCGTTCGGCACGACAGGTGCCGCGGTGCGTGCGACGAACGGTGCCGTCGTCGGCCAGATCGAAAGTGCGCGCGCCGCACTTGCCGCCGAGATCACCCGTTGCGCGAATGCCGCCGCCGCCGGCTGCAATGCCATTCGTGCGAATCCCGCTGGGGCGCAGGCGCTGGTGGCGCGCGCCCAGCAGACACGCGCGAATCTCGTGACCGTCTACGGTGACGCTACACGCGGCGGATCACCGGTTGTCCCGTTGAGTGGCTCCACCGTACACTCCGCGGTCGTGGCCACCATCGCCGCCCTGCGCACCGACTTCGGTGCGTACGGCATCGCCAACATCACCGCCGGCGCGCAGCCGGCGCCCGCGACGGTCGTGCTTGGTCCTGGCGGCATGGGCACCATTGCCGGCGACACATCCTTTGGCGTGGGATATCGCCAGCTGGGCAACACGCGCCGTGCCGGGATCGGCGATGTCGATCTGACGGCCACGTATCTGCTCTTCGATTCGTTCAAAACCGATCAGGTGAAGCGCCTGTTGTCCCCCACCCGTGGCGTCCGCACGAACCTGACCCTGGGATGGCGTTTCGGCACCGCAGGGGCCGATCGCACCGAGGATGCGTTCGACGTCCCCATAGGCGAGGGCGCCAATGCTCTGCTCGCGCGCAGCACGACCGACGTGCTGTTCAATCGCTGGGCGTGGATGAGCGCGACGATTCGCGCGGTCCGTCCACTGAGCGACCAGATGGCCACGGTCATGCCCCTCCGCGACGAGGGCGGCACCTTCGCCGCCCCGGTATCCGCGACCAGCGCGACCCGCGCCCTTGGCCCTCGTCTCGACGTCGAACTCGCCCCGCGCGTGGCCATCGGCGAATTCTTCGGTCTCTCCGCCGCCTACCTGCTGCGTCGCTGGGGCAGTGACGACTTCACGAGCACGGCCACATCGGGAACGGCAACGACCGTGCAGCAATTCGCGACGCCCTCGCGCAGCCTGAGTGCCGCCGCACTCGGCCTGTCGTTCTCGACCCTTTCGAGTTACGTGCGCGGGCGGTCTCGCTTCCCTGCGGAGGTCGTGTACACGCATACGATCCCGCTCGCCGCGTCGGGCGGCGAGCTCCCGGCGGTTGCCAGCGATCGCCTGGAATTGCGCGTCTACACCGGCTTTCCGCGGCGCTGACCAGCGCGCTTGGGCGTGGGCGAGGCATCCGCGTCGCCCAGCGGCGTCACGTCGCCCACCTCCTCACTCCCACGTTCAAGCAGCTCCCGCGCGTGCGCCCGACTGACTTCGCGGTCGGCATCACCCCCGAGCATCCGCGCAATCTCCATCACGCGCGCGTCGTCCGTCACGACCGACGTATCGGAGGTGGTGACGGTGCCCACGGCACTCTTGTGCACCACGATGTGGTGATGAGCCCGCGCGGCGATCTGTGCCAGGTGGGAAATGGCCAGGACCTGATGATGGGACGCGACACGCCGCATCAGCGCCCCCACCTGCCATGCCACGGCGCCACCAACGCCGGCGTCAACTTCGTCGAAGATGAGCGTCGGTACCGCCTGGAGACGCGCGAGCACGGTACTGAGGGCGAGCATGACGCGCGACAACTCACCGCCCGACGCGATGCGCGACAACGGGCGCAGGTCGCTTCCCGCGTTGAGCGCCGCCACGAACTGCACGGCTTCCGCCCCGGCGGCGGTCGGCTGGTCGAGGGGCGAGAGCACCACCTCCACACGCCCCTCGCGCATGCCGAGTTCAGGGAGCAGGGCCGTAACTGCCTGCGCGAAGGTGCGCGCGCCGCCCTGCCGAAGGCGGGAGAGCTCGGCGCAGGCCTCAGCACGTTCCCCTTCCGCGGCGGCCCGTGCCTCGGTGATCGCCGCCAGGTCGAGCGCCCCACCGTCCACGAGGTCCAGCTCAGCCCGTGCCCGCATCCCCTCCGCGATCACCTCCGCGATGGTGGGGCCGTACTTGCGCATGAGCCCCAGCAACTGCTCGCGCCGCCGCTCGAGGGTACGGAGCCGCTGCGGATCGGCTTCAATGCTTTCGGCGTATTGTTCGAGCTCGGACGACAACTCATCGAGAGCATAAACCGCGGCATCGAAGCCCGCCTGCAACCGCTCGAGGTCGGGATCGATACGCACGAGCGCCGCCAAGCTTCGACGCACAACCGCGAGTCGGGTGAGCGCCGCCCGGTCATCACCGCTGATGGCCGCCGCTGCCTGTGCGGCCAACCCCTGCAGTTCTTCCGCATGCGACAGCCGGCGAATCTCGCCCTCGAGCATGTCGTCTTCACCCGCGACGGGAGCGGCGTCCTCGATCTCGCGTACAACGAAGCGCAGGTAGTCGGCCCGCCGCGCGGCGTCGGCGCGGCGCTGCTCGAGTTCCCGTTCACGCGCCCGGAGGGCGAGGAGATGCGCATGCGCCGCGGCCACCCGATCGCAAGCACTGGCGGCCTGCACGTACGCGTCGAGCACCTCACGCTGGTGGTCCGTGTCGACGAGCTGTCGGGAATCGTGTTGCCCGTGCACGCTGACCAGCCGGCCGCCGACTTCGGCCAGCACCGACGCGGTGACGGCGGATCCGTTGATCCACGCGCGCGAACGGCCGTTGCTGCCGACCTCGCGCTTCAACACCACCAGATCATCATCGACCTCGATGCCGCGCTCATCGAGGAGCGTGCGCAGGCCCGCCACGCCGCGAATGTCGAAGACCCCCTCGACCGTCGCCTTCTCGCTACCGCTGCGCACACGATCGGCCGCAGCGCGTTCACCGAGGAGCATGCCGAGTGCGCCGATGATGAGCGACTTGCCCGCACCGGTCTCACCGGTCAGGACATTGAGCCCACCGGCGAGCGGCAACGAAACCGCGTCGATGACCGCGACGTTGCGGATACGCAGTTCGACGAGCATCGGGACTCCAGCGGAAGCGCGGTCGGGGTTACGACTGATCGCCGTCGCGCTCGGAGAGACCTCCCCATCCCAACTTGCGGCGCAGGCGCGTGAAGAACGTGGTCCCGGGGAACCGAACGATCTGCACCGAGCTGGCGGCGCGGCGTACCACGAGCGTTTCCCCGCCGGTGAAGGTAGTACCGACCTGCCCGTCGATCGTTACCAAAAGTTCTTCCGGCCCATCATCCGCACGCACCTTCACCTCCACCTGCGGCGGGAGCACCAGCGGCCGCATGGCCAGCGTGTGCGGTGACACCGGCGTGAGCACGATGCTCTCGACGGTCGGCACGACGATGGGGCCGCCCGCTGAAAGCGAATAGCCCGTGGACCCGGTGGGGGTACTCACCACCAACCCATCGGCCGAATACGACCCGATGGGTTCGTCGTCGACGAACACGGTGAAGCGCACCACGCGCGCGAAGCCGCCCTTGTGCAGCACGACGTCGTTGAGCGAGCGCCAGTTGCACCGTTCCACCCCGTCACGATCGAGGGCGCATGACTCGAGGGCCATGCGCGGCTCGGACATGAAGTCACCGCGCGCAAATCGGCGCACTCCCTCTTCGAAATCCACACCACTGCAGCTCGTGAGGAATCCGAGGCGCCCGAGATTGATGCCAAGGATCGGTACGTTGTGACCATCAAGCCACCGGGCACCACGCAGGAGCGTCCCATCGCCCCCCAATGTGAACAGCGCCTGCACGGTCTCCGGGCCACCGAGGCGCTCACCCTGTTCGGCGATCTCCCACAGATCGTCTTCGAACGCCAGGGTCAGACCGAGGGCTGGGGCGATGTCGAGAAGCGTCCCGAGAATGGCCGGGAGCCCCACGTAGCCGCGATGTCCGATGACGCCGACGCGCATCAGCCGGCGAGGGCTTCAGACTCGCGCAGGGCCCGCACGCGATCCGCAATGCCAGCCGCGTCGAGTCCGAGCGACGCGAGCTGTTTCTTGCGCGGCGCAGCGTACACGATCATGTCCGGCACGCCATGGACGGACGTGCGCACGTGTGGCGACTGCCGCTGAATGATCGACGCCATGTACGCCCCGAATCCGTTCGTGCACACCCCTTCCTCGACGGTCAGGATCTGCGAATGGTCGGCGAGAATCGCGGCCAGCGTGACCTCGTCGTATGGCTTCATATAGCGACAATTGACGACCGTGACGTCGAGTCCCTCGGCCGCGAGCGCCTCGGCAGCAGCGAGCGACGGCAACACCATGGTGCCCACGGCGAGAATCGCGAAATCGCGCCCCTTGCGCAGGACCTCCCACGTGCCGTACGGCGTCGCCGGAATCTCCGAGATCACAGGCGGCACATCGGGCGACGCATCACGCGGGTAACGCAGCGAGAACGGACCACCGGTGTGCTCGACGGCGGCGCGGAGCAAGCCGAGCATCTCGGCGCCATTCTTCGGCGCCGTGACCGTCATGTTGGGGACCGTGAGCATGTACGGAATGTCGTACAGCCCCATATGCGTCTCACCGTCTTCACCCACGAGACCGGCGCGGTCCATCGCGAAGATCACCGGCAGCTTCTGCAGCGCCGCATCGTGGATGATGTTGTCGTAGCCACGCTGCAGGAAGGTAGAGTAGATGGTTACGACCGGTCGCACACCACGCGTGGCGAGCCCCGAGGCGAACGTCACGCCATGGCCTTCGGCGATCCCGACGTCGAAGAACCGATTGGGATGTGCCTTGGCAAAGCCCGCCGTACCGGTGCCGCCCGGCATGGCCGCCGTGATCACCGCCACATCGCTGCGCTCGGCGGCCAGTTCCGCCAGGCCTTTGCCATACACCGCCGTATAAGCCGGATTGCCAGCCGACGCGGCGAGCTGCTTGCCCGTGGCCGGGTCATGACCGGGCGGGAGGGCGTGCCACTTTTCGCCATGCTCGCCAGCCGGGAACCCCTTGCCCTTCTGCGTGATCACGTGCACCAGACGCGGCGTATTCATGTCACGCACCGCGGCGAAGGTGTCCATCAGCGCATCGATGTCGTGACCGTCGATGGGGCCGAAGTACCGGAATCCGAGTTCCTCGAACAGGACGCCCGGTGTGAGGAACGACTTGACGCTCTCCTCCCACTTTCTGAGGAGGGTGCCGGCCGACTGGAACGGCTGCGGCGCGTGATCGACGATATCGCCGATGCGCGAACGCAGACGATTGTACAGCGGATTGCGCTGGATGCTCGTGAGATACTTGTGCATCGCGCCCACATTGGGCGCGATCGACATCTCGTTGTCGTTCAGCACGACGATGATGTCACGGTCGGAGTGACCGGCATTGTTGAGCCCCTCGTAGGCAAGCCCCGAACCGAGCGATCCGTCACCGATGATGGCGACGGCCTTGAACGCCTCGCCCATGACGTCACGTCCGGCTGCCATGCCCAAGGCGGCCGAAATGGCCGTGGCGGCGTGCCCCGCGCCGAACGTGTCGTATTCGCTTTCGGTCCGCTTCAGAAACCCGGAGAGGCCGCCTTCCTGGCGCAGCGTCTCCATGCGGTCATTGCGGCCGGTGAGCAGCTTGTGCGGGTAGGCCTGATGGCCCACGTCCCACACCAGCTGATCGGTAGGCGTGTCGAAGATCGCGTGGAGGGCGATGGTAAGTTCCACCACGCCGAGGCCAGCGCCGATGTGTCCGCCGGTACGCGAGCACACATCGATGAGCCGGTCGCGGACATCCTGCGCGAGGGTGCGCAGTTCATCGCGCGAGAGGCGGCGAACGTCGGCCGGTGACTTGATGCCTTCGAGGAGAGACATGGGATCTCGGGGAATGCGGGAACCGCGGTCGAACGAGGAGACAACTCGGGAAATCGCGACGGGGACGCCGTCTCAGGAACGGCGCTCCACGATGTAGCGCGCCAATTGCTCGAGAGTCGGAGTCAACAACCCCTCCTCCTGCAATGCCGCGCACCCATCTTCCACCAACGCAACAGCGCGCTCAATCGCTCCCTCGACCCCCAGCAGGGCCGGATAGGTGCTCTTGTTCAGGTCGAGGTCACGCGCGGCAGTCTTGCCCAACTGGTCCGTCGTGGCCGTAATGTCGAGGACGTCATCGGCAATCTGGAACGCCAACCCGATCGCCGCACCGTAGCGCGCCAACGCCTCACGGCGGGAGGCCGGTGCCATCGCCGCGCGCGCCCCGAGGGTCACCGAGGCCATGATGAGGGCGCCCGTCTTGAGCCGGTGTACCCGCTCCATCGCCTCGAGGGTGAGATGCACCCCTTCGCCCTCGAGATCGAGCAGCTGGCCCCCGATCATGCCACCGGCCCCGGACGCCTCCATGAGGTCGCGGACGATGTCGCCGGCCACCTGGTCGCTGAGGCCCAGCACCTTGGCCGCATGCCACGCACAGCGCGCGGCGAGGGGTACCATGGCCAAACCGGCCGCTGTCGCCACCGGCACCCCGTAGACGCGGTGCACGGTGGGGCGTCCACGGCGCACGTCGTCGTCGTCCATGCACGGGAGATCGTCGTGCACGAGCGAGTACGCGTGCACCACCTCCACCGACGCCGCGAGGTCGAGGGCGTCCCCCGTCCCGCCGCACGCCTTGTACGCCTCGAGGAGCAGAATGGCGCGGAGCCGCTTGCCCTCACCGAGGAGGGCGTACCGAATGGCCTCGGCCGTCAGCGGCGCCAGATCGCTCAGCCAGCGCGCGCAGAAGCCATCGAGCGCACGCTGCACCGCGACGCGTTCGCGTCCAAACGACGGGCCGGCGTTTGCAGCGACAACCGAGTCGTGGCTGACGGTCATCGTTCAGGCTCCCAGGTCGACAACGGAGAACGACCCATCGGCAGCCTCCACGAGCTGCTGCACCCGCGCGTCGACGGTCTTCAAAGCGGACCCCGCGGTGCGTAAATGCCCAATCCCCTCCTCGAAAAGCCGCAAGGCCTCGTCGAGATCGAGATCATTGCGTTCGAGGACGCGCACGATTTCCTCGAGGCGCGTCAGCGACTGCTCGAAGGAAAGCTCGGTCATGCGCGGGTGGGGTTGGTCGTGTCGTCCATCGGGGCGGGCGCGCTCGTCAGGCCATCCGGAAGCGGGCGGTTCGTACCGGCGGTCGCCTCCACGATCCCGTCGCGCAGCCAGAGATCGAACGGCGCGCCGGGTACAAATTGATTCCGACTGCTCAAAGTAGCGCCCCCGGGCGTTCGCGCCACCGCGAAACCGCGCGAGAGCGTACTGAGTGGGGAGAGAGCGTGCAACTGCCCGGCAAGGGTCTCCACCTTGGCGCGCCGGCGCTCCACGACGCGCTGCGCCGCCAGAGCGAGGCGCTTTTGGACCTGTGAGAGCGACGCGATAGCCCGGTCTTCCCGGCGCCGCGCGGCCGCGGCCAGACGCTTCCCCAAGGCGTCCACCCGGGCCACCACCTCCCGGCGTGAGGGCACGGCCAGCTCGGCTGCCGCCGAGGGGGTGGCGGCCCTGACGTCGGCGACGAGGTCGCAGATGCTCACATCCACCTCGTGGCCGACCGCTGAAATGGTGGGTATGGGGCTGGCCGCGAGTGCCCGCGCCACCCGCTCATCGTTGAATGCCCAGAGGTCCTCCCGGGACCCGCCCCCGCGCCCGATGATGAGCACGTCCGCATCCCCCCAGCGGCGCAGCTGGTCGATGGCCGCGACCAGCGATTCCGGCGCGCCGTCTCCCTGCACCTTCGCGGGGATGATCACGAGTTCGACATCGGCGCTCCGGTTCCGTGACACCGTGATGATGTCGTGCATCGCCGCGCCATCCGGGCTCGTGATCACGGCGACCCGACGCGGAAACGCCGGGAGCGGGCGCTTGCGCGCCGGGTCGAGCAGACCGTCCTTTTCGAGCCGCAGCCGGGTCTGCTCGAGCGCCTTGCGCCACAAACCATCGCCAGCCGCCTCGAGCGCGCGCACCGAGAACTGCAGGTCACCCCGCACCGGCCACACGGTCATCTGGCCAAACGCGAGCACCTCCATCCCGTCGTCGGGGGGTGCCGGGATGCGCTTGGCGGCGGAACTCCAGATGACACAGTTGACCTGCGCGTCCCGGTCCTTCAGCGAGAAGTACCAGTGGCCATTCCGGTGCGCCTTGAAGTTACTGACCTCTCCCTTCACCCAGAGTGGCGGAAAGGCGCCTTCGATCACGTCCTTGGCCGCCGCCGTAAGCGTGTGGACAGCGATCGCCGATTCCGGCGCGCTGCCAGGTGCGGCGTCGGCGGGCACCGACGGACCGTACCCGCTGGTGCGACCCGAGGCCATCGTCAGTGGCTCCTCAGCGGGCGCTCAGCGTGCGTTCGGCCGCGCGCACCGTATTGCGCAGCAGCATGGCGATGGTCATCGGGCCCACGCCCCCCGGAACGGGCGTGATCTTCGAGGCGACCTCGACCGCACTGTCGAAATGCACATCGCCGCACAGCCGCGTGCCCTTGGCCTTGGTGGCATCCGGCTTCGTGTTCATCCCCACGTCGATCACGACGGCCCCCGGCTTGATCATGTCACCCGTGATCATCTCCGCCCGACCGATGGCGGCAATGAGGATGTCGGCCCGCTTGGTGTGAAAGGCGAGATCCTTCGTACGGCTGTGGCACACCGTCACCGTGGCGTCGCCACCAGCCCGCCCTTGCACCAGCAACGCCGCCATCGGCTTGCCCACGATGTTGCTGCGCCCCACGATCACCGCCTCGGCACCACGCGTGTCCACACCGCTGCGCACCAGCAGTTCGATCACGCCGGCCGGTGTGCAAGACACGAAACCATCCGTGTGCCCGATCAGCAGCTTGCCCACGTTCACGGGATGGAATCCATCCACATCCTTCTCCGGGAGGATATGGCGGATGACCGTGTCCGGGTCGATGTGCGTCGGCAGCGGCATTTGCACGAGAATGCCGTGTACCGCCGGATCGGCGTTGAGCCGCTCGACGAGGGCGAGGAGTTCGTCCTGACCGGTGCTGGCCGGCAAGCGGATCGTTTCACCATGCATACCGGCCGCCTTCGACGCTTTCTCCTTGGCACCCACGTAGGTGGCGCTCGCCGAGTCGTCGCCGACCAGTACCACTGTGAGACCCGGCACCACGCCCCGCGACGCAAGGGCCGCAACGTCGGCGGCCACTTCCTTGCGGATCGTTTCCGCAATCGCCTTGCCGTCGATCAGTTCAGCGCGCAAAGTCCACCGCCCGGCTTTCTCGGATGACCACGACCTTGATCTGGCCGGGGTACTGCAACTCGGATTCGATACGGCGCGCGATTTCTTCGCTCATCGCCGTCATGCGGACGTCGTCCACCTGCTCCGGCGTCACTACCACCCGTACTTCGCGACCCGCCTGAATGGCGAAGACGCGCTCCACGCCGCGGTAGCTCGACGCGATCTTTTCGAGCCCTTCGAGGCGCTTCACGTATGTCTCGAATGCCTCGCGACGCGCCCCCGGGCGCGACCCGGAAATGCCGTCAGCCGCCTGCACCAGCACCGAGACTTCGGTCTCGTGCGGCACATCGTCGTGGTGCGCCGCAATGCAGTTCACGACCAGCGGGTTCTCCCCATACTTCGTGGCCACCTCCACACCCAGCTGTACGTGCGTCCCCTCATGCTCGTGCGTCAGCACCTTGCCGATGTCATGCAGCAGGGCGCCACGCTTGGCGAGCGCCACGTCGAGGCCGAGCTCGGCCGCCATCATGCCGGCCAACCACGCGACTTCCTTG
>Ga0315907_10005830_pt1 | contig 13255 bp, 9 predicted proteins | sample LakEriMetagenome_3_FD_203525 | JGI IMG/M metagenome (GOLD analysis project Ga0315907, IMG submission 203525) | Freshwater fungal communities from buoy surface, Lake Erie, Ohio, United States - Buoy 12 MA123 | ecosystem: Environmental > Aquatic > Freshwater > Lake > Lake biofilm | place: USA...
GTATAATTAGGAACGGCAATTACAAGTACACCATTTGTTTGTAGCATTTCCGAAAAACGCTTAAAATAACCATGCAAATCGTGTACATGTTCTAATACATGCCACATGGTAATGGCGTCAAACTGATGGGAACCTAATGTATAAATTTTGTCTGCCTGTTGTAACTGAATATTATATTTAAGCAGCGCTTGTTTTGCAGCCGTAGCATCTGGCTCGAGGCCTGTTACCTGCCACCCACTAGATTGCATAGTGTTTACAAAAGCCCCGGTTCCTGCGCCAATATCAAGCAATGTACCCGTTTTTTTACCAACGAGTTTCGTAACTAAATTTTTCTTTGTTAGCAGTGCATAGCTTCTTACTTTATGATACACCGAATTAATAAAACCTTTACTACTATCTGTGTGTGAAACATATGATTCTGCAGCGTAATAAGGCCCAATGGTAGCTGCATCTGGAACTTTTTGGGTAAATCCTCCACTACATGTTGAACAGCGCCATACTTCAAATAATTCACCAGAAACGGTATAGTCTTTGGCAACATAGATTTTGTCAATCAATTCAGATGCACAAATAGGACAAGCTTGGTAATGAATGGTAGATGCCATTAAAAGGCGAATTAAAATTGATCGTTAATATTCAAAAAATAATTGAAAATGGCAGCTGCCCCAGCGGCAAAAAGAAGAATCGCTGCAACCCACCAATATCTGTCCATAACAGATATTGGCTGTGCTTTGTACAATAACCCTTTTTTAAATGACCACTGCAAACCAGTTGGTAGCGGAAGCGCTTCCTGAACGGCATACAAAGGCTCATGCGCCGTAAAAGAAATACCAAGGCCCTCTTTGCAAAAATTACCAACGCCAGCAATAAGTACCGGCTGTTGTAATTGTAAGCTTGAAGCTAGTTCTTCTATGGCAGCATGGGTTGTTGATGAAGCCGTTTCGATATCAATATGATCGAGTGCTGCTACCCAAGCAATAAATGATGAACTGGTAGCTAATTGACCAGGTGTAAAATTTATTTTCTCGTAAGGCGCTGAAATATGTAACCCACTTGGATCAATTGCTGCAGAAACAGGCACCATTTCAAGTGTACCTATGCCAGCCAATTGCAGCTTTTTATGAACCAGTAAATAAGGGTATATATGGTCTAACATGCGCCTACTATTTTCCAGAGAACGAATATACAAATCCCGCCACAACATTTCGGCCAAAAACTTCATATTGGTTCCAACGCTGGTACCTATTATCAAATAAATTGTTTAGCTGTACCCAAAATTTAGCAGATTTTACAACTGTATAGGTTGCTCCCAACGAAAAATCGGCAGCGGCGGGGAGTTTTTTGGTGGCCGCTTGCGCATTCATTGCTTGTGCCCCATCCCATGCATAAAGTGTAGATGTAAAAGAAAGTTTATTGGAGAATTTCCAATGTAATGACCCATTTAGTTCAAGTGGCAGTAATCCCCACGCTTCATTTTGAACCTTTAAACCAGAAAACTTTTTGTAAGTAATACCACCTAGTATGTTTAATTTATCCTGTAAAGTATAACTAACATTTGCCTGTAACTGAACCGCACGCATCGTTGGTTCAAAGAACACATCAAACAACCTGCCGTCTTTAAATGAATTTATAAACAAAGCTTGATTTTCATATTCTAATAAAGAGAGGGTTGCGCCATAGGTAAAATGATCCCCTACTGGAAGTTTAACACCTAAGAACTGTTCCGTAATTTTTGTGTTTGAAAAACTGTTATAGATGCGAACCCAAGGATTAAAAGCAGCCAATGAACGTAAATTATTTTTTTCAAAATGACCTGCCCAACCCAGTTCAATGCGTAGCCCATTATTTGGCAGTATGGCTACACCCGTTACCTGTGGCAATACCGCATAGGTTCCATTGTTGATAGTTGGAGCAGCCCCTAAATGAACCTGGAACTTATTGGTTATCCAACTAAAGGTACTTGGCATCGAAAATAAATTATTGACAATGGTTAGGTTAGTTGGAATAGTGGGTAAAACGGTGTTTGAAAAACTAGCAGTGGGTTGTACTGAAATTTTAAAGTCGGTACCTAAATTTTTTGACACCGGCGCAGATATACTGGTTTCAAATTCTCTTTCATCGATACCCGATTGTAAATAATCAAACGAAATAGTAGGTGTATAATGAAGTCCAAAAAATGCATCTGTTTTATTGGCAAGGTGTACTGTTAATCCGGCGCTATTGTATTTGTTTAAAATATTATCCTTCGTATAAGGTAATGAAGATGGCATAAATCCATAGGCATATCGGGTGGTTGACCCTGTTGTAAACTTAACACTTAAATCATGGTCTTCCCCTATTTGATGGGTACTATTGATAGAGAAATTAACATCGGTAAATTCTTGTGCAAATAAAGGACCTTTCATTTTTTTAAAACCTCCACCTATATAAGTGTTGTTTTTAACCCCATCTCCTATATTAAATCCTGCTTCTGCCAAAATGGTATTTAAATTACCGAGTCCTACTTTTAAAAAATGATTTTGTTTGGTAGACTTAATTGTGTCTGCAACATAAGCAAGTGGCGTAACAGCAACTGCCTGATACCCAAAACTAATATTTTGTGAAGGCACCATATACTGCATGGTTACCTTACTATTGTCAATAAATGGAGTGGCAGCCAAAAAATTAATTTTTGATTGCGGTTTTAAACTTGGCTTAAAGGCCGATGTAATCGTTACCACTTTTGCCGTGTCAACCACATTTTTTGAAGCCACTTGTGCACTGGTTTGCGTTACACAAAAACCAGCCATATATAAAACGAATCCAATTTTATTCATCTGTGTAGATTTTTATTTTTTTGCTTTATCGGTGGTAACTTGTGTTAATTTTTCTTGTGCTTCCTTTTTCAAATCTGCAAAAGTGGCATTGGCAATAATACTTTGATAGGTTGCTTCTGCGTTAAAATAATCAAGCTGCTTGTGATAAATATCGCCTAGTAGCAAATAAGATTTTGTAACCCAGTATTCATAAGAACCCCAACCCTTAATTTGCTCGAAAGCAACTTTTTCCGATTCCTCTAATTTATTTTGATCAAATAATATTTTAGCATGTTGGTATTTGGCTTCGGCACTAAATTCTGATTTACCAGAAGCTATCACTTCTTTGTAATAAAGGAAAGCAGTGTCGAGTGAGGCTGCTAGCTGTTTTGACTTTGCCATTACAAAATTAGCCATCACTTTGTCATCAGAAGCGGCACCAGACATTTCCAAAATTTGCATGGCTGCCGGAAGTGCATCTTCCCAATTAGACTGTTTGGTAGCACTTCTAATTAAACCACGCACGGCCTCTTTTTTAACGGCTTCGTCGGTGGCCATTGCATCTAGCTGTTTATAATAACTAGTTGCTTTAGTATAGTCGCGGAGTTCAAAATAATAAGCCCTTGCAAGGTGTAATACTGCATCAGTAGCAAATTTATTGGGGGCTTTAGAAGCGATGTAGGAAAGGTATTTAACAGCGCTTACCGTATTTTTTTCAGACTCATAAATAGAAGCCATGATATCATGCGCTTCTAATACATGTGAGCCATTTGGGAATTTATCAATATAGGCACTCATTCCATTTTTTGTACCTGCAAAATCTTTTTGTTCGTAACGAAGTAGCGCTGCTTGATAAGTTAATGAATCTGCTTCTGTTTCAGACAAAGCTTTTCCATTAGATTCCATAAAGGCAATAAAATCTTGCGCCTTTTGGTTTTCGATAAATATGTTTCTAATGTATTCAATTGACGACTCAGATTCTTCGGTGTTTGGAAACTTAGCAAGTAAACTTGTAAATGTAGCAAGGGCTTCATCGTTTTTATCAATATTAAAATAGGCAACACCGAGTTTTAAATACGCTGCCGGATGCCAGGCGGCAAGCGAAACGCTTGAGGTAATTTGCTGCAGTGGAACCACAGCGAGTGCAAAGGATTCCGAAGCTAAATAAGTATTTGCCATTTCCATATACACGTCACCAATAAGTCCCGAATTTGGGTACTGCTTTACAAATTTTTGAAGGAGTGCAAGCTTTTCTGACGTTTTATTTGACGCACCTAAAATAATAGACTTTTGAAAATAGGCATAATCCGATGCATCATAATTACGGTCAATCACTTGATTGTAAAGCGCCATTGCCTTTGTAAAATCTTTTGTCATAAAAAAGCAATCGGCTTTTTTAATGACTAGGTCCTGAAATATAGGCGAACCCGTTTTTACGGTAGCCGAAGCTTTTTCAAAACTCATGAGGGCATCGGAATACTGCTGTAATTGCATTTGTGCAAAACCTAGGTTGTAATAGGCATTACTCAAATTCACTTCGGCATTAACAACAGGGGCTAACAAATATTTTTGTAAATAAGAAATCCCTTCACTGTACTGCCCTTTTCTAAACTGCATTTCAGACTTCCAAAAATTAGCCAATACAGCCACGTCCTGGTTATTGGGTGCCGCAAGCAAATGATCAAGTAGGCTATCTGCTGCATCAACAAACTGATCATTGATAAGTTCTACGGCTCTTCCATAAAGTAAGGACGGGTAGGCTTTTTGAGCCAGGGCCGATGGATTTTTAATACCAGCATACAACTTGAGACCTTCTTTAAAATTACTGGTTCGTGCAAGGGTATTAACGAGTAAATCGGTGGCCTCCTGGGTATAGGTAGAGCGAGGATATTGTTTTAGAAATTCTTGAAAACCTTTTAATGCTTCATTGGTAAGCCCCTCCTCAAAAGAAAGTTTAGCTACAGAAAAACTAGCCACTTCTTTTTGTACTTTATTGCTGTTGTTTTCGGCACAAAAAATAAATGCATTACGCGCATTAGCCTTATCTCCTATTTCCAAATAGGCTTTGGCTAAAAGGTACATGCTATTTTGAGACAAGGAGTCTTTTCCGGTAGTGAGCTTCTTAAACCCTTCAATGGCGTTGTTCCATTTTTTTTGCTCGAAATAACAAAATGATAATTCATATACATCTTCGCTAGAAGGCGTTTTGGTGCTAGCAACGTATTTTTCTAGATACGGCAATGCTCCAGTAAAATCATTTTTTGCAAATAGTAATCTACCAACAAGTTGTTGCAAAGGTTTTTCATAGTACTGATTACCAGATTTTAAAGCATCTAATGCCGTAGACAAAGCTTTTTCCGCGTTTCCAGTAAAATAATAGATCTGCGCATTGTAAAAAGGAATCAGTTTACCATATGCCTCCGCCACTTTAGCAATTTCAAAACAACTAAGTGCTACCGGATAATTTTTTTCTTTGAATGCAATAAAACCATAATAATAATTGGCATCCACATAATATACATCGCCAACAGTTTGTCTAACAGCATCGAGCGGTTGTTTCGCTTTTTCAAACTGACCCAAACTAAAATAGAGATACCCTAATAAATATTTCACTTCCCCAATTTGCGCATTGTTAAGATTGGCCAGTTTTGCTGTTTCCAAATAGGCTAAACTTTGCGCCGGATTGTTATTTCTAAAATAATAAATGCCTACATAATAGGTCATCATTTGACGAAAGGCTGGATCTACGGCTGCTTTTATAAAATCAGTAGCCTCCTCTACAATTCCTTTTTCATCTAATTGTAATCCACTCACTAGTAAATAAAAATCAACCTTTTCTTTTACAGAACTATTGTTCTGATACATAGAAGTACGCTTGAGTTCTTTGGCTAATTGAAAACTGCTCATATACGCCCTCTCCGAAACAAAAGTTTGCAAATCACGCATACTTGCATCAATAGAACTCGGCAAAACTGGAGTTTGTGCCAATCCTATTTGTGCTAGCAATAAAAAGAATGCCAATAAAATAGAAGTGTATAGTTTCATAAGTATGATGGCCTTTTTTACAAAGGTTTATGTTTCTTTCTTAATAAAAAGCGAAAACCATTTTAAAGGTAGCACTACCACTCCGTAAGGCCCTTTCTAATGGGTATTTGTGGAAAAACAGATAGATGCCGTAAGTTTGTCAACAAAAGCAGGGAAAACTATGTACGAGCATCATACAAACATTCGAGTTAGATACGCAGAAACCGATCAAATGGACGTGGTATATTATGGTAATTATGCCCAGTATTTTGAAGTAGGTCGTGTAGAAGCGATGCGTGCCATTGGGCTCTCGTATAAAGAAATTGAAAAAATGGGGATTCATATGCCCGTAGTTTCAATGGAAACCAAATACATTAGACCTGCCCACTACGACGATTTGTTAACGGTAAAAACAACAGTACCTGAACTTCCGCACGAACATCAAATCAAGTTTGTCACCGAAGTTTACAACGAATCGGGCAAGCTACTTACGCAGGGTAAAGTAGTGCTCTATTTTATTGATGCTGCCACCGGTAAGCGTGCCATCATACCTGAAAGCCTTAAAGAAAAGTTAGCGCCGTTTTTTATACCTCAATAATTGCGACGAGCCCTTATTGATACATATTGTATATGAGGTATTGAATTTTCCAGCCATCCTTTAATTTAACAAATTGAAAGCTGTCAATACCTTTATGTGAGAATTGTCCATTGCGGTGAAAGGTATAGGGCGCCCACGCCGATGCAAGTTCACGGTCTATATAAATGATTTCATCAAAAGAACGCTCGTCAAGTGAGCCTGGCTGTTGCTTTCCAATACTAGCAACAAAATCAGCTACCTTGCTGGTTCTTACAACCACCGAATCTTTTTGATTTTGTATCACATGCATAATGGCACCTGGCGCAAAACATGATTTAAGTAGCACGGTATCGGCTGCAAGCATCGCTTTAAAGGTTTGCTTGATTACATTTTTAACGGCTTCTTTTTCGGCATCGTTATTTGAAGTTGTAGCTCCTGATTGCGCCGACGACTGCACGGCAAGCAAGCACAAAAAAGATAGCACCAAAAATAGATATTTCATAAAATGTACGATTAAATTTATACGCGGTAGGTATCTTCTTTCCAATTATTAATAGACTGCTTAATTTGTTTGCCATGTAAATTTTCTGAGGCAGCTTTTTGTGCAAGAGTGGCAAACTCATCGTCGGAGGCAAAACGAAGTGCTACTATTTGACCAATACTTAAACTAGCTGGAAGTAATTTTCCGGTTAGTACAAAATGTCTTAAGTTTTCTTCGGCTCTAATGGCTCTATCCTGTGCTTTTAGCGCAAACATGCGAACAAAAACAAAAAAACATAAAAATATAAAGCCCGCAACACTTAATAGCGATGCGCTATAAAATGCGGCTCCATCTGCATGTGCCAGGTTAACAAAACTGCCAATCCAAAAAGCCAATATGGCAAAAAAGGTTACTCCGTGCCAACCGGCTACTAATCTACTGTGGTTGCTGTAATTTTGTGTTTTCATAGGGTGCAATATATTTATATTTGCCTGTTTGTGCTTACTATATTTACTTCGCACTAAATTTAAGGCCCAGCCATGGAAAAAGTGTTTGCATCCATCATCACTATTGGAGACGAATTATTAATAGGTCAAGTAATTGACACCAATAGTGCTTGGATTGCCCAGGAACTAAACAAAACAGGCATTACCATTAAAAACAGAGTGGCGGTTGGTGATGTTTGGGAAGATATTTGGGCTGCACTAGATGCAGAAAGCAAGAAAGCCTCTATCGTGCTTTTAACAGGTGGTTTAGGGCCTACTTCTGACGATATTACAAAACCTTTATTGTGTGAATATTTTGGCGGGAAAATGGTAGTAGATGCCGCAACACTCGCGCATGTTACAGACATTTTTGAGCGCATTTTAAAGCGCCCCATGATTGAGCGTAACGCTAAACAAGCAGAGGTTCCAGATTGTTGTACTGTTTTATTAAATGAGCGCGGAACCGCTCCTGGTATGCTTTTTGAAAAAGATGGTGTCATATTTGTTTCGATGCCAGGCGTGCCACACGAAATGAAATGGATTATGGAACATCATGTGATTCCGATGATTCCAAAGCGTTTTAAAACAGGCTTGATAAAACACAAAACATTATTAACGGCAGGCATTGGAGAATCATTTTTAGCAGAAATGATCAAAGAAAATGAAGCTGCCCTTCCAAGTCATATTAAACTAGCGTACCTCCCTAATTACGGCATGGTTCGTTTGCGTTTAACAATATCAGGTGACCCTCAAAATGAAGCGGGTTTAGACAAAGAATTAGATACCTATTTTGAAAATTTAGCTACCGCCGTTAAGGACTATTTGGTAGTGAAAGAAGATATTCCAATGGCCGAAGTGGTGGGTCAACTCCTATTAAACCAGCACAAAACCCTCGCAACCGCCGAAAGTTGCACGGGTGGCTATATAGCCCATTTATTAACGGCTAAAGCCGGGGCTTCGGCCTATTTTAAGGGATCTGTGGTGAGTTATGCCAATGAAATCAAAGGCGATTTACTAGACGTTTCTAAAGAAACCATGGAAACCGTGGGTGTGGTAAGTGAAGAATGTGTACGAAAAATGGCTATTTCGGCCCGAAAACTACTTAAAACAGACTATTCTGTGGCAGTTAGTGGGATTATGGGACCAGGAGGCGAAACCCCCGAAAAGCCCGTGGGCATGGTTTGGATGGCCGTTGCATCGGAAAATGAAGTAAGGGCACAGGTATTCCATTTTAGATTTGACCGCAAGCGTAATATTGAATTAACCGCCAATAGCGCCCTTAATATGCTCCGACTACTAATTGTGGATAAGAGTTAATCCTATTTTAAGCGCATAACGTACTTTTGTACTGTCGAAAAACCTCTAGCAGTCTATGGCAATTGTTGATTTAGTGATGCCCAAATTGGGCGAAAGTATTATGGAGGCCACCATTTTAAAATGGAACAAGCAAATTGGAGACAATATTGCCGTGGACGAAACCGTACTTGAAATTGCCACCGATAAAGTAGACACAGAGGTTCCTGCCCCATTTGCAGGTAAACTGGTAGAAATTTGTTTTCAGGTAAATGATGTGGCGCCCATTGGAAGTGTGCTTGCAAAAATTGAAGTAGCCGGTGAAAATAATATGGTTGTTAATTCAGCTGTTGCAACGGCTACTCCTGCAACAGCCGTTGAAGCTACTCCTACCAATGAACAACCAGAATCTATTCCATACGTTCCTGCGGCTCCAGTAAATACGGCACCTCAAGAAACTGGAAGTACAGAAACTCGTTTTTACTCACCGCTTGTTTTAAACATTGCACAAAGTGAAGGCGTAAGTTTTAGTGATTTAGAAAAAATACCTGGCACCGGTTCTGGTGGCAGGGTTTCAAAAAAAGATATTTTAAACTGGGTGGCAGCTAAAAAATCAGGGACAACGGCAAATGTTGTTTCGCCGGCGGCTGCGCCAGTTCCGAATCAAAATGTTGTTGCGACAACTCAAGCTACTTCAACTTCGGCTACTCATGTTGCGCCAACAATTTCTGCTTCTGCTTCTGCTTCTGCTTCACCATCAGCGGCAAGCAACCCGGCGGGTGTTGTACTTAGTGGTGCATCAGAAATTATTGAAATGGACCGTATGCGCAAACTGATTGCCAAACATATGGTAGACAGTGTGCAAACGAGCCCACACGTAACAAGTTTTTCTGAAGCAGACGTAACTAATTTAGTGCAGTGGAGAAATAACAATAAAGCTGCTTTTGAAAAAAGAGAAGGAACCAAATTAACATTCACCCCGCTTATTGTAGAATGTTTGGTAGCTGCTATGAAAAAGTTTCCACTCATTAATTCAAGTTTAGACGGAGATAAAATTATTATCAAAAAGGATTTTAATATTGGAATGGCAACTGCACTTCCAAATGGCAATCTAATTGTACCAGTAATTAAGGGTGCAGATCAACTCAATTTAGTTGGTTTAAGTAAGTCCATTAATAACTTAGCAGACGCTGCCCGTAACAATAAATTAAAACCAGACGACACACAAAACGGCACATTCACATTTACCAATGTGGGCACTTTTGGAAGCCTGATGGGTACACCGATTATCAATCAACCACAGGTAGCTATTATTGCGGTGGGTGCCATTAAAAAACGCGTAGCCGTTATTGAAACACCAAGTGGAGATAGCATGGCCATCAGACACATGATGTACCTATCACTAAGTTACGATCACCGCATTATTGATGGCAGTGTTGGTGCTAGTTTCTTAACAGAAGTAGCGAACCAACTTGAAGCCTGGGATCCAAATAGAACGGCCTAAGCCATTCTATTTTAATCCCCAATCTCTACCTTTCATGGTTGCTGGAACACCATTTGCAATCCACGGTGCTGGCTTCTCTCCTTTTAATAAATAATCAAAGAATTGTTGTTCTCTAATTTGAATATCTTTTCTATTTTTTCGCTCCACTAAATTGTGTGCTTCATTGTTATAATTGAGCATCCAAACTTTTTTACCTAAACGGCGCAATGCTGTATAAAACTCAATACCCTGATACCAAGGCACAGCATCATCTGCATCATTGGCCATAATAACAAGTGGCGTAGTCACTTTAGGTAAATGAAACAATGGAGAATTTTCGATGTATAAATTTGGTTTCTCCCATAAAGTGGCACCAATTCTACTCTGTGTTTTTTCATATTGGAATTGACGGTTCATTCCTGGTCCCCAACGGATGCCACCATAAGCACTTGTCATATTCACTACCGGTGCTCCAGCCCATGCTGCAGCATATAAATTGGTTCTAGTAATTAAATGTGCAATTTGATAACCTCCCCAACTTTGACCTTGGAGTCCAATTTTGGTGCTATCAATATATCCTTGTTTTACAACAGCGCGTGTTCCGCTCAAAATATAATCATAAGCTCCTTGACCTGGATATCCTTTTTTATACCAGATATCTGGCACGAGTACCACATACCCTCTACTCACAAAAAATGAAATATTTAAACGAGATGCAGTAGGTGTAGGCGCAACATAATTGTATAAGGTTTGATTATTACGTTCATAGAAATAAACAATCATCGGATACTTTTTAGTAGCATCAAAATTTTCAGGCTTGTATAAAATACCTTCTGTTAATTTACCTGTATATGCTTTCCAAGTAAATAACTCGGCAGTACCCCAATTGTATTCATTTTGTTGTGGGTTGGTAGCAGCCAATTTATTAGCCGCGCCACCGTTTACACTAGAAGTAAATAATGTTGGAGACTGTACATAAGTTTCTTTGGTATAAAGTAATACATCTGACTCTTTTGCTTTTTGCACAAGTGGGCTAAGTGCAACTTTTTCTTTGAATAAAACATTAAGGGCATTAGTACCATAGACCATTGTTGCCAAACCCGCAGACTTGTCTTTTTCATCAAATATGCGAAGTAATAATTGATCGCCGGTTTTTACAAACTTTTCGTCGCGGTCTGTAGCGATATAACGGTAAACAATTTTATTTGCACGACCAGATGTTAAGCAAATAGATTTTTGTACCCCAAGTGGATCTACCTGCCAAATATCATACCTATCATAGAGTAATACGTACTTGTCATTTTCGGTCCAGCGCATAAGTCCGTAAGCGTTTGGATCATCAGGCACATCGTTTTCTTCGTCGTAGAGTGCAGTTGAAATATCTTTTGCAATTTGATTTGTTACACCCGTTACATGGTTGTACACAAAATATTTTTTAGCAGGCTCATCGTAGTAGAGAAGTAAATTACCTGAAACGCTTGGCTGCACATTGCCCGATTTTAAATTGGCTTTAATGAGTTTCGAAGATCCGTCTAATGGATTAATGGTATACACATCATTGATGGTATAGCCCTGCCACTGTGATGCAATTCTTTTGCCTTCATCGGTGGCTGCATAAAACACAGATCCGTCGCCATCATTTGTTTGCACCACATTTCTAAATTTCGAAGACCCAAGTGGCACAACACTATTAGTAGTAAAATCATATCTAGCCGTGTACGCTCTTCTTAATTCAGATTCTGCAGATCTCAATTGCATCGGCATAATTTGATCATCGTTGTAATGCCAAACATCCACGCTCACACGGTCAAACTCTGGCAAGCTTGTATCTTTTAAAGGCCATAATGGAGCGGTTCCAAAAAATAATTGCGTCCCCGATTTACTAAAACTAACCGCTTGGTTTTCGCTTATGATATGACCTGCTGGAACTCCTTTAGAAGATTGACCCGCAATAGCTACCGCCGAATCCTGACCATCCTTAAAATAATACAATTGATAAAATTTACGAACTGCTTTTGCAGCGCTATCTCTTTCGGCAACAAAAGCAAGTTGCTTACCTGCTTCGTCAAGTCTAAAGAGTTTAGCGTCGTTGAACTTTGTTAAAATTGTTGAAGCCTTCATATTAGACAAATCAACTTTAACAATGGTTGCCGCAGAACCAGCCAACCCATTTTTCTTTGTTTTTTTAAGTACCAGTGTCGTACCTTTTTTATTAAAATAAAAATCACTCACCAATGGATATTTTGTTTCGTCGCCGGTATTAAAATCCCTGAGCACAAGCGTTGTTCCTTCTTCCACATTTTCTTCTGCTACCTTAGGTTGCTGAGGAGTGGTTTGTAAAACAGACATTCCTTTTACAGATGCAGTCGTTGCTTTTAAACGAATGCTGTCAGCTGCGCGCACTAAACTATCTGCCATCGCAAACATAGATTGTATTTTAGCCGCAGAGTCAAGAGACGCTTTTGATTTAGGGGCATCTGCTGGTTCTTTATCTAATAAATAAGCAAGCCATCCACCAGCATCGTCTGGTAATTTAAAGGATTTTAAACGAGGGGTTTTGTTAACGGTTTTGTCTCCCAGTTTTACTACCCCTAAACTATCCTTAGGCATTTCATCAGGTCTCTTCTTTTTAATTTTTGCATCACGGATTTGTGCAAAAGTTGGCTTGATACGAAAAACGGCGTACTTGCTATCTTCCGACAAAACAACGCCCGAACCTCTAGGAATAACGAGTTTGTAATCACCTTGTAAAGACTGTAAAACGAGTACCCCATCTCCTTCTTGTGGATTTATAGCATACGCAACATATTTACCGTCATTACTAATGGCACGGTCTGCTATAGACTGCCAATTGTCATACACGCTGTGGTCTAAAGGTTTTTTTTGAGCCTTTACAGCAACTGTAATAAAAAGTAGAAATAAGATAGAAATGTAACGCATATATAAGCATTAAATAGTTTCAAAATGTATAGCAATTTAATGTGTGATTAAGCACAAATGCTGAATTGCCAATAGCCGTATTCTACATTTTATACCCATAAATGAACAAAAAGAGGGTTCGTCGGTAAATAGGGGTTTCTAGAGCCTTAATTTTCTTTAACTTTCTTAAATAATCCT
>Ga0315907_10005834_pt1 | contig 13245 bp, 13 predicted proteins | sample LakEriMetagenome_3_FD_203525 | JGI IMG/M metagenome (GOLD analysis project Ga0315907, IMG submission 203525) | Freshwater fungal communities from buoy surface, Lake Erie, Ohio, United States - Buoy 12 MA123 | ecosystem: Environmental > Aquatic > Freshwater > Lake > Lake biofilm | place: USA...
TATAACCTAATGAAGAACTGATCATATCCACACCCAAACTATCTGCTCTTTCTGCTGCAGCTGCCCAATAATGTTCCTCAATGGGAAATTCTGTTGCCACATCTTCAGTCCTGAAAAGATAGTAAGAGGCTTTAGGCGCAGTGCCCAAATATCTTCCAGGCAAATTACCAGCCATTATGGAAAGACAATACAAGCCATGTGCATCATCTTCTGAAACAGATACCTCATTTTTTACAAAGTCCCAAGTTCCTAAAATTTGATTATTTTTTCTTAAACTATCAAATGCAGCAACTGTTGTATAATTTAAATATCCCGCATCAAGCATAGCAATGGTGATGCCTTGACCCATAAAGCCATTATTATGCAGATACTCACCTTCATGGATATTGATTTGCCCAAAACTATTACCATAGTCAGTAGGATCGATTTGGTTCATCTGTATCCCTGAGCGTGGTGCTGAAAAAATATATTCCGAGGAGAACTTATCATCAGGACGATTGCTTCTATTTATTTTTGTAGCAATAGGAAAAGCGCTTTTTACAAAGCTTAGACTTCTTATTATTTTTAGAGCTGATGAATCGGATGTTTGTACCAACACCTGATTTAACCATTTTGAAGAACTTAGCAAGGATATATTGGGTATTCTCTTAATGCTATCTAGATATACATCTGAAATCGGAAGATCGGTACTGTCTAATGTAATTTGATATTTACTTCTTCTTTTTATGGCTCTTTCAGATAAATAAGTGGAAGGTGCTGATAAACTATGTTTACTGGGTCCTTTATACGAAAACTGAATAATATGACGGGTATATTGTGCATTTGCTTTTACACAGAAAAATATAACGGCTAGAAGACAGTTAAATTTTATCATCCCACGCATATATGCAAAGTTAGAAATTAAGATTTAGTATCCTAAGTTTAATTCCATAGCGGTTAGTCTGAAAACGAATTGTACAGGGTTGCCAAAAAATGCGTAAGAATTTCTAGTGAGTTTTGGATCGCCTTTACTCAGGATAAAATGAATCAACTATTTAAAGCGTGGGAGGGAAGCGGGTTATGATTCCTCCTCCTATAACATCGTCTCCATCATAGAATACGGCACTTTGACCTGGAGCAACTCCTTTAGCGTCTTCATAAAAATGAACCTTCACTCCATCTTGGTTAGGATGTAACGTTGCCAGTGACCCCTTATCTTTGTAGCGGATCTTGACAGTAGATTCCATACCCTCTGATATACTTTCGTATTTGATCATATTGATCTTTCCCACTTGAGTTTCGGATCGATTCAGATCAGTTTCATCTCCTAAGACAACCGTATTGGTTTCCGGAATGATTTCAGTTACAAATGCAGGTTTGCCTAGAGCAATATCCAGACCTTTTCGTTGTCCAACTGTATAAAATGGATATCCTTTGTGTTTGCCTAAAATTTTACCGGTTTTATCAACAAATGAACCGCCATTTAATTTTTCTTCCAAGCCATCCACACGGCGTTTCAGAAAGCCACGATAGTCGTTGTCGGGCACAAAACAGATCTCATAGCTTTCACTTTTTTTGGCCAATTCCGGATATCCAAAATCATGTGCCATTTGTCGAATCTCTGTTTTTTTGAATCCGCCTAATGGGAGTAGGGTGCGGCCAAGCAACTCTTGCGGTAAACCCCAAAGAACATAGGACTGATCTTTGGTTTCATCCAAGCCTTTACTGATTACATATCGGCCATTTTCCTCTCTTATTTTTGCATAGTGGCCGGTGGCGATGAAGTCACAATCCATGGCATTGGCTCTTTTGAGGAGGGCCTTCCATTTGATATGCGTATTGCACATCACACAAGGATTGGGTGTTCTGCCAGCCAAATATTCTTCTACAAAATTTTCTATAACAAAATCTCCAAATTCGTCTCGGATATCCAGAATGAAATGGGGAAATCCATGGTGGACAGCCGCTGCGCGCGCATCATTAAAAGAATCGAGATTACAGCATCCTGTTTCTTTTTTGCTGCCTCCGGCAGTAGCATAATCCCAGGTTTTCATGGTAATCCCCACCACTTCATAGCCTTGCTCATGCAGCATCAGGGCTGCGACCGTACTGTCGATACCCCCGCTCATAGCCACCATTACTTTACCTTTTTTGCTCATGGATACTGTTTAATAGCCTACAAAATTAGCCAAAATAGAGGAATCGAAAGGATTCGAATTGAGAAGCAGGTGAATTCTTCCCTTTCGCAAACATTCTGGCTAATGACCATTTCATCTGATTTGATTGTGGAAAAAAACAACTAATTAGCCGGTTTTGACTGATGGCAGTACCCGCATAGTTTGCGATCTTCATGTTCTAAAAGTTACGATATGATCAAATTACAGGTGATCGGCAATTTAGGTAAGGATTGCACCACCAACAATGTGAATGGCAGAACGGTTATGAACTTCAGTGTTGCCCATACAGAGAGAATCAAAGATGCCTCTGGCCAGTCGAAGGATAAGACCATTTGGGTGGAATGTGCGTATTGGACAGAGAAAACGGGAATTGCTCCGTATTTAAAAAAGGGTACACAGGTTTTTGTTGAAGGGCAACCTGATGTAAGAACCTATTCCAAGAACGATGGCAGCACGGGTGTTTCTCTTACCATGCGTGTGTCATCCGTTCAATTATTAGGTGGTGGCAGGAGTGAAGGTGAATCATTAGATCACCCTACATCTTCTTCATCAACATCAGAGCCTGTATCAGGTAGTCATGAAGGTGGGGATGATCTTCCTTTCTAAAAAGTTTTAGGGGTTAGTTTATGCGAACCAAGAGGTGACAGAAATTCTGTCACCTCTTGTGGTTTAAGTAATCACCCATTGTCAATCCTTATCTTTGGAATATGGAACGCATCTATAGCATAGAATTACTTACTCCATTCATCCTAAATGTATTTCTCAAAATGGGTTGTCCGGCTAAAGATGCCGAACAAGCCACTGATGCATTGTTGAATGCAGACATCAGAGGCATTGATTCCCATGGTATAGCTCGGTTAAGTGGATATATTCGATTGTGGGAAGCTAAACGAGTGAATCCAACACCAAAGATTAAGGTAATACATGAAACACCATCAACGGCTACAGTCGATGGAGATGCAGGCTTAGGTCTGGTGGTAGCTCCTCAGGCTATGGATCTGGCGATTCAAAAGGCCATGCAATGTGGAACTGGATGGGTCAGTGTTCAGAATAGTAATCATTTTGGTATTGCAGGATACCATGCTATGCGCGCCTTGAAGAACGATATGATTGGTATTGCCATGACGAATGCCAGCGCCTTGGTTTCACCAACATTTGCCAAAGAAAGAATGTTAGGGACCAATCCGATCTGTGTAGCTATTCCATCTGGTGTAGAACCGCCTTTTGTTGCAGATATGGCTACAACAACAGCCGCTAATGGTAAACTCGAGATCCTTCAACGTAAAAATGAAGAAGCTCCCTTAGGATGGATACAGACAGAAAATGGCTCACCAACAACAGATGCTCATGCTTTAAAAACTGGTGGAGCATTGTTGCCATTAGGAAGTGATAAAGAACATGGAAGTCACAAAGGATATGCATTAGGTGCAATCGTAGATATTTTTTCTGCTGTATTAAGCGGAGCGAATTATGGGCCATGGGCACCACCTTTCCCTGCGTATGTGCCAATGCCTGAAAATCAGCCTGGCAAAGGATTAGGACACTTTTTTGGAGCTATGCGCATAGATGCCTTCCGCCCGGCAGATGAGTTCAAGGCCAATATGGATCAATGGTTGAAGCGTTTCCGAGATGCAGAGCCTATTGATGGAACTCAAAAAGTTTTAGTACCTGGTGATCCCGAGCGAGAGATGGAAAAGATTAGGAGAGCTAAGGGGATTCCATTGTTGGAAACTGTTATTCAAGATCTGCAAAAAATAGCAGAAAAATTTTCTATCGTGTTCCCTCAACATTCAGGAGATTGAGGCAGAACAATTCCTATTTTTGCCATCCCAAAAATTATACAGCATGAAAGTTATGAAGTTCGGCGGAACATCAGTAGGGAAGCCGGAAAGAATGCATGAAGTTGCCCGTTTGGTGACCAGAGGTGATGAGCCTGTTATCGTTGTTTTAAGCGCATTAAGCGGTACAACCAATACACTTGTTTCTATAGGAGAGGCATTGTCTAAAGGAGATAAAACAAAAGCGGCGGAAATTATTTCTCAGCTCGAACTTCATTATAAGCAGTTCATTGAAAATTTATTGAAAGATCAGGCGTTGGTAGAAAAAGCTAAATCAATTATCAATGAACATTTTGAATTCCTGAACATCATTTTGAAAATATCTTTCAATGAAGCATTGAATAAAGATATTTTGGCACAAGGCGAATTGATGAGCACTAAAATGTTCTGTGTATATCTGGAAGAGCAGGGTATTGATCATGTTTTTTTGCCTGCACTTGAATTCATGAGTATAGACACTTATGATGAACCACAGGTTCCGGTTATCAGTGAAAAATTGAGTGCTTTACTTGCACATCATCCAGCCAAGAAAATGTTCATTACCCAAGGATATATTTGTCGCAACGCTCGTGGCGAAGTAGATAACCTCAAACGTGGGGGTAGTGATTATTCGGCGTCATTGATTGCGGCAGCAATTAAGGCGTCAGTTTGTGAAATTTGGACAGATATTGATGGTATGCATAATAATGATCCTCGTGTGGTGAGTAAGACGGTGGCCATTGAAAAATTGAGTTTTGATGAGGCAGCTGAATTAGCCTACTTCGGAGCGAAAATCCTTCATCCTGCATCCATATGGCCTGCACAGATGTATCAGATTCCGGTAAAGTTGTTAAATACTATGGAACCTGATGCAAAAGGCACCTTGATCGAAACAGCAGCAAGTGCAAAAGGCGTTAAAGCTGTTGCCGCAAAAGATGGTATTATCGTTGTAAAGATTAAGAGCAGCAGAATGTTGCTGGCTTATGGTTTCTTGCGAAAAATCTTCGAAGTATTTGAGAAATATCGTACCCCAATTGACATGATTACAACTTCTGAAGTTGCGGTATCCTTAACGATTGATAATGGGGCACAGTTAAGCGAAATTCTCCGTGAACTGGAACCTTTCGGTGATGTAGAGGTGTTGAAAGATCAAACGATCATTGCCATCGTTGGTGATCATATGGCGGATTCAAAAAATGTATTATCTGATTTGTTTACTTCTCTTACTGAAATTCCGATTGGAATGGTAAGTTTTGGGGCGACTCCCAATAATGTATCCATCTTAGTTGCATCTGAGTATAAAACTAAAGCTTTGCAATTGCTGAACTCCGGAATATTTGGCTTGTAATTAGATAATATTCGGATTGAGAAAAAATAAAAAAAGCGTCTGATCATTTCAGACGCTTTTTAGTTAGCTCATTAGCCAATTATATTACCAACATCGCATCTCCATAGCTGAAGAAACGATATTTATCCTTGATCGCTTTTTTGTATGCTTCCATGGTTAAGTCATAACCAGCGAAAGCGCAGGTCATGATCAGTAGGCTAGTTTTTGGCAAATGGAAATTCGTGATTAATGAATCCGCTATGTTAAAATTATAAGGAGGATGAATGAAAATATTCGTCCAACCTTCAGACGGCTTCAATAATTTCTCCGCAGTGAAGGATGTTTCTAAAGCGCGCATGGTGGTGGTACCAACAGAGCAGATTCGATGTCCTTCAGTTTTAGCTTTATTTACAATATTACACGCACTTTCCGGGATATTATAATACTCAGCATCCATTTTATGCTTACTCAAATCTTCCACTTCAATTGTTCTGAATGTACCTAAACCAGTATGTAAGGTAAGTTCTGCAAATCGTATGCCTTTAATTTCTAAGCGTTTGATCAATTCTATACTAAAGTGCAAACCGGCGGTTGGAGCCGCAACAGCACCTTCATGCTTTGCATAAACGGTTTGATATCGTTCCTTATCTTCCTCCTCAGGTTTGCGCTTCATATATTTTGGCAAAGGAGTTTCTCCTAATGAATTCAATACCGCTTTAAAATCTTCTTCCGGCCCATCGAATAAAAAGCGAATAGTACGCCCACGAGAAGTGGTGTTATCGATTACCTCCGCAACCAATTCATCATTATCACCGAAATACAATTTATTTCCTACACGAATTTTTCTTGCGGGATCAACGATCACATCCCAAAGTCTGTTGGGTTTGTTTAACTCACGAAGCAGAAATACTTCGATTTTAGCACCGGTCTTTTCTTTGCGGCCATACATACGTGCCGGGAACACTTTGGTGTTGTTCACTACAAATACATCCTTGTCATCAAAATATTCCAAGATGTCACGGAAATGACGATTCTCAATATTGCCTGTAGCACGATTTACTACCATCAAACGTGCATCTTCACGTTTCTTGGCAGGGTACTGGGCAATCAAGTTCAGGGGGAGATCAAAGCGAAACTGTGATAATTTCATGCGACTAATTTTTATCTAATCGCCATACATGTAACAAACCATGAATACGTTGGGACAGATGTCAAACCTGATCTTACGGCATCAAGTTCGTCCATGTTTCGGCTTAAGGACGCAAAAGTAAGTTTTTTTCTTCTATCAACCGTAAATTAGTTTGGAATAGATCTACCCGGAAGGGCATCCATAAGTAGTTGAGTATATGGATGTTGAGGTTTGTAAAAGATATCCCCGGCAGCACCGCTTTCCACGATTTTACCATCTTGCATAACCAGGATCCGATTGCTTACATAATGCACAACGGAAAGATCATGAGAAATAAAGAAAATGGTAAACCCAAATTCCCGCTTAAGGTCATTTAAAAGATTTAATACTTGAGCTTGTACGCTAACATCTAATGCAGAAACGGATTCATCACAAACTAAAAATTTTGGATGTAAAGCTAGTGCCCGGGCAATTCCTATACGCTGTCGTTGCCCTCCAGAAAACTCATGAGGATATCGCTGTATATGTCCACTATTCAATCCTACTTTTTCAAGCAGATCAACGGTAATGTCCAATCTTTCTTTCATAGAAATCCCAATGTTATGTACTTCTAAAACTTCTTCAATGGCGCTCCCTATCTTTTTCCTTGGATTTAATGAAGAGTAAGGATCTTGAAAGATGAGTTGTATCTCTTTTCTTTTCTCCTTAATTTCTTTAGGAGATAACGAATATAGATCCTGACCATCAAGTTTAATATTTCCGGAATGTATAGATGTTAATCGTAATAGTGCTCTGCCTAATGTAGTTTTACCACAACCCGATTCGCCAACCACGCCTAGTGTTTCACCCTTATAAATGGAGAAGCTTACATCATCAACCGCTTTTGTCCAAGAAGTGGGTTTACCCAATAGTTTTTTTTCGTTTGGATACCAAACACACAATTGGTCAACTTCAATAAAAGGTTGATCTGTATATACATGTGGAGGGGGTACTTTATTTTCTTTTATGGCAACAGATTCATTCTCCATGAAATCAGCAACCATAGGTAGCCGATCTCCAGGTTTATGCAAAATTGGTCTGCACGCTAAAAGTGCTTTAGTATATCTATGTTGGGGATTTGATAGGATATTCTTTACGGATCCTGTTTCCACAATATTTCCTTTATACAATACCACGATATCATCGGCGATTTCAGCAACTAAGCCGAGGTCATGTGTAATGAAAAGTACACCCATGTCCTTGCGTTTTTGCAGATCTGACATGAGTTCAATAATATTTTTTTGGACGGTTACATCGAGTGCTGTAGTCGCTTCATCCGCAATGAGCAAAGCGGGTTCACCACTCATGGCCATAGCAATCATCACCCGTTGTTTTTGACCTCCACTTATTTCATGTGGATATCGGTCAAAAATATGAGCAGGATCTGGGAGCTTTACTTCTGCCATTAAACGGATTGCTTCGGATTTTGCTTGTTTTCCGGACAGGCCCTTATGTTGAACCAACACTTCACTGATCTGTTCACCACATTTCATTAATGGATTGAGAGAGGTCATCGGTTCTTGAAAGATCATAGAGATCCTGTTCCCTCTTATTTTTTCTAGAGTAGTCTGATCTGCTTTTAAAAGATCGAGTTCTTCATTGAACACAATTTCACCGGAAATTTTTGTTTCCTTTGGCAGCAGTCCCAGAATAGATAATGCGGTTATAGATTTCCCTGATCCGGATTCTCCTACTACAGCTGTGATCTTCCCTTTTTCAATAGTAAACGAAATATTATGCAACGCTATACTATCTCCAAAGGATATGGAAAGATTTTTGATTTGGAGCAGGGAACTCGGCATTAGAATTTTAAGTGTTTTACGGTAAGTCCATTATTGATCAATTGTTTTAATGAGGCGATTCCCACTCGAAGATGTGTTTCTACGTAATTTGACGTTACTTTTTTATCACTTTCTTCTGTTTTAACGCCTTCAGGTACCATAGGCTGATCGCTGATCAATAAAAGTGCACCAGTAGGGATACGGTTGAAAAATCCTACTGAAAAAATCGTGGCGGTTTCCATATCTATGGCGTAGGCCCGTATCTTTTTCAAGTATTCCTTAAATTCTTCATCGTGTTCCCAAACCCTTCTGTTCGTGGTATAAACAGGTCCTGTCCAATAATCTTGTTCAAAATCACGTATAGTGGTTGATATAGCTTTTTGAAGCGCGAAAGCGGGCAGTGCTGGAACTTCCGGTGGGAAATAATCATTTGAGGTTCCCTCTCCTCTAATTGCAGCAATGGGAAGTAACAGATCACCGATATTATGTCTTTTTTTCAATCCCCCGCACTTTCCCAAAAACAATACTGCTTTGGGTTCTATCGCTGTTAAAAGGTCCATGATCGTTGCGGCAGTGGGGCTGCCCATTCCAAAGTTTATTATGGTGATACCTTCAGCTGTTGCGGTTTGCATGGGTTTATCCAATCCCGTAATGGCAACATTATTCCATTCCGCGAATAAGTTTACATAATTAGAAAAATTGGTCAGTAGAATATACTGGCCAAAATTCTCAAGTTTCTCCCCTGTATAGCGGGGCAGCCAGTTGTCAACTATATCTTTTTTACTATTCATCTTCGTTGTTTCTTCTCATAAAATTAGTGATTACTTTGCAGGCATGATCCATCCTTCCTATCCACACCATGAATTTCGCATCCGGAAGCAGCAGGAGATTCATCAGATCTTTTGCGAAGGGCGTCGAAAATGGGTGAAGCTCACCCCAGAGGAATGGGTTCGACAGAATGGCTTTCAATGGTTTACCAAAGTACTCCAGTATCCACCCTCCCTAATTGCCATTGAAAAAGAACTTGATCTTTTTGGGCTGACCAAACGTTTCGATATGCTGGTTTATGATAGGCGACACCAGCCTTGGATGATGGTGGAATGTAAACAACAATCGCAGCCGCTTTCACAAAAAGTACTCATGCAGGCGCTGCGCTATAACCTCGCTCTTCCGGTTCCATTTCTTGTACTTACTAATGGAACCGATGTTCGTTTATTGGAAATAAAAGAGAACAATTGGACGGAGTTGTTCACTATGCCTGAGTATGAATAAAAAAAGGAGCCGAAGCTCCTTAAAAATATTTTATTAACTGATTAGGTTATGGGAAGATACCCAGCTCACTATAAGATGTACCCACTTTATTGATGGCAACTACAAAAGCTGCAGTTCGCATATCTTTAATGTCGGGATGTTTCTTCCATTCTTCAACGATCTCACGCGTAGCAGAGATCATGGTTTCTTCCAGGCCACTGCGCACCAGATCCACTTCATCAGGTCCGGCGATAAGTAGTTTTCTAGCTTCTTCAGAAACGGCTCTTCCTGTCATTTCTTCAATCTGTTGAAGCATGTTTTTATTTTGATTTTCTGTGAAACGTTTTTCCAAACGACCATAACGCACGTGGCTCAGGTTTTTCAACCATTCGAAATAAGAAACCGTTACCCCACCAGCATTCAAATACATATCCGGAATAACGATAGCTCCTTTTTTGACTAGGATTTCATCAGCTTCTGGTGTTAAAGGTCCGTTGGCAGCTTCCCCAATAATTTTGGCTTTTACATTTCCTGCGTTATCCTTATTAATAACGTTTTCTAATGCAGCAGGAATAAGAATGTCACATTCCATTTCCAGCGCGTCTGTATTTTTAGCGAGATTATTGGCTCCCGGGAAATTCAGAATTGAACCTGTTGTTTTTCTGTGTGTGAAAACAGCATCTACATCTAATCCTTTATCGGATGATATGGCCCCTTCAAATTCTGCCAGGCCTACGATGATAGCCCCAGCTTCCTGGAAAAATTTAGCAGTATGATAGCCAACGTTACCCAATCCCTGAACAACAATGCGTTTGCCCTGAATACCCGTGCTTAATCCAACACGTTCCATCAAATCCGGCATATTACACACCTCTCGAATTCCATAGAAAACACCCAAACCTGTTGCCTCACGTCTTCCTCTAACACCGCCTTGTGAAACAGGTTTACCGGTTACACAAGCCATAGCATCCACTTCTCCTGGGTGTAAAGCGGCATATGTATCTAAGATCCAGGCCATCTCTCTTTCACCAGTTCCATAATCTGGAGCAGGTACATCTTCACCAGGTCCAATGAAATTTTTCTTAGCTAATTCTGTAGTGTAACGGCGTGTGATCTTTTCCAACGTATAGGCGTCGTAATTCCGAGGATTGATGGCGATACCACCTTTTGCTCCACCAAATGGAACATTCACAATAGCACATTTGTAGGTCATCAACGCGGCCAATGCCATTACTTCATCCAGGTTTACCATATCACTGAAACGAATACCTCCTTTACAAGGGAGCTTGTGATGTGAGTGCTGAACACGATAAGCCTTCACCACTTCAATTTTGTCTCCCACTTTAACCGGAAAGTGCAAGCGTAATACGGAGTTACATTGTTTGATCTGTTCTAGGATACCCTTGTCGAAGTTGGTGTAACCGGCAGCTTTGTCGAAACTGTTACATACGGCATCAAAAAAACTATATTCTGCAGACATTACTCTTGTTTTTAAAATTAAAAAAATCGTTGAGTTTTATTTTTATTTGTTGTCCTTTTCCATTTTACTGATCTTTTTATCCAGGCTAACCACATAAGCGATTAGTCCCCCCAGGATCGTCAGTATAACGGCAATGACTACATAAATTTTTCCATTACTTCTCATAGTATCAGCCATTTGACCGGATTGATTGTTTTGTGAAAAAACGGGCAATGCGAATAATAGTGTTACAATTAAAAGGGCGATAAAGTTTAGTTTATGCATGTAACCATTTTTTTTCATTAAGTAAACGAAGGCGGATAAATAAATGCGTGATCCAAACTCCTAATAATGTCCACCCAATTACTGCTGGATAAAATACCATGCGCATACGAGCATCAATATCATTGAAATTTAATGCAGGATTCCCCTCTTGCCCAGGATGCAAACTTGGTAAGAGACGGGGGATTATCCAGATCGATGGAAACAACATGGCGTAAGCGAATATGTTATATACTGCACTAACGCGGGCACGTTTATCCAAATCCGTTATAGAACTTCTCAAAACGAAATAAGCAAAATAGATCAATAAGGCCATGGCCGCCCCAATGAGTTTAGGTTCTCGTACGATCGAGCCAAATGAAGCATACGCTGGGTTATTGGGATCTGCCCAGGTGTACATCGCCCATATCGCTCCGGTTGCATACCCTAGCATGCCCATTACCACACCAGTTGAGCCATAAGAACTGGCTTTGATATCATGTTTCAGGTCCAGCGAGCGTAAGAATCGAATACTTTGAACTACCGAAATGGTAAACAATACCATCATGGCAAACCACATGCACACATGAAAATATAAATTACGGATAGTTTCCTGCAACTGAGGGAGTTCGGGAACTGGAAGAAGTAATCCGCCAATCACCGTGTAAACAAGCAATACAACACACAAAATTTTCCACCACGAAGGCTTCATGCCAGTACGATTTATGGTGGGGCAAAGGTAGGGTACTACCTTAATCTTTCCATAAAAACGGAAATAAAATAACGGAAAGAATGATAATTCCCAGATCGAGAGCTAATAATAACAGGGTAACTTGTGTAACTACGCCTTCTCTAAAGGTTTCCGCAAAGGCTGATTTAGATAAACGAATCAATAATAAAAGCTGTGGGATGATCACGGGAAAGCCTAAAATAGCCATCAAGGAAGCTTGTTGCATGGCTTTAGAGGCGATTGCTGCCAACATGGTGAAAATTATGCTTAATCCAAACCCACCTAAATAACTGATCCCAATAAATTGGAGCAGATATTCCGTTGGATTTCCCATAAAAGCAATATATAAGAAAAGGGTAACTGTATTTAAGATCATCATCAGTACAACACTGTACATGATCTTGGAAAGCATGTATTCAATAGGGTGAGAGATGGTATAGAAATACAACATTCTCGCCCTGCTTTCCTGTAAAAAACTTTTAGCTACAGCATTCAGGCAAACAAACAACTGGGTGATCCAAAAAAGTGCATTCCATGTTTCATATGCCGATTCTCCAATGGCCAGATATAAAACAAAAATGGTGGAAGCTACATATAGCATTACGCCGTAAAAAGCATATTGCTGACGCATTTCCAGCATCCAGTCTTTCTTAAAAAGCGTCCATATTCTGCCTATACTGCTCACTTTTCTTCAGCTTGTTTAAAACAAATTCTGCACCGGGGTTCATAAATGTCTTTCTCTCCCAATATTACTTGATCGTCTGATGCTGATTTTCTGTATGAATAATTGGCGATCTGTCCACAAACCATGCATATCGCATGCAGCTTGGTTATATAATCAGCTATGGCCAATAAACCCGGCATCTGACCAAATGGCTTGCCGCTATAATCCATATCTAACCCCGCTGCAATAACTCTAACTCCCCGGGAAGCCAATTGATTGCAGACAGATAAGATCTCATCATCAAAAAACTGCGCTTCATCTATACCGATCACCTCCACATGTTCCCCTAACGTCAATAGCTCTTTGGAATGGTGAACGGGAGTAGAGCGAATCATATTCTCATCGTGTGACACGATATGCTCAGGTGAATATCGAACATCCAGAGCAGGTTTAAAAATCTCTACGCTTAAATTAGCGATTCGGGCTCGCTTTAATCTTCTGATTAGTTCCTCCGTTTTGCCAGAGAACATGGATCCGCATATCACTTCCACCCATCCGCGGCTCGACTGTCCATTATGTGGTTCTATAAACATTTTATTAGGATATAGTTAGATTCTGTTGGCTACCTTTG
>Ga0315907_10005836_pt1 | contig 13243 bp, 13 predicted proteins | sample LakEriMetagenome_3_FD_203525 | JGI IMG/M metagenome (GOLD analysis project Ga0315907, IMG submission 203525) | Freshwater fungal communities from buoy surface, Lake Erie, Ohio, United States - Buoy 12 MA123 | ecosystem: Environmental > Aquatic > Freshwater > Lake > Lake biofilm | place: USA...
TTCCCATGTATTTTGGTGCTTCCACTTTTTTAATCGAAAAGCCAAGTCCAGACGTCTTGTTACAAGCCATTCAAGAGTATAAAATCACGATTTGTTTTACCGCTCCAACCGCTTGGCGTGTTATTACAACAAAAATTCAAGATTACGATATTTCGAGTTTAAGAAAATGTGTTTCGGCAGGTGAAACATTACCGTTAAAAGTTTGGCAAGATTGGTATGATGCCACAGGGCTAAAAATTATAGATGGCATTGGCGCTACCGAAATGCTACATATTTTTATTTCGTCCAATGAAGAGAATATGAAACCTGGCGCAACTGGAAAAGCCATAACGGGTTACGAAGCAAAAATTATTGACCAACAAGGCAACGAATTACCAAGAAATGAAGCTGGAAGATTGGCGGTGCGAGGCATTACAGGTTGTAAATATTTGAATCGAGAAGAAAAACAAAAGGAATACGTTGAAAACGGCTGGAACATCACAGGCGATATTTTCCGACAAGATAAAGAAGGGTATTTCCATTTTGTGGCACGTGGCGATGATATGATTATTTCTTCTGGTTATAATATTGCGGCAATTGAAGTAGAATCCGTACTTTTAACTCATGAAAATATTTTAGAATGTGCCGTTGTGGGTTTACCCGATGAAGAACGAGGCATGTTGGTTTGTGCGCATATTGTTTTAAAAGAACAAGCAACGGCAGATGAAGCCTTAAAAATTCAGATTCAAAATTGGTTTAAAAACACGGCAGCACCTTATAAATATCCAAGAGTCATTCATTTTGTGGATTGTTTGCCAAAAACTGAGACAGGGAAAATTCAACGATTTAAGTTAAAATAATTAGTGTTTAAAATAACAGAAATATGCAATTTATAAAACAAGAAAAAGTTCGTTTTCAACATATTGATTATGCCGGAATAGTTTTCTATCCGAGATTTTTAGAAATGCTCAATGGTTTAGTGGAAGATTGGTTTGAAGAAGCTTTAGACCGACCTTTTTCAAAAATGCACGAAACCAATTGTATTCCAACAGTTGATTTAAAAATTCAATTCAAAAATGCGGCACGTTTAGGCGAAATCTTAACTAAAAAACTTTGGGTAAAAGAGCTAAAAAACTCGTCTATTCTTTGTGGATTTGAGTTTGAAAACGAAAGTAATAGTTTAGTTTTAGAAGGCGAAGTTACCTTAGTAAATGTAGCTTTTAACCCAGAAAAAAACGGCATCAAAGCCGAACCATTTTCAGAAGAAATGAAGAATAAAATTATAAATTATAAATTATAAATTACTAATTATGAAAAGTATAGGATTTACATTAATGTTGTTTTTTACAATAAACTGTTTCGCTCAAAGTTCTAATTCACATTACAAAAAAGTGTATCAATTTGATGTTCAACACCAAGATTGGGCATTAGTAAAAACAGTGGCTAATACTTATGGTTTTATAGATAAGAGCGGAAAAGAAGTTGTGCAAGCCATTTATTCTAAAATTTATGATTTTGAAATTCAAAAGGATGGAAAAAAATACGCAATGATTAAAAATGTTGCTGGTGCTTTTGGTTATATCGATGAAAATGGAAAAGAAATTGTTGAAGGGATTTATTGGAAGAAAGAAGAAGCGATTCAAAAATTAAATTATTATTTCACTTCAAAGTAAATTCGTAATTCGTAATTTTCAATTCGTAATTAAATAACTATGGAATTCAAAAAATTCAAAGCCGCTACTGTTCAAACCTCGCCTGTATTTCTAAACGTAGAAAAAACAGTGGATAAAGCCATTTCTTTTATTAAAGAAGCGGCCTCAAACCAAGCAAAACTTATTGCTTTTCCTGAAGTATTTATTTCGGGATATCCCTACTGGAATTGGATCATGACACCCGTTCAAGGTAGTAAATGGTACGAAGCATTATATAAAAATTCAGTAGATGTTTCTGGACCTGAAATTCAGAAATTGTGTTTGGCTGCTAAAGAAAATGATATGCATATCGTGATGGGAATCAACGAAAGAGGTTCAAGTTATGGTGAAATTTACAATACCAATTTAATTATAGATAACAAAGGCGTTATCATTGGAAAACATAGAAAGTTAGTGCCAACTTGGGCAGAAAAACTGACGTGGACTTCAGGTGATGGATCTTCGTTAAAAGTATATAATACTGAAATAGGGCCAATTGGAACCTTAGCGTGTGGCGAAAACACCAATACATTAGCCCGTTTTACGCTACTTTCTCAGGGCGAATTGATTCATATTGCAAATTACATTTCGCTTCCGGTAGCACCACCAGATTATGATATGGCTGAAGCGATTAAAATTCGTGCCGCAGCGCATTCTTTTGAAGGAAAATTATTTACAATTGTTTCGTGTTCAACGGTTTCACAAGAAATCAAAGACGCCTTACGTGCCGATGTGCCGAATGTAGATGAATTATTAGACAGAAAAAGTTCGGCATTTTCTGGATTTATTGGTCCAAATGGTGCTGTAATCGGTTCACCTTTAATTGATGAAGAAGGAATAGTATATGCTGAAATTGACTTAGAAAAATGCATCCAACCGAAACAAATGCACGATATTTTAGGCCATTACAACCGATTTGATATTTTCGATTTACGAGTAAATACCGCTCCAACGCGAAAAATTACGTTTATTGACAATAACGAGGAATTTAATAAAAGATAAATAATAGTTGACTGAGGTACTTGAAGTCAACAATTTAAAATAAAAATTATGGAAGAAAATAACTTTTCAGATGACCAAATTGGTCGTGCAAGAGTACAAGATTCGCCAGAATTAGTTGCCTATTACAAAGAATTGGAAACATTAGGTGCTGGTGCTTTATGGACAGTTGCTAATGATATCGAACCTTGGGAACCGCGCTCGTCATCCGTACCCATGCTTTGGAAATATGATGATTTACGAGATTTAGTTTTAAAATCATCCGAATTAGTAACACCTGAACAAGCAGGAAGACGTGTCGTATATTTGGTAAACGATAAACGTAAAGATGTATCAGCAGCTGTGGGTTGGTTGTACACTGGAATTCAAGTAACGCGTCCAGGTGAAAGTACTTCAGCGCACCGTCATAAGGCATCGGCATTACGATTTATTATGGAAGGCGAAAAAGGCTATACCGTTGTAGATGAAAATAAAATTATGCTTGAAGTGAATGATTTTGTCATCACCCCAAATTCAACTTGGCACGAACATGGTGTGGAAGAAGGTGGAAAAACCTGTATTTGGCAAGATGGTTTGGATATTCCCTTAGTAAATGCTTTAGAAGCAAATGATTATGCCGTTTATGATGGCAAGCAACCTTTGGTGAAACCTTTAAATTATTCCCCTATTACCTATGGTTGTGCAGGATTAATTCCAGTAGATAATACGTGGGACAAGCCGTATTCGCCCTTATTCAAATATTCCTGGAAAAATGTGTATCCAGCACTTTTAGAAGCTCAAAAAGTGAATGAAATCAACCCGTTTGATGGCATTTTCATGCAATATTCTAATCCGTTGACAGGCGGACACGTGATGCAAACTATGGGAGCCGCGATGCAATTGTTACCCGCAGGTTTTAAAGGAAAAGCACACAAGCATACGGGTTCTTTCGTATATCAATGTGCGAAAGGAAAAGGTTTTTCTATCATCAACGGACAACGTTTCGATTGGAAGGAAAGAGATATTTTCTGTGTTCCGAGTTGGGCTTGGCACGAACATCACAACCTTTCTGAAACCGAAGATGCTTGCTTATTTCAGTTCAACGATTTACCTGTAATTGAAAGTTTAGGACTTTTTCAATCAAGAGAATTGCAAGAAAACAATGGACATCAGCCAATTCAATAACAATATCAAATTCAATAAAAAACTTTGCTACTTAGTAACTTAGTAACTTAGCAACTTTGAAACATAAAAAAATATGAAATTACTTACCTACAAAACACAAGACACAGCACCTCGTTTGGGCTTCATTCATAACAATCAAGTCATTGACATGGAAGATTTTGGAGAAATATCTAATTTCCCATTGCCTAATGATATGTTGGAATTAATTGATATGGGATTTGAAATTATAGCTGAAATAACCGAATTAATTTCGGAAACACCCGAAAATTTCTTCGAAGAAATCGCTTATGAAATGAACGAAATTACGATTTTAGCGCCCATCGAAAAACCAAGAAAAAACATTATTGGTATTGGATTAAATTATACCGAACACGTGGCAGAAAGTGCCCGTGGTTTAGATACCACCGGAAAACTACCAACGAAACCTATTATTTTTTCAAAGCCACCTACAACGGTTACAGGAACTAATACGGAAATAATAAAAAATACAAAATTGACTTCTCAATTAGATTGGGAATGTGAATTAGCAGTTGTTGTTTCTAAAAAAGGGAAATATGTAACCAAAGAAAATGCGATGGATTATGTGTTTGGTTACACGGTAATTAATGATATTTCTGCTCGCGATTGTCGTAGAGAAGGACAATGGATTGTATCTAAAGGACAAGATACGTTTGCACCAATGGGACCTTATTTGGTTACAAAAGACGAAATTGAAAACCCGCACAATTTGAATCTATCGTTGAAAGTAAACGGAGTTGAAAAACAAAATTCCAATACAAAATTCATGTTGTTTAACATCAATGATTTAATTGAAGATTTAAGCATCGTGTTTACTTTAGAAGCAGGCGACATCATAGCAACAGGCACGCCAGCAGGTGTTGGCGCAGGAAGAAACCCACAAGAATGGATGCATGACGGAGATGTGGTAGAAGCTACTGTGGAAGGTATTGGAACGATTGTGAATACGATTAAAGAAATTTAAAAAAGTTTTCAGTCTCAGTTTTCAGTATTCAAACTGTTAACTGCGACTGCGACTGTAAACTATATAAAAATGAAATACAGAATAGGACAAATAGTTCCATCCTCAAACGTAACGATGGAAACCGAAATACCAGCTATTTTTCGTTCACGAGAAACCATTTTACCTGAGCGTTTTACGTTTCACAGCAGTAGAATGCGAATGAAAAAAGTAACCAAAGAAGAACTCGAAGCAATGGATGCGATGAGTTTGAAATGTGCTCAAGAATTATCAGACGCACACGTTGATGTGATGGGTTATGCCTGTTTGGTAGCGATTATGAGTATGGGGCGTGGTTATCATTGTGTGTCGGAAGTAAATTTGCACCAAGAAACAGTAGCTAATGATTTTCCAACGCCTATTGTTACTTCTGCAGGTGCATTAATTAACGGATTGAAGGTATTGGGTGCGAAACAAATTTCAATTATTACGCCTTATATGCGACCATTAACCGATATGGTGGTGGATTATATTGAACATCAAGGCATCAAAGTAAAACAGAGTATTGCTTTAGAAATTCCAGACAACTTAGAAGTGGCAGCTCAAAACCCAATGAATTTATTGGAAATCTATAAACAATTGGATTTAACAGATGTCGATGTTTTAGTCGCTTCAGCTTGTGTACAAATGCCATCGTTGGAAGCTATCGATTTAATTCAAGCAGAATGTGGTATTCCAGTTACATCAGCCGCGGTTTGTACCACGTATGAAATGATGAAGAAAATTGGAATCGAAGCCAAATCTGCTATTGGAGGTGAATTATTAAGCGGGAAATATTAAACAAAAAACCCCAAAAAGTTAAGAAACTAATTGAGGTATATATATAGAAGGGGGGAAATACTTATTTCTTTATCAATTATATATTTGTATTTGATGTTGCAAATATAATAAAATTATTTATAAATTAAAATATTTTACTATAATTTTAAAAATAATATCTTTTTTTATCTTTAAAAAAGCATTTTTATAGTTTTTATATTTGTAAAAATGTCTTTTTTTACAAAATTTTCAGTCTGTTTTTTAAATTATTAAAAACTATAAATGTGTCTGGTTAAGATAATCACAAAAAAAGACTCCAAATAGAGTCTTTTTTTGTGATTATGATAAAAGTTAATATTCAAGCAATGTTAACAGTTCTTTTTCAAATCTATTTTTAGGTAAATATTGATCTTCTAATGATTTCATGAATGGAATAGCGGTTTCAAGACTACCTACTCTTTTAACGGGTGCATCTAAATATTCGAAACAGTTTTCCATAATCATCGCTGAAATATCACTAGCTACACCTCCAAATAATGTATCTTCTTGTAAAATGATCACTTTATTTGTTTTTTTAACTGAAGTGTGAATTGCATCCCAATCCATAGGTTGTAAGGTTCTTAAATCCAATAAATCAGCTTTAATTTCTGGATGCTTATCTAATGTTTCTAGAGCCCAATGAACCCCTGCTCCAAAAGATATAATTGTTACCTCCTCACCTTCTTTTAATAATGCTGCTTTTCCAAAAGGTAACGTATAATAATCTTTAGGCACTTCTTGGTAAATACTTCGATACAATTGTTTGTGTTCAAAAAACAATACTGGATTTGGGTCGTTAATTGCTGTATTCAGTAATCCTTTTGCATCAAATGGAAATGCTGGATAAACGACTTTTAATCCCGGAGTTTTGGTAAACCAAGCTTCATTGGTTTGTGAATGAAAAGGACCTGCTTGAGTTCCTCCGCCGCAAGGCATACGCACAACAACATCCGATTTTTCTTGCCAACGATAATGTTGTTTTGCTAATAAATTAACTATTGGGTTAAAACCTGTTGAAACAAAATCAGCAAACTGCATTTCTACAATTGCTTTATATCCGTTAATTGACAATCCGTTTGCCGCTGAAACTACTGCGCTTTCGCAAATTGGAGTATTTCTTACTCGTTGGTTCCCAAAATGTGCAACAAATCCATCTGTAATTTTAAATGCGCCGCCATATTCAGCGATATCTTGCCCCATAATTACTAAATTATCATGACGCTCCATGGATTGTTTTAAACCATTAGAAATTGCATCAATTAAACGAATGTTTTCCGTAATTTCATTTGGTTTAACTTCTTCATATTCAAATGGTTTATATACATCATTTAACTCTTCATCTAAAGTAGCGATTATCTCTGGTTCTTCTTGCACTTTAGCCCAATCGGTATCAATTTCATTCTTAATTTCATTTCTTATGTTATCATCAACATCATCAGATAGAACTGCTGTAGCTTTTAAATATTTTCTAAAATTTTCCACAGGATCTTTAGCCGCCCAAACGTCCATTAATTCTTGAGGAACATATTTTGTTCCGCTCGCTTCTTCATGTCCTCTCATTCTAAATGTTTTAAACTCTAGTAGTACAGGACGAGGATTTTCAATCAGTGATAACTTTAATTCTGAAATCAAATGGTAGACTTCTAAAATATTATTTCCGTCTACAATATGACTTTCCATTCCATAACCAATTCCTTTATCGGCTAAATTTTCGCATCGATATTGTTCATTAGTTGGTGTAGATAAACCATACCCGTTATTTTCAATTACGAATAATACTGGTAATTCCCAAACAGCAGCTATATTCAGAGCTTCATGAAAATCACCCTCTGAAGTGGCTCCTTCACCAGTAAATACAGCTGTAATTTTATTATTTCGTTTTAATTTATTTGCCAAAGCAATTCCGTCTGCAATCCCCATTTGTGGTCCCAAATGAGAAATCATTCCAATAATTTTGTACTCTTGTGTTCCAAAATGAAAGCTACGATCTCTACCTTTGGTAAAACCATTTTTCTTTCCTTGCCATTGCGAAAATAAGCGATGTAATGGAATTTCACGTGTAGTAAATACGCCTAAATTCCGATGCATTGGTAAAATATATTCGTCTTTATCTAGTGCTGCTGTTAATCCAACAGATATAGCTTCTTGACCAATACCTGAAAACCATTTAGATACTTTTCCTTGTCGAATTAAGATCAACATTTTTTCCTCAATTAGTCGAGGTTTAAGTATTTTTTTATATAAATCTAATAATTGTGGATTTGATAATTCTCTTCTTTCAAAGTTCATAATTTGGAACATTTAAATTTCCTCAAAAGTAATAAAAAATAACATTTTTAAAGTAATTTGTTATAAAAGAACTCAACTTTTTTTAGTGATGAAATTATCTTATTTTCCTATAAAAAAACCTACGAAATTAATATGAAAAATTTTCTATTTTCTTGATAAAAAATAGTATATTTGTTTGAATTGAGTAAATCTCAAAAGAATTATTTTTAAATAAATTTAGTATGCAACAAATTCCTAGTGTTGACTTACGTGATTTCCTGTCGGATGATCCGGCACGTAAACAAAAATTTGTAAATGAAATCGGAAAAGCCTACGAAGATATTGGCTTCGTAGCATTGAAAGGTCATTTTTTAGATGACAAATTAGTAGCAGATTTATATTCAGAAGTGCGAAACTTTTTTAGTTTGCCCCTAGAAACAAAAGCTACCTATGAAATTCCGGGGATTGGAGGACAAAGAGGTTATGTGTCTTTTGGAAAAGAGCATGCCAAAGGTCGTTCGGCTGGAGATTTAAAAGAGTTTTGGCACTTCGGTCAATATGTAAGTGAAGACTCAATATATTCGGGTGAATATCCTAATAATGTTGAAGTTTCGGAATTACCTAATTTTAATAGCATCGGAAAAGAAGCCTATAAAATGTTAGAAAAAACGGGAGTATATGTGCTTCGAGCTTTATCACTTTATATTGGTTTAGATGAATACTATTTTGACGCTTATATTAAAGATGGTAACAGTATTTTAAGACCGATACACTACCCTCCTATTACAGACGAACCTAAAGATGGTGCAGTTAGAGCAGCTGCCCATGGTGACATAAATTTAATAACGTTATTAATGGGTGCGCAAGGTAAAGGTTTACAAGTTCAAAATCATGATGGTGATTGGATTGATGCCATGGCTCAGCCTGATGAGTTAATGATCAATGTGGGCGATATGTTATCTCGTCATACCAATAATAAATTAAAATCAACCATTCATCAAGTGGTAAATCCTCCTAGAGAGTTATGGGGTTCTTCAAGATATTCGATTCCTTTCTTCATGCACCCAGTGAGCGACATGAAATTGAATTGTTTGCCAGCATGTATTGATGAAAAAAATCCTAAATTATACGAAGATATTACCGCTGGGGAATACTTAAACGAACGTTTGGTAGAGTTAGGATTGATTAAAAAATAACTTTAAACTAATGAATTAATTGAGAGTTAAGAATTTTTAATTTTTAATTCTCAATTTTTAATTTATTCCTTATGGATTTACAAGAACAATTGAAAAAACTTTTTCCCAATCACGAAGTTGCTTCTGAACCAGAAGCTATCGAGGAAAAACCTCACGTGTTATTCATTCAAAAAGAACCCATTCTTTGTAAATATGAAAAGCGAAAAGGAAAACCTACAACCATAATAGCTGGTTATGAAGGTAATGACGAAGATTTTAAACTATTGGCAAAAGAAATCAAAAGTAAGTTAGCAGTTGGTGGCACATTTAAAGACGGAGAAATCATCATTCAAGGCGATTATCGAGACAAAATCATGAAACTATTACAAGATAAAGGTTTTAAAACCAAACGAGTTGGAGGATGATTAATTTGTTTCAAGTTTCAAGTTAAGAACCTGAAACATTAAACATTAAACTATAAAATAAATGATAGCAGCATCAGAATTAATATTAAATCCAGACGGAAGTGTTTACCATATCAATCTCAAACCAGGTGAAGTCGCTCATGATATTATATTTGTAGGCGATCAAAATCGTGTAGAAAAAATCACTAAACACTTTGATTCTATAGAGTTTAGCACCCAAAAAAGGGAATTCAAAACTCAAACTGGAATTTATAAAGGGAAACGAATTACAGTTATGTCTACAGGAATTGGGCCAGATAACATTGATATCGTAATGAACGAACTAGATGCTTTGGTAAACGTCGATTTAGAAACCAGATCCGTAAAAAAAGAATTAACTTCTTTGAATATTATTCGCATTGGTACTTCGGGTTCGTTACAAGCAGATATTCCTTGCGATAGCATCGTAATGAGTCAGTATGGTTTAGGTTTAGATAATATGCTTCGCTCCTATTTAATTGATGAAATTTCTGAAACTGAAATAGAAGAAGCGTTTATTAAACAAACGAATTGGGACATGCGAAAAGGTCGCCCTTATGTAATTGCGGGGAGTAAAAATCTAGAGAAACAATTAGAAAGCAATACGATTTTTAAGGGTTTCACAGGAACAGCTGGCGGATTTTACGGACCTCAAGGTCGTGTAATACGTTTAGCGATTCAAGATTCAGAATTAAATTCTAAAATGGATTGTTTCAATTCCAATGGAACACGAATGACTAATTTAGAAATGGAAACAGCGGCTATTTATGGTTTAGGAAAATTATTAGGTCATAACTGCTTATCATTAAATGCCATTATTGCTAATCGCGCAACTGGAACATTTAGTGAAGATCCGTATAAGGCAGTAGATAAACTAATTGAATATGTATTGAATAAGTTAGTTGAATAAATGGAAATTAAACTTGAATCAGAACGTCTACTCTATCGTCCATTTGAATTATCAGATGCTCTGACTTTATTTGAAATGGATCGAAATCCTAATGTTCATAAGTATTTATGGCAAAAACCCACACTTCAAATTGAAGAGTCAATTCAAATTATAGAATATTTACAGAGGCAATATGTTGAAAATTCAATTGGTCGTTTTGCAACTTTTTTAAAGGAGAATGGAGAATTCATTGGTTGGACAGGAATAAAATATATTAATGATCATATAGAAAATGGTCATACAAATTTTTTCGATTACGGCTATCGATTGAATGAAAAGCATTGGAATCAAGGATATGCAACTGAGGCTACTAAAGCATGGTTAGATTATGGATTTAATCAAATGGATATTAAAATAATGAATGCTTACACGCATGCTGAAAACGGTGCATCAAATCATATTTTAAAAAAATCAAATTTCATTTTAATTGAAGAATACCTTAATAATGAAGGTGTTACTTGGAAATGGTGGCAAATAGAAAATAAGTAATTAAAAAATACTACTTTTGTATACAAATTAAATAAACAATGAAAATAATCCTTACTGGTGCAACGGGTGTTTTAGGTTCCCATATCATGTATGATATTTTAGAGGACTTTATAAATAATGACATCGAAGGAAAATTATATTTAATTACTAGAAATAAAGGAAAAGTTTCTGCTAAAGATCGTATTCACGAATTATTATCAAGTAACTACACCCCAAAAATTCTATTGAAAAAAGGAACAGACTCACTTTTTCAATATATCGAAATTATTGACGCTGATTTAACCCAACTCCAAAGTTCACTTTTAGCAAATTTAAAAGATGCCTATTTTATTCATTCTGCTGGTTATGTAAATTTATCTACGGATGAAGACCAAAAAGAAAAAATATTCAATGAAAATGCTGAAATTACAAAGGGTATATTTAAGTTATTTTCGCCTTTCATTAAAAAATTTATATACATAAGTACTGCTTTTTCATCGGGAGCTCGAAATGGATTAATTGACAACGACTTTCATAATTTAGAATTTGAATTAGAACATCGAAATGCTTATGAAAATGCTAAATTTCATTCTGAAGAATTTGTTATTGAACAGTGCAAAGCATTAAATTTACCCTATCAAATATTAAGGCCAAGTGTTATAGGAGGAAAAATGTTGGGTACTGATAATTTATATTTTATTCCAAAATATATGGTGTTTTACTTGATGGCTAAATTTTTTCATTTTACCGCACAACGTAAAGACCAACAAGAAAATGTTCGTTTCATAGTTAATGAAGAATCAGGTTTAAATATTATTCCAGTAGATTATGTTTCAAAAGTAGTTGTTTCTACATTTCAAAGAGCTGATATTTTACAATTGAATATAGTGCATAATCAAAGTTTTAATTTGGTAAAAGGCTTGCAATTAATTATGAACGAAGTTGGTTACCTTAATTTCAGTATTGTTCCAAATTGCTTAGACTTTGATTATAACAATACAATTGAAAAGTTATATTATGAAAGTATTGGAAAACATTTAAAACCTTACTTAACTTCTGCTGCTAGTGAATACGATACTACTTTATTAAATTCAATTTTAGAAATTCCAAAATTAGATTCAGAATCGTTCAGCAATATGATTCGCTATGCTAAATTGAATAATTTTAAAGACATAAACGTTTAATAATTTAAATGAAAACAATTAAAATTGTTGGTGTTCCAGAACATTTCAATCTACCATGGCATTTATGCATCGAAGATGGCGAATTTGAAGCTGTAGGAATCGATTTACAATGGACCGATATTCCTGAAGGCACTGGTAAAATGTGCCAAAGGTTGCGTGATGGTACAACTGATATTGCTGTAATCCTAACCGAAGGTATTCTAAAAGATATTACCAATGGGAATCCAAGTAAAATTGTGCAAGTTTATGTTCAAAGTCCTTTAATTTGGGGAATTCATGTAGCTGCTAATTCTATTTATAAAACACTTTCCGATATAGAAAATTCTAGAGTTGCGATATCGCGAATGGGTTCTGGTTCCCATTTGATGAGTATTGTAAATGCGGAACATCAACATTGGAATACCGAAAAGTTATCATTTGAAATTGTCAACACTATTGATGGAGCCGTTGAAGCCTTAACCAATGGCAAAGCCGATTATTTCATGTGGGAACGTTTCATGACACAACCTTTAGTAGATGCAGGTGTTTTTAGAAGAATTGCCGATTGCCCTACTCCATGGCCTTGTTTTGTAATCGCAGTACGAAACGAAGTTTTAGATCAACATCCAAAAGTAATAGAACAAATTTTAGACATTATTAATACTACTACCGAAGAATTCAAAATAATTCCGAGTATCGATAGAACGTTAGCATCTAAATATAATCAAAAGCTTGATGCCATTCAAGAATGGTTAAACCTAACCCATTGGTCACAAAAACAAATGAATGGACATACCTTAGACGAAATAATGGAACAACTTTTGAAGTTACAAATCATCGATAAGAAACTGTCTAAAGAAGCGATACTTAAATAATTCCGTATTTTTATCGTTTTAAATGAAATGACACTAAAATTTCCTTCTACAACTGAACTAAAAGAAAAGCTTTCATTACCAAAGCCTTGGGATATTATTGTCATTTTTATATTAAATATTCTCATTGCAATTCCAACTTTCTTAATTGCACATCAAAACTTTATAGATCTAAATTGGGTTTTTCAATTAGACCGAATACTTATTTTTATAGTAATTGTTGTAGGAATACAAATGCTTCTTAGATTAGTAAAAA
>Ga0315907_10005840_pt1 | contig 13228 bp, 12 predicted proteins | sample LakEriMetagenome_3_FD_203525 | JGI IMG/M metagenome (GOLD analysis project Ga0315907, IMG submission 203525) | Freshwater fungal communities from buoy surface, Lake Erie, Ohio, United States - Buoy 12 MA123 | ecosystem: Environmental > Aquatic > Freshwater > Lake > Lake biofilm | place: USA...
CCTATATTCAATTTAGTGCATATTAATTTAGTTGAATATAGCTGCCAATTTGTTATTGATAGGAGACAAAATCATGAACACTTCTCAACAAGAGTTTCAAATTGTTTTTGGTACAGGTGCTTTAGGTAAGGCGATCGCACAGCAACTTATTGCAGATGACAAGCAAGTACGGATGGTAAGTCGCAGCAATCAGGAGAATTTGCCTCAAGGCGTGGAATTTGTGATCGGTGATGCTGCCGATCCACGATTCACGCAGAATGTTTGCCAAGGTGCAGAGGTGGTTTATCACTGTGCGGGACCAAAATACAATTTCAAAGCTTGGGTTAAAGAATTCCCTCCCTTACAGCAAGGTATTCTCGCTGGTGCGATCGCTAGTGGTGCAAAGCTGATTTACGGCGATAATCTCTATGGCTATGGCAAAGTCAAAGAACCGATGCGCGAAGATATGCCATATGCCGCAACTACAAATAAGGGTAAGATCCGCGCTCAACTTGCGGAAACCTTGATGAATGCTCATCGTGCAGGAAAAGCCCAAGTAGCGATCGCCCGATCCTCTGATTTTTATGGTGAAGGTGTTCTCAATTCAGTATTTGGCGATCGCGTGTTTATTCCTGCCCTACAAGGCAAGATCGCCGAAGCGATCGGCAACTTGGATCTACCTCATACCTATACCTACATTCAAGATTTTGCGAGAGCGATGATCATTTTGGGAGAGCGAGATGAAGCGATCGGGCAAGTCTGGCATGTTCCCAACGCGCCCACGATTTCCACAAGAGAAATGCTGAATATTCTTTTTGAAGAATTGGGACTACCACCAAAAATGAATGGCATGGGTAAATTGATGCTGCGAATTGGTGGAATCTTCATTCCTGAAGCGGCGGAAACAGTAGAGATGATGTATGAATTTGAGAATCCATTTGTTGTTGACAGTTCTAAGTTTGTCAATGCATTTGGCGATATTGCCACTCCTCATCGTGAAGCAATTCGCAATACAATTGCATGGTATCAGCAATATTTACAAACACAAGCTGAATATGAATCAGTAAAAAATGAAGTTCGTAAATCTATGGAGAAAGTTGCTGCAACCTAGAGAAAGTTCAATCCTACATCTATAGAATATCATCGATCCTAACCAAATACCTAGTCGCACAGGCAGTAACTATCCCGATCGCTTTAAACCCGTAGTCGCAGGACGTGAAAAGAAGCGTTTAGGTGACGCAGCAGGATTGAAAAACTTTGGTGTGAACTTGACAACACTTCCACCAAAATCGCGATCGGCGCTCCGTCATTGGTATACAAAACAGGACGAGTTCATCTATGTTCTTTTATGTTCTTTTAGGTGAATTAACTCTGATTACTGATGAAGGCGAAGCGATTTTGTCAGCAGGGCAAGCATCGGGATTCCCTGCGGGTGAGCCAAATGGGCATTGTCTTTATAATCACTCCGATCAAGTAGCTACTTATCTAGAAATCGGCGATCGCCTCAGCAGCGATCCAGTTTTGCTGCTCTAGTTTTGTTAATTCACGATAAATCTGTTGGTGCGTGGCTTGCAAAAAAAATCCCACTGTCCCATCAAATTGTTTGGCGAGGGCGTAACCGCTTTTTGGTTCGCAAACAAGGGAAACCAAGATGGCATGGGCTAGAGATATAGGTTTGAAATTTATTTGAAGAGGGGTTGACATATGCACTTAGTTTAGTATACATTATTTAGCATATTCAACTAAGTGTATGTTAAATTGATTGAATATAAATCAACAATAGCCCTTGCAGGGGATCGAAAAAGAACCGTCTTTAATTAATAAATTATGGTGAAATTATGGTTGCGATAACTGTTGATGATGTTAACAGCGTTGATATAAGAGCATTGATCGCTAAACAACGCGATTTCTTTGCTACGGGAAAAACTAAGGATTATAACTTTCGGGTTAGTCAGATGCAGAAACTTGCCAAAATAATCGCAAAGAATGAAAACCTGATCTTTGAGGCAATTCACCAAGATTTACGCAAACCTGCAACCGAGGCTTTCACTAGCGAGATTTTTTGTGTTCTTTCTGAAATTGAATATGTATTAAAACATCTCAAAACTTGGATGAAACCGCAAAAAGTCGGAACGCCATTAACCTTTTTCCCTAGTTCCAGTTTTATCTATCCCGAACCACTAGGCGTAGTTCTCATTATTGCTCCTTGGAATTATCCCTTTGCGCTGATGATTCAACCACTTATCGGCGCGATCGCGGCTGGGAACTGCGCCATTCTCAAGCCATCGGAGCAAACACCACATACATCGAAGGCGATTGCCCAAATCATTAACAATAATTTTGATGCCAGTTTTATCGCTGCAATCGAAGGTGGTATCGACATTAATCAAGCTCTACTTGCTGAAAAATTTGATCATATATTTTTTACAGGCGGAACTGCGATCGGTAAAATTGTGATGGAATCGGCGGCTAAACATCTCACGCCTGTAACATTAGAACTTGGTGGTAAAAGCCCCTGTATTGTTGATGACGATAGTAATTTGGAAATCACAGCAAAACGGATTATCTGGGGTAAATTCTTTAATGCTGGACAAACCTGTGTTGCACCTGATTATCTCTTAGTTCAGAAGAATATCAAGTCGGCGCTGATTGAGAAGTTATTAAAATCTGTCAAAACCTTTTACGGTGAAGATCCCCAACAAAGCCCAGACTTAGCAAGAATCGTTAACTATCGACAATTTGATCGCCTTGTTAGTCTCCTAGATGAAGGTAAAATCTTAGTTGGTGGACAAAACGATAGAAGTGATCGCTTTATCGCACCGACACTAATTGATGATGTGTCACCTAATTCCAAAATTATGTCCGAAGAAATCTTTGGACCAATTTTGCCAATTTTGGAATATGACCAACTCTCAGAGGCGATCGCCTTTGTTAAGACTCATCCTAAACCACTTGCGCTCTATTTTTTCTCTAATAACAAGCAAAATCAAGAACGCATTCTCCAAGAAATATCCTACGGTGGCGGTTGTTTCAACGACAGCATTGTCCATTATGTCAACCTAGAACTTCCCTTTGGTGGAGTCGGGGATAGTGGTATCGGCAGCTATCACGGTAAGTCTAGCTTTGATACATTTTCTCACCGCAAGAGTGTACTCAAAAATTCGTTCCGTTTCGACATTAAGCTTCGGTATCCGCCTTACACAATGGCGATCGCTACCTTAAAGAAATTCATCAAATAAAATCTTGTTGCCATTGCGACCGAACAAGGCTGGCAGTTTACCCATAAAGATGGAACCCCTTATTCTTCTTGAAATCCATTAGAATCCATTAACGAGAAAACTATGACTACAACTATTGACAAACAAGTACAGCAAACATCTTGGGCAAAGGCGATCGCTAAACCAGCTAGCGAATTTCCGCTCACTCAACTCTCCACAATCTCTGGTCAAATCCCCGAAAATCTCAAAGGTTCTCTCTATCGCAATGGACCCGCAAGATTAGAACGTGGTGAATTTCATGTGGGACATTGGTTTGATGGTGATGGCGCAATTCTGGCAGTACATTTTGCTGAAGGACAAGCGCGTGCAACCTATCGCTATGTCCAAACAGCAGGATATCTCGAAGAAAAAAATGCTGGTAAATTGATTTATGGCAACTATGGCATGACCGCCACAGGCAAATGGTGGCAACGTTTCGGCAAGACTTCTAAGAATGTGGCGAATACCTCTATTCTCGCTTTGCCTGACAAACTTCTCGCTTTATGGGAAGGTGGCTTACCGCATTCTCTAGACTTGGAAACTTTAGAAACCAATGGTATAGAGAATCTCGAAGGTTTGGAAAATCGACTTCCCTATTCGGCTCATCCTAAGCGTGATGCCAATACTGGTGAGATTTTTAACTTTGGGGTTTCCTATGGTAAGAATGCGATTTTGCATCTTTATCGCAGCGATCGCAATGGCAACCTGATCAAAAAGAATCAGGCAACTTTGTCAGGACTATCAATGATTCATGATTTTGTCCTCGCTGGGGATTATTTAATTTTCTGTGTACCACCTCTGCGGATGAATCCATTTCCTCTGCTCCTGAATTTAAAGAGTTATAGCGATTCATTAGCTTGGAAACCTGAAGAAGGAACAGAAATTTTAGTATTTGATCGCCACAATCTCGAATTAGTCAGTCGCAATATCGCTGAGCCTTGGTATCAATGGCATTTTGGTAATGGCTATAGCGATGGCGATGGCAATCTTGTCTTTGATTTAGTTCGCTATTCAGATTTTACTACCAATCAATATCTCAAAGAAATCGCCTCTGGCAAAACTAAAACCGAGGCAAAAGGCACTCTCTGGCAAATGCGCCTCAATCCAAACACAGGCAAATTTCTGGAATCTTCGCAATTATGCGATCGCGGTTCTGAATTTCCTATTGTCGCCCCTTCGCAAGTTGGACAAAACTCTCGCTATACCTATCTTTCCATTCATCGACCTGATGCCGTCATTAATCAAGAACTATTTGGAGTGATCGCTCGTTATGACAACCAAACTCATACTCTCACCGAAGCTAATCTCGGCACAAATCGCTATCCGATGGAGCCAATTTTTGCACCTGATCCATCCAATCCTGACAATGGCTATGTGATCACTGTTGTATTTGATGGCGATCGCGAATGTTCAGAAGTCTGGGTATTTGATAGCGATCGCCTTGAACAAGAACCAGTTTGTCGTCTAGCTCTGCCCAGTATTGTACCAATGGGTTTTCATGGTACTTGGCGATAAAATAATTAGGGACAATTCATGAATTGTCCCTGCGCCTAATAATTGGTATAAAATCATTTCTGTTAGATTAACTAGTTACTTGAAAATCTAACAAATTTTTTTTATATTAAGCGATGCCACCAAGGTTACAAGTCAAAACTGATGATTGCTCTCCCCTAGGGCTATATGTTCTTCAATATTTAGAAGAGCAAGACATTAGTATGAATCACCTTGCCGAATTAACAGGCGTACCACAACCAAGACTCAGAGGAGCTTGCTTTAAAGGAACTTGTCCAACTCCCGAGACTTTAAGGAAGTTGGCAAAAATAATGGGTAAGCATCATTTAGAGCTTTATACCTTGGCATATCAGGGCAGGATCGAGCAGGCTCCTGATGATGTAGATGACAACTTGCTAGATATTTTAATCAGGCAAATGTTAGAAACATCTCGCGAGTTTAATCTTTCTATGCCAAAAGTTCAACCTTCTAAAGCAAAGATTCGCAAAGCTTTAATCGAGTTAGGTTTTCGAGAAAAACGCGAAGAGATTAATTAAAAAGCAGAATTGACTCTTCGAGTCAATTCTGCTTTTTAATTATAGCCTTAGCCACTTTTATCAAGACAAATCAAAACCAAAATAGTGAGAAGCGCCGCCTCTCACTATTTTGGTTTTATGTCCCAACAAGAATGGCAACAGCTATAATTACCCTCCCCTAGCTAAGCGGAGGGAGAAGATTTCTAGTTTTCCCGCTTTGCAGGAATTAAAGGGGGGATTTAAACTTGTGAGTACACCTTAGCAGAACTCCCCTTTGCCCTTCCCTTCCACCAAAGCAAACTTACTCAAAAAGTTTACTCAAAAAGTATTTATACACCCGCCCCACAATATCCTGTTGCTTATCCTGAACCGTATTAATGTTATTGATCGTATCCAACAAAGAAGCCAACTTACTAACATCCAGACTCAAACGCGAATAGTAATTGTCAAGCAAAGCACCCTTTTCACAGCAATTCTCATTATGAAAACTTTGTCTTGATCTGGCGGTAACTATTGAGAATATTCGCAATAGCAATCTTTGAAAAGCAGATTCCTTCGTTCAAAATTTGACTGCTTAGGCAAATCAAAAGTCATAATGAGAATTGCTGCCTTTTTCAGAAAGATCAACCCCAAAACAACGTGCTTATATTCCGAAGACTCCACCGAACCCCGCAACTTATTAGCCGAATCCCATAGAGTTTCTTCAATGCTTTTTTGTTTAGTTTGCTTTGCCATATCAGTTTTTAAGCGATCGCGTCCCCTAACGAATAATTAGGATCTCTATTAAACCTCATGTTTTGTTCATGGTCTAGACATAATAATATTCATATCAATAGACAGATCCTCAATAGCAAAGGCATAGAGTAAGGGCAATTCATGAATTGCCCTTACTCTATGCCTTTGCTGTATAATTACCTCGCGGCTTCTTAGATACTCAAACACACTCAAATCCATGACCCTTCGCATTTACAACACACTTACCAGACGCAAAGAAGACTTTATTCCCCTCGAAGCAGGGATTGTGAAAATGTATGTTTGTGGTGTAACTGTCTATAACTACTGCCACTTAGGTCATGCCAGAGCCTATGTGGTTTGGGACATGATTCGGCGCTATTTGGCGACAAAGTATCAAGTTAAATATGTTCAGAATATTACGGACATTGACGACAAAATCTTAAAAAAGGCACAGGAAAATAACACCACAATGCAGGCGATCGCAGAGCAGTATATCGCCGCCTACGACGAAGATATAACAAGGCTGAATATTGCCAAAGCCGATGATTATCCCCGCGCTACAGAGACAATTCCCGAAATTATTGCTTTGATCCAGCAGTTAATTGATCGCGACTATGCCTATGTATCTGGTGGCGATGTCTATTATGCAGTGCAGAAGTTTCCTAGCTATGGCAAGTTGTCGGGACGCAAACTCGAAGATATGCAAGCAGGGGCAAGTGGTCGAGTAGATGAACAGGAACCCTATAAGCGTTATCCCTTTGACTTTGCATTATGGAAATCGGCTAAGCCCAATGAGCCTTTTTGGTCATCACCTTGGGGAAATGGAAGACCTGGTTGGCATATCGAATGCTCGGCAATGGTGCGATCGCGGTTAGGTGAAACTATAGATATTCATGCAGGTGGCACAGACTTACAGTTTCCCCACCATGAGAATGAAATCGCGCAGTCCGAATCGGCTTATGCAAAGCCACTTGCCAAATATTGGATGCATAACGGTTTTGTGAATATTGATGGCGAGAAGATGTCGAAATCGCTGAATAATTTCACAACTATTCGGGATCTGGTTTCTCATTTCGAGCCAATGGCAATCCGTTTATTCATTCTGCAAGCACAATATCGTCAACCGATTGACTTTACGGAAGATGCGATTAATGCTGCTACGAAAGGCTGGGAAACAATTCGCGATGGAATGCTGTTTGCGGAGGATTTTGGAGCAAAGTTAGGTTGGGAAAATATAGAGATTCCTGCTCGAAAAGATGTGGGTGAAGCGATCGCCTGTTTTGAAGAAGCGATGGATGATGATTTTAATACTTCTGTGGCGATGTCCCATGTTTTTGAATTAGCCAAAAAATTACGTGCTGAGAGAAACTCTCTATCTCATGCTGGCAAAACTGCTGCGAGTTCTGAATCTTTATATCAAGATTGGCAAGCTCTTAGCTATATGACAAGTATTTTAGGCTTCGTTGCCCATATTAGCGATCGCAAAGTCAAGGAAGAGAGCATAAATGATACAGAAATAGAATTGCTAATTCAGCAAAGAATTGAGGCAAAGAAAGCGAAGAACTATCAAGAAGGCGATCGCATTCGGGATGAACTGAAGACTTTTGGGATTACCCTAGTCGATCAAAAAGATGGCACTAGTCGCTGGATCAGGGAGTAAATCCAAAAAGACAAATCGTCCGCTATGCGGACGATTTGTCTTTTTGGATTTAAAGTTTTAAATGAGAGCTTACTCCGTATCTATTAGCAGCTTTTACCATTTTCAGATATAACCCTCCATCTTCATTTAGTTGAATAACTTCCTCTGGCTTTGATACTTGCACTTCTAATATCTGCATTATTTTTAGAGCAACAGCTCGCGCTAACAAAGGCGGAACTGAGTTGCCAATTTGTCTAAATCCATGCCACTTAGTACTGTGAAATCGAAACCAATCGGGATAGGAATGCAATCTAGCCGCTTCACGCACAGTGATACACCGTGGCATAAAGGGATGAATAGGGCGAGGAGCCGTAAATGCACCACGATTACTAGGAGTTCCTGCCCTCAAAGTATTACAAATTCCATCGGGATCGAGCTTCAGGAAATGGCTGATCTTCTCAAGCTCCCCATTCGCAGTTTTGCTAAACCTTTCCATGCAAGTTTGGCTATGTACAGTGCGGATGCTGGAGGTGAGCAAACTGCGATCGCAATCACGCGGATAGGATAAATCGGCAGAATCCGATCGCAAACCTCGTAAATATTCACTGTAATTGCTTTTGGGCTCTGGGAAATCCGCCACACACCAGTCACGCTTGATCAGCTCAGGATATTGGGAAACATCGGGTAAATCTGCGATCACATCACGCACAGTTGGACTATCAGGTAAATCAACAAGCTCCTTGGGAATGCGTTTAGCTTTGGCAGGTTTGGTAATGGGTGATGGGTAATGGGGAAGAGTTAAATCTTGTCGGCAACCGATCAGAAATAATCTTTCGCGATGCTGAGGTACGCCAAAATGAGAAGCATTGAGAACTTGATAGGGTTTGAGAATCTTGTAACCATTTTTCTCAAAATTCTCGATCACCTCATCCACAAAATGTCGATGCTCTCCCAAAGTCAAGCCTTTGACATTTTCCATAACAAAATATTTGGCGTTGAGTTCTGTGACTAAACGCATAAAGTGTGAAACCAACTGATTGCGCGGATCGTCAAAGGCGCGTTTGCCCATTAGCGAAAAACCTTGGCAAGGTGGTCCTCCAAATACTACATCAACTTCGCGGTCTCCTATTTTCGATCTTTTACGGATATCATTGCCCGATATATTAGTGACACTGGCACAAATCGCAGCCCACATCGGGAAATTATATTCATGGGTAGCACAATGGATTGGGTCAATTTCTACAGAAGCGAGTACATCAAATCCTGCTTGCTCAAAGCCCAAGGTCATTCCGCCCACACCTGCAAATAAATCTACCGCGATCGGTCGTTGATTTCCCATAACCTACAAAGCATCTATACATCACCAAAGATACCCTATCCTATAGTGCTTTGTATTAAAAAAAGCCTTGCTTAGCAAGGCTTTTTTTAATTGTTTTTATTCGTTAGTACCTAGCGCTCCTGGGGAGCCAGTTAATGTCCTTCGTGGCGAACAGGTTGCGATCGTGATGATTAAAGTCATAATGTAGGGCGTGGCATTGAACAAGTAATAGTAAGAATCAAATCCAACAGCTTGAAGAGCTGGCCCAATAGCTTGTGCTCCACCAAACAGCAAAGCAGCCCATAGACAATGAATTGGCTGCCATCTAGCAAAGATAACTAGGGCGACAGCCATTAAACCTTGACCACTAGAAATATTCTCAGCCCAAAGCCCAGGGAAATAAAGTGACAAACTTGCTCCGCCGATACCAGCAAGAAAACTACCTACAACGATCGCGCAGGTACGCACACCAACAACGGAAATTCCCATTGCTCTAGCTGCGCTGGGGCTATCACCTACAGCACGTACATATAAGCCCCAACGGGTCGAACTAAAAAACCATTGCATTAACGGCGCGATCGCAATACCAATTAATAACAATGGACTAACTTTCAGAGCCGCCTGAACTTGCGGTAAACTGCTCCAATTGCCCCACTCAAATAAAGGCAAAGGAATTGCTTTGGGTTGAATGAAGGCTTTACCAAAGAAGAAAGCAATCCCACTACCAAAAATAATCATCGCAATCCCTACAGCCACATCACTCACTTTAGGGCGTTGTGATAACCATGCATGAATTAACCCCAGCCCAGCACCAGCTAAACCAGCAGCTAAGACACCCAACCAAGGTGATTTAGTCAAGAAAGAAACCGCATAGGCTGTCATTGCCCCAGTGAGCAAAGTTCCTTCTAGCCCAAGATTAATCTTGCCAGCTTTTTCGGTAAGACATTCACCTAAGCTGACAAATAGAAATGGAGCGCTCCCTCGGAGTGTACCTGCGATGATCGCTAGGGGAACACTCATCCAACCTAATGCTGTAGATGTATCTGCCATGGTAATTGGTAATTCTTAGAAAAATTTATGATTAAGAGAACCAATATTTTGTTAAAAGTGCTGCATTGCAGCACTTTTAACAAAATATTGGTTCTCTATAATTAACTAAACTGCAGTCGCAGATGCGTCAATCTTAACTTCGGGCTCTCTATCTTTAAAGAAGTCCAAGCGACCATAAAGAGATTCACTAAAGAGAATTGCTAAGAATACTATGCCTTGAAATAGCAACACAGTAGCATCTGGCAGTCCAAACGACCTCTGAAGAGCGCTACCACTTGCCAGAATACCGCCCATCAATACAGCAACAAGCACCGCTACTAAGGGATTTTGTCTGGCGATAAATGCAACTAAAATACCGCTATAGCCATAGCCAGAAATTAATGAGGCATTCGCGCTTCCATGAATAGCAGCTACTTCCACCATCCCTGCTAGCCCAGCACAGGAACCACCCAAGAAGGTCACAATTAATGTGAGTTTCCCAACTGGTAAGCCTGCGATTTTAGCAGCACGAATATTGCCTCCGACAGTGCGAACTGCAAATCCAAAAGTGGTGCGATGAATCAAAAAATAAGCGATCGCACAGGCAACTAGTCCATAAATTAGACCGTAATGCACTCTTGTATTGGGAATACTTTGCAGCATATTAATCGGTGAAAGTGGAAAACTAGAAGGCTTATTTAACGTAGAAGGATCGCGCATTGGGCCTTCTACTAAGGTGTTAAGAACCGCGATCGCAATGTAATTCATTAACAAACTACTGATAGTTTCATTAACACCGCGATAGTACTTAATCGCGCCTACAAACATGATCCATAGACCACCTGCGATAAGACTGCCCATTGCCATCGCAATCTGTACAATCACAGAGGGCAAAGAAGCGAGCGATAGACCGACAACGATAGCGCCAAGTCCACCAACAATTAAAGCTCCTTCATTACCAATAATCGTCAACCCCAGCATTGCAGGTAAAGCAGTACATAAACTGGTAAGCATTAATGGAGCGGATCGAATTAAGGTTCCTTGCCAAGAGAAGCTACTGCCGAACGCAGATGAATAAATCGTTCCATAAATTGCGATCGGATTTTTGCCTTGGACAGCACAAAAAATTCCAAAAACTACTAGTGAAGCAAGTAATGCCCCTATGGGAAGAAGAAAATTCTCAGAAGTTGAACGCCAGCGATCGCGTATATTCATATAGATAGTTAGTTCTCAAATGAATGAAATTACAAATAAAAAGATTTAAAACTTGCTTTGCAAGTTTTAAATCTTTTTATTTGATTAGCCTTTAACGCTTCCAATCACGCCTTCAACAAACCAATCCATCTTTTCTAGATCAGGTTCTGTCTGTTTGAATTCCTTGCCCTTAGCAATCACAACCTTACCAGTGTTATCTTTCATTTCACCAGCATAAATGATCATGCTGCCATCTTTGAACTTAGCCATCACAGTTTCGGCTTCCTTCTTAGTCGCAGCGCTAACTGCACTTCCAAATGGCGAGACTTTACAGAATCCTTCCTTAAGACCACCACGCAAAACATGAGGAATACCTCCATCCATAAGCGTCTTACCTGCTTTGAGGAGTTCAACATACTTGGTGTAGACATTAGTCCAATCCCATTCTGCCCCAGTTAGATATCCATTTGGAGCAAGAGATGCTTGATTAGTATGATAGCCCGTGCAGAATATTTTCCGTTTCTCAGCGGTTTCCATCACAACTTTTGGACTGTCCACATGGCAAGTTAGAACATCTACACCTTGATCAATCATGCTGTTAGCCGCTTCGGCTTCTTTGACTGGAACTGACCAATCGCCTGTAAAGATGACTTGAACCGTAGCTTTAGGATTAACGCTACGAGCACCAAGGGTATAGCTGTTGATGTTGCGAACTACCTGCGGAATTGGCTTGGCAGCTACAAACCCTAACTTGCCAGACTTGGTTGTTAGTCCTGCAACGACCCCTGCCACATATTGTGCTTCATCGATGTAACCATAGTAACTCCCAACATTCTTCGGTGTTTTGCCTTCCGTATACAAACCACCGCAATGGAAGAACTGCACCTTGGGATTAGCTGGCGCTAATTTGAGAATGTGCGGATCGAAGTAGCCAAACGATGTCGGGAAAAGAGCTGTGACAGCATTTTGGTTGATCATGGCAAGCATGGTTTCTTGGACTACAGCAGTTTCCGCAACACTTGCTTCACTGAATAGTTTAACATCGGGTAGTTTTGAGATCGCTGTTTCACCCTCAAAATGAGCTTGACTATAACCAAAATCATCTTTTGGCCCAACATAGATAAACCCAATATTCAGCATGGTAGCAGCAGGCGATCCTGGCGCACTTGGAGCACCAGTGGTTGCTGTACTAGTTGGTTTCTGTTCTGTACAACCGACCCAGAGTTGAGATGTTGCGCCAAATGCGGCTGTTGCGATCGCGCCTCGGATAAACTTGCGACGTGGAATATAAATTGGACTCATGCCTTCACACCTTGAAAAGATTGAATGTACTGCGAGTAAAAAACTAATACAAGAAATCTACACTGTATTAGAAGCTATCAAATATTATCTTCATCAAATGTATTACTAACTACTTGTGTCATTTAGATATCTCTTCCAAATACAAAAGGGTGTGCTTTGCACACCCTTTTGTATTTGGAAGCTTACACTTTAATTAGAAGCTAAACACTGCCTGCAAGTTACCAATAAACACGGTTGGATTAGTGGAGAAGTTGTTAGGATTGAAAATGAAGTAAGCAGAGGGAACCAAAGTAATATTCTTGGTTAGAGGATAGATATAAGAGAATTCAAGATCGTACTGTGTACCATCATTGCCTCTACCAGAAACGAGTACGTTGCTGCTATCTCCAAACTTGTATGGTACAGCAAAGGAAATCATCGCTTGAGCACCTTCTTTGAACAAGTCAGGGAATGCTGCTCCAATTTGGAAGGTATATTGGTTGACATTCGCGGAGCCACCAGCAGATCTATTGAGGTTAGTGGTTCCATACCCATAACGACCAAACAGACCAAATCCTTTGGTTACCAACCAATCAAAGTTGGCTGCAAAGATATCAGACTGTCCATTGACAAAGCCTGTAGTTGTAGTAGCTTGGAGCGATGGAGAACCACCAACACGACCAAAACCATCTGCAGTAATATTGCCATGACTATAGATGAGTCGGAGCTTAAAAGAGTCACTTGGTTTGAAACCAAGTTCGGCAGTTAT
>Ga0315907_10005841_pt1 | contig 13228 bp, 8 predicted proteins | sample LakEriMetagenome_3_FD_203525 | JGI IMG/M metagenome (GOLD analysis project Ga0315907, IMG submission 203525) | Freshwater fungal communities from buoy surface, Lake Erie, Ohio, United States - Buoy 12 MA123 | ecosystem: Environmental > Aquatic > Freshwater > Lake > Lake biofilm | place: USA...
CGCTGGGTGATTTTGGCATTGGATGCCGGGATCTTGTTTTTTTCCATGTGTTTTGCCTACCTAGTGCGCTTCAACTTTGATTTGATCCGCATTGTTCCAGAGCATGTCCTTGGGGCAAGTTTTTCCTACACGGTAGGTGGGGTGCTCGTCATGAACTATACGAAGACTTATGTGGGTATCGTACGTCATACGGGTCTTCAGGATGGAATTAGCGTTTTCAAGACGATTCTCATCAATTTCACTATTTTTTTCCTACTCTACCTAGCCAAAGGAGAATACTTGAATCCAAATGTATTGCCTCCGATATCCGTGTTGATAATTGCGAGTTTGGGGGCCTTTTTTGCTTTGATCTTCTACCGCTTATTTGTAAAAGAGACCTTCCGTTACTTAAAGCAAGGGGCGGAATCTACCAACTTGCGACCTACCTTGATCTATGGGGCAGGGGAGTCAGGAATGATTGCTCTTGAAGCAGCCAAGCGGGATATCAAGTCCAAATTGAATGTAGTAGCTTTCCTGGACGATGACCCAAAGAAGGAAGGGAAAAATATCGATGGCAAGCGCATCTATCGAGGAATTGATGCCTTGGAAGACTTGGTGGAAGATCTTGGGATTCAAGACCTAATTATCTCGGTTAAAGACTTGTCAATTGACCGGAAAAATGAAATTTTGGACACCTGCTTGCGCTTGCAAGTAAAGGTATCGAAGGTTCTTCCTGTGGATCAATGGATCAATGGTGATCTGAATGCGGGTGCCCTCCAGGAAATCCGTATTGAGGACTTGCTCAGCCGTGAGGAAATCGTGCTGGACAACCATGTGCTTGCTCACAACATGCAGGGGAAGGTGATTCTGGTGAGCGGGGCAGCAGGATCTATTGGGTCTGAACTTTGTCGTCAAGTCGCCTTTTATCGTCCTTCCTTGCTTATCCTTTTGGACGCTTCCGAATCCCCTCTCTTTGATATTCAACAGGAATTCAAGGAACGCTACCCCAGCATTGCCATCAAGACTATTGTGGGGGATGTACGCAATAAAAAGCGTATGAATGAGATCTTTAAGGAGCATGCTCCACAGGTGGTGTTCCATGCCGCGGCTTACAAGCACGTCCCCCTGATGGAGCACTTCCCTATTGAATCCATCCAAACGAATATTTTAGGCACCAAAAATATGGCCGACCTGGCTGCCTTCTACCAAGTGGAAAAGTTTGTCTTTGTTTCCACCGACAAGGCGGTGAACCCCACCAATGTGATGGGAGCGACGAAGCGTGCTGCCGAAATGTACGTACAGTCCCTCAATGAGTATCTGGCTACCCATCACAAAAAGCAATACACCAAGTTTATTACGACCCGCTTCGGGAATGTTTTAGGCTCCAACGGTTCCGTAGTACCGCTTTTTAAAAAGCAGTTGGCCAATGGAGGCCCGCTAACGGTGACCCACCCAGACATTACCCGCTACTTCATGACTATTCCTGAGTCCTGTCAGCTGGTGTTGGAGGCAGCCATCATGGGAAATGGGGGAGAAGTGTACGTGTTTGACATGGGTAGCCCTGTAAAGATTGTAGACCTTGCCCGACGCATGATTGAGCTTTCTGGCAAGAAGGTAGGCTTGGACATAGACATTGAATTTACTGGCCTTCGCGAAGGCGAAAAGTTGTACGAAGAGTTGTTGAACGATCACGAGCTGGTGAAGATCACCCACCACCCTAAGATCAAGATTGCCCAGGTGCAGCCGGGTTCCTACCACAAGGTAAATAACCAGCTAGAACTTTTTGTAGAGCTGGTCGAAAAGCAAAATGACTTCGATCTTGTTCGCCACCTGAAAGTGGTCGTCCCAGAGTTTATTTCGAACTCCTCCAGGTTCGAGACGCTGGATCGGGTGAACTAGCCTCCTGCAGGCAGGCCTTTTGTTCCCTAGGTTCCACCTAGGGTTAATCAAGATTTGACCCGCCACGGCGGGTCTTTTTATTTCTTAGTTGTAATTTTACTTTACCTCCACAAGATCCGCGATAGCGGATCTAACTATGCATAGCCATGGGTGAAGCCCATGGATGTGTATGAGGATAAATTGCCCCTGACCCCCAGCGGCGGGTCGAACAAGTAATGGGGTTTTTGTTTCAAGGGATTGGAAAGTAAAATGTTCGCTTATTTTTTGTACACCACTACCATTTCTAAATTTCCTCGTACTAGCCCCTTTCCATCAAAAATCCCTAATTTTACGCTCTCATTCCCATTGAAGGATAACTACCTTGCCATGAAGAAGAACTTTACCTTGCAGCTTACCCCAGAGGAAGCCTACGACCCCGATTTATTTAAGGAGGTTTTATTGAAAAAAGCGGGCGTACCCGTGGCGACTACACAGACCTTTGCACGACAAACACGCCGCTCCATCGATGCCAGAGGAAGACGGGTACTCGTAAATGTGGAGGCGGAACTCTTTGTCAACGAGACCCCAGGGTCCTTGCTCGATCATTTTCCCACTTACGAAAACGTAGCTCAGGCTGACCCGATCCTGATTGTGGGGGCAGGACCAGCTGGACTTTTTGCAGCATTGCGTGCGATTGAACTCGGGGTCAAGCCCATCCTCCTCGAACGGGGAAAGGATGTACGTGCTCGTAGACGAGACCTGGCAGCCATAAATAAGGAAGGCATCGTTCATCCCGAATCCAACTACTGCTTTGGGGAGGGAGGTGCCGGCACGTACTCCGATGGCAAGCTCTACACTCGATCCAAAAAGCGAGGAGACATCCGTCGCATCATGGAGATCCTAGTGGCCCATGGTGCTACAGAGGAGATCCTGGTGGATGCACACCCGCATATTGGTACCAATAAGTTGCCCGTGCTCGTTGCGAAATTACGGGATACCATCCTGGAAGCAGGAGGGGAGATCCACTTCGAGACGCGTGTGGAAGACCTAATCCTAGAAGATAATGAGATCAAGGGTGTAATCACCCAGCAGGGAGATCAAATCAAAGGCTTGGGTGTGATTTTAGCCACGGGCCACTCCGCACGTGATATTTTTGAGTTGCTGCACCGCCGAGAAGTGCTCATCGAAGCAAAGCCCTTTGCTTTGGGCGTACGCATCGAGCATCCGCAAAATTTGATTGATCGCATCCAGTACCACTGTGCCTTGGATCGAGGGCCCTATTTGCCTGCCTCTGCCTACTCCTTGGTGCAGCAGACGAGTTACCAAGGCAAGCAGCGAGGTGTATTTAGTTTTTGCATGTGTCCGGGGGGATTTATCGTGCCGGCTGCTACGGCTCCTGGGGAACTCGTAGTCAATGGAATGAGTCCGAGTCGCCGAGATAGCCGATTTGCCAATTCGGGCATGGTGGTGTCTGTGGAACTGGAGGACTTGCCTGAATATCAGAAATACGGTCCCTTGGCTGCCTTGCATTTTCAGGCGGCCGTAGAGCAGCGTGCTTGGGAGCAGGGAGGCAAAAGCCAAGTGGCTCCCGCGCAGCGCATGGTGGATTTTGTGAATAAAAAAGTGAGTAGCAGTTTGCTGGATACCTCCTACCAACCGGGATTGGCGGCTGTGGAGATGCGGGAGGTATTGCCTGACTTTATTTCGGCTCGCCTGGCGATGGCATTTGAGTCCTTTGGACAAAAGATGAAGGGCTATTTGACCAACGAGGCGCAGTTGATCGGGGTCGAAAGCCGTACTTCCTCGCCGGTGCGAATTCCGCGTGACAAGGAAAGTTTTGAGCATCCGCAACTCAAGCGCTTGTTTCCCTGTGGGGAAGGAGCTGGCTATGCGGGCGGCATCGTCTCCGCCGCCATGGATGGGGAGCGCTGCGCAGAAAAGCTCGTCGAGCGGTATGTATATCCTTTGAGGTCTCCAAAGACCTCGAAGGATTAAGGTTTTATCTCGCAAAGACGCGAAGGCCTGCCTGCGGAAGGCAGGCGCAAAGGGATAGCGATTTATATGCCTAAACGTCTATAAATGTCAGTTCCGAAGGAACTTAACAACTATGACCCCCGGTAAAACCGGGGGTTGTGGTGGGATGTTGTTCATTAGAGCCCCGAAGGCGGCGAAACAAAAAAGTTGAAGTATCGCCGCCTTCGGGGCTCACCACTACAAAAATGCTGGTATACCACGGGTTTCACCCGCGGTCATAATTGGTTCACCCCTTCGGGGTTTATCAGCTACCAATATTAACCAATCTAGGGCACGTTTACCTACCTCCGGCAGGCCACTCTCCCCTCAAAAAACTGTAGTAAATCGTGTCGCGCCGTCTGCCCTGAGTCATCAGTGTATGGCTGCGCAAGACCCCTTCCTCGGTGGCGCCCAGGCGAAGTAGGGCCTGACGAGCGGGAAGATTGAGGACGTCGGTTTTGAATTCTACGCGAAGCATTTCCAACTCCTCAAAGGCATGCTGGAGCATCAGGGACTTCATCTGGGCATTGATTCCTGTACCCTGAGCAACCTTCCCCAGCCAAGTCCAGCCGATTTCAATCCGCTGATCCCGGGGAAAGTTATTGCCAAATCCAGTGGAACCTACCACCTCTCCGCTCTGCTTATCGATCACCACAAATTGAAGTCGATCTCCAGAAAAATGTCCGGCAGCCCAAGTTTCCAGTCCGGCTAGCGTACTCAAGTCATGGGTAAAGTAGGTCCAAAGCGAGGGGTCCTTGGTCATCGGGAGCAAAGCAGGGAAATCGGCGACTTGAAGAGGGCGCAGCAGAAGCTGTTCGTTTTCCAGGATGAGGGCTCTGGCAAGCATCAGCCGAGCACTTCTTTCAAGGCTTTCACGCAGAGCTGCATTTCCTCCAGCGTGCCTGTGGAGATGCGGCACCAGTCGTTGAGTGGGGGAAAGGGTCTACCGACTCCGATTCCTTTTTTGGCCATCTCGGCATTGAGCTGTTTGATATCTCTTCCCGATTGGAAAAACACAAAGTTAGCATGAGAAGGAAGGTAGGGGAGTTTGAGTTCGTCCAAGGCCTGGGTCAGGATGGCCTTGGCTTCGTTATTTTTTTGGAGCGAGAAGCGGTAAAAATCCTGGTCGAGGAGTGCCGCCTTGCCTGCTTCAATGGCCATGATGTTCGTATCGGCCACCACCCGAGCGCGGAGCTTCGCGGCAAGCTCAGGTCGGGCAATCAGGTAGCCTACGCGGATGCCTGCAAGGCCATAGACCTTGGAAAGTGTGCGGGAAACGACCACATCCATGCCTTTTTTGACCAACTGCACCATGGAAGGGTAGTTGGGCTCGGTGATGTAGTCCGAGTAGGCTTCGTCACTGAAGACCACGGTGCGCTTGCTGACTGTTTCGCAGAAGTCGAGCACCTGATCGGCAGGAAGGAGTTTGCCGGTGGGGTTGTTGGGATTGCAGAGGAAGACTAGTCCTGTTTCGTAGGACACGCGCTTTTCGATCTCTTCGAGGTTGAAATCCAGGTCCTTGGTGAGCGGTACCCAGTTGATCTCGGTACCCCAAAGTGCGGCGTACTCCATCATCGTCAAGAAGGTAGGGGAGCAGGAGATGATTTCCTGGCCTTGCCCAAAGGTGAGGCCAGCGACTTTTAGTCCTTCACCGGAACCTGCTACGGTCACGATGTGATCTTCGGGCACGCCTTCTTTTTCGGCGATAAGTTTGACTAGGGAAGCATTGGAGGCCCAAGGATAGCGACAACCTTCTTCAAAGGCAGTAGTCATGGCGGCACGCATGGAAGGAGAGGGTCCGTAAGGATTTTCGTTGGAACCTAGGCGGATCATTCCGGCTAGCGGTCGTGGGGTATAGGTAGGGGCTGCTGCCGCCTGAAGCGGGTTGAGGAGGGCATTTCCTCCGATAAGTGCCATTCCACTGCTCAAGGAGGCAGTTTTGATCCAATCTCTTCGTGTGATTCCCATGGGGTGTGGTGCTAAGTGATGATTGAAAATAGGAACAACCTTTGTGGTTTCCAAAACCGCGAAGGTTTAAGCGTGAAATTTATCCGTAGGGTTCGGTAGCTAACAATAAGACCGCAGCGGTTTATTTTTATTCAAGTCCGCCGCTGCGGACGTAACCATGATGACCCCCGGTTTCACCGGGGGTCATGAGGAAGTATTGGTATTGAGAGCCCCGTATGCGGAGATACAATTTTTTGTTTGTTTCGCCGCCTTCGGGGCTCTTCATTTCAAAAGGTTAGGCAAACCCCGGGCTTTACCCGGGGTCATAATAGTAATGCTCCTTCGGAGCTGCATTTTTTTTATAACCATAACCTGTCTGTAAAATCAGTTGAATTCGTAGCAAGTATGTAAGATTGTTTAGGATTAAGGAAATGTTAGTTGAGAAAGAACCTCGAAGAGGTGAGATAATTATGACCCCCGGTGAAACCGGGGGTTATGAGTAAGTATTGGTATTGAGAGCCCCGTAGGCGGCGATACAATTTTTTGTTTGTTTCGCCGCCTTCGGGGCTCTCCATTTCAAAAGGTCAGGCAAACCCCGGGCTTTACCCGGGGTCATAATTATGACGCTCCTTCGGAGCTACTACTTCCCTTCATCATTCTGACGGATTGAATTAGTTTGTCCAGCTTATCCACGTAGAAAAGACACGCTGATTTATTTTTTTAATCTCCAGTATTTTCCCGTGAGAATCTCCGGGAATAAAAAAACAAAAATACCCCCACCACTGGACCCAAGCACAGCAGCCCAATAAATTGATTGGGGGATAGAAATCCCGCTAAATGCTGGGTGAACTGAATGCTGACAATGGTCAGGCCAAAACCCAGTCCATTGACAATGGTCAGGGCGGTGCCGCGGTGCTCGGGAGCGACGCTTTGTGCCACTAAAGTGGAAAATTGAGGGGAATCGGGAGAGAGCAGTAGCCCCCAAACGAATAAAAATGGGATGGGAGCCCAAAATGCAAATTCAGGAAAAACCCATAAAACCAATCCACAAACCCCGGAACCGATCAAACTCGCCATGGCCACGGTTCCACTCCCCAGTTTCTGGGAGATCAATCCCCCCACAGCACAGGAAATGCCCCCGATACCAATCAGCACAAAGGTCCATAGGGATTGGGTAGCAGGAGGCAGCGAATAATGCGTAAGGAAGCCTAAGAGTAATGGCAAAAAGGCCCAAAAGGTGTACAGCTCCCACATGTGCCCAAAATACCCGCCCGCAGCACCTTGCAAGGCCTTATTTCGGGCCAACTGGGGGATGAGTGAAAAATTGAGCGCTGGATTGGGTTTGCGGTAAGGTCCATCGGGTATTCCAATCCCAACCAGCAGCCCTCCCAAACAAGCCAATCCTGCAGGAACTAAAATCAACACCTGATAGGAAACATCCCATTCCAATCCTTGAATCAAAAAGGGAAAGGCAGTGCCTAGCACCAAAGCCCCTACCAAAAATCCCAAAGCCACTCCCAGTCCACCTTTGGTGTAGTCGGCTGCGATTTTCATCCCCACGGGATAGATTCCCCCCAGGAAAAAACCAGTTAGGAAGCGACTACCCAAAATCCAGTCCAGTTGAAGGGGGACCCATAGCAGCGCAACATTGACCGCTCCTGCAGCGAGTGAACTCCATAGAAAGACCTGAGAGGGGGAATACCGATCCGCCAACTGGAATACCGCATAAAAGAAAGTGCCCACAATAAATCCCAACTGCACCGCAGAAGTGATCCATGGAACGAGCCCCGACTGACCCAAAAGGCTTTCCAGCTCGGGAGCAGCAGCATTACCTGCAAACCAAAGCGAGGTACCCATAAATTGTGCGAGCACAAGGGCCGCTAGGGTTAGGACTCCTCGGTTTTTGGCCATTATCCCTTTAGAATCCCTTCGATTTCCTGAAGTTCTTCCGTGCTGAAGGTAGTGTTCCGAACTGCTGCCACGTTGTCATCCAGCTGCTCGGGACGGGATACCCCCACCAAGACCGAACTGATGCGTGGGTCTTTGAGTAGCCAAGCGATTGCGAGTTGGGCTAGGGTTTGTCCTCTACGCAAAGCCACCTCGTGGAGGCGCTGAATTAGGGCTACCTTCTCTGGGGCAATCTGATCGGACTTCAGGTAGCGACCATCTTTGGCTGCACGGGAATCGGCTGGAATGCCTTTCAGGTACTTGTCGGTGAGCAAGCCTTGCTCCAAGGGCGAAAAGGCGATGCTTCCTACCCCTTTTTGTCCAAGCACCTCGATCAAACCGTCTTCCACCCAGCGATCGAGCATGCTGTAGCGGGGCTGATGGATAAATAGGGGCGTACCCAAGGATTTTAGGATGTCATAGGCACGTGCGGTTTCGGCGGCGCTGTACTGCGAGATGCCCACGTAGAGGGCTTTTCCTTGACGGACCAACTGGTCTAGCGCTCCCATGGTCTCTTCCAAGGGGGTGTTTGGATCGGGACGGTGGTGGTAAAACACATCCACATAGTCCAATCCCATGCGCTTCAAGCTCTGGTCGCAACTCGCGATCAGGTATTTTCTGGAACCAAAGTTGCCGTAAGGACCTGGCCACATGTCCCAGCCTGCTTTCGAAGAAATAAGCAATTCGTCTCGGTAGGGAAGAAAATCTTTCTGCAGGATGCGGCCAAAATTTTCCTCTGCCGATCCGAAAGGAGGGCCGTAATTATTGGCCAGATCAAAGTGGCAAATGCCTAGATCAAAGGCTCTTCTCAGAATCTTGCGTCCCAAAGTCAAATCGGCATTGTGCCCAAAGTTGTGCCAGAGGCCCAAGCTGATTTCTGGAAGTTGGATGCCACTGTTGCCGCAGTAGCGGTACTTCATGCTATCGTAGCGGTCCGCTGCAGGAAGGTAGGGAAGGAGTGGGTTATGGTCGTTGATGTGCATGGGAGCTTGGGTTAGGTTTGAGTAGGTTAATTTACGCAGAGACGGTCTCGGTAGAAGCAATTGGCTTCTTGGAAAGGTAGTTTTTGGGGAGCTGCTGCTTCAAGGCCTTGACAAAGAGGTGAAAATCCACGGTGATCGTGTGACGTGGGGTATTCACTTGCTTGTAATGTGGGTCAGTCACCTCTTTTTCGCAGAGCGCTGCCAGATTTTTGGGGCGCTTCCACTTGCCGATCAGTTCCTGAGCCATGAGTTTGCTTTGCAGTTCGGCACCTGGCCAGATGCAACCCAGCGGTTGGAACATCCCGATAAAGTACAAATTGTCCAGTTTAGGGTGGAACATTTTCAAGTAGAGCGGAACGGGACCGGTGCTGTAATCGATCAGTTCCTTTTCGAAAAAGGGATGGGTGAGCCAGTAGCCCGTGCAGGCGATGATGCTGTCGTAGTCCTCGCGTCTGCCATCTTCAAAAACCACCGTTTTCCCTTCGAATCTGGCGATATCCAATCGTGGGCTGACCTTTCCGTGGCGAATTTTGTGGAGGAGTTCGTCGTTGATGGTGGGGTGGGTAGCGCCAAATGCTTCGGTTACGGGACGAAGTCCGTACACGGAATTGTCGCCCACAAAGACTTTGAGCATCAGTTTGTTGAAGAAACTACGTACCGCCAAAGGGAGCCACTTGGTGCCTTCTGCCACCTTGTCGGAGGGCTTTCCAAACAGGAATTTGGGGACGATGTTATAGCCTCTTCTCCAAGAAATGGCCGAAAAGGCAGATACTCGGCTGGTTTCCACGGCCACATCGCAGGCGGAGTTGCCCCCGCCAATCACAAGAACCCGCTTGCCTGCAAAGGGAGCGGCCTTTTTGAAGTTGTGCGAGTGGAGGAATTCTCCGGTAAACTCGCCCGGATAGTTGGGCATTCGGGGCTTCCAGTGGTGGCCGTTGGCTACCACGAGGTGGGAGTAAGTTTCGGTGATGGTCTGTCCTTCTTTTTCGGTGCTGACTTCCCAGGAACCGTCCGAATTTCGCTTGCAGGAGGTGACTAGGGTTCCAAATCGGATATGGGGTAGGAGATTGAATTTTTCGGCATAAGCCTGAAAATACCTTCTCAGTGTATCGTGCGAGGGGTAATCGGCCGTGTTGGGATCGAAGTCGTCGAAGGTAAAGTCCTCGTATTGGGAGAGGGTCTTCGAAGAGATGATATGGGTGGTCTCAAAGACGCTGGAGTGGCTTTCCTTTTCGGAGTAGATCCAGTTGCCCCCGACGGCCTCGTTGCGGTCAAAGGCTACGGCATCGAGGCCTTGGTCCAGTAAATTTTTAAGCGCAGTAATGCCCGAAGGTCCTGTGCCGATTACGGCTATTTTTGGCTTCATGGTGGAAATTTTGGGTAAAGGGAAGGGTGTAAAAACACCTCTCGAAAAATAAGGATTTTTTGGGGAAAACATCGAAGAGGTGGTACAATTATAACCCCGGGTAAGTGAACCCCACAAGGCCAAGAGCCCCGAAGGCGGCGATACAATTTTTCGTTTCGCCGCCTTCGGGGCTCTCCAGTCCAAAATAGCTAGGCTACCCCCAGTTTCACTGGGGGTCATAATTGTAATGCCCCTCAATTCTGCGGGGTAAACTTCCTATGGAGCTGACTTCCTCGATCTCAAAATAGATTTTTCCGCGGATCATCACAGAAAAGAAACGCAGATTTCTTGTAGTTGTTTTTTTAGAATAAATACTGGTTTTGTACAACCTCGTAGAGGTGGTACTAGTATATCCCCCGGTGTAACCGGGGGTTCGCGTGAAAAAAATAAATCACTTCTTCTTCCCTGCAAATCTGCCTTTTTTCTTTCCGGAGTCGGGTTGGGACTCGATGATGTCGAGGGTTTCGGCGTAGGTCAGGTCAGCTGCTTCCTTGCCTTTCGGGATTTTGTAGTTGTTTTTCCCCAACTTGATGTAGGGGCCCCAGCGTCCATTCAAGACCTGGATCTCTGGATTTTCCGCAAAGGTTTTGATGTGCTTGTTTGCATCGGACTCCCGTTTGGCTACAATCAAGGCAATGGCTTCCTCCTCGGTGATGGCCAAGGGATCCTGCTCTTTTTGTAAGGAATAAAAGGCTGCATCGTGCTTGATGTAGGGTCCAAATCTCCCCAAGGCAGCCACCATTTTCTTGTCTTCAAATAGACCTACCTCTCGTGGAAGTCTAAATAGTTCCAAGGCATCTTCCAAGGTTAGGTTTTCGATAAATTGCCCTTTTTTCAGGCTAGCGAATACTTTTTCCTCGTCTTCGGTGTCTCCAATTTGCACGAGCGGGCCAAACTTGCCCAAGCGAGCGGTGATGGGCTTGCCCGATACGGGATGGGTACCAATCAATCGGCTGGTGTTGATGTCCTGACGCGATACCTGTTGGGTTTCTTCCACACTGTGGTGGAACTTGCCGTAGAAGCGGTCCATCATGTCCTGCCAATCTTCTCCGCCGGCTGCGATTTCGTCAAACTCCTTTTCGACCTTGGCCGTAAAGTGGAAGTCAATCACGTTGGGGAAATGCTCGACCAGGAAGTCGTTGACCACCATGGCAATATTGGTAGGGAAGAGCTTGTTTTTCTCTGCTCCCGTATTTTCTGTTTTGGTGCTGTCCTTGAAGGTGCCTCCGGAAATGAGCATCTCCACATACTTGCGTGGGGTGCCTTCTCGTGCTTCCTTGTTGACGTAGTCGCGCTTCTGTATCGTAGAAATGGTCGGTGCATAGGTTGAAGGTCGACCAATTCCTAGTTCTTCCAATTTCTTCACCAAGGAGGCTTCCGTGTAGCGTGGAGCAGGTCGGCTGAAAGTTTCACGACCTTTCATTTCTTTCAAGCGCAAGGCCTGTCCTACCGTCATCGGAGGAAGGAGGGAGGTGTTGCCACTTTCTTCGTCTTCTGGCTCCTCGTCGGTATCTTCAAGGTACACCTTCAAGAAACCATCGAAAACGATGATTTCACCAGTTGCCTGAAGCTGCATTGGGGAATTGGAGATGGCTACGGTGATGGTGGTACGCTCTAGTGCTGCATCGGTCATTTGGGAGGCAATGGCTCGCTTCCAAATCAGTTCGTACAAGCGTTGCTCGTTGCGGTCGCCGGATACCTGGGGTACTGAAAAATCAGTAGGTCGGATGGCTTCGTGGGCCTCTTGTGCACTTTCGTTTTTGGTAGCAAACTTCCGCTGCGTATGGTACTGAGGCCCATAGGCTTGCTCAATGGCCGCTTTTGCAGCTGCCAAGGCATCCTGAGACAAGTTGGTGCTGTCGGTACGCATGTAGGTAATCTTTCCCGCCTCGTAGAGTTTCTGGGCTACCTGCATGGTTTGTGCTACCGAAAAATACAACTTGCGAGAAGCCTCCTGCTGAAGCGTGGAGGTAGTAAATGGGGCTGCTGGACTCTTTTTGGCTGGTTTTTTCTCTAGGTTTGCTACAGAGAAACTCGCCTCCAAGCAGGTTTGGAGAAAAGCCTCGGCCTCCGCCTTGGTGTCAAACTTTTTGGGCAACTCGGCCTGGAAGGATTTGCCTTCCACTTCAAAGAGGGCAGTAATTTTGAAGGAGGACTTTGAGTTGTGCGCTTCGATTTCTCGTTCGCGCTCCACAATCAAACGAACTGCTACAGACTGTACGCGTCCAGCAGAAAGACCAGTTTTAATTTTTTTCCAAAGAATAGGAGAGAGCTCAAAACCTACCAATCGATCCAAGATGCGTCGTGCCTGCTGGGCATTTACGAGATCGTAGTCGATCGTTCGTGGGTTTTCAATAGCCTTGAGAATGGCGTTTTTGGTAATCTCGCGGAAGACAATGCGCTTGCAATCCTGGTCCTCCAACTTCAATACCTCCTTTAAGTGCCAGGAAATGGCTTCTCCTTCACGGTCATCGTCACTTGCGAGGTAGACCATTTCGGCATCCTTCACCAGTGCTTTGAGATTTTTGATCACCTCTTTTTTGTCGGCAGTAACCTCGTAGGTGGGTTTGAACCGATTTTTGATGTCAATGGCCTTGTCGCCTTTGGGGAGATCCCGCACGTGGCCATAGCTAGAGGCAACCTTAAAGTCCTTTCCCAGGTAACCTTCAATGGTTTTTGCTTTGGCGGGGGATTCTACAATGACAAGATTTTTCGACATAAAAGTGTTGGTTTAGGGAAAAGGTGCCCTAAATGAAGGGCTAAAAATAGAGGGCTCTGGCTTCTCGTCCAATCTGGACGCTGATTTTATTTTTGAAGGAAGATAGGCAATTGTACAATGTACAAAGTACCAAGTACAAAGAAACAAATTGAAATAGAGTGGAAATACCTTTAAGGAAATACAATGGAAATAAACTCCGCTTCGTGAAATAGAGTGGAAATAATTTTGGTGCCACCTAATTTCTCCGAGCTTGCCTGCCTGCGGCTGGCAGGCTCGGATTATTTCCATTGTATTTCTACTGTATTTCCATTTCGTATTTCTACCGTATTTCTATTCTATTTCGACTTCGTATTTCTC
>Ga0315907_10005846_pt1 | contig 13219 bp, 13 predicted proteins | sample LakEriMetagenome_3_FD_203525 | JGI IMG/M metagenome (GOLD analysis project Ga0315907, IMG submission 203525) | Freshwater fungal communities from buoy surface, Lake Erie, Ohio, United States - Buoy 12 MA123 | ecosystem: Environmental > Aquatic > Freshwater > Lake > Lake biofilm | place: USA...
TGCGGCGCCTTCACGCCTTCCGCGCGAACCGGCGCGGCTGGTGGTCGTTCTGGATCTTCGGCACGCTCGTCGTCGTGTCGCTGTTCGCCGAGGTGATCGCGAACGACCGGCCGATCCTGGTCTCCTACGATGGCGGGCTCTACGTGCCCGTCCTGGTCACCTATCCCGAGACCACCTTCGGCGGCGAGTTTCCGACCGAGGCCGACTATCGCGATCCCTACGTGCGGGAGCTGATCGCCGAGAAGGGCTGGGCCGTGTGGCCGCCGCTGCGCTACTCCTATCGCACGATCAACTACGACCTGAAGGTGCCCGCCCCCGCCCCGCCCTCCACCGCGAACTGGCTCGGCACCGACGACCAGGGTCGCGACGTGGTCGCCCGCGTCATCTACGGCTTCCGCATCTCGGTCCTGTTCGGGCTGACGCTCACGGCGCTGTCCACGGTGATCGCGCTCGCGGCGGGCGCGGTGCAGGGCTATTTCGGCGGCTGGGTCGACCTCGGGATGCAGCGGTTCGTGGAGATCTGGTCGTCGCTCCCGACCCTGTTCATGCTGATCATCCTGGCCAGCGTGATCACCCCCAGCTTCTTCTGGCTCCTGGGTTTCCTTCTCATCTTCTCCTGGATGGGGATGTCGCAGCTGGTCCGGACCGAGTTCCTGCGCGCCCGCAACCTTGACTACGTCCGTGCGGCCAAGGCGCTGGGTGCTCCCGACGCGGCGGTGATGGTTCGCCACGTGCTGCCCAACGCGCTGGTCGCCACCCTCACCTTCCTTCCCTTCAACATGGCGGGCGGCATCACGGCGCTCACGGCGCTCGACTTCCTCGGCTTCGGCCTGCCGCCGGGCTCGCCGTCGTTGGGCGAGCTGCTGAACCAGGGCAAGGCGAACCTCCAGGCGCCGTGGCTGGGGCTGACGGGGTTCTTCGTCATCGCGATCACCCTCACCCTCGTCGTCTTCATCGGCGAGGCCTTGCGCGACGCCTTCAATCCGCGCAAGGGTCTCGGCTGACACGCGCATCCGGAGGTCCCATGGCCGAGCCGCTCCTCGACGTCACCGATCTCGCGGTCGAGTTCCGCACCTCCGGCGCGACCATCCCGGCCGTGCGCGGGGTGAGCTTTTCGATCGCCAAGGGCGAGACGCTGGCGCTGGTGGGCGAGAGCGGGTCGGGCAAGTCGGTGACCGCGCTGTCGGTGCTCCAGCTGCTGCCCTATCCGGTCGCGCGGCACCCCAAGGGCTCGATCCGGTTCCGCGGCACGGAGCTGGTGGGGGCGGACGAGAAGGCGTTGCGGCAGGTGCGCGGCAACCGGGTCGCGATGATCTTCCAGGAGCCGATGACCTCGCTCAATCCGCTCCACACGATCGAGAAGCAGATCACCGAGACGCTGTCCCTGCACAAGGGCATGGGCCGGGCGCAGGCGCGGGCCCGCACGCTGGAACTCCTCAAGCTGGTGGGCATCCCCAACGCCGAACGACGCCTCGGCGCCTATCCGCACGAGATGTCCGGCGGCCAGCGCCAGCGCGTGATGATCGCGATGGCGCTCGCGAACGAGCCCGACCTCCTGATCGCCGACGAGCCGACGACCGCGCTCGACGTGACGATCCAGGCGCAGATCCTCGAACTGCTGAAGGACCTCCAGGCGCGCTTCGGTATGGCGCTCCTGCTCATCACCCACGACCTCGGCGTGGTGCGCAAGATGGCGGACCGGGTCTGCGTGATGAACAAGGGCGAGATCGTGGAGCAGGCGGACGCCAGGCGCCTGTTCGAGAGCCCGCAGCACCCCTACACCCAGCGCCTGCTGGCGGCCGAGCCGAAGGGGGCCGTGGACGCGCCCTCGCCCGACGCGCCGACGGTGATGAAGGCGGAGGACATCAAGGTCCACTTCCCCATCAAGGCCGGCATCCTGCGGCGCACGGTCGACTATGTGAAGGCGGTGGACGGCATCAGCCTGTCGGTGCGCGCGGGGCACACGGTGGGCGTGGTGGGCGAGAGCGGATCGGGCAAGACCACGCTGGGCCTCGCCATCCTGCGCCTGACCGAGAGCCAGGGCGGCATCTTCTTCGACGGCAAGGGCGTGCAGGGGCTGGGCCCGTCGGGCATGCGGCCGCTGCGCCGGCAGATGCAGGTGGTCTTCCAGGACCCCTACGGATCCTTGAGCCCCCGCCTGTCGGTCGGCCAGATCATCGCCGAGGGGCTGAAGATCCACGGCATCGGCTCAGGATCGGACCGCGACCGGGCCGTCGCCCAGGCGCTGGAGGAGGTGGGCCTCGATCCCGCCATGCGCCATCGCTACCCGCACGAGTTCTCCGGCGGCCAGCGCCAGCGCATCGCCATCGCGCGGGCCATGGTGCTGAAGCCGCGGTTCGTGGTGCTGGACGAGCCGACCTCGGCGCTCGACATGTCGGTGCAGGCGCAGATCGTGGACCTCCTGCGCGACCTCCAGTCGAAGCACGGCCTCGCCTACATGTTCATCAGCCACGACCTCAAGGTGGTCCGCGCGCTGTCGAACGAGGTGATCGTGATGAAGGACGGCAAGGTGGTGGAACAGGGCACCACCCGCCAGATCTTCGAAGCCCCGCAGCAGGACTACACCAAGGCCCTGATCGCGGCGGCCTTCGACCTCAAGGCGGTGCGGACGGACGCGGTCCGGATGTGAGGGGGCGGGGATGGCGGCATCGACGGTCGACGTCCTCGTCGCGACGCTGCGGGAGAACCGGCCGCGGATCGGGGCGGCCGGCATCCGCCATCTGATGCTGTTCGGCTCCGTCGCGCGCGGCGACGACCGGGCCGATGTCTTCTGAGCGGACCACCCGGTTGCTCGCAGACGTGGTCGCAGCCGTCGCCAGGATCGCGCAGGCACCACCCGTGATCGGCCGTATCAGGCGCGTCCCGTCCCCTTCCGAGCCCGCGCCCATGCCCCGCCCCGTCCTCGCACTCCTCGCCTTTCTCACCTCGGCGACGCCCGCCCTCGCCCACGACGGGCACCTCCATGCGGCCGTCGACCGGCGCCCCCTGTCCGCCCCGGCCAAGGGCGGGCTGTTCGCCTGCCGGCTCGATTTGATGGGACCGGCGCTGGCACGCCCCTGGATCGCCGCCGACGGCACGGTCGACCCGGCCGCCAAGCCCGTCGTGCCCGGTGCGGTCGCCTGGGCCGGTTCGGCGACGGCGACGGTCGAGGGCGACCGGCGGGTGATCCGGGCGAACGGCCTTCCGACGACGCCGACCGGCATCTTTCCGGTCCCGCGCGGCACCGAGGCGCACCGCTTCGACCCCAACCCGAACCGGATCGCCGGGCGCGCGGTGCTCCTCGCGTTGCCGGCCGCGCCGACGGTCGCGCCCACCCCGGGCTGCCTGCCCTTCGGCACGATCGGGATCACGGTCACCGGTGTCGCGATCTTCAACGCGCTCGATGCCGACCGGCGGGACGCGGTCGCGAACGAGATCTTCGACGCCTGCGGCGGCCATCCGGCGCCGGGCGGGGTCTACCACATCCACGGCCCGTCCCCCTGCCTGCCGCAGGCCGAGCCGGGCCGCCACGCGCCGACGGTGGGCTGGGCGCTCGACGGGTTCGCCATCCACGGCGCGGAGGACGCCGACGGGCAGCCGGTCGCGGAGGCCGACCTCGACGAGTGCCACGGGCACACGGGTCCGGCGCCCCAGCCGGACGGGACGGTGAGGTCGGTCTATCATTATCATCTGACCGGAACGTTCCCCTACGCGCTCGGCTGCTTGCGCGGGGTCGTCGATCCGATGCTCCTGCGGCGCAGCCCGGGCGGCTGACGAGGCGGCGTCAGACCGGCTCGACCGTCAGGCGCGCCTGCGTGACGGCGACGATTCGCACCGGCGTGCCCTCGGGCAGGTCGGGGCCGGTCACGTTCCACGCCCCGTCGGCCACGCGGGCGCGGCCGTGGCCGTTGACGATCGCCGTCTCCAGCACCGTCGTCGTGCCGATCAGGCGGCCCATCGGGTCGTTCAGCGCGTTCGACGACGGCCGCCCGCGCCGCCGCAACGCCAGCGCCCCGGCGATGGAGGCGATGGCCAGCAGGGCGAAGACCGCCAGTTCCGGCATCGGGCCGAGACCCGGCACGGCGAGCGCCACGAGGCCGACGACGGCCGCCGTCGCCCCGATCCAGACCAGGAAGGCGCCGGGCACCACCATCTCCGCTCCGACGAGGAGCGCTGCCAGCACGAACCAGTGCCAGGGGGTGAGGTCGGGCATGAGGATCAGCCGGCGCCGGGCACGCTGCCGCGACGGGCGGCGGGTGCCGCCGTCGCGTCGGCCGGGAACGCGGCGCGGGCGATCTCGGCGATCCCGCCGATGGCGCCGATCACGTTCGCCGCCTCGACCGGCAGCATCAGCAGCTTCTGGTTCGGCGCCGTCGCCACCGCCTTCAGGGCCTCCACGTACTGCTGCGCCACGAAGTAGTTGAGGGCCTGCACGTTCCCGGCCGCGATCGCCTCCGAGACGAAGCGGGTGGCGTTCGCCTCCGCCTCCGCCAGTCGCTCGCGCGCCTCGGCGTCGCGGAAGGCCGCCTCCCGCGCCCCTTCCGCACGCAGGATCGCCGCCTGCTTCTCGCCCTCCGCCCGCAGGATGGCCGACTGGCGCTGGCCCTCGGCCTCCAGGATCGAGGCGCGGCGGTCGCGTTCCGCCTTCATCTGGCGGGCCATGCTGTCCACGAGGTCGCGCGGCGGCTGGATGTCGCGGATCTCGATGCGGGTGATCTTGACGCCCCAGGGGGCCGTCGCCTCGTCGACCACCCGCAACAGCTGGCCGTTGATCTGGTCGCGCTGGGAGAGGAGTTCGTCGAGGTCCATCGATCCCATGACCGTACGGACGTTGGTCATCGTCAGGTTCAAGATCGCCTGGGTCAGGTTCGTCACCTCATAGGAGGCGCGGGCCGCGTCCAGCACCTGATAGAAGACGACGCCATCCACCGTCACCATGGCGTTGTCCTTGGTGATGATCTCCTGCGAGGGCACGTCGAGCACGGTTTCCATCATGCTCTGGCGCATGCCGATGCGCTCGATCACCGGCACGATGATGCCGAGGCCCGGCTGCAGCGTCCGCGTGTAGCGGCCGAAGCGCTCGACCGTGTCGTTGCGTCCCTGCGGCACCGTCTTGACGCCCAGCAGGACCAGCAGCACGGCGAAGACGACAAGCGCTCCGACGAGCGTTTCGGCGGTTCCCAGCGGAAGGACCGACATGTTCCACACCTGTTCCGGCTGCGGGGCACGCGTGATGGTAGCAAACGGAGGATCGGCCTTCAATCAGCCCCCCCGCCCATTGCTCCGGACCCGCCCGCGGGCGGATACTGAGCGGCTTCCGTAACCGACCGGACACGGACCGTGACCGACGCCTTCGCCGACCTCGCCGCCTTCGACCTCGACCCCGCCAACGGGTTCCTGCCCGGGGAGGATCCGCTCCCCCGCCTTCCCGACGCCTTCGCGGTCTGGGACAGGGTGGGGGCGGACCTGCCGGCGCTGCTCGTCACCAGCCGGGCGCGGGCGGCGATCGAGACCATGCCCGTTCTCGACCCCGCGGGCCTTTCGGGCCGGCGGGAGGAGGAGCGCGGGCTGCTGCTCCTCGTCTATCTGGCCTCGGCCTTCGTCTGGGGCGGGGCGGAGCCCGCGCGCCGGGTGCCGGCATCCATCGGCCGGCCGCTGATCCTGCTCTCGGAGCGGATGGGGCGGGTCCCGATCATCCACTACGGCTCGACCCTCCACAATTGGCGCCGGGTCGACCCCGCGGCCCCCGTGGTGTTCGACAATCTCGACACGCCCGTCCGCTTCCTCGGCGGGGCGGACGAGTGCTGGTTCTTCCAGATCGAACTGGGCGTCGAGCTGGAGGGGCGCGACGCGATCCCCGCCATGATCGCCGCCAAGCGCGCCGCCGCCGCCGGGGACGCCGAGGCGCTGGTGCCGCTTCTGGGCCGCATCGCCGCCGCCACGGAGCGGATGACGGCGATGCTGGAGCGGACGGCCGAATGGTGCGCGCCCTGGGCGTTCTATCACCGCGTCCGCCCGTGGGTGGCGAGCTGGCCCGCCCCGGGCCTTGTCTACGAGGGGGCGGACGACACCGGCCCCCGCCCCTATGCGGGCGGCAGCGCCGCGCAGTCGGCCCTCGTCCAGGCGATCGACGTGACGCTGGGCATCGTCCATGACGGGCACGACACGTCGCGCTTCCTCACCGACATGCGGCGCTACATGACGCCGGGGCACCGGCGGTTCCTGTCGGCGCTGGGCGAGGGCGCGTCGGTGCGCGACCTGTGCGCCCGGGCGGGCGGGGCGGCGCGCGACGCCTACGACGCCACCGTCGACACGATCGACGGGCTGCGCAAGGCGCACACCGGCATCGCCGTGCGCTACATCATCAACATGGCCCGCGACGAGAAGGCCGTGGGCACCGGCGGCACGGAACTGGCGAGCTTCCTGAAGGCCACGCGGACCGAGACGAAGGCCGCGCGGCTCGCGGGGGCGTGAGGACGGAGGAGCCGGAGACGGGTGCCGTTGCGCCGCGGCGGCGGCGACCGATATAGTCTCGGCCGTCACACGGAATCCCCATGAGCCTCGAACCCGTCACCACGCCCCAGGCCCCCGTCGTCCCGCACAAGCGGCGCCACCCGGTGCGCACCTGGGCGGCGCGGCTGGCGAACGGGCTCAAGCGCGCGCGCGGCGACATGACCACGCGGCGCCAGCGCCTGCTCGGCCATCTGGAGGCGCTGTTCGTCGACCATTCGGTCTTCCGCCTCGTCTGGTCGAACCGGTTTCCGGTGTCCGACCGCATGTGGCGCTCGAACCAGCCGACGGCAGGCCAGATCGGCGGCCTCGCCGACAAGGGCATCCGCACGATCGTGAACCTGCGCGGCGTGCGGGACTGCGCGGCCTACCTGATGGAGGTCGAGGCCTGCCGCCGGCACGGCATCGCGCTGGTCGACTATCCGATCCGCTCGCGCGAGCCGCCGTCCAAGGAGGCGATCCGCGGCCTGAAGGACCTGTTCGAGCGGATCGAATACCCCGCGCTCCTGCACTGCAAGGTCGGCTCGGACCGGGCGGGGATGATGTCGGCGCTCTTCTTGATGGTGGGCGAGGGCCGGCCGGTGGAGGAGGCGCAGGCGCAGCTCTCCTGGCGCTACGGCCACGTGCGCCAGTCCAAGGCCGGCGTCCTCGACCGCTTCCTCGACGAGTACAGGGTCCACCGCGACCGGACGGGCGAGGACTTCATGACCTGGGTCGAGACGGTCTACGACCCCGTCGACATGAAGCGCCGCTTCCGCTCCCAGCGCTGGGCGGACGTTCTGTACGACGACCTGCTGAAGCGGGAATAGCCTGTCAGTAATGATAGCGGCACTGGGCGATCTCGACCCGTCGTTCCGCGCCCTCCCCCGCGACCCGGTACACGAGGCGGTGTTCGCCGGTTATCCGGCGCGACCACCAGCCGCTCAGGTCGCCCTTGAGCGGTTCCGGCTTTCCGATGCCCTGGAAGGGCGACCGGCGCACGTCGCGGATGAGGTCGTTCAACCGGGCAAGCACGGCCCGGTCGGTCGACTGCCAGTGGAGGTAATCCTCCCACGCCCCGGGGCTCCACGAGAGCTTCATTCCGCTGCGACGGGCCCGGTTAAGCCGTCGTCGGCGAGATCGTGCTCGACGAGGTCACCGGCTTCGGCCTGCGCGACGGCCTCCAGGAGCCGTGCGGCGTTCGCAGGCGAGCGCAGGAGATGCAGCGTTTCGACCAGGCCGTCGTACTCGTGCTTGTCGAGGATGACGCAGTCGGCGCCGTTCTTGCGTGTGACGAGCAGCGGGGTCCGGCCGTCGCACACGGCGTCGAGCCGGGCCTTCAGGTTCTCGCGCAGATCCGAGTAGGTGCAGACGTCCATCGCGCCCTCCGTCTGGACAAGATATTGTCCAACAGGGCGGGGAGACGCAACCCCTACCCCGCGAACTGGATCGCGTGCAGGTCGGCGTAGCGACCGCCCCGGGCCAGCAGCGCCGCGTGGGTCCCCTCCTCGATCACCCGGCCGTCCTCCACCACGCAGATGCGGTCGGCGGCGCGGACGGTGGAGAGGCGGTGGGCGATGACCAGCGTCGTCCGCCCCGTCGCCAGCCGGGCGAGCGCCTCCTGCACCGCCTGTTCGGATTCCGCGTCGAGCGCGCTCGTCGCCTCGTCCAGCAGCAGGATCGGGGCGTCGCGCAGGAAGGCGCGGGCGATGGCGAGGCGTTGGCGCTGCCCGCCCGAAAGGCGCCCGCCGGCCTCCCCCACGGGCGTGTCGTAGCCCTGTGGGAGCGCCATGACGAAATCGTGCGCGGCGGCCGCCCGCGCGGCGGCCTCGATCTCGCCGCGCGTGGCGCCCGGCCGGCCGAAGGCGATGTTGGCGGCGACCGTGTCGTCGAACAGCACCGCGTCCTGGCCCACGACCGCCAGATTGTCCCTGAGGCTCGCGATCGTCGCGTCGCGCAGGTCCCGCCCGTCGACCGTGATCCGCCCGCCGTCCACGTCGTGCAGGCGAACCAGCAGGTTGAGGATGGTCGACTTGCCGCCCCCCGAGCGGCCGACCAGCGCCACCGTCTCGCCCGGGGCGATCGCGAGGTCGAGGCCGCGCAGCACCGGCAGCCCGGGACGATAGGCGAAGGTCACCCCCTCGAAGGCGATGGCGCCCGTCGCCCGGCCGAGCGGCGTGGCCCCCGGCCGGTCGACGATCGTGGCGGGCCGGTCGAGCACGGCATAGAGCCGCTCCGCCGCCGCCAGCCCCTCCTGCAGCGCGGCGTTGAGCGACCCCAGCGCGCGCACCGGCTGCGCCGCGATCAGGAGCGCGCCGACGAAGCCCGTGAAGTCGCCGACCGAGCCCGTGCCGCTGCCGATGCGCCACGCGGCGAAGGCGATGACGGCGGCCACCGCCACGCCGCCGATGACGTCCAGCATCGGCTCCAGCGCGCCGCGGATGCGCACCGCCTTCATCGACTGGCGGCGCAAGCCGTCGAACGCCGCGCGGGCGCGGGCGGCCTGGTGGTCCTCCAGCCGATAGGCCTTCACCATCCGCGCCCCGGCCAGCCCCTCCTGGAGCTGGGCCGTCAGCCCGCCGTAGCCCGCCTGGAGGCCCTTGGCCGTGCGGCGCAGGCGCGTGCCGATGCGCACGATGGGGATGGCCGCGACCGGATAGACGCACAGCACGATGAGGGTGAGGAGCCAGTCAAGCCACAGCATGGAGGCGAGCAGCGAAACGACGGTGAGGCTGTCGCGCACCGACCCGGTGACGGTGCGGTTCAGCGCGTTGCGGAACGCCTCGGCGTCCACCGTGAAGCGGGCGGCGAGCGTGCCCGTCGCTTCCGCCTGGATCTGGGCGAGGTCGGCCGACAGCAGGTGGCGGTGCAGCCCCGCCTGGAGGTCGGCGACGACCCGGTTCACCACCCACGCCGTCGCCACGGTCTGGGCGTAGAGGAGGCCGCCGCGCACCGCCGTCACCGCCACGATGACCGGCGGAACCAGCATGATCCATCCGGCGTCGCCCGCCGCCAGCGCGTCGAACGTCCAGTCGATCACCAGCGGATAGGCGCCCGTCGCCAGCGCCACCGCCCCCATCAGGACGAGCGCCACCGCGACCCGCCAGCGATAGGGGCGGACCCAGTCGGCCCAGACGCGGAGCGCGAGGCGGCGGGTGGTTGCGTCGAGCGGCGAGGACAAGGACGGGCGTGCGGGGCGGTGGCGGACGGGTCGCGCGCACAATAGGGCGGCCCGCCCCGGGCGCAATCCTCTTGGAACGGGCCGACGGTCGGCGTCGCGCGGGGGCGCGTCCCCCTCACGCTTCCGCCCACCGGCATCGCCGACCGGATCGCACGCACGGATGGCAAATCGCACACCGGCGCACCCGCCGGTCTTCGACGGCGCCGCGCTCCACCGCCGCGGGCCATCGACACCGCCCGCGGCAACGCCATATCTACGCCCGTCCGGCCGGAGGAGCACCCGTGGACCTGTTGCGCGAACCGATCGTCATCCACCTGATCATGGCCGCCCTGTCGGTCTGGCCGCTGATGCGGATCGCCGACCGGGCCGGTCGGGCGCGATGGCCGGCGTGGCTGATGTTCCTGCCGCTGGTGGGGCCGCCGCTGGCGGTCACGCTGCTGGTGCGCGGCGCCTGGCCGAACCTGCCGGACCCGCCGCCGGCGGTCCATCCGCGCACCGGGCGGTGAGGCGACGATGCAGGCGCTTCCGCAACTCCATTCCTACCTCGCCGCCCTGCCGGACTGGATCGCGTGGCTGGTCGTCGCCGTCGTGGTGACCTGGACGATGGTCGCCTACGGCCTCCTTCTCTCGCGCACCGGGCGCGGGCCGCTCTGGGGGCTCCTGGTGCTCCTGCCCTTCGTCGGCGTCCTCGTCCTCTGGTGGGCGGCGCTGGCCCGCTGGCCGCGGGAGCGGGGCCGAGGGGCCGGCTGAGAGACGGAACGGGGCGGGACGGAACGGGGCAGGTCGGGGCGGCTGGGCAACGTCCGGTCGCAGCCTTTCGGATAGATGCATGGAACCGTCGAACGGCTAGTATCCCAACCGCGTTCGAACCCCGGACGGGAGGCCAGGTCCTGTGAGCCGCATCGGGTCACGACGGCGCGACGACGGCGCCCAGGACCAGGCACGGACCGCGCCGATGCTCTACCGCATCGTCCACGGCACCAGCGCCACCTCGCTCAACCTGATCCGGGAGGTGGCGACCGGCCCCCCCGAAGCCCGCCTCTTCACCCGCGACAGCCTCTACGAAACCATCATCTTCAAATATCCGAACTTCGGCGGCGGCCGGTCGCGGGGCGGCGCGCGCGGCCTCGTGCGGGTCGAAGACCGCCCGGTCGAGACGGGGATCTACGTCCCCAACGACCCGAAACAGCCGATGGAGGGCGGGGCCGGCATCTATCTGCGCCGGCGCAGCCACCAGCATTTCCTGAAGGAGTTCTTCGGGATCGACTTGGCCCGCAACACCCGGTCGGCCGACCCCGACCTCGTCAAGCTGATGGTGATGGACGACATCCCCTCCCTCGACCCGTTCCTGCTCAAGGTGCGGTTCGACACGCTGGGCATCGCCTTGCCGGCGGGGGCGGTACGGATCACCGAGAGCGAGGAGCGCGAGACCAAGGCCCTCATCCGCCGCCGCTTCCTGCCGATCCTGACCAAGGCGTTCGAGCCGTTCGGCGGCGCCACCGACGCGCAGATCGAGCGCATCGTCGCCTCGCTCTGGGCGCCGGTGGCCAGCGATTCGGTCATGCTGATGGAGGCGTTCGGGTTCGAGAAGGCGCAGGCGCCGGACATGCTCTTCGCCTTCCAGGGGGTTTGTTATTACAAGCACATCTATGACGTCGCGCAGGGCAGCCTGACGTTCGTCGACACGTGGCTGGGCGGACCGGCGGAAAAGCCGACCGACCTCGCCCGCCTGCCCGCCGCCGACCGCGGCCTCTACCAGATGCTCCACGCCGACGTGTCGGAGCGGATGGCCGGATACACGAAGGAGATGGACGACATCTTCTTCACCTTCGAGACGGCGATCACCTTCTTCAACCGGCGCCACAACCCCTATCCGCTGGTGATGTTCCTGCAGAACATCCGCCGCTACTTCTGGCGCATCGGCCACGTCCTCACGTCGCTGATCAACGCGCTCGCCTGCGTGGAGGACGCCTACGGCCAGACCGCCGCGGTCCCCGACCACGTGACCGCGCGCGAGACGCTGAACAGGCTGCGGACGATCCTCAGCGACCAGGCGGAGATGACCGCGATCTGATCGCGGCGGTCCGGCACGCCCCCCCCCCGTCCTCGTGACGCCCCCCCCGTCCTGAGCCCGTCGCGGGACGATCCTCGCGGCGGCACCCCCTTCCCACCGCACGGCGCACGTCGTATCGTCGGACCCGTCAAGGTTGTATGACGGGAGTTCGATGCAACCCGTTTGCGCCGACATCGAGGGCTTCGTCGCGCGCTGGCGGGCGGCGGGCGGCAAGGAGCGTGCGAACTATCAGGAGTTCGTGCGCGATCTCTGCGCGCTGATCGGCGTCGATCCGCCGGGGCCGGAGACGGGCGACGACTATTGCTGGGAGCGCACGGTCCGCAAGCTGGACGAGGACGGCGGCGCGGTCGCCAACTACATCGACTGCTACCGCCGCGACTGCTTCGTGCTGGAGGCCAAGCAGTCGCCCAAGCGCGAGCGGCCGGACCAGGCGGACCTGTTCCCCGGCGCCGCCCCCACCCGCCCCGTCTGGGACCGGATGATGAAGGCGGCCCGCGCCCAGGCCGAGCGCTACGCCAAGTCGCTGCCGCCGGAGGAGGGCTGGCCGCCCTTCCTCGTCGTCGTCGACATCGGCCACGTGATCGAGCTGTACGCCGACTTCTCAGGGCTGGGGAAGGCCTACCTCCCCTTCCCCGACGCGCGGTCCCACCGCATCCGGCTGGAGGACCTCGCCGATCCGGCGATCCGCCGGCGGCTGCGCGCGGTGTGGACCGCCCCGCTGTCGCTCGACCCCGCCGCGCACCGGGCGGGCGTCACGCGCGACATCGCCGAACGCCTCGCGATCCTCGCCCGCAGCCTGGAGCGGCGGCACCCGCCCAAGACCGTCGCGGAATTCCTCATCCGCTGCATGTTCACCGCCTTCGCCGACGACGTCGGCCTTCTTCCCGGCGGGGCGTTCCGCGCGCTCCTGGCCGAGGCGCGGCCCTTCCCCGACCGCCTGCCGGACTTCCTCGATCCGCTGTGGCGGGCGATGGAGGGCGGGCAGGCGTTCCTGAAGGAGACGCGCGGCCCCGTGCGCCACTTCAACGGCGGCCTGTTCAGGGACGCCCGCGCCCTGCCCCTGACCGCCGACGAGCTGTCGGACCTGATCCTGGCGGTGAACAAGGACTGGCGCGACGTGGAGCCCGCCATCTTCGGCACCCTGCTGGAGAAGGCGCTCGACCCGCAGGAGCGCGCCCGGCTGGGGGCGGAGTTCACGCCCCGCGCCTATGTCGAGCGCCTCGTGGTGCCGACGGTGGTGGAGCCGCTGCGCGCGGACTGGGCGGCCGCGCAGGCGGCGGCCGAATTCCTGCGCGAGCGCGACCGGCCGGCGGCGGTGGCCGAGATCCGCCGCTTCCTCGACCGCCTGCTGACGGTCCGGGTGCTCGACCCCGCGTGGGTCACGTCCGTCAAGCTGGTGGAGATTCGCGTGCGTCGTGAGGTGGCCATCGGTCAGGCCGCGAGGGGTGGGATCTGGATGGGATCGGCGGTGTCGG
>Ga0315907_10005849_pt1 | contig 13215 bp, 13 predicted proteins | sample LakEriMetagenome_3_FD_203525 | JGI IMG/M metagenome (GOLD analysis project Ga0315907, IMG submission 203525) | Freshwater fungal communities from buoy surface, Lake Erie, Ohio, United States - Buoy 12 MA123 | ecosystem: Environmental > Aquatic > Freshwater > Lake > Lake biofilm | place: USA...
CCGCAAGCCCCCCATCTGGAAACCCGCGACGCGGCGGAAGGGCGAACCGCGTCCTCACAACCCAACGGAGAACAATCACCACGCCGAAGCGGGAACTTCAGGCCGCTGGTGCATGATCCGGGCTAGATCGAACAGCGTACAAAATAATTAGATAGCTTTCTATCGTTGGTTCCTGCTTCCGCTTGAACGAGACGGAGTCGGCATGAATTCTGCCGACGTGTGCACGGCTCATGGGGTTTGCAGGGTAGTCCTCAAAAGTCGATCCCCGCATTAGCGGAGATGACACATTGAAAACGGAATTCACCAATGCATCGAATTTGGCTAATCGGCTCGTCAATCTGTCAGATCGAGCCGGCGCTCCACCCGCTCCAAACGTTCCCCGAACCGGTCCAGCCTTGCCTCGACGTGCGCGACTGTATCCGCGTCTCCGGCCTGTTCGCGGCGTAGCGACGCCAGAATGCGCGCCGTATCGTTCTGACGATGCTTGATCTCGCGAACATCCTCCCGCAGTCCCGCGATGTCGGCGAGGATGTGCCGCAGGTGTTCGAGGACCGGATTTCCGGGTTCGTCGGTCACGGACGCCTCTGCAGAATAGCAATGCGACTGTAGGTTAGCGGAAATCGAGGGATCGTGGAACGGCAGACGTGCCAGGCATGCGCGAAGACGCAGCCCCTTTCCCCGTCATCGCCGCGCAAGCGGGGATCCAGGCCCGAGGGTTCGTCTCGGATCGCGGGGTCCAAGCGTCCACGTCGGCGATGGATCCCCGCTTTCGCGGGGATGACGGATACGAGGTCCGGGGGCGCACACGAGGACTTCGGCGATGGTTCGTGTATAGAGGGTCGCGGCTTGACACGACACCGATCCCGTCCCCCCTACCCCAAGCTCAAAACTCGTCACCCCGAACTGCCCCGCCATCTCCACCACCGGCGCCGTCCCGCGCACCATGCGCGCCGTCTCGAACACCGGTGCCATCCCCTGCGAGCGGGCCAGCGTCACCGCGTCCGCGTTTGGGACCGGCACGTCGAGCTGCACCGTCGCCCCCGCCGGGACCGCCGCCGCCAGGGCCGCGAGGAGGCGACGGGCGCGGGCGGGGTCGTCGGCGAACAGGGGGCCGACCTTGAAGCCCGCGCGGCACGGCCGGATCACGCCATAGCCCCGCAGCGCCCCGCCCTCCACGAGGCCCAGCGCCACAGTGCCGGGGCGCGTGGTCCAGGCGTCGAGGAAGGCGTCGCGCGGGGCCGGGAAGAAGCGGCGGTCGTAGGCCCTGAGCGCGCCCGCGTCGACGGTCGCCAGCGGCACCGCCGCCGGGTCCGCCCGCCGGTCGAGGTCGCTACCCTCGTACCGGGCGTTGGCGTGGAGGTACGCGAAGCCGCTCCGCCGGTAGTTCGCCTGCTGCGCCACCACCCCGTCGAGGCCGACCGCGCGCCCCTCCAGCCGCGCCATGCCCGCCCGCCACAGCGCGAGGCCCAGGCCGCGCCCGCGGAAGCCGGGCCGCACGACGTAGAAGCCGACGAAGCCGAAGTCCGCGCCATGACGGACGGCCGAGATCATCCCCACCGGTTCCCCGTCCAGCGTGCCGAGGAGGAAGCCGCCGGGGTCGGCCGCGTAAAAGGCGTCGGCGTCGTGGAGGCCGGGGTTCCAGCCCTCCGCCGCCGCCCATTCGATGCCGAGCGCGAGGCCGGCCCTGTCCATCTGGCGGATGGCGAGGGCGGTCATCCCTGCCCCGTCGCCGCCAGCACCTTGGCCGTGGCGCCCGACATCTCGCCGATCTTGCGGCCGGCGCGCATTTCGGCCTGCCGGCCCTCGCCGCGCTTCTGGCGCTCCAGCGCCTGCCGGGCCACGGCCTCGGCCTCGTCGGCGCGCAGAACCAGCACGCCCGAATCGTCGGCCAGCACCACGTCGCCCGCCATCACCACCGCGCCGCCGATGGAGACCGGGCGGTTCAGCATCCCGCCGAAGTCCAGCAGGCGGGTGGTGATGGGCGCCATGCCCCGGCACCACATCGGGAAGTCCGACGCCTCGATCTCTTCGCGATCCGTGCAGGGGCCGTCGACGATGCCGGCGACGAGGCCGGCGGCCTTCGCCGCGATGGTCACCCCGCCGCCCCAGCAGGCGTGGCGGTCGTCGCCCAGCCGGTCGACGACGAGAACGTCGCCCGGCCGAGCGAGGCCGAGCGCGTGGTGGAGCAGCGTCGAGTCCGGCCCGGGGATGGCCACGGTCACCGCCGTGCCCACCACCCGGCGCCCGGGCAGCACCGCGCGCACCGCGCGGTCGACGAAGCCCCAGTGGCGCCAGTGGCCGACGGTCGCGGTCTCGACCCCGCCGAGAAGCGCCAGAACCTCGGCCGAGGCCTGGGGCGGCATGGGGTCGATCAGATAGTCGGGCATGGTGGTGGGGTCCGCGCGAGGGGATCGGGGCGACGAGCGTGCATCCCCGCCCGGCGCCGCGCAACCGCGCGCGTCGCTGGACCGTCGCGGCACCGCGCACTATGTCTGGCGCCGCCAGAGCCGAAGGACCGTCCCCATATGCCCAGCGACCTCCGCCGCGCCCCCGACTTCTCCGCCTCGACCGACCGCGGCGGCGACCGCGGGACCGACCGCGGGACCGACCGTGGCGTCGAACGCGCCGCCGACCGCGGGGACGATCCGGCGCTCGCCGCCTTCCGCACCGAACTGCAGGCGATGGAACGGCGCATCGCGAAGCGCGTGGGCACGCGCATCTGGCTGGCCATGCTGCTCACCTGGATCGTGCTGGGCGGGCTCGCGGTGGTGCTGTTCGCGGCCGTCGCGCTGGGGCGGTGAGGGGCGCCGCCCCTCACACCGCGTCGGGCGCCAGCGCGTAGTCGTAGCCCTTGCCGTCGAGGCCCAGCATCAGGTCGAGGTTCTGAACCGCCGCCCCCGACGCGCCCTTGCCCAGGTTGTCGAAGCGCGCGACGGCGAGGATGTGGCCCTCGGCCCGGTTCTCGAAAACGAAGACCTCGAGCAGGTTGGTGCCCGCCAGCGCCTCGGGCGCCAGCACCGCCGCCTCGCCGGGCGCGAAGGGCATGACGTCGACGAACCGCTTGCCGGCATAGTGCGCGGCGTAGACGGCATGGACATCCGCCCCCGTCGGCGATTTCTTGAGCTGGGAGGCGTGCAGCGGCACCTGCACCAGATGGCCCTGGACGAAGTTCCCCACCGCCGGGGTGAACAGCGGCTTGTGGGCGAGGCGCGCGTATTCCTTCATTTCCGGCTGGTGCTTGTGCGTCATCTCCAGCGCATAGGCGCGATAGGGGCCGGCGAGCCGGTGCTGCCCCTTCCCCGCCATCGCGTCGACCAGCTGCCGCCCGCCGCCCGAATAGCCCTGCACCCCCTGCACCGAGACGGGCGCGTCCGGCGCGAGCAGCCCGGCGTCGACCAGCGGGCGCAGCAACGCGATGGCCCCCGTGGCGTGGCAGCCGGGGACCGAGACGCGCGCGGCCGTGCGGATCGCGGCCTCCTGTGCCGCCGACAGTTCGGGGAAGCCGTAGGTCCAGCCGGGCGTCACCCGGTGGCCGGAGCTGCCGTCGAGAACGCGGGTGCGCGGATTGTCGATCATGGCGACCGCCTGGCGCGAGGCGTCGTCGGGCAGGCAGAGCACGGCCACGTCGACCGAATTCAGCATCCGTGCGCGCTCGGCCTCGTCCTTGCGCTTCGCCGGGTCGATCGACACCATCTCGACGTCGTCGCGGCCCTCCAGCCGGCGGCGGATCTGAAGCCCCGTCGTGCCGTGCTCGCCGTCGATGAAGATCGTGGGCCGGGCCATCGCCGCCTCCCCGCAGGACATGTGCAACCGCGGAAGAGTTAGCGGCCCCGCCCCGCCCCCGCAAGGCGCACGCGCGCAGGGCCGGGGTGCGCGGATGCGGGAGGGATCAGGCGTCGCGGCGGTAGTTCGGCGCCTCGGCGGTGATGGTGATGTCGTGCACGTGGCTCTCGCGCAGGCCGGCGTTGGAGATGCGCACGAACGAGCAGTTCCGCTGCATCTCCGGGATGCTGGCGTTGCCCGTATAGCCCATCGCCGCCTTCAGCCCGCCGATCAGCTGGTGGATCACGGCCGAGACGGGTCCCTTGTAGGGCACCCGCCCCTCCACCCCCTCGGGCACCAGCTTCTGGGTCGAGATCTCCTGCTGGAAGTAGCGGTCGGCCGACCCGCGGGCCATGGCACCGATCGAGCCCATGCCGCGGTAGGTCTTGTAGCTGCGGCCCTGGTAGAGGACCACCTCGCCCGGCGCCTCGTCGGTGCCGGCGAAGAGCGAGCCGAGCATCGCCGCGTCCGCCCCGCCCGCGATCGCCTTGGCGAGGTCGCCGGAGAACTTGATGCCCCCGTCGGCGATGACGGGAACGCCCGCCGCCCGCGCCGCATCGACCGCGTCCATGATGGCGGTCAGCTGCGGCACGCCCACGCCGGCGACGATGCGGGTGGTGCAGATGGACCCCGGACCGATGCCGACCTTGATGGCGTCAGCACCCGCGTCGATCAGCGCCTTCGCCCCGTCGGCCGTCGCCACGTTGCCGGCGACGATCTGTGAATAGTTGGAGAGCTTGCGGGCGGCGGCCACCGCCTGCAGCACCTTGTCCGAATGGCCGTGCGCCGTGTCCACCACCAGGACGTCGACGCCGGCGTCGAAAAGCGCCTCCGCCCGGCGCATCCCGTCGGGCCCGGTGCCGGTGGCGGCGGCGACGCGCAGGCGCCCCTTCTCGTCCTTGCAGGCGTTGGGATAGAGCTGCGCCTTCTCCATGTCCTTCACCGTGATCAGGCCGATGCAGCGGCCGGCGTCGTCGACGACCACCAGCTTCTCGATCCGGTGCTTGTGCAGCAGGCGGCGCGCCTCGCCCATGTCCACGCCCTCGCGCACCGTGACCACCTCGCGGGTCATCAGTTCGGAGACCGGCTGGTTCGGGTCGGTGGCGAAGCGGACGTCGCGATTCGTCAGGATGCCGACGAGGCGCCCCGCGGCGTGGCCGCTCGCCCGCTCGGTCACCGGGATGCCGGAGATGCGGTGGTCGGCCATCAGCTTGAGCGCATCGGCGAGCGAGGCGCCCGGGTGGATGGTGATCGGGTTCACGATCATGCCCGACTCGAACCGCTTCACCCGGCGCACCTCCTCCGCCTGGCGGGCGATGTCGAGGTTGCGGTGGATGACGCCGATGCCGCCCGCCTGGGCCATGGCGATGGCGAGCCCGCTCTCGGTCACGGTGTCCATCGCCGCCGACATGAGCGGGATGCCGAGTTCGATCGAACGGGTCAGCCGGGTTCGCGTGCTCACCTCGGTCGGGACCACCGCGGAGGCGGCGGGCACCAGCAGGACGTCATCGAAGGTGAGGGCATCGCGGAACGGCAAATCGCGCGCCATGGGCGGCCTCCTTTGCGGTTCGGGCGGACTATACAGAGGGGCCGGCGCCTGTGAAGACACCCGATCTAGGGGTCTGGGTTGTCCTCCGCGCCGGTCGTTCCCCGGAAGCCCTGGGCGACGACGTAGGTCTCGGCACTCTCCGCCCGGCTTGCCGGCGGCTTGGCGTGGCGCACCGTGCGGAAGTCGCGCTTGAGGGCGGCCAGGAGGTCTCGCTCCGCACCCCCCTGGAACACCTTGCAGACGAAGGTGCCGCCCGGCGCCAGCACCTCGATGGCGAAGAGGTGCGCGGCCTCCGCCAGCCCGATGATCCGCAGGTGGTCGGTGGCGGGGTGTCCCGTGGCCGGGGCCGCCATGTCCGACAGGACGAGGTCCGCCGGCCCGCCCAGCGCCGCCTTCAGCGCGGCGGGGGCGTCGGGTTCGAGGAAGTCGCCCTTGAGGATGGTGGCGCCCGGGACCGGGTCCATGTCGAGGATGTCGATGCCGACCACCGCGCCGCCGCCCTTGGCCCGCTCGACCAGGATCTGGGTCCAGCCGCCGGGCGCGGCGCCGAGGTCGACCGCCCGGATCCCGGGGCGCAGCAGGCGGAACTTCTCGTCGAGCTGGAGCAGCTTGAACGCCGCGCGGGAGCGGAAGCCGCGGCGCTTGGCCTCGGTCACGTAGGGGTCGTTCAGCTGGCGTTCGAGCCAGCGCGCCGAGGAGACGCTGCGCCGTGCGGCCGTCTTCACCCGCACCTTCGCCGAACGGCCGGTCGGGCGGCTCCCGCCGCCGCCCTTCGTCCCCCCGCCGCCCGCTCCACCGCCGGCACCGCCACCCTTGGCACCGGTCATCGGGGGCGCCCTTGCGCGGCCATGAGTTCGACCAGGATGCCCTCGCGCAGGCCCCTGTCGGCGATGCGCAGATGATCGACGGGCCACAGCGCCACGATCGCCTCCAGGACCGCGCAGCCGGCGAGCACCAGGTCGGCGCGGTCGCGACCGATGCAGGGATGGGCGGCACGCCCGGCGAGGTCGAGACCCAGGAGGTCCCGGCTCACCCGTCGCGCATCGCAGATGGCGAGATAGCTGCCGTCGACCTTGTTCCGGTCGTAGCGGGGCAGCTTCATGTGGATTCCGGCCAGCGTGGTGACCGTGCCCGACGTGCCGAGCATCTGCACCCGGCCGCGCGCGACGGCCGCGCCGATGCCGTTGCGCGCCTCGAACCCGGTGAGCGCCGCGTGGACGTCCGCGATCATGGCGTCATAGGCGGCGGGCGGCACGTCCACGCCACCGAACCGCTCGGCCAGCGACACGACTCCGCAGGGGATCGAGATCTGGTCGAGCACCCGCGGCGGACCGCGGCGGGGCACGCGGATCCACATCAGTTCGGTCGACCCGCCGCCGATGTCGAAGACCAGCGCCTCGGGCACCCCGCGGTCGAGCAGCGCGGCGGAGCCCGCGAGGGCGAGGCGCCCTTCCTCCTCGGCGGTGATGATCTCGAGCGCGATGCCGGTCTCGGCCCGCACGCGGTCGAGGAAGGCCGAGCCGTTGACCGCACGGCGGCAGGCCTCGGTCGCGACGGCGCGGGAGACGGTGACGGCGCGCCGCTCCATCTTGCGGGCGCAGATGCCGAGCGCTTCGACCGCGCGCTCCTCGGCGTCCTCGCACAGGCGCCCGGTGAGGCTGACGCCCTCGCCGAGCCGGACGATGCGCGAGAAGGCGTCGATCACGCGGAACCCGCCCGGCGCCGGGCGGGCGACGAGGAGGCGGCAGTTGTTCGTCCCGAGGTCGATCGCAGCGAAGACGGGGCCCGAGCGCGACCGCGGCGACCACGGCACGGCTCCGACGCCCGGCCCGGCCCGCGGCGGCTGATCGGCCGTCGCGGCCATGGCCGGTGCCGCGGCGGGAAGCAGGGCGGCATCATCGGTGCGCATGACGTGGATTTAATCACCCTGCCGCCCACTTGCAAAGGCGATGGGGCGTTCAAATCCTCTTTGCGCGGCGGATGCTTCGTGCTATCCACCCGCTCCCGTACGGCCGCGGCGCCAATGGCCCGGCGGACCGCGGATGGGGGATCGTCTAGTGGTAGGACAGCGGACTCTGACTCCGCCAGCCTAGGTTCGAATCCTAGTCCCCCAACCAACCACAACCGCACAACTGATCGAATTCATCGGGACTGCCAGCACGGCCTCCGTGGCCGTTGCCAGCGGGTCTGGGCGTGGTCGGCGTCAACGGCGTTGGTGCAACTTCGCTGATCACCCGGGGTGGATCATGTTCCGTTAGCGGATCCAATGGGCCCCGGGACCGTCGGACGGATCAGGACGTGGGCGCCCGAGCCAGTGTCAGCCGAGCGCCATGCGCCGGCACAGCGCGGCGACGGCGCTGTCGGGGCGTCCGAGCGCCAACGGCACCTCGAGATGGTTCAGGTCCGGCAGTTCCAGTTCCGTGCACGCCGCACCATGCGCGCGCCAAGCCGCGGCCAGTTCGCGCCCCTGCGCCCGGTACTGCCCGCTCTCCCGCTCGCCCCAGCCGACGACGACGTGCGTCCCCGCGCCGGGCACCATGCGGGCGGGGCTGTTCCGCGACACGGCCGCGTGGTCGAGCTTCAGCACGAGGTTCCGGGCGGACAGGCGCAGCGGCTCCAGTTCGTAGTTGCCGCTGAGCAGGACGGCACTCCGGATCAGGCCCGACGGGAGGCCACGCCCCTGGTCGCACACCGCCATGGCGGCCAGATGCGCGCCGGCCGAGTGGCCCGAGACGTGGATGCGCCCCGGATCACCACCCAGGTCCCGCGCATGGTCGCGCACCCACAGGAGCGACGCCGACACGTCGGCGGCGATCCCGTCCAAGGTCGCATCGGGCAGCAGGGGATAGCTGATCGCCACGACGACGATGCCGGCGTCGCACAGCCCGTCGGCGACGTAGCTGCTCTCGGCCCTCGTCAGCATGCGCCAGCCGCCACCGTGGACGAAGATGTGGACGGGAGCGCCGGCCCCGCCTCCGCGGCCGCCGGCCGCGAAGACGTCGAGCGTGCGCAGCGGCCCTTCGCCGTAGGAGGCGGTCAGGAGCGGCGGGCGGGCCGCGCGGGTCCGCCGGCTCAGTTCGGCGTAGAGGGTCAGATAGGCGTCGGCGTCCGGGATGACGAGCGAGGGGTTGCACTCCCGGTCGAGCGTATCCTGATCATAATGCCGGTAGACGAGGGTCATCGACGCCACTCGCGGGGTTTCGGGACGCGGTTCATTCCTGGAAGGCCTCGTCGCGCTTGCGGCGGACGTGCGGCGCCAGCGTCGTCGCCAGCAGGATGGCGGCGAGCGCGAGGAGAACGACGCAGGTCGGGCTGCGGACGAGGACGCTCACGTCGCCGCCGCTGATCATCAGGGCGCGCCGCAGGTTCTCCTCCATCACCGGGCCGAGGATGAAGCCCAGCGCGAGGGGCGCGGGCTCGAAGCCCACCTTGAGCAGCACCCAGCCGGCGAACCCGGCGACCACGAGGACCAGCAGGTTGAAGGGCGCGTTGTTCACGCTGTAGACGCCGATCGCGCAGATCACGAGGATCAGCGGATAGAGGTAGCGGTAGGGAATCTTCAGCATGGAGACCCAGATCGCGACCAGCGGCAGGTTGATCAGAAGCAGCATGAGGTTGCCGATCCACATGCTCGCGATGAGGCCCCAGAACAGGTCGGGCTGCTTGGCGATGATCTGCGGCCCGGGCGTGATCCCGTGGATCAGCATCGCCGCCACCATGAGCGCCATCGTCGCGTTCGGCGGGATCCCCAGCGTCAGCATGGGGATGAAGCTCGTCTGGGCGCCGGCGTTGTTCGCCGCCTCCGGTGCCGCGACGCCCTCGATCGCCCCCTGGCCGAAGCGCGACGGGTCGCGGGCGATCCGCTTTTCCACCGCATAGGCCGCGAACGCCGCCAGCACCGCGCCCGAACCGGGCAGGAGGCCGAGCACGCTGCCCACCGCGGTGCCGCGGATGGTCGGCCGGATGGCCGCCCCCAGTTCCCGCCAGCGGGCGAACAGGCGGTCGACCGGCGCTGCCTGCCCCCGGCCCGCCCGCCCCTTCTCGAGGCTGTCCACGATGTCGGAGATCGCGAACAACCCCATGGCGATGGGCACGATGTCGATCCCGTCGTAGAGATCGGTGATGCCGAAGGTGAAGCGAGGCTGTCCCGAATTCACGTCGAGACCGACGAGGCCCAGGGCCATGCCGACGACGACCATCGCGATCGCCTTCAGCAGCGATCCCCGCGCCAGCACAACGGCACCGACGATACCGAGGATGGTCAGCGCGAAGTACTCGGCCGATCCGAACTTGAGCGCGAAGGACGCGAGCAGGGGGGCGGAAACGGCAATCACCAGCGTCGACACCGTACCGGCGAAGAACGAGGCGAGGGCGGCGGTGGTGATGGCGATCCCCGCTCGGCCCTGGCGCGCCATCTTGTGGCCATCGAGTGCCGTGACGACCGACGAGGTCTCGCCGGGAATGTTGAGGAGGATCGCCGTGGTCGAGCCGCCGTACTGCGCGCCGTAGTAGACCCCGGCCAGCATGATCAGCGCGCCGGTGGGCGTCATCCCGTAGGTCACCGGGAGCAGGAGCGCGATCGTCGCCACGGGCCCGAGCCCGGGCAGCACGCCGATCAGCGTGCCGAGGAACGCGCCGACAAAGCAGTAGAGGAGGTTCGCCGGCGTCGAGGCGACCGAGAAGCCCAGCGCGAGGCCCGAGAACAGCGCGTCGTTCATCGCGGCCAGACCGGGAACGGAAGTCCGAGCAGGACCGCGAAGACGAGCGTCGCCCCCGCGGCCGCCGCGACCGCCAGCACGATCAGCCGGCCGAGGTCGCGCCCCCGCGTGGCGAGGCCGGCGACGACGACGCACGCGATCGTCGCGATGACCAGCCCGGCCGGTTGCAGGAGCAGCAGAAAGGCCGTCAGCCCGCCCAGCACCAGGCCGATCGGCAGGACCTCCACCGGCGGCAGCGGTCGGCGCGAGGCGACGACCGCACGCACGCAGATCGCGGCCCCCAGCCCCAGCATCAGCCACGCGAGCAGACGGGGGAAGTAGCCGGGCCCCATCGACCGGGCCGACCCCATCGCGAGCGCGCCGCCGAAATGCAGGAAGACGGCGCCCGTCGCCGTCACGACGAGCCCCGCGAGGAAGTCGGGCGTGTCGAACCGCCCCTTCACGCGACCTCTCCCGCCCCGTCCCGGAGATCGAAGGCGGTCCCGGTCCGCGCGACGGTGACCCGCCCGGCGAACGGCCCGGCGATGCGGGCGGCGAGCGCGTCCCGGCCGGCCCTGTCGTCGTCGGCCAGCCCGTGATGGACGGCGACCACGTGCGGGACCCCGGCGGCGGCGGCGATGCGCCCCACCTCCTCGGCCGTCGAGTGGAGCGCCGTCCGCCCGAGGTCCTGCCGCACCTCCGCCTTCATGTTGCAGTCGTGCAAAAGCAGGTCGACGCCCGTCGCGAGGCGGACGACGTCGTCCGAGGGGGCGGTGTCGCCGGAGAAGACGATCGTGCGGCCGGCCGCGGAGACCCGCCAGGCGATCGACGCGAGGTAAGGCTGGCAGTGCGTCGCCAGCCCGGTTTCCAGGTCGAACGGCCCGATCCGCAGCCGCGCCCCCGGCTCCAGGTCGGCCGTGTCCGGCATGACCGGCGGAAAGGGCGCGGGGATCCCCCGCGTGCCGTAGAGCGGAACGCCGATGTCCGGGGCGAAGCGGGTGGCGATGTCGCCGGCATAGACCCCGTCGGGCCCGAAGAACCGTTCGAACAGCCGCACCGTCCCCCGCGGTCCTCGGACCGTCAGCGGATCGGCGAAGGGGCGCCCGCCGCCCGCCCCGAACTGCGACGCCTCCCACCGGCCAAGGACGAGGAAGGGGACGTCTGCGACATGATCCCAGTGATGGTGCGTCAGCAGAAGCGCCGTCACCTGACGGACGTCCACCCCCGACGCATCGAGGCGGTTCACGGCGCCGGGCCCGCAGTCGACCATCAGGCAGGCGTCGTCCGCCCGGATCAGCAACGACGTCCCCCCCTGCCCCGCCACCAGCGTCTTCAGCGGCGGGGCCGTGCCGAGGACCTTGACGTGCACGGGCGGACCCTAGTTCTGGGCCTTCAGCCCGAGGCGCTCGATCACGTCCTTGTTGTCCCGCGCGTCGGCCGCGATGTTCCTCTCCCATTCGGGGCCGGGAACATGGTCGACAGGCTGGTTCAGCTTCGTCGCCGCCGCGAGGAACTGCTCGTTGCGCGCGGCCGACGCGCAGGCCCGGTCGAGGCGCTGGCGGACGGCGTCCGGCAGACCCTTGGGCGCGAAGAAGCCGACCATGCCGGTCTTGACGATCGGATAGCCGAGCTCGGCGCCCGTGGGCAGGTCGGGGTGCGTCGGCACGCGCTTCGACCCCAGGATCGCCAGCGGACGGACCGGCTGGTCGGTGATGCTGCCCAGCGCGATTCCGACCATCGCGATCTCGCCGCCCAGCATGCTCTGGAGCGCGAAGGAATCGCCGCGGAAGAAGATGTGGTTCAGCTTCACCGACCGCATGTTCTCCAGCATGCTCAACGCGATATGCGGGATGCTGGCCGACCCGGTCGTGCCCACCGCGATCCGCCCCGGTGACGCCCTGGCCGCCGCCACCACGTCGTCGAGCGAGCGGTACGGGCTGTCGGCCTTGACCGCGAGGACGATCTGCAGCTCCAGCACCTGGCAGATGAATTCGAACCCGTCGGGCTTGTAGGGGACGCTCTGGAGAAAGGGCTGCGAGGCGAAGGGGCCCGACGCAGTGAAGCCGAGGGTGTAGCCGTCCGCCGGCGCCGCCGCGACGATGGCGGTGCCGACGACGTTCGCCCCGCCCGGCCGGTTCTGCGGCACGACGGGTTGGCCCAGGTCCGCCGAAAGCGCCTCGGCGAAAGCCCGCCCGATGATCTCGACCGAGCTGCCCGGCCCGGAGGTCAGGATCAGGTTCAGCGGCTTGTTCGGATAGGTCTGTGCCCAGGATGGCCCGGTGAGGCCGATCAGCAGGGTCAACGCGACGGCGATCGTGCGAACCATCGTCCTTGGCCTCCCTCGTGGCATGGAACGGCCCGGCGCCGACGGCGGGCGGACGGCACATGGGTCGGTGCCCCGGTCCCGGCGACCGGGCAAATAAATAACATCGTTGACATCAATTCCACGTCCGTCAATCGGCAAGATCATGAATGGCCACAGGCACGCGCTCGATCCCGTGGGATCGCGTCCGCGAACCACCGATGACGCCCTCCGCCGATGCCAGCCGTGCGGGCTGTCGGGTGGGCCGGCGGGCGGCTCATGCAAAGTACCGTATCGATTTATTCGCACAATGAATCGTAACTCTGCCATAATTTTTAAATATAAGAACGTCCTCTTTCAATCATCAACACTCATTCGTCGTCGAATTATCTCAGTTTTCAAATTGAAACGATTGACACCATTATATTTCAACATGCGGTGAATCATTGGTTCTTCGAAGATCAACACGTTGGTCGGGCGCCTGGCCGACACGACGGACGGCGCAGCCAAGAGGCGGGAGGCGGTGTTGGCCGAGCTGACGGCGGAGACCAGCCTCCTCGCCGACCTCGAGGAAAAGCACCTGCTGCCCCTGTTGGCGAAGCACGAGGAGACCAAGGCCGTCGTCGCGGCTGCCCGCAAAGACAACGCGGCCATCCTCCACCAGCTCGGGGAACTGTCCCGAGTGCCGAAGGTGGGCGACGCCTTCAGGCAGAGCGTCGACAGGTTGCACAAGGCATTCCAGCAGAGCGTCCGGGACGACCGCAAGGAGCTTGCTGCCGGCAGTGAGGACCGTTCTGAGCCGCGAGGAGGTCGACGCCGTCGCCGACACGACGCGATCCGGCGCG
>Ga0315907_10005850_pt1 | contig 13215 bp, 13 predicted proteins | sample LakEriMetagenome_3_FD_203525 | JGI IMG/M metagenome (GOLD analysis project Ga0315907, IMG submission 203525) | Freshwater fungal communities from buoy surface, Lake Erie, Ohio, United States - Buoy 12 MA123 | ecosystem: Environmental > Aquatic > Freshwater > Lake > Lake biofilm | place: USA...
AAGTGTTGTAGCCACATGCGAAGAATAATCGCTTCTGAGTTACTACGCTTACCCAGTGAGCGTTAAAGAGATTCTCTTCGATCGAAAACTTATACGGCTACTTCGTATTCGTTGGACGGGTCAGCTCACCGACGGTGTATTCCAAAGCGCTCTTGCCTCATTCGTCCTTTTTTCACCCGAACGTCAAGCAGATGCAATGAGTGCTGCTCTCGCCTTTGCTCTTGTCTTGGTCCCATATTCGATAGTTGGACCCTTTGTCGGGACTATCCTCGATCGCTTCTCACGACAACGCGCACTCTTTTTTGCAAATATGGTTCGTGCAATTACATTGGCGATTATCGCTCTACTTATTTTTCAGGGTCGAACTGGAATTGAGTTAACAGTCTTTGTACTCATCGCATTTGGTGTAAATAGATTGATCCTTGCTGGCTTATCTGCCGGTCTGCCTCTTGTTATCTCTCGTGAGAAATTGATTACTGCTAACGCTTTTGTTGTTACGGGCGGTTCAGTCTGGGTTGTTCTTGGTGGTGGCATTGGTTTAGGTGTTCGCAAGATTTTAGATTCTATGACTTCGGCAGATTATGCAGATGCAGTCATTATCTCTATCGCTGTCTGCGGATATTTAGGGGCTGCACTCTTTGCATCAATGCTGCGCCGCGATGAAATTGGGCCGCTTCCTCACGAAATCGTTAAGGGTTCTTTCACGCAAGGTTTAAAGGAGATGCGAGAAGGAGTTAAATTCTTAGAGGAACATGTCGATGCAGCTCGCGGTATTGCAGCGATCGCGGTTCAACGAGGTGGACTCACAGCGCTAACACTTATGACACTAGTGCTAGAAAGAAATAAGTTTAACGATCCACTCGACACAGAAGCAGGATTAGCTGGTGTCACTTTTATGATCGTTACAGCTGCGGTGGGTTTTGTTGTCGGTGCAATCGTGGCTCCGTATGGAGTCAGTAAAGTGGGAAGACATCGCTGGATGCAATTAGCAATGGCTGCATCTTCAATCAGCGTGATTGCCCTAGCTATTACTAGAACATCTCTCACTCTTGCACTTACCGCATTCTTCACCGCTCTCTGTGGCCAGAGTGTAAAAGTGACAAATGATGCACTCGTGCAATCAAAGATCGATGACATCTTTCGCGGTCGTGTCTTTGCCGTATACGACGTAGTTGTTAACTTCGCAATTGTTTCGGGTGGTTTACTGGCAGCGTTCTTACTTCCAACAAATGGTGATACTTGGACGCTTCCAACAGTGATCGGAATTGGTTATCTAGCCACTTCGATGATTATTTTACGACCATCAAAATTCTTTATCCGTTCCGAGTAGCCCACCATTGCATTAGGTGCTCGGTTGCTTTCTCTTTACCAAGCGGTCCTTGATCCATGCGAAGCTCAAGTAAGAAATCGAGCGCACGGCCAACATCTGCACCAGGTTTGATTGCAAGTAATTGCATCACTTCAGCGCCATCAAGATCTGGACGAATCTTTGATAATTCTTCTTGTTCCATAAGCACTTCGATGCGTGCTTCAAGGCTGTCATAGGTTGCAGCTAATCGAGCTGCTTTGCGAGCATTTCGCGTTGTGCAGTCGGCACGAGTAAGTACGTGTAAATGTGTCAGTAATTCACCGGCATCACGGACATAGCGGCGTACCGCTGAATCAGTCCACTCCCCATCGCCATAACCATGAAAACGCAGATGGAGAGCAATTAGTGTTTCAACCTCTTCAATAACTTCATTGCTAAATCGCAAGGCTTTCAACCTATTTTTTGCAAGGCGCGCACCGACAACTTCGTGGTGATGAAAAGAGACTCCACCGCCTTCAAGAAGTGCGCGGGTCTTTGGTTTTCCGATGTCGTGTAAAAGTGCTGCAAGACGAATCACAAGATTTGGGCCACCTAAACGATCCTCAAGTGCGATTGCTTGCTCAAGCACTGTTATTGAATGCTCGTATACATCTTTATGATGATGATGTTCATCAACTTCAAGACGCAATTTTGGAATTTCTGGCAGAGCGATATCAGCAAGCCCTGTCTCAACCAAAATCGTAATTCCAGTACGTGGTTGTGGAGACATCAAGAGTTTTGTGATTTCATCGCGGATCCGCTCAGCGGAGATAATCTCTAGCCGTTTAGCCATATCTTTCATTGCGAGAATAACTTCTGGTGCAATCTCAAAGTTAAGTTGGCTTGCAAAGCGCGCTGCCCGCAACATGCGAAGTGGATCATCGCTAAATGAATCTTCTGGTTTTCCAGGTGTGCGTAAAACTTTCTTTGCTAAATCAACAAGGCCATCAAATGGATCGATGAAAACAGGATTATCTCCGGTGAGTTCAAGTGCCATTGAATTTACTGTGAAATCGCGACGGGAAAGATCGCCTTCAATAGAAGTTCCGTAGGTTACATCTGGTTTGCGAGATTCACTGCTATAACTTTCGCTGCGATATGTTGTTACTTCAACAGTTGTTTCTCCACGTTGGCCAGCGACAGTTCCGAATTCAATTCCGGTATCCCAAACACTTTCTGCCCATTTCTGCAGAATCTTTTTTGTTTCAAGTGGTGGCGCACTCGTTGTGAAATCAAGATCGTTTCCAAGTCTTCCTAAAAGTGCATCGCGCACAGGGCCACCAACAAGAGCGAGAGTAAATCCCTTTTCCTTAAAGGCGGCGGCAAGTGAGCTTGCAAGCGGAGCCCGCTCAACAAGGGATGCGATCGCCATCTCGCCGGCAGCGCTTAAGCCTGCCTGTGAGGCTGGTGGATCCGATGGCCTTTGAGGACCTAGAGGTGAAGACATAATGGCTAAGGCTAGTCCCGAGCACTACCCTTATGTCATGAACCCGGCACCTGGTGCGGGCAGCGAAGGCATTAAGAAGAAGCGCAGGCGTAAGCGTCCTGCACATCGCGCCCCACAGAATCACACCTCTGGCGAGGATGGAAGCAATTCGGCTGCGACAAAAGATAAGCCACGGAGCAAGCCACAAAGTAAACCCAACCAACCATATGCAAAACGTGTAGATGAAGTAAGTGCGGGTGGTCTAGTTATTGATTCGACAAAAACCAAAGGCTTGCTTATTGGACGACGCGACCATAAAGATTCGACAGGCACTCGCATTCTCTGGTCACTTCCAAAAGGACACATTGAAGAAGGTGAAACTCCGGAGCAGGCAGCAATTCGTGAAGTCGCTGAAGAGACTGGAATTACATCAGAGATTGAACGTTCTTTAGGTGTTATTGATTTCTGGTTTATGGCTGGCGGAAAACGAATCCATAAAACTGTTCATCACTTTCAATTTAAAGAAGTAGGTGGGCTCTTAGCTGCACAAGAATCTGAAGTCGATGAGGTGGGCTGGTTTCCGCTCTCTGAAATTATCGGCCTTCTGGCATATCCAGATGAGAAGAAATTAATCGCGCGCACCAAAGCATCTGAGGTGGAGCAGTGAAGAAGTTTTCAGCCATCGTTCTAGCAATTCTCTCCATTGGATTATTTCTGCCACAGAGTGCAAGCGCTGCAATTCCCAGTATTGAACTTGTTGAGAGACCGCACCAACTTCTAGATGGAAGATTTATTGACGATGACCTTGCGACTCTTCTTGCGCCTGAAGGCCGTTTGGGTTCGCTTGTTTTCACGCCAACAATTACTCAAACTCGATGGTTTATTGATGCTGCACTCCTTGATGAAGTTGCAGATATGGCTGATGGCTATGAACTTGCCAGTCAAGAAGATGGTGTTGGTGTTGAAGTTGCCACAGCTTGGCTTGCACAACTTCGAATTGCGACAGCTGGAGACATTATTACTCCAGTTGTATATGGAAACCCAGATCTGCGTTTAGCTAAGCGCCTTGCTCCGAGCGAGCTAACTTTCTATCGAAATTATGGCGCTGAGCGCGTTGAATTTCATTTGGGTAGAGCAATTACTGCAGATAAAACGCAATTCGACTCTTCTTCTTCGAAGTTAAGTGGGCCTGATCGTAAGAATTACACAGTTAATCGACAGGCTATCTCCAAGCTTTCTACCGTCGTAACCGCTCCTGAGTTAGAACTCTTCCGCGCACGATTGGCGATCTTGCTTTCGTCATCGATAAATGGTCCATCGGCCGAGGTTTTCGCAGCGAGTGCAATTGATGGAGTAATCCAACAACAGAATAAGTTGCGCGTTAATCCTGGCAAGTACGCACTCACATCTGAAACTGGAAAAGTTCCTTTAACGCTGGTGAATGGCTTCACTACCCCGGTAAAAATTAATCTGATTTTCAGAGCATCAAATATTCGTGTAATTGTGAGCGACATCCCTGAGATCACACTCGATCCACAATCTCGTACCCAGATGGCTGTTTCATACACAGTTATCACTTCAGGTGCGACTCAATTAAATGCTGTACTCACCAACTCTGACGGTAAGTGGCTTGGTCCTTCTTCACGGCTCGCGCTAAGTATGACTCTTATTGATTCGCGAGTGGCGTGGTTTACAACCGCTGCTGCAGTTCTACTGTTTCTTGGTGCAGGCGCTCAGACATATCGCCGAATTAGGAAGGGGCGGAAATGAAGAATAATGAACTCTTCCGTGCCTCTGGAATTATGGCGATCGGAACCATTCTCTCTCGCATCACTGGTTTCTTCCGAGCAATTTTAGGTGTGGCTGTACTGGGTACCGCTCTCCTTGCAGACACTTATAACGTCGCAAATACAATGCCAAATATTCTTTATAACTTACTTGTTGGCGGAGCGCTGACGGCAATCTTTGTTCCACAACTCGTTCGCTCATTCCAGGATGAAGATGGTGGTGATGGTTTCGCTTCTCGATTAGTAACGACCATCTCAGGAATTTTGTTCTTGTTAGTGGTTGTGGGAGTAATTTTCGCTCCAGCTCTTGTTCGACTTTATGCTCCTGAATTTTCTACTCAAGGTTTTGAAGCAGAAAATCAGATCGCAATCGCATTTACTCGATATTGCTTGCCTCAAATCTTCTTCCTTGGACTCTTCACAATGCTCGGTCAGGTAGCTAATTCTCGAGGATCTTTCGCTCCACTGATGTGGGCTCCGATTGCAAATAATCTTGTTGTTATTGCAGTATTTGGTGGCGTTCTACTTTTGCAGGAATCAATAGCAATCGGAACTATTACTGATTTTCAAATTCAGCTCCTTGGTTGGGGAACGACCTTAGGAATTGTGGTCCAGGCGCTGATTCTGATACCTGTCGTGAAAAAATCTGGAATTCGGCTCCGCGTTAAATTTGGGCTTCATGGTCTTGGTAAATCCTTTTCATTAGCTGGCTGGACTTTGGTTTATGTCCTTATCTCTCAACTCGGTTACTTAGTAACAGTAAATGTTGCTACAAGTGCTGCAGTTCGCAGTGCGCAAGAGGGAATTACTACAGGTGTTGGGTTCACACCATTTACCAGCGCTTACTACATCATGTTATTGCCGTACTCAATTGTCACAATTTCAATCGTGACCGCGCTCCTCCCTCACCTATCAAAACTTGCAATCGAAAAGAATGTTGAAGAAGTACGTAAACAACTTATTCGAGCAATTAAAATGGTTGGTGTTATCACGGTGCCAAGCAGTGTTGCCCTCTTCTTCTTTGGCCCCATGATGACTGAATCGCTCTACTTTGGAATTTCGTTAGAAGATTCTCGCTATATCGGGCAGGTGCTCTCTGCATTAAGCCTTGGTCTTGTCGCATTTTCAATTAACTTAATTTTAATTCGTGGCTTTAATGCTTTTGAAGATACACGCACACAGGTAATTTCAATCTTAATTATTAATATTATCTCTGTCGCTCTTTCATACCTCTTCCTTGAAACTCTTAACAGCCAACAAGTAACAATTGGTTTAGGTGTTGCCTTTTCAGCAAGCTACATTGTCGGACTTTTCATTACTCTCTCACTTCTTAAAAAACATACGGGAAAGCTTGCGTTCTCTACCTTTGCCGGCCACCATGCAAAACTTTATGTAGCTTCAATTCTTGCTATGGCCCCACTCTTTGCAGTGATGTACTTCCTCAAATGGGAGAGCGCTGACTCTTCTCTCATCTTGCGAGCCCTACGTCTTGGACTCATTTTGGCCCTTAGCGGGGGCTTCTATCTTCTCTTCGCCAAACTCTTTAAGGTGGCAGAGATCGCAACTTTGGCTGAGTTTGGTCGTGGGTTGATGAAGAAAAGGAAAGGTAGGCTGGATCCATGATTCGTGATCTCGTCATTGTTGGTTCTGGCCCTGCTGGATATACAGCAGCTATTTACGCCTCTCGTGCGCAACTTAATCCCGTTCAATATGAGGGTTCTGTGACAGCTGGTGGTGCGCTAATGACAACTACCGAAGTCGAAAATTTTCCAGGTTTTGTAGATGGCGTTATGGGTCCAGTACTTATGGAAGATATGCGCAAGCAAGCTGCGCGCTTTGGAACAGAACTCATCACCGATGATGTTGTTGAAATGGATTTAAAAGGTGATGTAAAGACGATTAAAGATGGCAGTGGAAATGTGGTGCAGGCGCGTGCGGTAATTCTCGCAACTGGTTCTGCATATAAGCACATCGGTCTTGCTAACGAGGATCGTCTATCTGGTCGTGGAGTTTCTTGGTGTGCAACATGTGATGGATTCTTCTTTAGAGATCAAACAATTGCCGTTGTAGGTGGCGGAGATTCTGCAGTTGAAGAAGCAACGTTTTTAACAAAGTTTGCAAGCAAGGTGGTTTTGATTCACCGCCGCGATTCATTGCGTGCTTCAAAGATCATGGCAGATCGCGCTCTCAATAATCCAAAAATTGAAATGCTTTGGAATACAGAAGTTGTGGATATTCTCGGTGAAGAAAAAGTCTCTGGTTTAGCTTTGAAGAACACCCTCACTGGCGAACTTTCCGAGCGCGACTTCACAGGTCTCTTTGTTGCAATCGGACATATTCCTCGCAGTGAACTACTTATTGGACAGATTGATCTCGATAACGAGGGATATGTGAAGGTAGAGGGACGTTCAACACGTACCAACCTTCCTGGCGTATTTGCGTGTGGAGATCTTGTCGATCACACCTATCGACAAGCAATCACAGCTGCGGGCTCAGGCTGCCAAGCAGCGTTAGACGCTGAAAAATTCCTCGCACACTAGTAACCTAGAACCCACAGATAAATAGGAGTAGTCATGGCAACGAGCAAAGTAACTGCAGATAATTTCGATGAAGTAGTACTCAAGAGCAGCACACCCGTCCTTGTAGATTTTTGGGCTGAATGGTGTGGGCCATGCCGTGCAATTGGACCAATCCTTGAAGATATCTCAAATGAGCACGGCGATAAGCTCAAGATCGTAAAGCTCAACACTGATGAAGAGTCTGCGATTGCGATCAAGTACGGCGTTACTTCGATTCCAATGCTCAATGTTTACGTTAACGGCGAAGTTGTTAAGACGATTATTGGTGCAAAGCCAAAACCAGCTCTTCTTAAAGAGCTTGAAGCATTTATCTAAACTGTAAGAGTTTTCACTAATGCATTCACAGCTATCTCCTGATGAGATTCGATCTTTTCAGCAAGAGCGTGGATTAAATGTCACAGGTGCTCTAGATGTTGCTACCGAGCGCGCACTCGAAGATGCTCGCTGGAAGCTAGGAGATCGTTCTCTCTATCTTCAGTCGCCTCCATTGATGCATGGCGATGATGTCGCAGCGCTTCAATCGCGCCTCACAGAGATGGGCTTTGACTGTGGACGCGTTGATGGAATTTATGGAGAGCGTACTGAAGGTGCCGTAAAAGATTTTCAAAAATCTGTGGGTGCAAAGGTTGATGGACGTTGTGGCCCAGAAACAATCATCGCTTTGATTCGCTTAACAAAAATTGTCTCTGGTGGTGTGCCATCGCAGTTGCGCGAGAATGCTGCAGCTCGTACGCGCGGTCCGGCTCTTGCAAATAAAGTTATTGTTTTGGATCCAGGCAGTAATGGCGATGAAGCAGAAATTGTTTATGACATTGCAGTCCGCATTGAAGGTCGCTTGCTAGCTCTAGGAGCTAGCGTCTTTCTTACGCGCGGTGCCAAGAATGCACCAAGTGAAAGTGAGCGAATCGCATTTACAAATACCAACGCCACAGACTTATTTATTTCACTTCACACAGACACTCATAGCAATCCAAGCGCGCAAGGTGTCGCAACATACTTTTATGGAAGCGATGCTCATGGTGTGCACTCAGTTGTAGGTGAAAGATTTGCCTCTTTAGTTCAGCGTGAAATTTGTGCGCGGACAAATCTCCTTAACTGCAGAACTCATGCCAAGACTTGGGATTCACTCCGTCTGACAAAAGCGCCATCAGTTCGAGTTGATTGCGGCTACTTAAGCAATTCGCACGATGCAAAGAATTTGGCTAGCCCTGAATTTCGAGATGCTCTGGCTGAAGCTTTCATTATTGCGATTCAGCGCCTTTACTTAGCGGCAGAAGATGATGCCAAAACAGGCACTTTGCGTATTTCAGATCTTCGTAGCGCTGGCATTCGTCGCTAAATAATTACCCTGCACCGCAGTCAATGTGGGAGACTTCTACCTATGTCTGAGGTAAATACACGGTTCCATACAGGTGCTCCGCAAAAGCTAGAAGAACGCTTTGCTGCCCGCGCCGCTGGAATGCTTCCGAGTGAAATTCGTTCACTCTTTGCAGTTGCCTCACGCCCTGAGATTGTTTCTCTTGCTGGTGGAATGCCAAATCTTTCAGCGCTACCGATGGATATGATGGCAAGCGTTGTTAATGAATTAATTCTTACCAATGGCGCTGAAGCTCTCCAATACGGGAGCGGACAAGGTCATCCTAAACTTCGCGAATTAATCTGCGATGTCATGGCACTTGAAGGTATTCGCGCAAATCCTGATGACATCGTTGTGACAACAGGTTCACAGCAAGCTCTAGATCTCATCTCTCGTATTTTTATCGACCCAGGTGATGTTGTATTGGTTGAAGCGCCTTCTTATGTGGGTGCACTCGGAACATTCCGCCAATATGAGGCGGCTGTTGTCCATGTTGAGATGGATCAAGATGGAATGGTTCCGCAATCACTTCGCGATGCAATTAAGGTTACGCGCGCAGCTGGTCGCAAGATCAAGTTCCTCTATCTCATTCCAAATTACCAAAATCCGACTGGTGTGCTCTTGCCGGCAGAGCGTCGCACAGAGATTTTGGCTATCTGCCGTGAAGAAGGCATCTTTGTTGTCGAAGACAACCCTTACGGGCTTCTTGGATTTGATCGCCCATCACCGAATGCAATGCGTGCTGAAGATTCTGAAAATGTTATCTATCTTGGATCATTTTCAAAGACAATCGCATCAGGGCTACGTATTGGCTGGGCCCTCGTACCGCAATCTCTGAAAGATAAATTGGTTATCGCATCAGAATCTTCAATTCTCTGCCCATCGAATTTCACACAATTAACAATTGCTAACTATTTAACTAATCAGCCTTGGCGCGATCAGATTGCAAGCTTCTGTGAAGTCTATAAAGTCCGCCGTGATGCGATGCTTGAATCACTTACCGAATACTTCCCGCAGGAAGCTACGTGGACTAAACCAGGTGGTGGTTTCTATGTATGGGTCAATCTTCCACCAGAAATTGATACTAAAGCGATGATGCCTAAGGCAATTGTTGCCAAGGTCGCCTACGTTCCAGGAACAGCCTTTTACGCAGATGGTTTTGGATCGTGGTCTATGCGACTTTCATATTGCCACCCAACACCAGAACGGATCCGTGATGGCGTGAAGGCGTTAGGCCAAGTTGTGAAGCAAGAGATGTCTCGACGAGGTTCGGCCCTTAACTAACCTTCGATTAAATCGACGATGCGTTGTAAATCTTCATTTCCGGAGAACTCGATGGTGATCTTTCCCTTGCCTTTACCTTGTTCGATACTTACGCGCGTATCTAAGTAATCACTCAGTAGTTCAGCGCTGGCAAGAGCAGTTCCTGAAATTCCCACCTTAGCTTTCTTTTTACCGCTCTTCTTGGCTGGTCCTGCAATAGCCACAATCTCTTCCGTTGCACGAACACTTAAACCTTCTGCAACGATGCGGTTTGCTAGTTTTTCAATCTCTTTCTCATCACTTAAGCCCAATAGCGCGCGAGCATGCCCTGCTGAAATTACACCGGCGGCAACTTTGCGTTGAACAGTTGGTGGGAGATTAAGTAAACGCAACATATTTGTAATGAGAGGGCGTGATCTTCCTAATTTTGTTGCTAGCTCGTCATGAGTACAACCAAAATCTGTGAGTAGACCAGCGTAGGCAGCAGCCTCTTCGAGTGGGTTGAGTTGGCTTCTATGAATATTTTCGATGAGCGCTTCGCGAAGTAGTTCATTATCTGGAGTTTGGCGAATAATTACAGGAATTGTTGTGAGTCCGGCAGCCTTTGCAGCACGAAGTCTGCGCTCGCCCATAATCAATTCGTAACGCCCTTCAGAGACTCTACGAACTACAGGAGGTTGAAGTATTCCAATTTCTTTAATTGATGCAATCAATTCATTGAGTGCATCTTCGTCGAAAACTGTACGTGGTTGGCGTGGGTTAGGAAAGATTGAAGAGATTGGTACTTCATTTTGTTGTGCAACTTCTGTATCGCCGACAGTTAATGAAGTTGGGATTAGTGAATCTAGGTTTGTTCCAAGTCCCCCACGCTTTGCACTCATGCGATCTCTCCATCTTTCTTGTAATTAATGCTTACAACATTTGAATCAAAGTTTTCTTCCTTAACTTTTCCGCGCTCTGCAATCTCGCGCGCAACTTGCATATATGCAATCGCTCCTGGTGAAAGTGGGTCATATGTCATTACTGTTTGGCTATAGGAAGGCGCTTCAGATACGCGTACTGCGCGAGGAATCGGAATATCAATAAGTTCATTTGGAAAGTGTGATCGCACATTTGCTGCGACATCATTTGCAAGACGTGTACGTCCGTCAAACATAGTAAGGACAATTGTGGAAAGGTTAAGTGTTGGATTTAATCTCTTTTTAACAACAGCGTATGTTTCAAGGAGTTGTGATAGTCCTTCTAGCGCGTAGTACTCGGCTTGAATTGGGATAAGCAATTCTTTTGCTGCAGCAAATGCGTTAACTGTTAACAACCCAAGTGATGGTGGGCAATCGATAAAAATGTAGTCATAGTTAACGCTAATTGTTTCTAGCGCTTCTTTAAGTTGTAATTCTCGTGCAACCATAGAAACTAAGTTAATTTCTGCGTTAGCAAGTGATGTATTTGATGAGATGCAATCTAAAACAGGAAATCCTGCAACTTTCTGCACGACTGTTGAAATATCACTGCTGCCCATAAGTACTTCATAGATACCGGCGTTATCACGATGAGGAACACCCAAAGCTGTGCTGGCATTGCCCTGTGGATCTAAATCGATGACGAGGACGCGAAGGCCGCCCATAGATAGGGCTGCTGCAATATTGACTGTTGTGGTGGTCTTGCCGACCCCACCCTTCTGGTTAGCTACAGTGAAGATTCGGGTTGAAGCTGGTTTTGCCATCGCTTCTTTGAGGCGGCGGACACCAACTACCTTTGTTGGGGCTGGTGTTGTTGGTATTGATGTTTCACGTGAATCATCACCGCTCTGGCTCATTGGCCTATCTAAGCACCCTTTTTAATGGCGACAATGCGCCCAAGCTCAATTCCTTCCAAAGTGATCTCGTGGAGCGTTGCTCCCTTGACCCTTTCCATCTCTGCTGAGGCAGATTCGCCCTTCATGGCGAGGAGGCTGCCTCCGGTTTTAACCATATGCCAGCTCATCTTCTTCAACTTCTCTAAAGGAGCCACTGCGCGAGCGGTAACAAAGTCAGCTGACTTCTTCACATCCTGGGCTCGACCTCGGATTACCTCAATCTTGTTGATCTCGAGATTTAACCCGGCAACAGCCTCGTTGAGGAAAGAGACCCTACGCTCAAGAGGTTCGATGAGTGTGACGGAGAGATCTGGTCTAGCCAGGGCAATCACAATTCCTGGTAGCCCCGCCCCTGAGCCGATATCAAAGAGGGATGCCCCTTGAGGTAGCAATTGAGTGACAGGTAGGCAGTTAAAGATATGGCGCTCCCAGATGCGCTCGCCTTCGCGGGGGCCAATGAGGCCTCTTTCAATCCCTGCGGTGGTGAGAAAGTGGGCATAGGCAGCGATCTCATCGAGGCGCTCTGGAAAGTAGCGCTCAATCAGTGTTTCACGGGAAACATCGCTTGCCGACATGGGGCTTACGCTGGATAAATGACTACGTAGCGACGAGGATCTTCTCCATCAGATTCGCTGCTGAGCCCAAGATCCTGGATCGTGTCGTGGATGATTTTGCGCTCGAAGGCGTTCATAGGCTCAAGTTTGATGGCATTTCCAGTAGTGGTCGCCTCTTCAGCCTTCTCCTTGGCAAGAGCTGAGAGCTCCTTGCGGCGGTTGGCGCGGAAGTTATCGATATCGAGCATGAGACGGCTGCGATCTCCAGTTGCTGTCTGGACAGCAAGGCGGGTGAGCTCCTGGATTGAATCAAGGACCTCCCCCTCTTTTCCTACGAGGTGACCGAGTTTTCCTCCAGCGATCGCCAATGAGGCGCGACCGTTTTCGACATCGATATCAATATCGCCATCGAGGTCGGCGATATCAAGGAGCGCTTCAAGGTAATCGGCGGCAATATCGCCTTCTTCCTCAAGCTTTGCAACACTCTTTTGAGGTTTTGGGGCCTCAGGGGCTGCCTCTTCCGACTGCACTTCTGTCTCTTCTACAACCGTATTGTTCTCTGACATCTCTGCTCCTTGGTTAATTAATCCCTTTTGATGGGATTTAATCCTAATTGTCCGAATTACTTCTTCTTCTTTTTCTTCTTCTTTGGTTGTTCGCGCTGGCCTTTAATCTCTTCAACAGCAGGCGTCGATGGATTATTTGGGTCTGGTTCGACAATCCCGCTCTTCTTCGCTCGCTTACGCTCCAGCTCTTCAAAGGCTGGTGAGCCCGGCGTTGGGTTTCTCTTAATGACGTAGTACTGCTGGCCCCACGTCCAGAAGTTTGTTGTTGACCAGTAGATCAAAACACCGACTGGAAAGTTAACACCTGAGATTGCAAATATAAGTGGGAATAAATACAACATGATTTTCTGCTGTTGCAACATCATGTTGTTGCTTGAATCCATCTTTGGCATTCCCTTGGTCATCAACTGACGCTGGGTTGTAAATGTTGTTGCTGACATTACGAAGATAAGTAAAACGGTGACAATTTTTACTTTAATG
>Ga0315907_10005851_pt1 | contig 13206 bp, 7 predicted proteins | sample LakEriMetagenome_3_FD_203525 | JGI IMG/M metagenome (GOLD analysis project Ga0315907, IMG submission 203525) | Freshwater fungal communities from buoy surface, Lake Erie, Ohio, United States - Buoy 12 MA123 | ecosystem: Environmental > Aquatic > Freshwater > Lake > Lake biofilm | place: USA...
GCTAAACTTTGCTTGATTAGTTGTTTCTATGAGTTGAGTACCGTCTGAAACGAGGCCGGCATATTTCTCTTTTCCACGAAGCATTTTGATATGAATACCATAATCAAAATGCTTTATAAGAATTAAGTCATTTACAAACTTATGTCTTCCACCTTCCAGGTAGATTCCGATTCGTGAGTTTGGGTCGAAACGGCCACTATAGATTGTGTCGTTCCTGAATTCTCCCTCACCATAAAGCGTCTCGAATCTATTGCCTGTGACACCAGACATAATAGTAACTCCTGGCGCGAAGTACCAGCCGCGGTTTTGAAACTCGTTTTCTCCGTAAAGCTTAGGCTTTTGGCGACCTCTCTGAGCTACAGCATTGGAAGTGGCTATTACGATGAATAAGAAGCATAGAAACTTTTTCATGTCATGCAAATTGCGAGATTTTTGAATGACTCTCAATCTCTTGATTACAAGTTGATAACAATAGTTTCTTAGTTTTCTTGCACGAGCTTCAAAATATGTTGCTCAATTTCTTCGCTTTCCCAAACCGTATCAATATCAGGACGGTCCATTACTTTTTTCATAATCTCATCTTGGCGAATACCATTCTTTAAAGCTTGATCATATGGGATGTGAGAAAAAGTCACTTGAGAATAAAGAGGTGTCCAAAGTGTAGGATGCTTTGCAGAGAATTTTGCTTCAATTTTTTTCTGAAGTAAAAATTGCTTGTCTGCTGTTTTATCACGCATCTCTATATAATTTCTCAAAGCAAGTTCAAGAATTGCGTCGCCTGCGGGTTTGCGAAGACGTGTAAACTCAGAGAAGATTTTTTCCCAATCATCTCCAATGTTTTCGATTAGTTCATTGAGGACACTGCAGTCTTCAAAGCCACAGTTCATGCCTTGTCCATAGAACGGCACAATAGCGTGTGCTGCATCGCCCATCAGACAAATTTTATCTCCCACATTCCACGGATTGCATTTAGTCATCACCAAACTTGATGTTGGATTGGTGAAGAAGTCTTGCAGCATTTCAGGCATCAGCGCTGCCGCGTCTGCAAAATGAGTATGGAAGAATTCGGTGACTTGCTCTTCTGTTTTTAAGTTTTCGAAAGAGTGTTTTCCTTCGAAAGCAAGGAAGAGAGTACACGTAAATGACTTGTCAGGATTAGGGAGTGCAATCATCATGAACTCGCCGCGCGGCCATATGTGTAGAGCGTTTGGGTCGAGTTGATATGAGCCATCTGCAGTCGGTGGAATTTCTAATTCCTTATATCCGTGAGATAGATATTCTTGTGAATAATCGAAGCGATCCATCTTCTGCATTCGTGCGCGCACAGCAGAGAATGCACCGTCTGTTCCAAAAATTCTATCAAAAGACATTTCAACTTTTTCACCTGTATCTGCACGTTCAAACTTGAGCGTGTTGGTTTTGATATCGAGGTCTTTGCATTGGTGTTCGAAGTACAATGTTACATTTTCGAACTCATCAGCACACTTGAGTAATGTTTGGTTGAGTAGTCCGCGTGATACAGAGTATATGGCTTGATTTTCCTTGCCATAGGGTTGGTAAGTCAGTTCGCCCGATACAGAATGCATTAGTCTGCCGCTCATCGGGAGGGCTACTTTATGAATTTCATTTTCGATACCAGCACCAGTGAGTCCTTTCCAGCCACGATCACTCAACGCGAGGTTGATTGATTTTCCTTGAATAATTTTTACCTTACGAATATCATTTCTTCTATCAAAGACATGCACGTTGTGTCCTTTCTTTGCTAGATAAACAGCCCAAAGGCTTCCAACAAGACCTGCGCCTACGATGGCGATATTCTGCTTTTTCATGATAAAGATTTTTCTATTAACCTACTTTCTGCAATGCTTGTTCAAGGTCGTAGATGAGATCTTCCAAATCTTCTACTCCAACACTTAGTCGAAGAAGGCTATCAACAAGTCCAGTTTTTAGTCTTTCCTCGCGAGGAATAGAGGCGTGTGTCATAGATGCAGGGTGTCCCACGAGCGACTCAACGCCGCCAAGAGATTCTGCAAGAGAGAAGACTTCAAGGCTTTGTGCGAGTTTAGATGCATCTTCGAATGAATCTGATTTCAGCGTGAATGATATCATACCACCAAAATCTTTCATTTGTTTTTTCGCCACTTCGTGGTTTGGATGGCTTGGCAGACCTGGCCAGTAGACCTTATCTACTTTGGGATGTGCACTTAGAAAGTGAGCAACGGCAGCACCATTTTTACAGTGTGCGTCCATTCTTAGATGCAACGTTTTCAATCCTCGTAATACCAAAAAGCTATCCATTGGACCAGGAGTCGCGCCGCATGAGTTGGCAATAAAAGCGAGTTGTTCGTAGAGTGCATCATCATTTGTCATGAGTGCACCCATAACTACGTCGCTGTGTCCACCGAGATATTTAGTTGCAGAGTGCATCACGATATCAGCCCCCATATCCAATGGGTTTTGTAGATAAGGAGAAGCGAAGGTATTGTCCACCATTGTGATCAACGAGTGCTTTTTGCCAATGGCAACAAGCTTTTCGATATCGATGATTTTCATCATTGGATTGGTTGGTGTTTCCAACCAAAGCATTTTTGTTTTGCTATTTACAGTCTTCTCTACGAGTTCTAAATCATGCATATCGATGAAATGGAAAACGATACCGTAGTGTGCAAAGACCTTGGTGAACATGCGGTAAGTGCCGCCATAAAGGTCATCTGTAGCAATTACCTCATCGCCGGGGCGAAGGATTTTTACAATTGCGTCTGCAGCACCCATTCCGCTTGAGAAACAGAGTCCATGAGCGGCATTTTCAAGAGCGGCGAGGCATTTTTCTAGCGCAACACGAGTAGGGTTTTTTCCTCTAGCGTATGCATAGCCTTTATGTTGACCTGGAGCTTCTTGAACGTATGTTGAAGTTTGATAGATAGGTGTCATGATGGCACCTGTAGTAGGGTCTGGCTCTTGGCCAGCGTGAATTGCTTTTGTACCGAATTTCATTGTTGTAATGTCTTACTCTTCTCTTCGTTTCGATGTTTGATATATGTCCTAACGACAATAATAGATGTGCTCAAAATGAATGCGAGCACGATGTATTCTACATAATCTTTAATCCAAGGAAATTGATTTCCTAAGAAATATCCTATTAAGCTCAGTGATGTCACCCATAATGCTCCTCCGATTAAATTGTAGAGCATGAAGTTTTTGAAATCAACTTTGATGACACCAGCAAGTATAGGTGCGAATGTTCTGATGATAGGGAGAAAGCGACCGAGGATAAGTGTTTTTCCGCCGTGTTTTTCATAGAATGAACGAGTGACATCCACATATTTTTTCTTGAAAAAAATGGATTCATTTCGATCAAAAACCTTCGGTCCTGTTTTCATTCCGAACCAATATCCAAACAGGCTACCGGCCACTGCGGCAAGGAACATAGAGGAAGTTAGAGTAGTAATATCCACGTCTAGAAGCTCCGGCTGAGTGGAACAAATAAGTCCAGATAAAAATATCAGCGAGTCTCCTGGCAAGAAGAAGCCGATGAGGATACCGTTTTCTGCGAAAACGATTATCAGAAGAAGCGCCAATCCCCCATAGTGAATAATGGTTTCAGGATTGGAAAGGCCTTTAATTATTTCCCATGCGTCCATTGACGCGCAAGGTAGAAAGAAATGTGCGACAGCGAAAAAGTTTTGAGTGACTTTACTCAGGCCCAGACCTTTGTTCCTTCCGAGCAATTGGAACAAATTTCAATAGACGAACGGTCTTTAAATACTTGTTTTCTAAATTGTTGGTATTGGTTGTTTTGCCAAATCTCTTTGAAAGATTGTTGTTGTAGATCTCCCATTTGATGTTTAGCATCTTTATCAAAACAGCACGGTACTACTTTTCCATCCCAGGTTATGACGGCCCCGGACCACATTCGTAGGCATTCGTCCTTCATTTTGTTTTTCAAGACAAATCGGCCATCTGCGTTTTTCTTATAACGACTATATTTTTCGATGGTTGGAATGAGAGGGTGGTTTTCACGAGGGTCATAAACTTGGGCAGTCTTGAATCGAAGTTCGTTAACACCAAGGTCAAGGGCAATCTGTTTTATTGTTTCAATTTCATGCTCATTTGGCTTTACCACCAAGAATTGGAAAATGATATGTGGAGTTGATGATCCGAGTTGCTCTTTCCAATGAATCAAATTTTTAGTGCCTTCAATTACTTTATCGAGTGAGCCATTTACGCGGTATTGCTCATAGGTTTCTTGGGTGGCGCCATCAATAGAGATGATAATTCTATCGAGTCCTGATTCGACTGTCTTTTTTGCAAGCTCAGAATTCAGGAAGTGGGCGTTTGTGCTAGTACTAGTATAGATTTTTTTCTGATGCGCACTTTGAATGAACTGAATAATTTGTGGATGAATAAATGGTTCACCTTGAAAGTAAAAGTTGATATAAACCAAATGAGATTTCATCTCAGAAAGCCATTTTTCAAAATGATTTTCTTTGAGATTTCCAGTTGCACGGGTGAATTGTTTCAGGCCACTGGGGCATTCGGGACATCCCAGGTTACATGCTGTAGTAGGCTCAATGCTGAGACTTACAGGACGACCCCAAGGAGCGATAATTCCAAACCATTTTGCTATGTAATAACTGATGCCAATCAGCGTCGCATTCCAAAATCGGAAGGGCGTCCACTTTGATAAAAGATTGATTGCATCCGTTCGCTTCATGAAGGTAAAAAAGCAAATGTAATGTTGTGTAGTAGAATTTGCTTGATATTCGTATTACAAAGGAACGCAACCTTAGCCTATTATGAAATACTTCTGCTTGACACTTATTTCACTACTTGTATCACTTTCTGGTCATTCTCAAATCAGAGGAAAGATGGTGGACGCAACCAATGGAGAATCGTTGGCTTTCGTTGCAATTTATGAAGAAGGCACGTCAGCTGGGGTTTACAGCGACATCGATGGGAGTTTTACGATCACTTCTCTTAAACCGGGAGCTATTGTTGTTTTCAAGTTTATAGGGTATAAATCGATGCGACTAACCTATCAAGGAGAAAATCCATGGTTGGTGAAAATGACCCCGGAATATGGAACAATGAAAGAGATTGTGATCCGTCCAGGGGAAAATCCTGCCGAGAGAATTATTAAACGTGCCATTGAAAATAAGGAGAATAATGACCCTGAAAAAAAGTATGCCTTTACTTACGATAGCTACAATAAATTATTCTTCGATATTCTTTCAGACACGGCCACTATAAGTCCGGAATTAGCGAAAGACACATCTTTTCAAAAAGAGGTGCAAGACCTTAAGTCGTTTCATATTTTCTTAGTTGAGACTATAAGTCAACGAAAATTTATGCCTCCTAATAATTCTGAAGAAACCATTATTGCAAATCGGGTGAGTGGATTGAAAACTGCGGATTTTGCATTGTTGGGAACGCAATTACAATCATTCAGTTTTTATGGAGAATATGTAGAAATCCTTGCAGCGAAGTATTTGAGTCCACTTGCAAAGGGTTCAACCAATAAGTATTTATTCGTTATTGAGGATACTAATTACGTCAATCAGGATACTGTTTTCACGATTTCATTTCGACCACGCAAGGGCAAGAATTTTACTGGAATGGAAGGGCAATTATTTATTAATACTGATGGATATGCTTTGCAGAATGTCCTTGCGAAACCTTCTGAGCCTGGGCAGGGATTGAACATTCGTATTCAACAACGTTATGAGAAAATTGATGATAAGGCTTGGTTTCCTGTTCAGTTGAATTCAGATCTAGAGTTGCCGATGCTCCAAATACCAGGTATGAAAGCCGCGGGAGAGGGGAGATCATATATGCAGAACATCGTCTTGAATCCTCCTTTAAAAGCGAGAGAATTTACTCCGGTGACATTGCAAATGGATCGAGACGCAAATAATAAACCTGATTCTGTATGGGCGAGGTTTAGAACGGTTGATCTAGATTCGATTGATTTAAAAACTTATCATGTTATTGATAGTATTGGTGATGCCGAAAAATTGGATGAGAAACTGAAAATTTATAAATCACTTTTATCTGGAAAAATTCCATTGGGAATTATTGATATAGACCTAGATCGAATATTGCGCTTCAACAGCTATGAGGGTTTTCGTCTAGGCGCGGGGATTCATACTAGCGAACGCTTGTCTCCTTATTATTCTGTTGGTGGATATGGAGCTTATGGATTTAAAGACAAAACCTGGAAATATGGTGCAGACGCTAAAGTTAATCTCTATAGAAAAAGAGAAGCTTGGATAAAAGCACTATGGGAAGTCGATGTAAGAGAAACTGCAGGAAATCAATTTGTCAAGCCAGGAGTCGGCAGTTTAATTACTTCAGATTACTATCCACTTTTTATTTCAAGAATGGATCAGTATCAAAAGATTGAAGGACAAATTAATGGTCGAGTTTGGAGAAATTTTTCTTTGAATGCTTTTGGAAATGTTCAGTTAGTCAAGCCATATCAAGGCATTAGTTATAATTCTACTGTTGATGCAAATAGCACACAGGTCACGGTTAACACCACTGATTTTTCTTTAACAGAGTTGGGCGGGACATTGCGTTGGGCTCCTGGTGAAAAACTCGCCCGCGTAGGGGAGAGAGAGATTAGATTATTTGGAAGACTTCCTATTTTTTGGATTAAGTACACGAAAGGGTTGAGTGGTGTTATGGAGGGGCAGTATTCCTATGATCGCATTGACGCAATGATTGAAAAGAAATTTTTGATTAAAAATTTAGGTGAGCTTTCTACCAAATTAATTGGAGGACGAGTGAATGCTAATCTTCCTTTAAGCTTGATGTATAATGCTCGTGGTAGTAATACTAATAAATTTAATATCGTAACTCCAGAGGCATTTGAAACGATGTTTACAAATGAGTTTCAGTACACTGAGTTTGTAGCGTTTCACTTGCGACACAACTTTGGTCACCTCTTATTTAAGCGTCCGAAATTTAGGCCACAACTAATACTAGTGCACAGCATGTTGGTGTCTTCAAAAAATAAAAATGCAGAGCAATACTCTGTTCCAATTAAGTCTGCTGAGAGAGGCTTTTATGAAAGTGGCTTACAAATAGATCGTCTCTTGGTATCAGGATTTAGCGCACTAGGTGTTGGAGCGTTTTATCGCTATGGTGATTATGCTTTTGAGAAAACTTCGGATAATCTAGCAGTAAAAGTTTCTGCTTCTTTTGCGTTTTAGTGCTCTTCTTCTTCTTGTTCTGCAGGAACTTCGATGCCGAGTTCTGGGTGACGAATTGCTCCGCCGCTTTCTCCAGCTTTTTTAGCTAGAACGCTGCAAACGATTCCTCCAACAAGGATAAAATATGTCAAGTAATTTCCGATTACCGATTTTCTATAAAGTAAAAAAAGTGTAACTAGGCTTAGTATTCCTACTACGACCATTCCTTGAAAGAAAGGTTCTGACGCGTGTTCATGAAATTCAAGAGCGTCGTGAGAGAATCCTGTTGCGTCATCTGCAGCGTGTTCTGCACGCTCACCAGTAATATGCGCAATGAATGCTGCGATTCCGCTGAAGAACATGGTAAAGAGACCTACCACTTGCACAGTTTTATTTCGTAGAAGTATACCGGCAAGTAAAATGAGTGTGGCAAGAATCACCCCGACAATTGGGAAGTGATTAACGAGCAGATGGATGTGGAAATCGTTCACGATGTATTAGGATTTAAAACGAATGTAGTTATTTATGAGTACCCTTTTACTTGAGCCTGTTTCTCACAGTTTTCTTTATCTAAAAATCCGAAGGTGCTTTGATCGATAATGGTTCCATGCCCATCTATAAACTGCCAATGCCAGAAGCCATTGTCATCACAAAAGAAATGTAAGTTTGACATACAATAAATCAATTAGTAACAGAAATAAGTGGGCCGAAGGTAAATAAAAAACCCCTTCCAACGGAAGGGGTTTTTAGTATTCAAACTAATTGTTTATTTGAGATAAACCTTATTTGCTGATTACCAACTTTCCTTGTTCAATATGGTTACCACTTGTTACACGGAAAGTATAAATACCAGTTGCAAATGTTCTTACATCAACTGAAATTTTGTACTCAGTATTTTCTTCAACAATACTGCTAAATACTGAAGCAACTTTCGCACCTGTGATATCAAATATCTCAAGGGTTGTTCTATTGCTTACAGAAGATACCAATGTAAATGTTGCATTGTTTTCTGCTGGGTTTGGATAAACCGAAACAACAACAGTGTTATCTTCTTTCACAGTCTCAGCAGGTACTTCAGGTGAAAGTACTTCTTCTTCGTCTACTGATAGATCGGAGAATGAAATCATTTGCTCGCATACTGTTTGGTTGCCTGAGCAGTCTGTAGCTGTCCAACGACGCATTGCGTAGTAATCTGGGCAGCAATCCAATTCGAATGCAAAGTCACCAGCACCAGAAACGCTTCCTTGTTGGTTTCCGAAAGGTGTTTCATTTACAAGGAATAATCCGCTGTAAGTAAACCATCCACCGAATCCATTATCTGCTGCGTTGTAGTTATTAGCACCATCACCCATTTGGAATCCGAAGTATTTGTTAGATGGAGCATGACCTAGGTTCAATGCGCTACCTTCATAGTCACCGAATCCTGTAAGTTCCGCACCTTCTCCGTTTACAAGGATGAAGTACAACCACTCTTCGTGATTAACACCACTAGCGCCACAATCAGCTTTGAAGCTAGTTGGGAAGCTCTGTGAGCTCCATTGACTCCAATCCATCTCGTTGTTGAACCATACATCTACATTCCAACCATTCGCGCTATTCATTGCGTTATTCATAACAGCAGTTACGTGAACTGTTCCATCAGGATATCTCACAAGATTTCCTTCAGTCACTGCATAGTAACGGTGTTGTGTTGGCATTCCGAATAGAGCCATTGCCCAGTCGTAAGCATAGTTACATGGGTTGTTAGCTGGTCTTACTGGAGTCAATAATCTGCAGTCAGAGATAGAACCTTCTGCAGGAATGTTTCCGTAAAGTGTTTGAGTGTATGTAACAGTTACATCGTTGTCACAGTTGTCTGTTGCAACAAGAACTGCAGGCTCAGGTAAGGAAGCTGTACAATCAATTACCAAGTTTTCTGGACATGATTCAAACGTTGGGTTTGTTTCGTCAAGAACCGTGATATAGTAACCTGTTTCAGACACATTGCCACAGTTATCAGTAGCAGTGTAGTGTACATAAAGGATTTGATTTCCGCAGTCATCAGAGCCAGTTACTTCTTCAATTTCTGTTGAAACGAAAACATCGCTACAAAGATCTGTCGCAGTAACTTCTACTGCAGCAGGAATTTCAGAAGCACATTCAACTACAACATCTGTAAGTTCTGTTTCGAATGTTGGAGCAACGTTATCGTAAACGAAGATGGTAGCGCTAGCAGTACTTGTGTTTCCACAAGCATCTACTGCAGTCCAAGTTCTAGTGTGAAGTTCACCACAAAGAGATTCAGAACCACAAGAGAAATTGCCATTGTCTTCATTACCTTCATGGTAGTTAAGATTAATGACTTCCATTGCAGAAGCAAGCGCTGTAAGGCTATATGCATTGCTGCATCCACCAAGTGCTAGATTTGCTTCATTCACAACTTGTGAAATAGACATTCCTTCGAATGTGCCATTGTTAAACACAAGTGCTCCAAGAGATCCTTCTGAATCACCGAAGTCAGCATCGTAAGCATCAAATCCGATTGAAAGGCTTGCAGCTACAAGTTGTGAAGCCAATTGGTTTTGAATGCTAGTAGGATTGACAGAGGCTCCAGAAATAACTGAAGATGGACCGCCAGCTGGCAAGAAGTTTTCAATTGCCTGAGCGTTTGTAAATGTGTAAGTGTTATTTCCACATCCTACAATTAGACCATTCGGGAAAGCATCAGCAAAGTTCTCATCGCGGTAGTTTGCAGCAGTTCCGTTTGGAGCGCCCCATCCACCTTGAGAGAATGTTGTGAATTGACCACAATCGTCATTTGTTCCTTCTTGTGTGAATGGAACTACTGAGTCTACGAATGTAATTGTCGCACCGCTGCAAGCATCAGTTGCTGTAGCAGTTTCGAATCCATTAAATTCTAAGCAGCTAACTGTAGCGTTTTCTGGAACGAATGTGAAGTCAGGAGCAGCATTATCAAATACTGTAATTGTCTGGACATAGTTTACAAAGTTGCCACAGTTGTCAGTTGCAGTGTATGTGCGCTCGATAACATAGTTACCTGGGCAGTTGCCTGGGATGATAACGTTGTTTGCTAGAACGTCTACTTCATTATCACAAACGTCGCCAGCAGAAGCTTCATCGAAAATGATCTCTTCAGCATCTTCACAAGACACTGAATAGCTCATAGGAGTTTCAGTGAAGTATGGGTTGGTAGTATCAACGATAGTGATGATACGAGAAACTGTTGTTGTGTTACCACAGTTATCAGTAGCTGACCATGATTGAGAAATAAGCTCTGCACAAAGTTCTTCATCGAAACCATTGTTAGAAATAGCGCTCAACGATAAGTCTTCATCACAGTTGTCGCTGAATTCTGGAATAAATGCAGGATAGTCATCTCCACATTCTACAGTGATATTTTCAGGTTGCTCAGCAATCGTTGGGAACGTTGAATCAATCAAGTTGATGGTTTGTGTAAACATCGACTCGTTACCACAAATGTCAGATACTACATAAGTTCTGATGATTGTACCATTGCATGATCCAGTAACTACAACATCGCTAAAAGAAGATTCAGTTTCGTTACAGTTATCTGTGAAAGTGATGTAATAATCTTCAAGTTGATCACACTCCACTGTAATTACAGCTTCACCTTCGATAGATGGAGCAGTAGTATCTACAATTTGGATATACTGAGTGAAGATAGAAGAGTTGCCACAAGCATCAATAGCTGTCCATACAACAGAGTATCCAGTTGTGCAGCCATCTACCCATGAGTTACCTTGTTCCGATGAATAGGTAATTTCAGAGCAAAGATCAGTTGCTACAGGCTGCGGTAATTCATAAGGAGTGTTACATTCAAAAGTGAAATAAGCCTGATTTGAATCACCAAAAGTTGGTGCATTTGTATCAACTACTGTGATGTATTGAACATGTTGAACGTCGTTGCCACAGTTATCTACAGCAGTCCAAGTTCTTACAATAGTGTAGTTTGCATCGCAGTTGCCTTCAATAATTTCATCGTTGAAAGTAGCAACGACCTCACCAGCGCATACATCATAAGCTGTAACATAAGCAGTAGGAATGGTTGTTCCGCACTGAACTGAAATATTTTCAGGGAGCTCATTGAATGATGGAGCAGTAGTATCAGTGATAGTAATTACACGAACTACTTCTAGTGTGTTATTACAATGATCTGTTGCTGTCCAAGTTTGAGTGATTGTTTCAGTACAACCGTTGTTGCTAAATTCACTTTCTTGGTTGAAAGTAGTTTCAAGCGTTTCATCGCAATTGTCAGAGAACGCAGGGTCAAATGATGGAATCATTTGACCGCACTCAAGTGCAAGGTTAGCCACTTCATTGTTCGCAACTGGAAGTGTATTGTCAATCAAGTTGAGGAACTGAGTAAACTGTGAAGTGTTTCCACAAATATCAGTAGCAGTGTATACACGGATGATACGGCCAGCGCATGATCCAGAAACAAGATCATCATTGATTGAAACCTCATAAAGGTTACAGTTGTCAGAAATTGTAACGTATGATTCTTCAAGATTGTCGCAAGGAATTGACATCTCCAATTCACCTACAATAGATGGAGCGGTAGTGTCAACAACTTGGATATATTGATTGAAGTTAGAGTAATTTCCACAAGCATCTGTTGCAGTCCAAACACGCACGAAACCTGAAGTACAACCTTCTGACCATTGCTGACCATCTTCGTGTGTTAATGTAATGTCGCTACAAGCGTCAGCAGCAAATGGAGTAATCACTGGGATTACAACATCACACTCATATAAGAATTCCACTTGATTGTTTTCAGAGAAAACTGGAGCAGTGATGTCTTGAATAGTATAAGTGATTGAAGCTTCGCTCATGTTACCGCACATGTCATTCGCAGTCCATGTGTAGACGATTTGGTAGTTGTTTGCACAGTTACCTGCAATTGTGTCAATGCTCAATTCAAGTGAAGGGAATTCTACACAGTTGTCAGAAACCAATGCACCAGCAGGAGCAGTGAAAGGCTCGTCACAGTTGTATGTAGTATCTTCACCTTGAAGTGTGATAACTGGAGCAGTAGTATCTACTACAGTAATAGTAGTGGTTGCTTCACTTACGTTATCGCAATAGTCCATCGCTTCCCAATGCCAAACAATTTGATAACTACAAGCATCGATAGTGATGATTTCTTGAGAAGCCTCAAGAATAGTCACAGCATATCCGCATGCATCATAAATTTCGATGGATGGAATTTGCGTTGGAGCAACATCACATTCTACTGTAGCGTCAGCTGGATTTTCAATCACTGGACCTACGTTGTCTTGGATGCTGATAAACTGTGTTACTGTTGCAGTATTTCCGCAAGCATCTGTGGCAGTATAAATTCTCTGAAGAACACCAAGACATCCACCTGAATTCAATGTTTCAGTGAAAGTCACTGTTACATCGCTACAAGCATCAGTAGCAGTTGGAAGTGGAAGATTAGCCACTTGATCACAAGCTACATGAATGTATGGTTGAACCGGAGCAAATGAAGGAGCAGTTGTATCAATTGCTGTCAATACTTGAACGAATTCAGAAGTATTACCGCAAAGGTCTGTCGCTGTCCAAGTTCTATGAACTTCATAACCGCATGCAAGATCAACGATTACGTCTTCTCTTGTAAAAGTTACTTCATTGCAAACATCAGAGAAGATTGGATCCATTGAAGAAGGAATATCTGAACCACAAGCGAAAGTTGCGTTCGCTGGAACGTTTTCAGCTGTAGGCGCCATATTATCAACTACATGAATTTCTTGAGTACAAGTTCCAATATTTCCGCAGTCATCAACAGATGCGTACGTGCGAGTAATAGTGTATTCGCAAGAATTTCCGTTGAATACATCACCATTCCAAGTAATAGAAGATGAAGAACAACCTTCGCTTACTAGCACAGCAGAAGCTGTATTAGCAGCAGGAACAATATCCAAGCAAGTCAATTCAAGATCTGCAGGGCATTCTAATACTGGAGGAATATCACATTCGCGACCTTCGATTG
>Ga0315907_10005854_pt1 | contig 13203 bp, 9 predicted proteins | sample LakEriMetagenome_3_FD_203525 | JGI IMG/M metagenome (GOLD analysis project Ga0315907, IMG submission 203525) | Freshwater fungal communities from buoy surface, Lake Erie, Ohio, United States - Buoy 12 MA123 | ecosystem: Environmental > Aquatic > Freshwater > Lake > Lake biofilm | place: USA...
GATGCGCCGGAACTGGATCCGGAGTTCATCGTGCTGATGATTGGCATCAACAATACCTGGGCACAGGAAGATCCGGTGGTCGAGAGCGTTTTCGCAGGGATTGTGTCGGTCCTGGATGCCGTGCATGTCCGAAAACCGAAGGCGCGCATCATCCTGCAGTCGCTACTGCCGACCAACGACGAAGTGCGCAACCGCGATGTGGTGGTTCCGGTCAACGCACGAATAAAGGACTTGGCTGCACGTCAGCCGCATGCCGCGTATACCGTGTTCCTTGATCTGTATCCGCTATTCACGGATTCGACCGGCAAGCAGAAGACGGCATTTTTCGTCACCGATGGCGTACACCCAAATGACGCCGGATACAGAGCATGGAGCGCGACATTGCTCCCCTTCCTGCGCTCTGAGCGGAACCCCTAGCCCGGCAACTTGACGGATGCACGACAGGCCGCTGTAATGGCGTAAACCTGAGTACGGAGTCCGCCATGTCCGCACGTCCGAAGTGGTATCTGCCCGTTTCAATCCTCGCCCTGCTCTGGAACCTGATGGGCTGTGCCGCCTATCTCAGCGACGTCATGCTGAGCACGGAAGATATCGCCGCCATGGATGCGACGCAGCAAGCGCTCTACAACAGTCGTCCGGCTTGGGCGGTGGCGGCTACGGCCGTTGCGGTCTGGGGCGGCGCAGCCGGCTGCATCGGCCTGATTCTGCGCAAGCGCTGGTCAGCACGGCTGCTCGAAATATCACTAGCCGGCGTGATCGTGCAGGACATCGGCCTGTTCATTCTCAGCGGCGTCAATCCCGGCAGCTTCGTGATGGCTATGCAGGGCGTCGTATTGCTGATTGCCATCGGATTGGCAGTCCTGTCACGCAAAGCCATCACTAACCATTGGCTTTCCTAATTACAGAACGCGCTCACGCCCGAACCGGCTGCGCTCCAGCCACCACAGCAGACCGCTAGCCACCAACCAGCCGATGAACCAGGGCCAAGGCGAACCCGATATCGGTACTTGTGATGCCATGGCCGTATTCGGAGTGCGCGTGGCCAATTTCAGCGTGGCGGTACGGATCATACTGCGCCGCAGCGCTTCGCCTTCTTTTGGCGCGTGAACATAAAACGGCAAGCGGTTTTCGCCGCTGTTCAGCGTGTACCAGCCCGTGGCCTCCGGCCAGAATCCCGCGCAGCCCCGGTTCATTCCGGTGGTTTCGACAAGCAATTCCTGCCATTCACCCTCGGACTGAATGTTGGCATCCGGCTGTAACTGACAGAACACCACGCGTTCGTGCGGCCAGGCCAAATCGCTACGTCGCACCGGTGGCGCTTCCGATTGCGGACGCGCCAACACCGAAACCAGACTGCTCCAGATCCGGCTGTGGGCATCGCCGAAGCCAGCCAAGGCCAGACGGTAGCTGTCCGATAACAGGAGGACGCCGACGCGGCCATTACCCTGTGCACGCCAGATTGCCAAAGCTTCGCCCTGTGTGCCGACAAGCACACTCCTGGCATCGGCCCCGCTGACGCGAAGCGCTTGCCGGGTCAATGTCGGCCATTCGGCGCTTCCGGTATCCGGCTTCATTTGCACGCTTTGGGTGAGAGCTGCCGCCTCGATGCGCAAGCCCATCTGCCGGAAATCCGCGGTCGTCTGTGCCGACACCGGTCCGGTCACGCGCAGTAACAACCCGAGACCGTTTCCAACGGCCTCGCGGATTGTGCGTCGTTGGTCGGCAGCGAATCCCTGCCAGGCCCGTTCGTCGACAATCAGCATGTCTTGCGCGGCCAAGGTGTCGGCATGGATTGCGGCATCCTCGGTGCGCACGGCCATGCCCGGTCCGAGATCGATGTGGCTTTGCAGCTGCAGACCCGCATCCAATGCCCAGCGCCGGAGCGCTTTCAGGTCGGGGCCGGGACCGCCGGAGCGGCTGAGCAGTTTCAATGCCGGTGGTTGGCTGACGGCAACCGGCACCGTGAAGCTCTCCCTGATTTTTCCCGTGGAATCCAAGACCCGCAGTTGATAATTCACCCGACCGGCCGCACGGGCGATGTCGGACAATGCGGCGTCTCCGGAGGCGTCGATGGCTTTGGCATCGACCAAGGCTCCGGAAGGGTCGCGCAATTCAATACGCGCACCGGCAATGCCGGAAACACGCAGTCGCAGCTGCCAACGGTTGCCGATCACAATGGATTCCGGCATCCAGAAATCCACCAGGCCGACAGGCGCTGCGCCGGGCAGAACCCGGATGCCATGGTCCGTCACCGACTCCCGATCACGCGCCGTCAGGCCGTCACCCACAATCAGCAAGCTTCCGATATCCGGCGACCGACGTAGCAATGTCGCCAGATCCGGAACACGCGGCACCTCTTTTCTTGCCGGGGCCTCCGGTAAGGCCACACGCTTACCCTCAGGAAGATTACCGACAGTATCGGAATGAGCCGTCATCACCACGCGTTCGCCAGCTGGCGCCTGCCGCGAGGGCGGTATCAGGGTGAAATACAGCATCAGCGCCGAAAGCGCGCTCAACACCGTCAAGGTAATGCCACGCCAGGGACGTGACGGATGGCGGCGTGCCGAAAGCTGGATCAGAACCGCGCTGATCAGCACGGCAATCGCGAACAGACCGGCAAGAAGGCTTGCTGAGATCATGGCTGCCACTCCCTTTGCAATGCACGCTGATAGGGACTCTCAACCGACTGCGGACGCCGCGCCTTCGGCATGGCCGGCGGCTTCGCCAATACCGGCCAAAGCAACCCTTTGACAGCCTCACGGCAACTGCGGCAATCCGGTCGGCTTTCCATTTCCGCCAGCGCCACTTTCAGGCCCAGCGCGTCGGGCAGACGATCGCCATGATCGACCATCCAGCGTTTCAAATCAGCCGTCTTCGGCGGATCCGCGGCATCAAGGCTTTGCCAGAACACCAACAGGGGAGCATCCTCGCGATCGGCGGCACGCAACAGGTCTTCGGGCGCCTTGAAGCCGCTGCGGTCGCCGCCGAGTCGACGGCTTTCATCAATCGGCGGCAACTCGGGACCGACACGCGCCAGATAAATCCGCTCGGCCTGCTGGACCTTCTTGATGAAGGCCAATGCCCGGTATTCAAAGGGCAGCGCTTTGGCCGGCTCGGCCTGCCGCAGGTGCAGTTCAGCCTGCCACATCTCATTCAATGCCGAGCGCAGCAAGGATTTGGTTTCGGCGTCCAACAAGGTGGCGGCTTCCGGAATATCATGCGTGTGGCCGAATTCCTCGAGGATGCTCTGATCGGAAACCGTCGCGGATTTTTCAGGCGCATTGCCGCCGCCATGGTCGTGGCCGTCATCCACACTGTGCTCGCCGTCTTCCGGCGGCGGTTCCGGAGTTTCGGTTTCTTCACCGAGGAACTGTCCATAACGCAGCCGCAGAATGCGCTGATCGACACCGATGGTATCGGAGCGGATTTCGAATTGTTCCCGACTGGTTTTCTTCTTTTCCGCCAACAGCTTTTCGGTATCGATGATGATCTGGCGCTGGCTGCGGAAATAGGCCGGCATCACTTTTTTCAGCATGCCTTCGACGCCGCTGGCCTCATAGGCGTCCTCGACCGGCCAGCGCAAGATATACGCGGCGCTGACCGAACTGTTGGCCTGTGGCCGGCGCCGGTCGCCGACACGGAACTGCACAATCAGATCATCGCCGGCCTGCATGCCGAGCACAGCCAGATCCAGCGTAACGGCATATCGTCGGCGTGTCCCTGTGCCCTGGCCGTTCAACGGCCGGCTGATGCTTTTAAATTGAATATTCTCACCGCTACCTTGGGCCAGTTGGATCTCCATCACCGCATCGGCCAAGCCGTAATCGTCTTCGGCCTCCAGCTGCAGCGGCCATGTGCGCTGGCCCGGTGCAAGCAGACTCAGGCTGCGATCGGGCAGACTGACGCGCCATTGCGGCGTCCGATCCGGAATGGCATCCAGCCGCTGCCAGGGTTTGGTCTGGGCTTGCCCGTCAATGACGACCCGGTACACATCCGATGCCGCCATGACGGCATCCGCTGTCCAGACATCGCCTTCGCGGCGCAGAAGCAATGTACGGCCGCTGAAAAACTGCAACCGCACCTGCTCGGGTTGCGGCGCGAAACGCAATTGCCAGGCAATGCGACTGCCCTCCGGAAATTTCGCCGGAAGACCGGCTTCGTTGCGCACCGCAAGTCCCGTGTACCCCGGCGGGCTGATTCGGAGGCGTGCTTCAATCAGTTTTACCGGAACCCGCAGCACCGATTCCGAGGTCGCTTTCGTGCTGGAGATCCCAGCAACCTGCGGCTTCGGCCAGAAATAGGCGGCAGACATCAGGACCAAGGACAGCAGCAGCAGTCCGGAAATACGTGCCATCGGATACGGCCGGCGCAGATCCTGCTCTGGCAAAGCCGCCAGCCATTGCTGCACCCGTTGACGCTGCAAGGCCACCAGACGCGGTTCGGCTTTCGGGTTGCCGAACAGCAGATCGGCACTGTTTTCCATGACCGCCAGTGCATCAAGGCGCTTTATCAGCCAAGCTTCGTCCCTGTTCTTCAGTCGGCGCTGCAAAATGATGCCCAACAACAAAAACGCAGTCGCTACAAACACACCGGCAGCAAAGGTCCCGAGGCTCCGCCAGAGGATGAAGCCCATTGCTGCCAACAGCGGAAGGCTTGTGACAAGCGCGATGCCGGCTTCACGCCGGCGAGCCTGCCTGAGCCAGCGCATTGGACGCGCCACGACCGTCATGCCGGCAAGCTCCGGCCAGGTCGTGTGGCCAGAACGCGTTCGGCAACGAACAACAGCGCGACTGCAAGCATCAGCCACGGTTGCAGCGGTTGCGGATCGGGCACGACAGGCGCGGCACCGGTACGTGGCTGTTGCATTGAGGCAAACGTGGCATCCGGTTGGGGTGATGTCGTCAGCACGGCCTGTAAACGCTCCGGAAAGGCGGCATCAAGCAGTGGCGGGGTTTGCGTTGCATTCAAGGGCTGTCGCCATTGAAGAATGCGCCCTTTGCCGACGGCCTGCTGCACGAGTAGGATGCTGCCGTCTTCCGCCCGCCAAAGCACGTCAGATGTTCCGGCATCGATTGCCGCATCCGGTGCCAGCATCAGCGTGCCGCCACCTTGAACCCACCGGCGAGCCGTTTTCGGAATTTTTCCGGAAGATAGATACACCCATATCCGCGCCGATTCCGGCGGTACGGCATCCGCGGCAAGTATCGGCACGTCGCGTTGCTTCGCCTCCGGCAAATGCGCTTGCCAGACCCGGTAGGCGGCACGGAAATACCGTGCACTGTCGGCCTTGGCCGGATCGGGTGTAAGCACCATGGCTGGCAGTTCATGCAGCGATTCATGTTCATGCATCTGGCCTTTGACAACCCGCCAATTCACCGGGCGCTGCAATTGCGGGCGTTCTGCATCCCAGCCGTGCAGACGTTCCGGAACCAACACCGTCAAGCGGGTTCCGGCGGGAAGCTTTGCATCCAGTTCGCGCAATAGACTTGCTACCGGCACCGTCGCGCTTGGCGCAGGACGCTCAGCTGTCGGAAATCCCGGAGCCAGCCAATGCCGGCTGATTGATTTCTCCGTAGACAGCTCGGCATCGGATGGCCAGATTACGCCCGGAACCGCCACCAACCAATGTTCCGGGGCCGACGAATGATGACGCACCGGAATCGCCAGAAAAAGCACAAGCAAGGTCAGCAGAAGCAAGCGAATCAGCAACAACAGCCATTCCTGCACGATCGGCTGACGGCGGGGACGGAAGCGGGCCTGCAACCAACGCAAGGCGGCGAAATCGGTGCGCTGCTGCTGCGAGCGCCGGCTGAGGTGAATCAGCACCGGCAGTGCCAGGGCAATCAGAGCGAACAACGCGGAGGGAAGAAGAAAATTCATGCGCCTTCCTGGAAGCGCGCCTTGCCCTGCGCGAACAGACGTTGCAATGGCGCGTCGAGACCTTCATCCAGAACATACGGCACATGGCGGATGCCGGCCGCGTTCAGGCGCAGCGCCAATTCCCTGCAGGCCGCGGAAAACGCATGCAGATAATCGTCGCGGGCGGCGGCGGCATCGGTCAACACCGTCGCGCCGGATTCGACATCGATGAAACGACGGCCGTCGCGGAACGGAAAGTCGCGCTCTTCGACTGTCATGATCTGGATGTTCAGCACCTCGCGTCGGGCTGCGGCAAGCCGCTCGCTTAATGCCAAAGCGCGTTCGTCGAAATCATCACTGAGCAGCAGTACCAGATCGTTGGCATGGATGCGTTCCCAAATCGGCCGACAGCCGGCTTCATCCGGCCAAGCACCGGCGGCGGTCAAGCCGCCCAGAACCTGCAGACAACGATCGCGATGGCGGGTACCGCTGCCGGCATTGATGACTTGCAGACGGTCGCCGCTGACGGCAATCAAGCCGAAACGGTCCCCCTGCCGACAGGCCAATTCGAATAGACAGGCCGCCTGCACCTTCGCGGCCTGCAAACGGCTCCAGCCGGGCCGCCCGGCGTCGGACTGCGCCATCGAAGCACTCGCATCGAGCAGGACCCAGGCAGCCAAGGGACTGTCGCGCTCGGATTCCCGCACGAAAAATTTATCGGAGCGCGCATACAGCTTCCAGTCGATTTGGCGCGGCTCATCGCCGGGTTCATAGGCGCGATATTGGGCGAATTCCATGCCGGCGCCACGCGAACGGCTGTGATGCTGGCCGATGCCGAGTGCGCCGGACACCCGCCGTGACACCAGACGCAAGCCTTTCAGGCGCGCCCGGACATCGGCGGGAATCAAATCGGGTCCGGCCATAGCCTTACGGCTCAGCGCGGGTATGGGACCGCTGCCAACAGCAGGGCCACCACATCGTCGGCGCTTTTCTGTTCGGCTTCGGCCATGAAGGTCAACAGCAGGCGATGGCGCAGCACCGGCGGCGCCAATGCACGCACATCATCTTCAGTGACGGCGAAGCGGCCGTGAATCAGCGCACGCGCCTTGGCACTGAGCACCAGCGCCTGCCCGGCACGCGGACCGGCGCCCCATTTGACCCATTGCCCGATGCCCGGCGTTTGGGATTGCGGTCGGCTGGCGCGGACTAGACGATTGATCCAGACCAGCATGTCGGGGCTGATGTGGACTTCCCTCACCAGCTTCTGCAGACCGAGCACGGCTTCGCCGGCCATCACCATCGGCACGCGGGAAGAGCCGCTGCCGGTGGTCTGCATCAGGATGTCGCGCTCTTCGTTTTCGCTCGGATAATCGACACGGATATGCAGCAGGAAACGGTCGAGCTGCGCTTCCGGCAGCGGATAGGTTCCGGCCTGCTCCAGCGGATTCTGGGTCGCCAGCACGAAGAACGGTTCCGGCAGCGCATGAGTGATCCCGGCATAGCTGACGGTATGTTCCTGCATGGCCTCCAACAGGGCGGCCTGGGTTTTCGGTGGCGTGCGGTTGAGCTCGTCGGCCAGCAGCAGATTGGTGAATACCGGACCGGGCTGGAATTTGAAATGACGTTTGCCGGTGCCATGGTCTTCTTCCAGAATTTCGGTGCCGAGGATATCGCTCGGCATCAGATCGGGCGTGAACTGGATCCGCCGGAACGACAGCGCCAGTGCCTGCCCGAGTGAGCGCACCAGCAGGGTCTTGCCCAGCCCAGGCACACCTTCAAGCAGGCAGTGGCCACCGGCCAGCAGACCGATCAGCAGTTGTTCGACCACCGCATCCTGGCCGACGATGGCCTTGCCGATGGCGGCACGCAGCTCGCCGAGCTGTTTGAGGGTGGCTTGGATATCGGCTTCGGTACTGGTCATGGCGGGCATTTCCGGTTGGGGTTATATGGCATCAGGCGTTCAGGGCGTACATCACGATATTGACCGCGAACTTGGTGTTGTCTTCGGCCAGGAAGCGCTTGTTGCGCCAATCGTAATCCCACTCACAGCCGTAATCCTTGTTGCTGTAAAGCAGGCCGAGACGGCCGTCGAATTCGATGCCTTTGAGGTAATCATGCACGATATCGTCGCCCCAGCCATTCAATTCGAAACTGGTGGTCGGCGGCTCGCTGAAGCGGAAGAAGCTGGAGTACAGCGGGTGCGTATTGGGAATCTTGCGTAGCGCCTTCGGTCCGAAAATGGAGGCCATCTGGGCCTCGAAGGATTTGGCGAACAGGCCATCGATGTCGTGGTTGCAGTCGTCCACGAACATGAACCCGCCGCTGCGCAGATAGGCTTCGAAGTTACGGCGCTCGGCTGGACTGAACTGGACCAGTTTGTGCCCGGCCAGATAGCAGAAGGGCGCCAGCCGCATTTTCGGGTCCGACAGGGCGATGACGTGTTCTTTCGGGTCGACCCGCAGGCTGGTGTAATCGATCAGCGAGGTAATGATGTTGGACGGCATACGCGCATCCACATCCCAGTCCCCGGACTCGTACATCAGGCGGGTGAAGCAGAAATCGTATTCGGGGCCTGCGGCGGCCACGCGCGGCAGTGCGGCCATGGCCGCACCGCCGAGCATCAAACGCAGGAAGTCGGCACGGTCCATGCCGGCTCCCGGGGCGTCACACGGCGTCCGACAGGGACGTGAAGGTGAAATCGCGGATTTTCATCGGCGGAATCATCATCACGAACGGCGATTCATCGTCGCCGAGGCGGATCGGCTTGCCGAGTTCTTCGATGTTGTTGAGCATGATCACCGGCGACTCGTTGAAACGGAAGTTCTTGATCGGGTATTTGATTTCACCGTTCTCGATGTAGAAGGTGCCGTCGCGGGTCAGACCGGTCAACAGCACGGTCTGCGGATCGACCATGCGGATGTACCAGGTGCGGGTGACCAGAATCCCTTTCGCGGTGCCCTTGACCAGATCCATGGTGGACTTGGTTCCGCCAGCCATGATCAGGTTGCCGGGCGAGCCCTTGGCTTCCTTGCCCTTGAGCTTGGCCCAGTAACGGGAATACTCGAGATAGGACACCTTGCCTTTGTCGATGATGGTCATCTTCTCGCGCGGCAGACCCTCGCCGTCCCAGGGCATCACCGGCACATCCGGATTCCAGGGATCGGTATGCAGGCTGACGCGCGGATCGAACACCTGCTCGCCGAGCTTGTTGCCGCCGCCCTTCTTGGTCAGGAAGCTGCGGCCTTCATCGGACTGGCGGGCATCGAAGCCGTTTATCATGAAGGAAATCAAGCCGGCCGAAGCCGCCGGTTCCAGAATAACGGTGTACTTGCCCGGCTCCAATGCTTTCGCGCCGCGAGAGCCCTTGGCTTTCTGGATGGCCGTCTGGATTTCGCGCGAGGCCTTGAAGTCGTCGAGGCTGCCGGCATTGCGGGCGACCCAGCCGGAGCCGGTGCCGTCCTCGGTGCGCACGGTGCAGGTGTAATCCAGACCGGTCGACTGCTGATAGGCGAAATTGCCATTGCTGTTGGCCGAAGCGAAGAAGCCGACGCTGTCGGACAGAAAGCCGGCGGCGATCAGGCCGTCGTTCTTGCAGGGATTGATCGAATCGGCAGCGACCTGCGCGCGGTATTCCGGGGTAATGGCGGCGATGCCGGCGTTATAGGTCGGCGTCGGCTTATAGGTCTGCTTGCCGATGGCCGGAACGAACTCCTCGTTCTCGGGCGCCAGGCGCGCCAGTTCCTCGGCACGGCGGACCACGCGCGCCAGTGATTCGTCATCGAACTCGTTGATGGTAGCGACGCCGACACGCTTGCCGAACGCGACCTGCACCGCCAGTTCGGCATTGGTGACGATGCCGCTGGTGGACACGTTGTTCAGCGCGAAGCGGATGTTGCCGTTGATGCCGCCGCCGAGGGTGGCGGTGCATTCGTCGGCCTTGCTCAGCGCGATGACCTTGTCGAGGATCGCTTTGGCCTGTTGTTCCGTATACATGCTCATGGATGCTTGCTCCTGTAGTGAGGTCGGTTAGCCCAGGGACCGGGCCGTGCTGATGACGTTGATGCCGTCGAAGCGCGCGGTACTGGAACCGTGCGAGACCGCGGAAACCTGGCCGGGCTGGCCCTTGCCGTCAAAGAACGAACCGCCGAAACGGTAGTCGCGCTCGTCGCAGATAGCCGAGCAGGCGCTCCAGAATTCCGGGGTGCGGATCTGGTAGGCGACGTCCTCGACCATGCCCTTGATTTTGCCGTTCTCGATTTCATAGAACAACTGGCCACCGAACTGGGCGTTGTAGCGCTGCTGGTCGATCGAGAACGAACCGTCGCCGATGATGTAGATGCCTTTCTCGACATTTTCGATCATGTCGGCCACCGACAGCGGTGATTTACCCGGTTCAAGCGACACATTGGCCATGCGCTGGAACTGCACACTCGACCAGGAGTCGGCATAACAGCAGCCGTGCGACTCGGATTCACCGATGATATGGGCCTGGTCGCGGATGGCCTGGTAGTTGACCAATGTTCCGTCCTTGACCAAATCCCAGCGCTTGGTGCGGACGCCTTCATCGTCATAGCCGACGGCGCCGAGAGTGTTCGGCTGGACCTTGTCGGCGAACAGGGTAACCCGGTCGCTGCCGTATTTGAACTTGTCTTTCAGTTTGTCGATGGTGGCGAAGCTGGTGCCGGCATAGTTGGCTTCGTAACCGAGCACGCGGTCGAGCTCGAGCGGGTGTCCGACGTTCTCATGGATGGTGAGCCAGAGGTGCGAAGGGTCGAGCACCAGATCGTACTTGCCGGGCTTGACTGAGGGCGCTTTCAGTTTCAACTGCGCCTGCTTGGCGGCGGCAATGGCGTCTTCCTTCATGTCAAAGCGGTCGTTGTAGGCCATCAGGCCATTGGGCAGTTCGATGTGGCGGTCGCCGTCGAGGTATTCATAGCCCATGCCCATCGGCGAGGACAGGCTGTCACGGCTGCGGAACTTGCCGGTGGTCTTGTCGATGGCGGTGACCGTGAAGGTCGGCCAGATCCGGTGCACATCCTGATCGATGTAGGAACCATCGGTGGAGGCGAAATATTTTTGTTCGTTGACCAGAAACAGCATCGAGTTCACGAAATTGGCGCCGGCGGCCATGGCCGCGCTGTTGGCGGAAAGCAGAAGATCAACTTTTTCCTTGACCGGCACTTCCATCGCATTTTTCTTGATCGGCGTCGCCCAGGACACCTCGCCGACGCCCTTGACCGGCGCCAACTGCACCGGCTTGGTCTGTGACTTGGCATTGGCTTTGGCGATGGCGACCGCCTGCTGGGCGGCTTTAGCGATAGCCGCATTGCTGAGGTCGCTGGTCGCCGCGAAGCCCCAGGTGCCATTGGCGATGACGCGGACCCCGGCACCGATGGACTCGGTGTTGACCACGTTCTGCACCTTGTCTTCGCGGGTAATCACGAATTGGCGCATATAGCGGCCGATGCGGACGTCACAGTAGCTGGCACCAGCAGCGGTTGCGGCGTTCATGGCGATATCGGCCAGCACTTTCTTGCGTGCCGGATCCATTTTGGTCAGCAATGCCTCGGCCGCCACGGCATTGCCGAAGCCGGGAATCATGAAGCCGCTCAGGCCAATGCCCGATGCCGCCAAGAAATGTCGTCTATCCATCGCAGTGCTCCTGGGTTGTAGAGGGGGTCGCGCCGCCGGACGACGGCGTGCGAATCCCCATCATAGAGAAGGCCGCACGGCATTGGCATAGCCCATAAGTCATGCCGGCGGGACTCATCCGAGTGAGCGCGCGGTATTGATGATGTTGATGCCGTCGAAACGGGTGGTGGCTGCACCGTGGGAGACCGCCGACACCTGGGACGGCTGGCCTTTACCGTCGAAGAAGGACCCGCCATGCCGGAAATCGCTTTCATCGCAGATCGCGGTGCAGGCGTTCCAGAACTCCGGGGTCCGGATCTGGTAGGCCACATCTTCGATCATGCCGGTGATTTTGCCGTTCTCGATTTCATAGAACAACTGGCCGCCGAACTGGGCGTTGTAACGCTGCTGATCGATCGAGAATGAGCCGCGGCCGAGGATGTAGATGCCTTTCTCGACGTTTTTGATCATGTCTGCGGGCTTCAGGGGCTTTTTACCCGGCGACAGCGAAACGTTCGCCATGCGCTGGAACTGTACATCCGACCAGCTCTGCGCATAGCAGCAGCCCTGCGATTCGGCCTCACCGATGATGTGGGCCTGGTCGCGGATGGCCTGGTAATTGACCAGAATGCCGTCCTTGACCAGATCCCAGCGTTTGGTGCGCACGCCTTCATCGTCATAGCCGACGGCACCGAGCGTTCCCGGCACGGTCTTGTCGGCGAACAGGGTGACGATGTCGCTGCCGTAGCGGAAGCCCTGCTCGCGCTTGTCGAGCGTGGCGAAACTGGTGCCGGCGAAGTTGGCTTCATAACCCAGCACACGGTCGAGTTCCAACGGGTGGCCCACGTTTTCATGGATGGTCAGGAAAAGATTGCTCGGATCAAGTACCAGGTCGTACTTGCCCGGCTTGACCGAGGGTGCCTTGAGTTTCTGCAGGGCATGCCGTGCCGCCTGCTCGGCATCCTCGCGCATGTCATAACGGTCTTTGTAAGCAGTAAGGCCGTTTGGTAGAGCGATACTGCGACCGCCCTCGAGGTACTCGTAGCCCATGCCCATCGGCGACGACAGCGCATTGCGGCTGCGGAACTTGCCGCTGGCCTTGTCGATGGCGGTGACATTGAAGTTCGGCCAGATGCGATGCACGTCCTGATCGATATAGGAACCGTCGGTGGAGGCGAAATATTTCTGTTCATTGACGATGAACAGCTGCGAGTTGATGAAGTTGGCGCCAGCGGCCATGGCCGCGGCATTCACGCCGAGCAGCAGCTCGACCTTGTCCTTGACCGGAACCGCCATGGCGTTGCGGCCGATCGGCGTGGCCCAGGACACCTGCCCGACGCCCTTGACCGGCGCCAGACGCACCGGCTCGGTCTGCGCCACGCTGTTGGCTTTGGCGATGGCCACCGCCTGCCGTGCAGCACGCGCGATGCCGTCATTGCTCAGATCGCTGCTGGCGGCAAAACCCCAGGTGCCATTGACGATGACGCGGATGCCGGCACCGGTGGATTCGCTGTTGAGCACGCTCTGAACGCGCTTTTCGCGGGTGGTGATGGATTGCCGCAGATAGCGGCCGATGCGGACATCGCAGTAACTGGCGCCGGCAGCGGTAGCGGCACCGAGTGCGATGTCGGCCAGCACTTTCTTGCGGGCCGGGTCCATCGTTTCCAGAAGGGCTTCGGCGGCCACAGCACGGCCGAATCCGGGAATCATCAG
>Ga0315907_10005858_pt1 | contig 13200 bp, 12 predicted proteins | sample LakEriMetagenome_3_FD_203525 | JGI IMG/M metagenome (GOLD analysis project Ga0315907, IMG submission 203525) | Freshwater fungal communities from buoy surface, Lake Erie, Ohio, United States - Buoy 12 MA123 | ecosystem: Environmental > Aquatic > Freshwater > Lake > Lake biofilm | place: USA...
GCAACGCATCGCTTTGCCCATTGACGATGTTCGGTCCAAAACCATCGCCAGCAATCAGCTCGGCATAATTGAAGTCGTCACCCGTGTACATGCGTACGCTGGGCGGCAGGCGCCGACGCATCGTGATCTCTTTGTCTTTATCGAGCAATGAAATTTTGATGCCATCTACCTTGTGCGAATGTGACTGAATGATGCCTAATGCGGTGTTCATGGCTTGCGCCACATTAGCGCTGCCCCAGTACCCCAACAATGCAGGATCAAACATGTCGCCCAACCAGTGAAGCACCACGGGTTGTTTGACTTGACTCAAAATGCGGTCGTAGACACGCTCATAATCTGCGGGGCTTTTGGCCACTCGTGCCAAAGCTCGACTGGCCATGATGATGAGTTTGCCACCCAGCTTTTCGATCGCCTCCATCTGTTCTTCATATGCAGCGATGACTTCATCGACAGTTGTGACATTTTCAAGCAGCAGTTGATCTGTGCCGCAGCCCGAGGCGACCTGCGAACCTGGCACATCCTGGGCTGCATCCAATGTGCGGCGGATCAGTTCCAATGAAGTCGGCCAATCAAGGCCCATGCCGCGCTGCGCAGTGTCCATGGCCTCGGCCACACCCAGCCCCAAGGACCACAAGTGGCGTCGGTAGTCGATCGTGGCATCCCAATCTACAGCACATTGAAGCCAAGGGTCCACTTTGGCCAGCGGATCGGACACCACATGTGCTGCCGAATAGGCAATGCGGTTGAATGGCATTCGAGACTTGGGCTTCAAAGGTACGCTGCCGCGTAGCTTGTAGTTTTCCAAGCGCCCCGAAGCTGTTGGCAGATTCAAGGTTAAGGGCACAGTTTCGCCTTCAGTTCAGGGGGCAGGAGAGAGCCCCGCAGCTTTCACCAGCACTGCGTTGCTTTTGATCTCATCGCGTATGTAGGCGTCAAATTGATCAGGCCGCATGGTCCAGGCATCCGCACCCAATGTGACAAAGCGCTCTTTGACTTCGGGCGTAGCCAAGGCCTTGACAACTTCATCGTGCAATCGGTTAACGATGTCTTTGGGCGTTTTTCCTGGAACCATCATGCCAATCCAGAAGTTGAATTCCGAGCCAGGCACACCGGCTTCTGCCGTGGTCGGCACTTGTGGCAAAGCACTTGCACGCTTGGGTGAGCCGACCGCCAAGGCGACCAGTTGACCACTTCGAATTTGACCAATCACGGGCGCAATAGGTGAGAAGTAGTAATCAACGCGACCTGAAATGACCTCGGTCACCGCCTCGCCAGAACCCTTGAACGGAATATTGGTGGCTTCGATCTTGGCGGCCAATTTGAATTTTTCAGCATTCAAATGCGTTGCACTGCCCTGACCAGCGGACGCAAAATTCATTCCCCCTGCTTTGGCCCGCGCAGCAGTTAGCAATTCTTGCAGCGTCTTGATATTTTTGGTGGGCGACATGACCAGCACATTGGGTGTGCTTGAAATCGGGGTCACCGCTGCAAAATCGTTGACAGTGTCAAACGGCAACTTCGCAAAGGTCGAAGGACTGACGGTGTGCGATGAGGAGTGAATCATGATGGTGTAGCCATCAGGAGCTGAAGTGGCAACAGCTTGCTGACCAATGGTGCCGCTTGCGCCGCCACGGTTATCAATCACCAATGCTTGTCCCATGCTCTGGCTCATCTTGTCTGAAATAGCACGCGCAATGATATCGGTCGTGCTGCCAGCGGCAAATGGCACGATCACTCGTATCGGTTTGTTGGGGTAGGCCCCTTGTGCACTGGCACTCCATGGGACCAGCAGCGTAAGGCAGCTCAAGGCTATCAGCGCTGTTTTTTGCGATATTTTCATGTTGTCTCCTGATGGTTAGTTTCAGCACCCGCGGGTGTTGGTTTGGGTTGTTGAATCAAAGGGATTGCATGGCGGAAAAATCGGGCATCACGGTGCTGGCGTAGCCGGGGGCATCGAGTGAGGCGATTTGAAGCTGGCCGTCGCGGATGCGCAAACGGGCAGCGCCGTGGCTGTGTTCGTAGAGGTCAGGGTGGGCTTGGCAAAAGGCGGCTTGTTCAGCTTGAGGACGCGATTGCAAGCCATTGACGTAATGGTGTCCATTTCGCTCGACATGGGTGACGCCAATCAGATTGACCAGGGCCAGGTCTTGCTGCAGCGACAAACCGGCTTGCACCGTGAGGTCTTCGGCAGACATGAAATAGCGCCCTGGCGTAGACGCCTCTTCGTTCCAGGTGGCGCAGCGTGCCGCATTCAGCAGCGAGCGGTAAACGCCTTTGCAAGTTTTGCTGGAAATGCCGGTGTAGCCCTGCTTGCGGGCCATCACAAAGGTGTCGAGCAATCCATCAGATTCGTCAATGATGACGGGCATCCCCAAATCCAGTTTTTTCAAATCTACATCTAGCGCTTGCAGGCGGTTGATGGGTTGTTCGATGAACAGGATGCTGGCGACCAGCCTTTGCAGCGCAGGTATGGCGCGCATCCGCGTGAGCAACTCGTGCAGTTGCTCAGCACTTTGGTATTGCTCGTTGCCGTCCAGGGTGGCGTGATAAGGCTCTGGCTGCTTGTCTAGAACCGAAGCAATGGCGCACAGCCGATCGATGTCCACGTCGACTCGGCCGCTGACCTTGAGTTTGAAATAGCGCTGACCGTAAACTTGCAACACTTCTTGCAAGGTTTCTGGCAGGCCGTCGTTAACGGGCTCCGTAACGTCCTGCCGTGTGATGGCGTCTAGCAGACCCACGGTGTGCCGAGCGTGCAGTGTTGCGGCCGGCTGAAGGCTTGACAGAAAGCCGGTCATGTTCAAACCATGAAAGGCTGGCATGCGTTCATCGATGCCAAGCTTGTTATGCTGCACGGCGGCATAAAAAGATTTTCCCAAGGCACGGCAGAGCGCGTCGATCAGGGCGCGGTCAATTAGCGCGGGGCCGTAGTTGGCCAGCAGTGGGTTGAGGTTTTCTAATGCACAGGCGCGCAGGTGAGCTTCGTGGTGTCGTGCAAAGTGACCAAAGGCGGTGTCGGGGTTGCCATCGGCCAAATAGGCGGCTTTGGCCATGCGCAACACATGGCGTTCTTGTTCGAAGTTGTCTTCGTCGCTGAGTTGGATGTTTTTGTCGAACCATTTAGGCACGATCATTTCGGCCGAGGCACCCCAGTGGCTTCGGCCATCAGGCATGACGATGCGGGCTCGCACAAAGGCTTGAAAACATTTTCGAAGTGTGACCACGCCAAAGCGAAAAGGCATGCGCAGGACCACTGGAATTTCAAGTAATTCAATCTCGGCGATGCGAAAGCTGGGTTGCATGTTGAAAGTCTCTTGTCTAGGGCGTAAGGGCTACTTCGTTTTCCAGCAGGCCCTTCAGATAAGCGGCTGACCAGGCGGCGCACCCGGGGCCATCGGGAAAATAATCAAACGGCTCGACAGCCACCACACCACTGTAAGCCTGCCGTTGCAGGGCTGCCAGGATGGGGGCGAACCGCATATCGCCCTGACCGGGCGCGCGGCGGTTAGGGTCGTTAAGTTGTATATGCGCCATGATGCCCTGCGGCATCCACAACTCAATCAGCTCTGGGATTGACAGGGTTTCAGCCAAGCCTGCCGAGCTGGTGTCCAGCATCGTTTTGAAAAAAGGGTTGTTGATTTGTTGCACCACGTCTGCGGCTTGGGCCACGGTGTTGATGAGTGGGGTCTGATCGGCCGACAGCGGCTCCAAGCAATAGGTCACACCAAAACTTTGCGCAGCTTGCGCCACGTTGGCGAGAACTTCTTGTGCCAGGTTCAGGGCTTGGGCATGCGTTTGACCCGGGTGAATGCTGCGTTGTTTGGGAGAGCCGTGCACCAGGTAACGCCCGCCCATGGCAGCGCATATCTCGCACAGGTGTTTTAAAAAGTCAGTTGTTTTTTGACGAACCCTTAAATCGGGGTGTGTGATAGACATGCCTTCGGGCTTGACCAGTAGCCAATGCAAGCCAGTGACCAACAAGCCATGGTCAGCCGTGACCTGTGCGAATTGCTGGGCCTGGAATGTGGTCAAACTTTCGGGTTTGTCTGTCAGGGTGAAGGGGGCAACTTCGAGTCCCATGTAGCCCATATCTCGGGCCAATTGGCATTGCGCTGCAAACGGCATGAGCGCCAGCACTTCGTTGCAAAGAGCGATTTTCATGGGGTCTTGCGCTTAAACAGGTTTTGCAAAAATGGCGCTCTCATCAGCAAGACAATGGCGATCAGTGCAAAAATAGAACCCGCAATTGGGCGCGTGAAGAAGGGCGTCAGATCGCCATCTGACAACACCAGCCCGCGGCGCAAGCTTTTTTCCATCAGGTCGCCCAGAACAATGCCCAGCACCAGTGGGGCGACCGGAAATTTGTATTGTCGCAGCACATAGCCCAGCACACCGAACAACAGCATGGTCCAGACGTCAAAAAGGCGCGACGAAAGTGCATAGGTACCCACCACGCAAAGAACGAAAATCATGGGCACGATGATGGTGGTGGGCACACGCAGTACCTTGACCAGTAACTTGGTTAAGACCAGGCCGTAAATGAGAATGCCAATAGTGGCCAGCAGCATCATGGCGACGACGTCGTACACAAACTGTGGTGACTCCAGCATAATCATCGGCCCAGGTTTGACGCCATGAATGAGCATGGCCGCCATCAGCACCGCGGCTGGTGCCGAGCCTGGGATTTGCAAGGTTAGCACAGGGATGATGGCACCGGGCACACAAGCGTTGTCACCGGTTTCAGCCGCCATGAGGCCTTCAATAGACCCTTTGCCAAATTTTTCTTTTTCTTTGCTGGCTCGTTTCGCTGCGGCATAAGAGGACCATGCGGCCACGTCTTCTCCCACACCCGGAACAATGCCGATGAAGGTGCCAATGATGCCAGAGCGCAAGATCGTGCGCCAGTATTGAAAGACGTCCTTGAGCTTGGGTATGACGGTGTCAAAGGGGTTGATTTTGGGAACGGGGCGACGCGCTTTCATGGCCACCAAAATTTCTGCAAAACCAAACGCACCCACCAGTGCGGGCACCAATGAAAAGCCGCCAGCTAAGTCGCGGTTGTCGAAAGAAAAGCGCTCGAAGGCATGGATGCCATCTTGCCCAATGGTTGCAATGAACAGCCCAGCAAAACCGCAAATCCAGCCTTTGAGTGCATCGCCGCCAGTTAATGTTGCCGAAATAATGACGCCAAAGACGGCAAGCCAGAAAAATTCATAAGCCCCGAATTTGAGTGCCAAATCACCTAGCAAGGGCGTGAACAGCGCCAGAAAAAACATACCGATCAAGGTGCCAAGCACCGAGCCGGTGGTGGCAATGCCCATGGCACGGCCTGCATGCCCCTGGCGCGCCAAGGCGTAGCCATCTAGACAGCTGGCAGCCGAAGCAGGGGTGCCCGGAATGTTGAGCAAGATGGCACTGCGGCTTCCACCATAAATTGCGCCCACGTAGGTGCAGATCAGTATCAAAAGCGCCTGGCTAGATGGCAGCTTGATGGTCAGCGTGGTCATGAGCGCTACACCCATTGTGGCTGTCAGGCCAGGCAAAGCCCCAATGACCACCCCGACCAACGATGAGGCCAGCGCCATGAACACAGATTCGAGCGTCATAAATGACGCCAGTGAGTTGCCAAATGCAAAGAGTCCATCAAACATCACGGCAACCTGACCAAAAAGATGTATTCAAAAGACAGGGCAACCAGCAGGCTCCAGCCACTGCCGTAGATGGCAGCACGCACCCACTGAACAGTGACAGATCGACCCATCTCGTTTTGGCGTTGCCGGTCTAGGACGCCGATGAACACGGCGATGAACAAAAAGGTGCCCAGCATGAAAGGCAGTCCTGTACCTATGAGCACCAGCGCGTAAAAAAGCGACCCGCCAAACACCATTGCCATGTACCGAAACAAAGTGGGGTCATGGACTTCGGCCGATGCCATGGGAACTTGCCAGCCGCCTTGGGCCCAAGCCCGAAAGAAGAGAACCAAGCCCAACACCGTGATGGCGCAACCCAGAAAAAAAGGGACCAATCCCGGGACTTCATAGGGGTTGATGTTGAGTTTTTCAAGCCGGTCCATGCGCCATGAGCCAATGGTCACCGCCAAGCCAAAAGCCACCCAAAGTACCGCCGCGATCAAATCTTCACGCGGTGAGACCACTTCGTTGTCTTCAAGTTCAATGCTCATGCCAAGCCTTTGTTAAAAAGGGGCAGCCTCAAGCCTGCCCCTTTGCAATGCTGTCAGGGTTTAGGGATGCCGACGGTGTCGGGTGACAGCTTGGTTTTGCCACCGGCGTGCAACAGCCAGGCGTTTGCCTGCACGGCAGGAAAGGCTGCAGCTTGTGCTGCCTCGCCACTGGCAGGGCCAAAGAAGGCACCTCGGTTGACGGCGTATTTTTTGATGGCTTCGTTGTTGGTGATCTGAGTCGACCAGATGCGCTCAACAGTGGCCACCACTTCAGCCGGAACACCTTTTGGAATGAAAATTCCAAAGTAGTTGGCAGGCGCCTTGAAGTTCGTCAGGGTCTTTGATATGGGCTCAATCACACCATAGCCTTCAATTTCGAGCGCCTTGTCTGACACGGTTGCCAAGGGGCGAAGCCGTTTGCCGCGAATCATTTCGGCTTGCTCAACCGCCAGTTGCGTCGTGGCATCGGTCTCGCCAGAAACGGTGGAGATCACGGCTGGGTTGCCACCATCATAGGTGACATGGCGATACTTGCTGCCAGTGACACTCACAATGGCTTCCATCGCATTGTGACCACCTGAGGTGACACCAGCCGTGGCCACCTTGATGTCAGATTTGGTCTTCATGGCCTCCAGAAATTGTCCGATGTTTTGATAAGGGGTGGAAGGGTTGACGCTGACCACGGCAATGTTGGCCACATGCAAAAACAGGTGCCAGTCTTTGATGCCCGCATTCAGCATTCCCAAGGACTGGTAAGTGCCCAAGTCTTGAGCGGCACCCGCGGTCCAGGTGTAGCCGTCGCGCGGGGCATCCCAAGCGTTTTTGCTGCCAATTGAGCCAGACGCACCAGGCTGGTTGACCACCACGATTTTTTGGCCTAAGGTTTTTTCAATTTCGGCCGCTGCGATGCGTGTGATCTGATCGGTAGAGCCGCCCGCGGCCCAAGGAACGATCAGGTTGATGGGCTTGGTGGGTTTCCATGTGGCCTGCGCCATGGCGCTGGCGCAAGTACCCAAGGCGAGTCCCAAGGCGATGGTTTGAATCAGTGTCCGCTTTTTCATTGTCTGTCTCCTCATTTCATGGTTCAAAGGTCAAAAAAACAAGCTGTCTTTCAACAGCTTCGCAAAAAAGTTAGCCATCAAGCCATCGGGCCAAGTGACGTTTGACAAAATTATCGTCGATCAAGTCCGGATAAGCTTGGCTGACTCGGGTGAGTTCTTCGGCTTGTCCAGCGCTAAGGGCCTCATGCGGGTCGAGGCACCAGATGCCTTCGAGCAAGCCCTGTCGGCGCAGGACTTCATGGCACCCGGCAATGCACCCGGCAAATTCATGGGCCACATCAAACAAGGCGCTGTTGCAATCGGTAACTTTCGAATCTAGGGCCAGCAGTTCCGCCGAAATTTGTCCACGTGCAGCTTCTTCTTGGCAACGCTTTAGCTGCTCGACCGCTTTCTGGGTCCAAACGCTCCAATGACCCAGCAAGCCCCCGCGGATGCGCACTTGCACTGTTTCGGCACCGCGCTGGACGTGAAAAGGTGTCACCAGGTCAAGCACGATGTGGTCATCGTTGCCGGTGTACAAGGTGATTCGTTCTTCGGCTTGCGCTGCGACCACACCATGAATCACGTCCAGTGTGCGATAGCGGTTGAATGGCGCCATCTTGATGGCCACAACTTGTTCAATGCGTGCAAACGCTTCCCAGAACGCGGCCGACAGAACTACGCCGCCCACTGCAGGTTGAAGGTAAAAGCCCACCAGCGGTATGACCTGAGCCACAGCGCGACAATGCGCAAGTATGTCGGCCTCGTTAGCACCGCGCAGCGCCGCCAGACTGAGCAGACCTGCGTGGTAGCCCATCGCTTTTGCCGTAGCCGCTTCGGCGCACGCCTGTGATGTGGGGCCGGCCACGCCTGCAATCATGACCAGCGGACGCGAACCTCCCAGAGGAATCCAGTCTTGAGCCGTTTGCATGGCCATTTCCAGTACAGGGGCATACATGCCGTTTTCGCGAATGGCAAATTGGGTGGTGTGCACACCGACTGCCAGACCGCCAGCGCCGGCATCGAGGTAGTAGCGGCTGAGCGCCCTTTGTCTGCGAGGATCGATCTGGCGCTGTGCATTGAGTGCCAGCGGATGCGCAGGAATTACGGCACCTTGGCGCAAGACCTGCGATACGGATTCAGGCAACAAGCCGGACAAATCAGTAGTGGCCATCACGTACCTCAAAGTGGGTGGGTTTGTCCAAGGATTTGTGGCCTTGCATGACCCAGGCGGCTGTCCAGTCCAAAAGGGTGTCCAGTGCCACCGAGGGCGGTCCCCATAAGGCATCTGCCTTGTGGCAATCGACCAACCAGGCGGAAGGGGCTTCGGTGTCAGTCAAATGCACAGTTTTGCCCATGCGGGCCGCTAGGCGTGTAGCGACATCGCGTATCGAGATGGGCGGGCCGCTGAGGTTGATGGCCGAAGTTGGAGCGGTGCAAGCGTTGAGGGCCCGCAAGGCCAGGTCGTTGGCATCGCCTTGCCAGATGATGTTGGCATAACCCATGGCCACCGACAGGGGCTGTCCCTGCCAAATGGTGCGTGCTACATCGTGCAGCACACCGTAGCGCATATCGATGGCGTAAGACAGGCGAAGCAGGCAGCCAGAGGTCTGATGTTCGTGCGAAAAGTGTTCGAACATGCGCTCACGGGCCACACATGAATTGGCGTATTCGCCAGGCGGCGTAGGGGCCAGGCTTTCGGGGGCGCCTGGGCCATGAACATCGACAAACGGGTAAACACAGGCAGTGGAAAAAGCAACGATGCGAGAGTTCTTATAGCGCTGAGCGATCAATGCGGGCACATGGGCATTCATGGCCCAGGTGAGCCATTCGCTGCCTTGAGAACCAAATTTTCGGCCCGCCATGAACACCACATTGGGTACATCGGGTAGGGCTGCCAGGGCCTGGGCAGACAACAAGTCGGCTTGAATGCATTCAATGCCCTGGGCACTGAGGTTGTCTAGCAGTTGGGGGTTTGAAAAACGTGCCACCCCGATCACGCGTTTGTGGGGTGCTGCCCGTTTGGCCATGCGTGCCAGAGTGGGGCCCATTTTTCCAGCCACACCCAGAATGATGATATCGCCCTCAAGGTGAGCCAAGCTGTTGATCAGCATCGGCGAGGGGGTGCTCATGACGTCTTCCAAGTGTTCTTCGCTTGTGAATTCAAGGGGTAGCGTCATGCTTCGTGCTCCAAGTAGGAAAGCACCATTTCCACCATGTGGTTCTTGCGTTTGGTTTTAGCAGAAGTGCTCAGCAAATTGCGCCCAAAAATAGCCGACAAGGTGTGCTGGTTAGAAAGGTAGAAGTAGGAAAGTCCTGCGATAGAGATGTACAGTTGCACAGGATCAACCCCAGGCTTGAACACGCCTTCTTTGACGCCGTTGTCCAGAATGTTGCCAATCATATGGATGAAGGGATTGCGCATCTTTTTGACCGAGGGTGATGCTTGAATATGCTTGGCCTGGTGCAAGTTGGCGCTGTTGAGCAGGTTCATGAACTCGGGGTGATCGATGTAGTAATTCCAGGTGAGTGTCACCAGTTTGCGAATGGCTTCACGCGGTTCTTCGTTTTCCAAACGCATGGCTTGCTCGGATGCGCGCTTGTGGGAGTAGTTGGCTTCCAGTACGGCGCCAAACAGGTCATCCTTGTTGCCAAAGTAGTGGTACAGCATTCGCTTGTTGATGCCCGCTTGCTGTGAGATGCGGTCCACCCTGGCGCCCCCCAAGCCGTGCGACGCAAACTCCAAACGGGCCGCGTGCAAGATACGCTCGCGACTTTCCTCGGGGTTGCGTGTGATGGTCTTGGTGAGGTGGGCGGTCATGGCGGTGGATGCGATCAGGACAGCTTGGCGGCTTTTTTAATCTGGGTGAGCACGGCCATTTCAGGAGACTTTTTGTAATGCACATCCAGCGGGTAGCAGCCCGAAACCAAACCATTGCGTGGCGCTGTGGTGCAGTCGCTGAAGGTGCGGCAGAGTCTTTTGCGCTGCATGGCTCGACCTGCCAACACATCGGCTGGCAAATCGGGGTAGGCCAAAACCATCCGGCCCAGTCCGACAAAGTCTGTCCAACCTTGTTTGACAACAGCTTGGGCCACATACGGCAGGAACTCTTGCAGATAGGTGTAGCCGCTGCCGACAAAAGCCATTGCAGGAAACATTTTCTTGAGATCACGCACGATTTCCAGATGCCGCATCACTCCGACCAGCGGGTCTTCCGGGGGCTGGTAGCCGTCAGAGGGCGGGTACAGAGCTGGGCGGGTGACGTGGGGTGTGTAATAAGGACTGCCCACGGTCACATTGACCATTGAAATGTCCAGCGATTCCAGCACTTTGAGAAACTGCGCTGTCTCGTCTAGGGCGTAGAGCAGCGGGTTGGATTCGTTCACGCCAAAGCCGTAGCGGTAAGGCAGTGCATTGGTGTAATCGACAGGAATGCCAGGGCCAAGGGATTCTTCATCCGACATGCTGGGGTCTGCTTTGTAGGGCAGAAAATCTACCGCCGAAAGCCTCACACCCAAGGCCATGCCTGGCACTTCAGCGCGAATACCTTGCGCCAATTCGCGAATGAAGCGGGTGCGGTTGTGCAGAGAGCCACCAAAGTCGCCTTCACGTGTTTTGGCCGAAAGAAATTCGTGCCCTAAATAACCGTGGCAGTGTTTGAGGTCGACGAATTGAAAGCCACAGTGCCAGGCGCGCTTGGCGGCCACAACAAAGTCATCAATAAGTTGTCGAATCTCACCATCGGACATGACGACGATGTTTTCTTTGGGGCCAAAGCGGCCGTCTAACAGTGGGTGGTGGTAAAGAACCCGGGGTTCCATGCGAGTTTCAAGATTGGGTTTGCAAAAACGGCCCGAGTGGGTGAGCTGCAAACCAATGACCAGGTCTTTGTCGTTGCCCATGCTTTCGCGATGCGCTTGCACCAGACCTTCGCGAAGTTGTGCAATGCCCGATTGCGTTTGTGCGTTCATGACCAATTGCTTGGGGTTGGCACGACCATCGTGCCGCACCGCGACTGCTTCGCCTCCCCAGATCATTTTGGCGCCGGATCGGCCAAAGAGGCTCCAACGACGGCGGGTGTTGTCAGAAGGGCTGCCATCGGCCAAACCGTCCCATCCTTCCATGGGGTGAATCGCATATCGGTTGCCGACTTTCAGCCCCGAAACCGTGAGGGGCTGCGCCATGGTGGCCGTCTCTCCTGATTCCAGGTGCTCATCGCAAGGCATGGCTAAACCCAGTCGATCCAGGTTTTCTTTAAAGCCCTGTGCGTTGGAAAAGGACTTCACCTTGACGAAATCTCCAAATTTCATGAGGTAGTTTCCAAGAGAGGTTTTGTCATTTGAGTCAGAAAAAATGGTTGGGCTTGAGGAAAAAACCCAGCACCAAGGCGCCCTCCGGGGCGCTCGCCGAATGCCGACTGCCTGCCGGGCGCCAAACATAGTTGCCTGCCTTGACCTCGCCTTCTTGGTCCACCAAGCGGCCTTCCAACACCCAGCTTTGCTCGAGTTCGACATGTTCGTGATCGGTGAGGATCGAGCCTGGGGCCATGCGAGTTAGTACGGTTTGCAAGCCTGTAGCAGTGTCTTCCATGAGCACCTTGATCTGGATGCCAGGAAAACGGGTGGACTGCCAGGGGAGTTCGTCGACCTGAACATAGCGCGATGCCAGCGATGCCAGCGCGGCGTGCCTAGACGCGTAACCTGGGGTTTCAATGGCCATGGTGCTGTCTCCGTTTCAAGGCACTTGATGGTTTTAAGTGTCTGTTGAAACCATCATAACCATTTAGTTACAAGTGACAAGTGCAGGTTTACCCGATGCCTCTTCAGTGTCTCAATCAATGCGGGTTGGGGTCGAGCAAAAATGGCAAGTTTAATCAGCAGCCAAACTCAATGCAGTTCAGTCACAAAGAACTTGCTAAATTGATATTTAGAAATACATGGCTTCTATGGTCAAGGGAAGGGTGACGGTGAATTTTGTCCCTTGGTTGACGCGGGTCGTAAAGCTGATGTTGCCCTGATGCGAATCAATGATGGTTTTTGAAAGCCACAGTCCGATGCCCATGCCACTTTCTTTTTTTGTACGAAGCAATTCAAAAATATCTGCTTCAATTTCGGGTGAAATTCCCAAGCCATTGTCAGTCACTGACATCATAATTCGATCGTTTTCCAAATTTGTTTGCAAGGTGATACTTTTCACGCCTTCAAAATTGGCAGGAAATGCTTCCATGGCATTGGTCATGAGGTTTAACAAAACTTGCTGCAACTGAGACTTGTCACCTGTGATTTTTAAAGGCTGTGGGTGCAATTGAAGTTGAAGCTCAATGCCATGTTGATTCAAAGTGGGTTGGGTCAGCAGCAATACGTCGTTGACCAGTTCGTTGAAGTCAAACACCGAAACCGTTTTTCGCCCATGACCAAACATGTTTCGCAATGTAGAGATGATGGTGGCGGCCCGATGGTTGGCTTTGCGCAAACCAGTCATGGCTTTGTCAATTCTGGGGTCTTGATCCAGTTTGGACTCATGGTCGTTCAGAACCAATTCAATCATGCCAGCATTTGTTTGAATCACGTTCAGGGGTTGGTTAAGCTCATGGGCCAAGCTGGCTACCAAGGCCCCCATGCCTGCTGTTTTGTTGAACAGCGACAGCTGGCGGATAATTTCTTCGCGTTCCTCCAGCAGTTGTTTCAGAATTAGGCTGGTGCGCTGCACCTCATCTGCGCGTTCGTTTGTCAATGTCAATTCATGCGCCAGAGCCAATTTTCCCTGCTCTGCGATCTCTAAAAAGATCCGCAAAAAAGCAATGTTACAAAGAGTGATAGTGATAAATTGGCCGACCACCATAATGGCTTGATGGCATTCCCGCAATTCAGTAGACAAATATTATTGTCAAAATCTGAATGGGAGAAATGCAAATGCAAAAAGCCAAATACACAACTGAGTTCAAAGAAGAGGCGGTTCGCCAAGTTATCGACAGGGGC
>Ga0315907_10005861_pt1 | contig 13198 bp, 13 predicted proteins | sample LakEriMetagenome_3_FD_203525 | JGI IMG/M metagenome (GOLD analysis project Ga0315907, IMG submission 203525) | Freshwater fungal communities from buoy surface, Lake Erie, Ohio, United States - Buoy 12 MA123 | ecosystem: Environmental > Aquatic > Freshwater > Lake > Lake biofilm | place: USA...
GGGAAGCAATGGCGCGACTTGAACTGCGCGCCGACCCATCGATTCTCGACGAGCGTTGATCAGCCGCAGTGTCTGAACATCTTTCCTTCTGCCGAATTTGTGCCGCTGCCTGCGGCATCGTGGTCACCGTTGACGAAGGTCAAGTCGTGAAGGTGCGCGGCGATGCCGAGCACCCGGTGTCGCGTGGCTACACCTGTGAAAAGGGGAGAGCGCTTCCGCAATGGCATCACTCGCCAAATCGGCTCGATCATCCGCGCCTTCGAGGCAAAGCTGCTGGTTGGGACGAAGTACTCGACGATCTCGCGACCATCATTGATGAGGCAAAAAGTAGCGATGGTGCCGACTCGGTAGGCCTCTATCTCGCAACAGGACTTGCCTACGACTCCGCTGGTCAAGTTGCTTGCGGAATGTGGATGGGGTCAGTGGGGAGTGCATCGTTCTACACGGCGGCCACCGTCGACAATGCTCCTGTTCTCGTTGCCGCCGAGGCGGTCGCTGGCCATCCGATGCTCAATCCTGTGTGGGAACCGCAGCATTCGCGCCTGCTGATTTTGCTGGCAACGAACCCAGTCGTCTCGCATGGTTACGGAACCACGTTGGCCGATCCTGTGCGTCGACTTCGTGAGAATCAGGCGCTAGGCGGACAAATTTGGACAATCGATCCCCGAAGAACCGAATCGGCAGCGCTGTCGGACAACCACCTCCAACTCCGCCCTGGATCAGACGTCATCTTGCTTGCTGCTCTCGTACGCGAACTTTTCGCCGACGAGCGGTGTCGCGACGCTCTCGCATCGACATGTTATGACGGCGACATTGATCGACTCGCTCGAGCGGTCCTTCCGTTTTCACTCGAGGCCGCAGAAATTGCTACGGGCTGCAGTCGCGTATTGATCAATGAACTTCTCGCACAACTGCGGGCGAACTATGGGCGCGTTGCGATGTTCTGCGGCACCGGAACGACCATGGCCACCGACGGCATTCTCGTTGAGTGGCTGCGTTGGGTCCTCTTGGCGATGACCGGTTCCCTTGACGTCATCGGTGGGATGCGTTTCAACGAAGGGGTGGTGAATCGGTTGGCCCAGATTCGCCCGGGTACTCCCGCCCTTGATGGTCCGACTTCGCGCCCCGAGTTGGTCCGGATTGCTGGACAAATGCCGGTCGCTGCAATGGTCGATGAAATCGAAGCCGGACGTCTCAAGGTCTTGGTGGTGACCGGCGGCAACCCACTCTCTGCATTTCCTGAACCGGACAGGTTTCGTCAGGCTGCGGCGCTGCTCGATGCACTGGTTGTCATTGACGTCGCCGATACGGAACTTTGCGATCTAGCGACTCACGTGCTCCCGGCAGCGGGCCAACTTGAGCGAGCCGATCTCACCTTGGCGGAACAGGTGGCATTCCGTTCTGGCATGCAGTTCACGCCATCAATCGTCGAGCCCGAAGCGGATCGGCGCCCCGTTTGGTGGATTCTCGGATCGCTTGCGGCGAGGTCCGAGCGTCCGATGTTCGGCGGCGCTCCTCTCGATGCTCTTTCCGACGAGGGAATTCTGGCCGGTCTTCTTGGACATGGTCCTCTTGAGGCATCCGACGTGATCAGCGCCGGTTCTCGAGGCGTTGACACCACGCCGAGCTACGGCTGGGTGCGTGAGCGCATGCTTGCTGATGGTCGCTGGCGAATCGCACCCGAGGCTTTTGTCGAGCGTCTGGCGCTCCATAAGGGGCCTGAGGTTGGTCTCCTGCTCGTACCTCGCCGGGAATCGGCTTGGAGTAACTCAATCCGATTCGCTGGTTCAGGCGATGAATCAGTGGTTGTCCTCCATCCCGACGATGCATCGCTCCGGGGGATCCTCGCCGGCGACTGGGTTGCACTGACAACTGAACACGGCTCGCTGGTGGCGACTGCAGGAATCGATGAAACACTGCGCCCCGGAGTTGTCTCCGTGACCCATGGTCACCCCGGCTCACTCACAGGGACGCTTACTAGTTCCCGTGTTGATATTGACTTACTGACGGCAATGCCTCGGGCCTCGGGTCTACCGGTTCGTGTCGACAAACTCGGAATGTAGTTGCCGGATTGGGCTACAACTGAGAGCAGACAATGCGTAGGAGGGGACATGGTGATTGATCAGAAAGTCACGTGGGCGAAAGTTGAAGAGCGTCTCAAGACCGAATCTGACCCGGTTTTACGTCGCAATCTCGAATTGTTGTTACAACACCAACAGGCCGAAGCGTCGCTCGACATGGAAAAGCTCATGGCAACAGTTTCCGAGCACGCGCACTACCACATGTATTCGATTCCTCATGGAGCCGGAGATCTCATCGGAAAGTCCGCAGTGCAGAAGTTCTACGAGAATTTCGCTGCATCAGGCGCCGAAAAATTACAACTAGATACGGAATGGCTCGTTGTTGATCGGCATTGCATCGTGACCGAGGGAACGATGCGTATGGCATATCCGGGTGCAACTCTTGCTGCGCGCGGAGTCCCCGTTGATGACGTCGACGCGCACTATCTCTATGAGGCGCGAATGTGCGTGCTGTGGCCCATCGGAGATGACGGGTTGTTCACCGGTGAGGACACGTACACCTCAACTGATGGTTTTCTCAACATCGAAAACCGAAAACTATCGCCGTCAGATATTGCAACGATCTGAAGATTGTGGCGCAACGGCACGAATTCATAGAAGGTCGCAGACCGACAAAGGGCGAGTTGGAGTCGTTCCATGGGCAAACGGTTGATGACGTGCTCCCAAAGAAGCTCAGTCTCTTGTTCGTTGGGATAAATCCAGGACTGTGGACCGCAGCAGTGAATGCACACTTCGCTCGTCCCGGAAATCGTTTTTGGCCGGCGTTGTATCGCTCAGGCATTACTTCGACCGATGTGGATGCTTCATGCGGTCTGCCGCGCGATGTCCGATCCGAATTCGAGCGCAAAGGGATCGGAATCTCAAATATCTGTCCGATCGCTACAGCACGCGCCGACGAATTGTCGGAACAACAACTTCGTGACGGCGGAGACTTGCTCCGCGAACTCGTCCGAAAGAGGAAGCCAAAAGTTGTCGCCATTCTTGGCGTCACGGCCTATAGGCAAGCGTTCGGGAACGCAAAGGTTGCGATCGGCCGATCCGAAGACGGATTTGAGGACTCGGAACTCTGGATTCTTCCAAATCCCAGTGGACTTAATGCCCACGAGACAGTCGAGTCGCTTGCGGAGTGGTACGGACAAGCGGCGAGAGCCGCAGGAATCACGCTCAGCCGCTAGCGATCAGCCCTGTCCTGGGAGTCGGCCACCAGCAGCAATCCATTGCCCAAAGACGCGTTCGCCTTCAGTGGGGTTGTAGATGTCCTCTTGGTACGAGAACTGGCCATCCCCTGCGTACTCAAGGATCGTGATGCAACTAAAGCGGAATGGCTCCCCACCTGTCGGATGGGGGAGAACCTGCCACGGGTAGTACACAACTCGATTGCCATCGATGACGACCCACTCAATAGGAAATTCCATCGTCGATGGCGCCTGGGCCATCACATCGACAATTGCTTTGCGGATCTCTTCGCGGCCACGGAAGGTTCCGAGGTGATGCTCAACCCAAAGCCCATCGACAGTGTGAAGGTCTGCCCAAGCATCCCAGTCGCCACTGTCGCCCACTGCAACGAAGTTGTCGTACGCAGCTCGTACTTCATCGGGGTGAAAAGTCATGTGAAACGCCTCTCAGTTCGAAGATGTGAAACGGACGGGCATTGATTCAGGACCGCTGATGAAGTTCGAAGCTCGGAACTCAAGCGGTTCAGTCGATGCAAGTTGAATGTCGGGGAGTCGACGCAGCAGTTCCTCGAACATCACTTTCAACTCGAGCCTTGCGAGTGAAGCGCCCAGGCAGAAGTGAGGTCCAAAACCAAACGCGAGATGCGGATTGGGAGAGCGCCGAACATCGAGTTGGTCCGGGTTCTCAAAGACGCGGGAATCACGGTTTGCTGATGGATAAAACAGCATCACTTGGTCACCCTCTCTGAGGTGTTCCCCGTGCAGTTCAACGGGTGTAGTGACTGTTCGAGACATGTTCTTGATCGGTGAGACCCAACGTAGGAGCTCCTCGACGCCTGTCTCGATAAGTTCAGGCTGTTGGGCGAGCAGGTCTCGCTGATCGGGGAACTCAAGCAGTGCGAGCATTCCGCATGTGATGACATGACGACTGGTTTCGTCACCGCCGATGAGGATCAGCAAGGTCTCACTCACGATTGATTCATCATCGAGTTTGTGGCCATCGATCTCGGCATTCACCAATGTGCTGATGAGATCATCTTGCGGGGGTCGTGAACGGCGATCAGCGATCACTCGTAACTGATACTCGCGGAATTCAATACCAGCATTCATCGCCGCGAGTTGCACCTCGGGCGTCGGTGTGCCGGTTGTTCCGCGAATCATGTCGTCGGACCATCGCAAAAGGTCGTCGTAGACATCGGGCTCAAAGCCCAGCATGTCGGCGATAAGTAGGAGGGGGAGTGGAGCGCCGATATCCCAAACGAAATCGCATTCACCCTTGGCGGAAACGTCATCAATGAGTTTCGAGCAGATCTTCCGAATTGTTGTTTCGTGGGCTTGCACCTTCTTCGGAGTGAACCCCCTGTTCACCAGTGATCGACGACGCTGATGTTCTGGGTTATCCATTGAGATCATCATTGGAAGCGGTTCGCCGTGAGGGCGTGGTGCTCGCATTGATGAGAAGGTCTTTGCGTCTTTCTCGATTGCCAGAACATCCTCGTACCGAGTGATGCCCCACACCTGGTTCGGTCCGTCCCAGTACACCGGTGCGTTGTCACGCATCCACGCCCACTGCTCATATGGCTGGCGTGCGTACCATTCTCCATCGAGAAGGTCGATGTCGGTTCGTGTCTCGTGTGCCATTGATCCCCCCGGAACAACTGCGATGAATTCTGCGTCGCTGACGCTATCGGGTGGGGCGGGGGCGGTGTCGGTCTAGTTCGGTTCCTCGACGAAACCGTTGGGATGCACCGCAAACCGTTTGCGGTCTGGGTCATGTACTGGCCCATCGACAGGCCAAGGCCAGCCGCCGAAACCTGTGCGCTGGTAATCGACGAACGTTTGCCGAAGGCCCGCTTCGTCATTCATCACGAAAGGACCCTGCTGCACAACTGGCTCACCAATGGGGCGACCTTGAAGCACGAGGCAATCAGCTCCGCCCGAAGACTGAAGCGTTGTGATGTCGTTGGAGCGAAGCACCGAACCGGTGTCGCATCCCAAATGCGTCTCGTCAATTTGTACGCCGTCACCGTCGAAGACATAGAGCGTTCGAATCGTCTCCGCTGATCTCGTGGGCGGAAGCTCGAGTGATGTGCCCGGGTCAAGATGGAGATGCCAAACCGCAACCTCTGCAGAATCCTTTGATGCCCAAGAATTCGAAGGTGGGTTGAGGGGACTGGTGTCATCGAATGCGCCGGCGATGACAACAACTTCAACTCTGCGACCATCGGAATCGATACGGCGGATCTTCGGTACCTGTTCAGCCCAGAGCATTGTGAACGATGGGTCGCACATCTTGTCGACAGCCGGCAGGTTCAGCCAGATCTGAAAGAGTTCAAGCGGATTTGGTTGCGATTGATTTCGCAGCGGCAGCATTTCGGAATGCACGATGCCCGAACCTGCGGTGAGCCATTGGACGTCCCCTTCGCCGAATCGAGCGATGGCGCCCAGAGAATCTGAGTGATCGCAGGTTCCTTCTCGCACATAGGTGATGGTCTCAAAGCCACGGTGAGGATGTTGCGGAAAGCCGGGGACGACTGTCCCGTGGTACATGCGCCATCCGTCGATGCCGTCGAAGTCCGATCCGATGTTGCGGCCCTCAAGTGAAGCGTCGGGTCCTAGTTGCGAATTGCCGACGGGATAGATGTCGTTGTGATGCGCGCAGAACAGAAACGGATCGATTGTGGGCCAGTGCAGGCCGAGGGGAACGGTTTGAAGAATGACTTCGTCCGGCATGGTGCAAGCGTAGAGGGCTGAATGCTCAGTTCATCAGCGTTCGAAACGTTGAAAACGCTCTCGACGCGGGACAACCTTGCGGCCCTTGATCGTTGTCTTCTTCATTGCCCGAATGATGTCGTCTGCTGACTTCTCAGGGACTTCAACCAGTGAGAATTTGTCTGCGATTTCGATAGAACCAATTTGCTTGCCTGCGAGGCCGGTTTCGCCGGTAATGGCACCGACGAGATCTCCAGGACGCACCTGTGCCGAGCGTCCGATGGGGAAATACAAGCGAGTTGAATCAACGCCGATTGAGCGGTCCTTGTTCTTCTTGCCCTTCTTGTCGCGATCACCGCGTTCACCGCGATCACCACGATCTCGGTCACCGCGCTCGCCGCGATCGTTCTTGCGATCCTTCGAACGACGAACCTCAACCTCGGGAATCTCAACCTCGTCTTCGGCTCCAGTCGTCGCTTCGTGAGTGAGTTTCACGGCAGCGAGTGCAACCTCGAACAAGTCGAACTCATCGGTCAGTGATTCGACGATGGTGCGGTAGCGGTCGAGATCGTCGTCAAGCAGTGTTTCTCGGAGTGTTCCAAGCGTGAGTTCCATGCGTCGGTTGCGAAGATCGGAGATCGTCGGAACCTTCTCAATGGCGATCTTGTCGCCCGTTACTCGCTGAATGTTTTCGAGCAGGCGGTGCTCGCGTGGTTCGGCGAGTGTGATGGCAACGCCTTCGCGCCCTGCTCTGCCGACTCGCCCGATGCGGTGCACGTAGGACTCAGGGGCAGAAGGAACGTCGTAGTTCACGACATGTGTAAGCAGATCGATGTCCAGGCCTCGAGCCGCAACGTCGGTCGCAATGAGTAGATCGGCGTTACCGCTACGGACGCGAGCCATGACTCGGTCACGACCTTCTTGATTCATGCCGCCATGAAGTGCTTCAGCGCGATAGCCGCGGCCGTTCAGCGTTTCTGTGAGCTGGTCAACTTCAAGGCGAGTTCGGCAGAAAACGATCGCCGCAGCAGGAGCTTCGACATCGAGGATCCGACCAAGTGCAGCGGGCTTATGCGAACGCGGCACCATGAATGCGAGTTGGCGGACCTTGGGCGCATCGCCCTTCGCAACGACTGGTGCTTCGATGCGAATGGTTGTGGGGTTGGAGAGGTGACGTCGTGCAAGCGATTCGATTCGCTTTGGCATGGTGGCCGAAAACAGAACGGTCTGACGCTCGGTTGGCAGTGCGCCAAGAATGGCATCGAGATCTTCCGCGAATCCCATGTCGAGCATTTCATCGGCTTCGTCGAGCACAACCATTGCGATGTTCTTTAGCGGAATGGTTCCCCGCTTGATGTGGTCAACGGCGCGGCCCGGTGTCGCGACGACGACATCGACACCGCGGCTCAGTGCCTGGAGCTGTCGGCCAATCGGTTGGCCGCCGTAGATGGGCAGGACCCGAGCGCCCAGAGCCCGTCCATATTTGTGGACAGCTTCAGAAACCTGCATCGCGAGTTCGCGGGTGGGGACGAGGATCAAGCCGGTCGGATTCTTCGAGCGGTTGTCGGCATCGAGATGCTCGAGCATCGGGAGCGCGAACGCCGCGGTCTTGCCGGTTCCCGTTGCGGCCTGGCCCAGGAGATCTTGTCCGGCGATCAATGGCGGAATGGATTCACGCTGAATTGGGGTCGGCTCTTCATAGCCAAGGCTGGACAATGCCTCGACCAATTCAGGTCGAAGTGCCAGATCGGCGAAGGTCGTGTTTTCGGTCAAATCGTCCATCAGTTGCTCTCCTCGACCGCTCCGGTCGGCCTCCACGCTCCCACGCCGGGGGCGCAAGAACGAATCGACACCTGTGGCCGATGGCCGAAGTCCCAGAAACCGCTCTTGTAGGCACCGACATGGAATGATCAAAGGATGGAACTGCAACCCTTTGCCACCCTGACCCTTGCCGTCGCCTCAGACGGTCTCTACATGCTTGGAGCCACCCCAGCGGGCACCCGTATTGTGCAAGAGATCAACGAGGCCCGCATTGAGGGTCCTCGGCTCAGCGCCAGCCTTGTGGGCCATGCCGCAGCAGATTGGCTGGCGATCGATGCACAGGGTGTTGGCACGTTCGACATCCGAATGACGCTGATGACCGACGACGGCGCACCGATCTACCTTGCCTATAAGGGGCGGGCAGATTGGTCGTCAGGTATGGGGAAGGCCCCGGTCTATGTGGGTATGGAGTTTGAAGCAGGCGATGAGCGCTACCGCTGGCTCAATGCGCTGCACCTCTTCGGCCGTGGCCAGGTCGGAGAAGGCGGCAAGCTTGTGTACGAGATCTACGAGCCGGTCTGACGCTTCGGCGTATCTCTAGGCCACTTGGTCGACGAGACTCGCGACGGGTTTTCAGGTTCGCTCGGCTTTTTCAAGTCTGATGGAAGATGAGACATGTTCGACAACCGCATTACCCGGATGCTCGGCATCGAGATTCCAATCGTTCAGGCGCCAATGGGCTACATCGCTCGAGCGCAACTGGCATCCGCAGTCTCCAACGCGGGTGCGATGGGGATTATTGAGACCTCCTCTGGCGACCTGACGGCGATCCGCGAGGAAATTGCGAAGATGGCCGATCTCACGGAGCGTCCGTTCGGCGTCAACATTGCTCAGGCGTTTGTTCGTGATCCTTCGATCGTCGAGTTCGTAGTCGACCAAGGCGTCCGGTTTGTCATCACCTCTGCAGGCGATCCCCGGACGTATACGTCTCAACTGAAAGACGCCGGGCTCACAGTTTTCCACGTTGTCCCCACGCTTCGAGCAGCGCTGAAGGCGGTTGATGCTGGTGTCGATGGCCTCGTTGTAGAAGGTTCAGAGGGTGGGGGATTCAAGAATCCCAGTGACGTCTCGACAATGGTGCTGCTGCCGCTGGTTGCTTCCAAGGTTGAGGTTCCGGTGATTGCGGCCGGGGGATTCGTTGATGGTCGAACGATGGCGGCTGCACTCGCATTAGGAGCTGAAGCGATTCAGATGGGAACGCGCATGGTGGCTACCGTCGAATCCCCGATCCACGAAAACTGGAAACAGGCGATTGTCGATGCATCCGAAACGGACACGGTGCTGCTCAACCGCCATGCAGCTCCATCACTTCGAGTGCTTCGTACCGACCGAAGCAACGCACTCGAATTCGATACCAGTACAAACGCGATGGAGCACATGGCACGTCACAGCGAGCTCTACTTCGGGGGCGATATGGATGCAGCACTCGCGCTTGGCGGCGCTGTCGCCGGCCGTATCGAATCTATTGAGCCGGTCGCCGATGTCATTAAGAACTGCTCAAACGAATGTCTTGAGATTTTGCGCAACCTTGGATCGACGTACGTGAAGTGACTCAGTCGATGGGGAGGCGGGCCATGAGGTCGGCCTTGCGCTCTTCGAACTCGTCGAAGTCGATGACTTTGTCGTCGAGTTGCTTGTGGATCAACTCAATCTGAGCAAGTAGTTCTGCGGCAGAAAGCTCGCCTTCAGTGGAGAGTTCAACGTGTTCTTCCTCGCCGTCGGAGCCGATGCGGGGCTCACCAGTCTGGCGGCGTTCACGCTTCAGGGCTTGCTTGGCCTTTTTGTCGCGATCTCGCTGAAGCTTTTCGAAACTTGTTCTCTGGGCACCCATTGGGGGCCTCCTTCGCCGGCAAAAGAACGCCGATCTGATGTTGTCGATCGTTGTCGTCGCGCTGCAATGGTGATGCTGTCAGCGACCTATTGAGGTCTTCAGGCTGGCCTGAGACCGCAGTTGACGCTACCGGTTCGCGGGCTCAGCACTGTGCACCCTTGCCGGGTCATGGGCCACATTGGCCGAAATTGCCTGAAAACTGGTGGATCAGGCGCCTGCGAGTAGATCCCGCATCCACGCTGGAGCTCTGGTTGCACGGCCGGCGGGATCAACAACTCCGTGGACCGTGGCTGCAAGCGCACAGACTTCGTCCTCAACGGTGAGCAGATAGTCCATCTGAAAGGTTGCGGCCTTGAACGAGGAGACGCGGGTGTGCACCGTGACGAGTTCATCAAAGCGGGCTGAGCGTCGATAGTTCGTAAAAAGTTCGAGGACGGCGAAGTCGAACCCCTGCGCACGAATGTCGGGATAGGGAGTTCCGAGTTTCCGAAGGAACTCAACCCGAGATGCTTCCAGCCACGCGACGTACGAAGAATGATGCGCGACCCCCATGGCGTCGGTCTCGGCGAAACGAACGCGGATGTCAAAGGAAAATGCGTAGTCGCTTGGGTTCGTTGAAATATCGAGTGAGATCCGCATCGTTGGTGACTAGTTGCGGGGGACGTCGATCCAGGGGAGTTCCTTGTCAACTCTCGGTTCGCCGGGAAGCCCAAGAACACGTTCGCCGAGAATGTTCCGTTGAATCTCGGATGTTCCACCTTCGATCGAATTTGCACGAGAACGTAAGAACATCTTCCGGCCCGATCCTGGTGGGCCAATGAGACCGATGTGATCGGAGCGCTTCATCGTGTAGTCGTAGTCGATGAGTGCCTTTGCTCCGAGAAGCTCAACACAGAACTCGTAGATGTCCTTATTCACTTCCGCGAACTGAAGCTTGGCAATCGAACCTTCGGGGCCCGGGTTTCCAATGCGTCGGTTTTGTGAAGCGCGAATGTTTGTGAGGCGAAGGACCTCGGCACTGATCCAGAGCTGCATTAATCGGTCGCGAGTAACCGCGTTATGTGCCGAATCGTTGTCGGCCCAGACGCGGAGGGCTTCGGCGATTGCACCGGAACCCTGCTGTGGAGTTCCACCGCCGCCTCCACCGATGGTGGTGCGCTCATTCGCAAGTGTCGTCATCGAGACTCGCCAACCTTCGCCGACTTCTCCGATGCGATCGGTGTCGGGAACGCGAACCTCGGTGAGGTACACCTCATTGAATTCTGCTTCGCCGGTCATCTGGCGAAGCGGGCGAACCTCGACGCCGGGTGCGTGCATGTCGAGTGCGAAGTAGGTGAGACCTTTGTGCTTGGGGGTGTTGGGGTCGGTTCGGGCAACGAGCATCCCGCGGTTGGCGATATGGGCGAGGGTGTTCCATACCTTCTGCCCGGTAATGACCCATTCGTCCCCGTCTCGTACTGCTCGACAACCAAGACCAGCGAGGTCGGAGCCGGCTCCAGGCTCGGAGAACAACTGACACCACGCGTCTTCTCCGGTGAAGATTCGCCGAAGCAAGGTGTGGCATTGCTCGTCGGTCCCGTGCGTTGCGATCGTGGGACCCGCCATGGTGATTCCAAAAAAGAAGCGAGTCTCAATGGCCTTCGCCCCAGCCTCACGAAGACGTCGGTCGATCTCCTTCTGGAGCGTGGGGGTGAGTCCGAGGCCACCACGTCCGACGGGGAAGTGAACCCATCCCAAACCGAGGTCGTACTGGCGTCCCCTAAAGGTGACTTCGTCGGTTGTGGTCGGATCGAGCTCTGAGAGCAATGTCGAAATTCGCTCGTCAACAATGGCGGTGGCGTCGGTGGTGCCCATCGACGAAAGGTTACCCAGCGGTAATCGTGGATGTCGGAGTTCTCGAACAGAAGTCCGGGAGTGGCGAGCCCCATCGGATCTGCCGGTACTATCGCCCACCGCAGGCTGGGAGCCCCCGGCATGCACGAGAACGAGAGGGTGGTCCATGGCCGAGGTGCGGTTCGACGACATCGATGCGATTAATGCGCTTGCCAGCGAAGAGTTTGGCGAGTGGGGCGAATCGATCGAGGTGTCGCAGCAAATGATCAACGATTTCGCGGAACTCACTGGTGATCGCCAGTGGATTCACATCGATGTAGAGCGTTCTTTGAAGGAAAGCCCTTTTGGTGGCCCAGTCGCTCATGGTTTTCTCACGCTGAGTCTCATGCCAAAGTTGGCAACGTTTCCGGTGAAGATCGCTGGCAACGGCAGTGCCGTCAACTACGGCGCTGAAGGACTGCGTTTCCTTTCGCCAGTTCCGGCCGGCGCCAAGGTGCATGCGCGTTCGCGTCTCGTGAAGGCTGAAGCGAAGCCCAAGGGCACGCTCATCACAACCGAAGCCGAAATTGCGGCCGAGGGTTCTGATCGCCCGGCGTTGCTCTACAAGATGCAGGTGCTCTACACGCCGCCGCGCTAATCGCAAGAGGGCGTCCTAGCGACGTGTTTCTTCTTTTGGATTGAGCCTCGTCGTTAGAACCGGCGGGGCTCAGTCAGTTTTTGTGCGCTTCGCGTCGATGAGTTGGGGTGCTAGCCAGTCCGCGACTGTCTGCAATTGGTTTTCGCGAATATGAACGCCATCGGCTCGAATCTCTTTGTCCTTCGTGCCGCCGCGTGGCCCGAGATAGCCCTGATAGTCGATGATGACAGCTCTCGGTAATCCTTCGACCAGTGGCAAAACGATTTCGTTTACCCGATCAATGCGATCAGGGCTGTTGAATTTGCTTACGCGATCGAGACGGGGCGAGACCAGCCAGACAACAGTCGAGTCATGGGCGGACAGGACGTTGAGAGCTTCGCTGTATTCCGACTCAAGAAAAGCGTCGTATGCGGGATCGCCTGGGCGAAGCCACTCGTCGCCAAGTTGCGGCACCTTGCGATCGATTGAATCCCAGGGGCTGGCATAACCCAAGACGACGTCGGGACGATAAAGATCGATAGCCGACACCCAAGAGACGACACTGGCATCGGGAACAAGCCGCGGATCGACTGGATCAGCCCATGTGGCGCAAACATCGCCCATTGATCCGGGGCCCTCTTCGTAGAGCTTCTCGCCGCCACGGGTAGTTCCGCATCCGAGGTGGGCCTCATTGAATACGAGGATTTCGCCCGGGTTGTCTGCGCACCAGTCAGCAAGAGCAAGTCCGATTTGATACATCACCGAATCGCCGACGACGAGAATTCTCGTTGGATCGCTACCGGCAGGAGCAATGCATTGCTTGCCCTCACCGAGAGCGATCGGTGTCGTCCCCTGACCTTGAATGGCGAGGGGGCTATCGGTCGCCGAGGCTTTCGGGGCGCGCACCGTGTTGGCGTAGAGCAAAAGGGAGAGGGCGAGGATGACGGCGCCGCCCATGCCCGCCGCAAACTTCCAGCCGGGCCAACGACCCTTGAGGAAGGGCTTCTCGATGTATTTGTAACTGAGCCAAGCAAGAAGAAAGGTGAGTCCAAAGCCGAGTGCGAGATCGCGGAAGGAATTGAGTCCCGGTTTGTCTGGGGACTTATCGCTGTCAACGACGATGTAGACA
>Ga0315907_10005863_pt1 | contig 13196 bp, 7 predicted proteins | sample LakEriMetagenome_3_FD_203525 | JGI IMG/M metagenome (GOLD analysis project Ga0315907, IMG submission 203525) | Freshwater fungal communities from buoy surface, Lake Erie, Ohio, United States - Buoy 12 MA123 | ecosystem: Environmental > Aquatic > Freshwater > Lake > Lake biofilm | place: USA...
AATACGAATGAGTGCATCTTCCGATTCAAACATATTGCGGGCAAGTGCTCGCGCTAATTCGGTTTTACCTACACCTGTTGGGCCTAAAAATATAAAAGTACCAATTGGTTTTTTAGGATCTTTTAAACCTACTCTATTACGCTGAATGGCTTTTACTACTTTTAAAATGGCTTCGTCCTGACCAATTACCATGCCCTTCATTTCATCGTTCATACGGCGCAGCTTGTCTGTTTCTGCTTGCACCATACGCTTAACAGGAATACCTGTCATCATGCTCACTACTTCTGCTATGTTTTCTTCAGAAATAGGATAACGCTTGTTTTTGCTTTCTTCTTCCCAAGCAGATTTTGCTTGCTCCAACGATTCGCCTAATTTTTTTTCTGTGTCTCTAAGTGCAGCAGCTTCTTCAAAACGCTGACTTTTTACCACTTTATTTTTTTCGTTTTTAACCGCTTCAATTTCTTTTTCAAGTTCCACAATATTTTCAGGCACATTGATATTTTTTAAGTGCACGCGTGCGCCCACTTCATCAAGTACATCAATGGCTTTATCCGGAAGTAAACGGTCCGTCATATAGCGGTCACTTAATTTTACACAAGCCTCAATAGCATCTTCGCCATAAGTAACGTTGTGAAAATCTTCGTATTTAGATTTGATATTGTTTAAAATAACAATAGTATCATCTACACTTGGTGGTTCAATCAATACTTTTTGAAAGCGTCTATCAAGTGCGCCATCTTTTTCGATGTGCATGCGGTATTCGTCAAGTGTAGAAGCCCCAATACATTGAAGCTCGCCTCTAGCAAGCGCCGGTTTTACAATATTAGATGCATCGAGTGATCCACTCGCACCACCTGCCCCAACAATGGTATGTATTTCATCAATAAATAAAATAACGTCTCTATTTTTTTCAAGCTCATTCATGATGGCTTTCATGCGCTCTTCAAACTGACCACGGTATTTAGTACCCGCCACAAGTGCAGCAAGGTCCAATGAAATAACACGCTTGTCAAATAATACACGGCTAACTTTACGCTGCACAATACGAAGTGCTAGGCCTTCTACAATGGCCGTTTTACCCACACCTGGCTCACCAATTAAAATAGGATTGTTTTTTTTGCGGCGACTTAATATTTGGCTCACGCGCTCAATTTCTGCTTCACGACCTACAATAGGATCCAAATTTCCAACCTCAGCTAATTTGGTAATGTCTCTACCAAAATTATCTAGTACGGGTGTTTTGCTTTTTGCACCAGCCGGAGATTTTGCCGCTTTGGGCTGGCTAAAACCACCTCCCCTTTTTTCTTCATCAAAATCATCGTCATTGTCTTCAGGAAATTCATTTTGAGGACTTGAACTACCTACCATACCAAGCTCTGTTCTAAAGAGGTCGTAATCAATATCAAACTGACCTAATATTTGAGTGGCAATGTTTTCTTTATTTTTTAAAATGCTCAGCATTAAATGCTCCGTTTCTACCAAGGGGCTTTTTAGGGCCTTAGCTTCTAATACGGTAACACGAATTACTTTTTCCGCTTGTTTGGTTAGGGGAAGGCTATTGATATTGGCAATGTTTTTACCCGTCTTATCCTTTACGGCAAGTTCAATTTCTTTGCGTAGCTCATAAAGGTCTACATTAAGCTGCTTAAGCACCTTAATGGCCGTATTTTCCTCGTCCCTTATTAGACCTAGGAGTAAATGCTCCGTGCCAATAAAGTCGTTTCCTAGCCTTAACGCTTCTTCCCTACTGTAGGAAATGATTTCTTTTACTTGTGCCGAAAAATTATTATCCATAACCAAAAATTGGATTTATACAATTATAACGAATATTTTTGAGCGAAGTTGTGTGTGGATTATCCACATTTACTAACTTCACGCATATACTATGGAACTCAAAATTGATACCAAAGAAAAATACCAGCTTTTAACCCCTGCTGGAGCCTCCATGACTGCCAATATAGCAGCAGAAATTGAGACTATTTGCAATAAATGTCTAGAATCGGCCCAAAAAAACATGGTGCTCAACCTAGAAAATGTTAAAGAAATAGCGCCTGAAGCCTGCCAAATCTTAACAGATTTACAACAGGCATTCTATGATAAAAGCGCCTCATTTGTGATGTGCTGTTTAAGTTCCACTATCGAAGACGCTTTTGACAGCCTTGGCTTATTAGAAGTACTGAACCTCACCCCTACCTTAAGCGAAGCTTCCGACATTGTAATGATGGAAGAAATTGAACGTGAATTATTAGACAGTGACGACTTTGAATTTGACAAAGAATCGGAATAAGCAACCGCCTATTGAATAATTTTTTCTACGCGCGTAAGCTTACCTGCTGCATTCATTCCTTCTACAACAATTCTAAATTTTGTTGTTACGTCATTGTTGTAAAAATCCAATTTAACCAGTTTGGTTTTTTTGTCTGTTAAAACATATGGATTCCAATATAATGTAGTGCGTACATCAGGCACTTTAGTTGGCGCAGCCAAATAATTAGGACTATAAAATTCTTTGTACTGGGTATAGCCAGTTAAAATGGCATTACTCAATCCTTTCAAACTTTCATTTTTTAAATCGGCAGGTTTTTTGGTATAAATAGCGATGGCTCCAGAAGGGCCAGAACCAGATGAAGCCATAAATGGCGGACGGAAAACTTTGATGTAAGCAATATCACTCATTTGTATACCCATGGTTTGCTCGGCATCCGAAATAACTTCATTTAAAAAAATATCGGGTGTACCGTCACGCCAATTTAGTCCTGGTACATTATTGCTATTGGCCTCTTCGGCACCATTAGCACCCAGTATTGGAAGTGACATGGTCATACCAGGAATTAAGTTTTGCAGGTACTGAAACACATTGGTAGCACCGGTTGCGTGGTTGTCATTTTGCACATCAAAGGCGTAACTATCTTTTGATGAAAACAATCCGGTAGTATATTTTTCGTCTAGTACATCAATTGGAGATTTAGCTTTTGATTGAACCACTACCTCTTTAAGTACCACCACCGAATCAAATGCTTTTCTTATTTTTTTGGCCTGCGCCTCCATGTACAATAAATATGCGGTTCCTGAAGTGTCAGGTTTTGCAAAATGATAGAGTTGAATTTGTGTAGGATAAGAAACAGTAGGCAAACTGTAAGTAAAATTGGCCACTGTAGTAGGCGCTATTTTTTTGTCTCCGTTGATCTTATAAAATACACGAACGGTATCAAAAAATATAAGACCGCGCTGACTAAAGCTGGCATCTTTGTTAATAGGCGCAAAAAAATACTGCTTGCTACTATCTTTTGACTGAAGCACCATCGTAATACTTTGCACCAATTTATTATCAAATGTACCGCCATTATATACCGCACCTCTAATTTGCAAATAATCACTATCCATTTGATATTTCAAATTGGGCAGCTTTCCTTTTACCATATCTTCCCAATTGTATTTGCGCCATCCATGCGTAAGCATCACTAAATCTAATTTAGCAGGTGTTTCAGCATCAGTACTTGAAAAATAATTAGCAGCATTAGGAATAACACCTTTGATGTCTCCTTGTAAAAGCAGGTTAGAAAAAATATTAGTTGAATTGTCTTGCACCGCATTGATGTCGGTAACAGATACCGATAAATTACTAAGTAGAGTATCTTCTACCACAATATCGATGGTGTTTTTTGCACGCTTAAACAAACGAGGCGTAAACATTTTTACAGATGGATAAAAAGCGTGCAGGTTATTATTGATAAATAAAACCCGCTCTGCAACTGGAACCCAAGCTGCATCAAAAACAGTAATTTGTAAAACACCGGTAGGCAAACTATCTACGGGCATAGCAAGGGCTGCAGATTTTTTTGTTTGCAGCTGAATGGTAGATGTATATACCATGCGCTGATGCATAGATGCCACAACATGCAGTTGTTGAAAATTTTGCGCCGTAACTACCGGACGCTGCACAACAATTTTTACTTTATCATCTTGTAACTGCGCCTGCATGACAATACCCTCCTGCTTTGCGGCCGGAATAGCTGTATTATGCACCAAGCCAGCTGCATCTACCCAAACACACTGGTAGGATTCTTCTTTTTCTGGTAAAAAAGTAAAAACACCCATCCCATCATGTACCGATTGGATAGAATCTATTAGTATCATTTTACTATTAAAGATGGCACCTTTAATGGGTGCAGGATCGCCATTTTGATTCACCGCTAAAAAACCAACTTGAGATTGCAAACCAGCAACCAAACTACCACCCTCCGGAAAAAATTGTAGTTTGTAAATCGGGTCTACTTTTTTTGAATTTGAAGTTGAATCGGACCCTTGTACCGTAATGTCTTTGGTAAACATAAAGGCCGCATCAAAATTTAGCATCCACCTGGTGTAGGCTTTTACGCGAATTCTGTTACCCTTGTAATTTTGAGGAATCTCAAATTGAATTTTTGCTGATGATTCAAAAATGGGGTGCACCGTGTGCTTAATAAGTTGCCCTGCATCATCATACCAGTCTGCGTAAAAATTTCTGCTATAATCAGATAAGCCCTCACCTGCTAAAATATAGGCTTTACCCCAAATGATTTCTCCTTTAGCATAGAGTCCTTTATCAAAATGAATATGTATTTTTTCTTGCTGATAATTTTCTTTGTAAACGGCAAGCATTGAATCTAGTGCTTGTGCAAACACGACAAATGGTGCAACAACAAAGAGTCCAACAATCAATAAATACTTCCTATTCATGGCTACAAATTTACAAAACAATTGATGCATTCTTTGTTAAAAAAATAGGGCGAAAAATCTAATTTTTCGCCCTATTCAAATGTATTAGAAATACTATTATTGATTCTTATCAAGCGTCATAGCCAAAAATGGAAGTCTTGCACCTGTTGAACCAGAGTAACCCATGCAAAAACCGGTAAGCGCTGCCCCACTTATCAATCCACTAGCACTCGCAAAACTCACAAGTGCAGGCGATGTTGCAGTAGCTCCAGCGGCGCGAACGGCCCATGTTGTAGTGGTACCAGCTACAAAACCAGGCGCATTTATACCAACAGGAATATCCATTGCACCAGAAGTTCCTAGGTACGGGATATTAGCACTCATGCGAACCCCATTAAGGTATAAATCTACGGCAGGTACATTTGGCATGAGGTGTACAAAATTAAACCTGCACATACCATCCGCAATATTATTGATATTGTTTCTTACAAGTACCGATTTCATGTTTGCAGCGGTATCCGTTAAATGAAGTGTTTGTGGTGTATTATCTGCAATATTTACATTGGTACTAAACAAAACCACAGAGTCTACGTTGGTGTTGACTCTTGGCATAACAATAGATACAGCATTAGAACCAAGAGGTACACTCATATAAAGTGCAAAGTTACTACCACGGGTATTAAATCCGCCACCAGGAAATGGGGTACGTGATTGTAATAAATTACTTACATAAGCTCCATTTAATTTAATACGCAGGTTTGCATAATCAATGGCATACGCAAATGCTAGATTTATTTTTAGCTGACCTTTATTAGCAGGCGTGCCATAGGTATCGTAAGGCTGATTGGTAACTCCTGTATTTTTTTTGCATGAAGCAAATACAAATAAGGCAACCAAAGCCATTGTATAATTAATTATTTTTTTCATGTCTTACTTTTTTACGTTAAGATTATGGTTGCATGAACCAATGTTCTTTGGTATGGTAATCAGATGCCAATGCACCAATTTTTTGTAATGCTGGAATATTATATAAATATTCAGAGTTGTATCTTGGACGACATCTGTACGGAAGTTTACCTGCGTTAAAAATATGAATGGTTGTAGGTAAATTAAATCCTGCATATACTTTTTTACCAGTAGCCGGATCTATATCCAAGTATCTAAACCTGCGCATATCTGTCCATGTTTCACTAAATCCATATCCATAAAGTGCAATGTATTTTTGTAACATGATATGAGAAAGCGTTAAACCACTCGCATCGGCAGGCATTACTTTAGGATTGTTTAAATAAGCAGCTTCAGTTGCTGGTGTAATTAAACTAGCCCAAGGAATACGAGATTGATATTCTGTTTTTAGCATTTCAAAATTCAACTCAATCGCTCTTTTATAAGTAGACAATGCCAATGCTCTATTTCCTTTACGAAGTGCTGCTTCTGCTTTTGTAAACAACATTTCAGATGCAGTAAGTAAAGGGAATGGTGCTAGGTTGTTAAAAATATAACGACCAGAATCTGCAGTAACAGCAATAGAAGCATATGGAGCTCTCCAGTAGTTTCTAGGCTGATCATTGGTACCAAGTCCTGTAGAGCCTAAAGCAGGCTGAATACCTCTAAATGTTCCGTTAGGATTTTCGTTGATCAAATACGGAGTACGTGGATCAAACACACCAGAAAACGGAGATTCAGTATCGGTACCTGTTAAAAGGTTAGCTATATATGCCGACTGACGAAGGGTTCCGATATTGTTACGGTAAGGACCATAAAAGTTATTGGTACCACTAAAATTACCACCCACCCATTTTTGAACAGCATTGTCTGCATTGCTTGTAACAGATAGGTCACAATATTTGATTACAGAATCCGCAAAATTTCTTGAGGTATAGATTGCTTTATTACTTAAGTGCGCATAAGTTTTTGCCTTAACCGCATAAACAAACTTTTTCCATTTGTTTACATCACCACCATAAAAATAGTTGTCACCATATTTAAGGTTGGTAGCGCTAACTGCACCATCGGTTCTATTTAAATAAGCAATGGCATTGTCACACATCACTCTTACAGAATCAAAAACATCAGCCTGACTATCATAGTCAAATTGTTGACGCTCCGTATCAAATGCTTGACGCATAATCACTTCACCATACTGCTCTGTGGTAACCAACCAGCTCCATGCAAAAATAGCATGAGCAACACCCACATAATCCCATTTCTTTTGCTCAATACCTCTAGAAATGATGTATTTAGCATTTGGTCCAATACCATAATAATGCATGGCCCAAACGTTACCTGTCACGTCAGATGTTGTAGCAAAAACGCCACCCAACTGATCATACAAGTTACCAGAAGTGTTGGTATGCCACCACTGGATATATTTTGCAAGATTCACAGCATCGGTTGCAGGACCATACGATCCACCACCACCACCTGTTGGGGGTGCAGCAGTCGATGTCATTTGATTAATAACGTTAGGTAATATGGCTTCTATCGCCCCTTCAACCGGGTTGTTGGGGTTTAAGTAAGCATCGTCTAATTTTTTACTGCAAGACTGTAGATTAGCTATACCAACCAATGCCAGTGTTACTGCAATAAAATAATGTATGTGCTTTTTATTTTTCATAATTATTTTTTTTACAAGTTAAAATCCTACTCTTAATCCAGCGTTAAAGCTTAAAGGCGCCGCAATGTTTCCATAATCGAAACCAACTGCACCCACACCACGTAATGATGCGTTACCACCATTAGCAGCTGGATCAGCACCAGAATAATTTGTAAATAAGAATAAGTCGTTCATGGTCACAAATAAACTCAATGACTTAAAGTTTACAAAGTCAAGTAAGCCTGGATGATCCATTCCTTTTGCTGCATTGTTTAAAAGTGCTTTTGAAGGAACGGTGTAGCTTAATGTGATATCACGTAAACGGAATGCCTTGATGTTACGCTCCATGTAATCTTCTTCAGGCATATTGGTTGAGTTGTAATACGTATTATTATAGTAAGGTGTTACTAAAATAGTGTTACGCGTTGGCGTAGCTGTATTTTCTAGACCATCTTGTAAAACACCTGATACAACTCTTGGCGTTAAACGATCTGCAGTTTTTGCAGACTTACCAAGTGTTGTTAGGTACATACCCGTTGCATTAAAGATGTCTCCACCAAGTCTTAGATCCCATAAGAATGATAAGCTTAGATTTTTGTAACGTAAACGGTTAATAGTACCCACGCTTAATCCAACGGTACGGTCACCTCTTACTCTAAACACACCATCATTTAATGGTAAACCAGTAGTTGGAGAAATTAAAACTTCACCATCATTTTTTGATAAACCATTCGGGCCAGGAGGAGATAGATCTTGTCTTCTATAACCAAAGCTTGTAATGGTACCAGTAGAATAACCAGGTCTCAATCCACCTCTTGCATTTGAATACAACCAAGTAGATGCATCGTAGTAATCAGCACCAGCAATATCAATTGGCATTGGGATTGCAAGTACTTTATTCCACATATGGTTTACGTTGAATTGGATATTCCAATCAAAGTCTTTTTTGCGAACCAACTTAACACCAATAGAAAGTTCCACCCCTTGGTTACGAACACTAGAGTTGTTGGCAGTATTTAATACGAAGCCAGTACCATATGATGCTCTAAATCCTTGCGCAATTTGATCAAGGGCTAATGTATTATAATAAGCCGCATCCACAGTTAACACATCACCAAACATTCTAAACTCTGTACCCACTTCATAAGTTTGCTGACGCTCTGGACGCAAATAAGGATTGGCGTTAAAGAAAGAATATTGTAACGGAACATTAATAAGTCCACTAGGGCTAGTTGGCGGTGTTAAGGCACTTGTTACCGTTGGTACAAAGTTAGACTGGTTTGCATAAGCATTTGGAAGTCTTGCTGTTTGCGCTAAAGAACTTCTAATTTTCCAGTAGCTAAGTAACCCACCCTTTATTTTAGGGAAGATATCACTCATGATGATACTGATGTTACCACCCGGATATGAGTAATTTCTGTTGGCCTTAGGAAGAACAGATGATGCTTCAAAAGCCATAGACCCTGTTAAGAAAACTAAGTTGTTATAGCTAATAGTTGCTTCTGTAAAACCAGCAATTTGCATGGTTCTAACTTCGTTCCATAAGTTATTACCGTATAAAGTAGTTCTACTTAAACGTGTTCTTGTATTAAATGCTGTAGCTGAGCTATCAAATACCCTGATACTATCTTGTGTACCAGAAATACCAAATCTTTCTGATTTGGTTTCAGCCCATCTTGTACCTACCGTTACACGCGTATTAAATTTGCCAAATGTTTTTTTAGCAGTAGCAGTAATGGTGTGGTTGTAGTTACCAGCTTTAACCCAGTAATTATCCAATTGACCTTTATTGGCCATAGATGATTGAGAAGCTGACTCAGGGTCACGGTATTGGAAACCAGAAGTTTCATAATAGTTGTAACCAAAACGACCCGCAATTGATAACCACTTTAAAGGGTTGTAGTTGATAGAAAAGTTTGCAGTGTAGTTGTCAGTTTTATCTTGAGACTCATTTCTGTGTACAGCAAAAAACGGATTGTCCGTTTCGGCAACCGTACCTAAAAATGCATCATCAGCAGCATTATTGGTAGCAATCAAATAACGCTTGTTACCATTTGGTAATAAGTAATTGACAGCGTTATCTGTTACAGGCCACATAAATAAATTAAGCAAATAACCACCAGCACCTTTGAGTGCTTTATCATTCACACTATTGGTGTATGCGATAGAAGGTGTTATTTCTAGATTCTTTGTGATTTTTGTGGTGTTGGTAAGTCTAAAGTTAGTACGTGTTAATCTTGTGTTTGGAACCACACCTGTTTGATCATAATAAGATCCACTAGCACGGTAACTAGATTTAGCTGTTCCAAAATCAGCACTAATATTGTGCGTAGAACCCACAGAGTTATTGAAGAAGTTACCTACGTTATCGTAAATAGGAATATCTGCAGTCATTGCAGGACCAAACGCACCAAACACACCAGGGTTAGCAATACCATTAGCTCCTTGTTGGAAACCAGTATATACAGAAGGTACATTACCTAGAGATTGGAAACGGAAACTATTATCGTAGTTAACATTCAATTTTTTACCAGCAGTAATCTTTGCTTTTTTAGTGGTAATGATGATCGCACCATTACTAGCAGAGCTACCATATAACACTGTTGCTTCTGGTCCCTTAAGCACGGTAACGCTTTCAATATCATTCGGGTTTAAATCCGCGATACGATTTGTAAAGTCGTTAGATGTGTTGTTTTGTCCAGCAGCACCCGGAACGGTTTCTACTGCATTAATCGCATCATTTTCGATGATGATACCATCCACCACAAATAAGGGTTGGTTGTTAAGCGACATTGAGTTAAAACCCCTTAAGACAATCGTAGAAGATGCACCAGGTACACCAGATGTTGCAGTGATAGTTGCACCAGCAATTCTACCTTGTAAACCATTTAAAAAGTTTTCACGTTGTGTTTCTTTTATATCTTCTCCTTTTACAGTTTGCGCAGAATAACCAAGATCTCTTGGCTTCTTTTTAATATCCATCGCAACCGTTACTTCTTCAAGTTCGTTGACAGAAGAACGCAAAGAAATGTTTGCAGTGGCACCATTTACAGTTACACGCTGGCCATCAAAACCAATGTAACTTACAAGTAAGGTTTGACCCTTATTTGCTTTAATGGTAAACTCACCTTTTTCATTTGTTTGTGCGGCAGATGTAGTTCCTAGCACTTTAACTGTAACACCTGATAATGGTGTTTTTTTGTCGGCATCTATAACTTTACCAGAGACATTTTGACTCTGAGCCATAGATGGTAACGAGAAAATGAGAAGTAGTAAAGTAACTACTTTCATCAAAGAAGCAATTTTTCTCATACTTTTTTGGTTTCTATGAACAATGATTGATCTTAATATGACCAGTAGTTTCATACGTACTAGCCGTAATAATCGACGCAATGTTAAAATTTCTTGCTCAGATTTCAAGAACTATTTAGGGGAAAAACAAGGTTATCCACAGGCTTTCGGGATAAAATAGTGTGAGACCGCGTTATTTTTAAACAAATAGCAAAAAATAAGCGTTGCTAAACACTTGTATTAAATATAAATTTAATATATAATTGTTATTTGTTACGTTTTTATTCCTTTCTATTAACTTCGTAACCTTAATGATTTCCCCAAATACCATACAACAAATTACAAGCCGCATCGATATCATTGATATTGTTGGGGAGTTTGTGAAATTAAAAAAACGAGGCACCAATTATTTGGGCAACTGTCCATTTCACAACGAAAAATCTCCCTCATTTACGGTATCGCCAGTAAAAGAAATTTACAAATGTTTTGGTTGTGGTAAAAGCGGAAACTCCATTACATTTTTAATGGAGCATGAAAAGTATAGTTATGTTGAAGCACTTAGATGGCTCGCTGCTAGATACAATATTGAAATTGAAGAAACAGAAACATCTCCTGAGCAAAAAATACTCGTTCAAACTTCTGATAGTTTATATGCCATCAATCATTTTGCACAAAAATATTTTAGCACACAACTACTAGATTCGGAAGAAGGAAAAAATATTGCACTCTCCTATTTACAAGAAAGAGGATTTAGAAAAGAGATCATAGAAAAATTTCAGATTGGATATAATCCTGATAGCAGAACTGCTTTAACAGAAGCCCTCATTTCCAATCAGTTTAACACAACATTACTTCCAAAAACAGGCTTGGTATCCAATCGAAACGGTGACGAATTAGTAGACAATTATAGAGGTCGAATTATTTTTCCAATACACGGCAACACCGGTAAAGTTATTGGATTTGGCGCACGTGTTATTGGCAAATCAGATAGAGGCCCCAAATACATCAATACCCCAGAAAACGAAATATACAGCAAGAGTAAAATTTTATACGGCTCCTACTTTGCAAGAATGGCCATCGATAAAGCTGATGAATGTTTACTCGTAGAAGGTTACACCGACGTAGTTAGCCTGCATCAAGCAGGAATCGAAAATGTGGTTGCTAGTGGCGGTACATCCTTAACTACCGAGCAGTTACGCTTAATAAAAAAATACACCCAAAACCTAACTATTATTTATGATGGTGATAGCGCGGGTGTAAAAGCAGCGCTTCGTGGGCTTGATATGGCGCTCGAAGAAGGACTTAATGTTAGGCTTGTACTCATCCCCGACAATGAGGATCCGGATAGCTACGTCAATAAAGTAGGTACTACTGCTTTTAATGAATTTGTTGCTACTGCCAAAAAAGACTTTATCATTTTTCAGTTAGAAGTGATGTTGCAAGAAGCGGGCACCGATGTGAGCAAGAAAAGTGCCGTGGTAAATCAAGTAGCAGAAACACTCAGCAAAATTAACAAGGCCGAAGATTTTACCAAGCAACAAGATTATATCAGAAAATGCGCGAGTCTACTTCGCATAGACGAATCTGGCTTAACCAATTTGGTTAATAAATTTAAACGCAATGTTCTTGTTAAGCAAGAAAAGAAAATGCCTTTTGAAGAGGCGCAACAAATTTTAGAAGGAAATCAAAATACCGAATTTGATGAAGGCGCTGCACTTATCAATCAGGATGATATTTACGAAAAAAATGTAATCCGCGTTTTATTGGATTATGGCCTGTTAAAATTTGATGACCATAAAACAATGGCCGATCATATTTTTGAAGAATTAGAACAGTTTGATTTTGACAATGAGCAGTACTTACAACTCTATCAAATTTATAAAAGCTGGTACGACAAGGGATTGGAGCCTACTTCAAAATCGTTACTCTATCACGATGATGAAGCCATTAGAAACTTAGTGGTTAATCTAACTGTTTCACCCCATGAGTTAAGCTTAAAGTGGGATACTATTTTAGAAGGGATGAATATTGTAAATAGAGATACCTCTATGGAAGATGTTACCATGAGTGTAAACTATTTTAAACTTCGAAAAATTAAAAAGATGTTTGACCAAAACCAACAAGACATGGAAAATGCAGGTTTTGAAGAACAAATGAGGCTCATAGAATTACACAAACACCTCAAAGACATTGAAAGAGAAATCACCAAAAAAATTGGAACGGTTATTATTAAATAATTTGATCAAATAAAAAGGGCCCATGCAGTTGAGGCCCTTTTTATTTTTTAGAAGTTTCTATTAGATCCCGCCCTTGTAGGCTTTACATTTTTTCTGATAGCCCACAAATCTGTGATACCAAAAGACTTGCGCGTTTTTGCATTGTTTACACCAATTACGGCTTCTGCAACTGTTTCTTTTACTTCTGTTGTTAACTTTTTTAGGTTGTCTGTATCGATTTGTACGATAGCAGGCATAGCATTACTGTTCATTGTATATGTATTTAAAATTTTGAATCGTTAAATTGAACAAGTAAATTCAAATGGCTGGCACTGGGCCCGTAATCGTAAAGTAAACCTTAAAAATCAGATGCGACAGGCGCAAGTAGATGGTTA
>Ga0315907_10005864_pt1 | contig 13196 bp, 11 predicted proteins | sample LakEriMetagenome_3_FD_203525 | JGI IMG/M metagenome (GOLD analysis project Ga0315907, IMG submission 203525) | Freshwater fungal communities from buoy surface, Lake Erie, Ohio, United States - Buoy 12 MA123 | ecosystem: Environmental > Aquatic > Freshwater > Lake > Lake biofilm | place: USA...
GACAAAAAGCATTTGCCGTGCTAATTGATCCGGATAAAGTGGACATACAACACGTTCCTGATTTATGCTCTATGGCTGTCAAAGCCAATACTGATTTTATTCTGGTAGGAGGCAGTCTGATGGTCTCCGATCGTATGGAAGAAATTGTTCTTGAAATAAAAAAATCTTGTGCAATACCCGTTATCCTGTTTCCGGGGAGCCCCAATCAACTTACTCCTCATGCAGATGGTCTTTTATATTTATCGTTGATATCTGGCCGAAATCCAGAATTGCTGATTGGTCAGCATGTGATCTCTGCGCCTGTAGTAAAGCAGAGTGGATTGGAGATCATGTCAACTGGGTATATGGTCATCGATGGTGGTGCACCTACTACCGTTTCATACATCAGCAATGCGTCTCCCATACCACATGATAAAAAGGAGATCGCAGTTTGCACGGCAATGGCTGCTGAAATGTTAGGAATGAAATTGATGTACCTCGATGCGGGAAGTGGAGCACAGCGTCCAGTAAGTGAGGCCATGATTCAGTCTGTATCCAAACACATAGATGTTCCCCTGATTGTTGGAGGAGGTATAACTAGCCCAGATAAGGCTTATGCTAGTGCAAAGGCTGGTGCTGACCTAATCGTAGTTGGTAATGCTATTGAAAAAGACATTTCGCTTTTATCCATGATCAGTGATGCAGTTCATGCCGCCGGCAAATTACCTATTGACCAAGATTAACTCTAGTAGGTGTGCGCTTCCCGTTCACTATAGACTGGCTACTGATCGCAATAGCTTTAATGATCTCCGTCATATTGTTAAGATCAAGTGTTTCCACTTCATCATTCACGGTATGATAATATTTTTCACTATCCATTTTAGAAGTGGAAATGGTATGAGCGGGCACACCTAATCTAGCCAGTGTAGCATTATCGGATCGGAAGAATAAATTTTGTTGGGGATATGGATCTGGATGAAACTGAAATGCTGATCCCTCCAGATTTTCCTGTAAGATCTTTCCAAAATCAGAACGCTCGTAACCGGTAATGTATGCACTATTCTTTCCCCATTTACTTTCGGTTCCGATCATTTCAATATTAAACATGGCTACTACTTTTTCCGGAGGTAAACTATTGGAGAAAAAAGTAGAACCATAACCGCCAGTTTCTTCAGCCGTAAACGCCACAAATAACAACGTACGTTCTGGCTGCTTTTTCATCTTTGCATAATGGCCGGCCAATGTCATTACTGCTGTAGTGCCCGATGCATCATCATTAGCTCCATTGTAAATCGAATCACCATCAATGGGTTTACCGACTCCTAAATGATCGTAATGACCAGAAAAAACAACATATTCATCTTTACGTTTTCCTTCTATCATACCCACTACATTCTGATATCCTCTGGAGACCAATGCACTATTAGCCATTATCTTGAATTGGGTTGGTTTTTGAGGAGTTAACACTACTACAATGGAACCATTCCCACCCATTCGCTGCATCCCGAAATTTCGCATACGAAGTAGTTGACGCCTAAATGAAGTATCTGCGAAAATGACTTTATTCCCTTTTGTAGCTCCAAATATGCGCTGTCCCAGTTGGCCTCCTTTTTCAATCCAGGTCGTTTCCACAATACCCGTTTCCCAAACTAATGCAGACTCATCCGCCAAAACCAAAATATCCAATGTATCGATCATCTTACCATCTAATTCTGCCTGAACAGCAAGCGTTCTTGACCTTACCATTTGAAAACGCTGTAAAAAATCCTGAGACCCTGGTAATGTTTTCAATCCTGCCTTACTAAACTGACCGGCAATATAAGCGGCTGCCTTATCCGATTGAGGGGTGCCTGAGGCCCTACCCAAATAGGCATCCGAAGCTAATTCAGTGATCAAATCACGAACATAATCTTCTTTGATCTGAGCAAACAGGGATCCAGATAAAAACAATCCATAAAGGGCAAGAATTAGGCGCATGGGTACGATTTTAAACAGCAAGATAATTTTTTGACTCTATTAGCAAATAATTTTGTTGCTTTGTAGGGTTAAAAAATTGACGAAATCTCTCATTTATTTATTAGAAAATGAAAAAAAACCTGACCATTTCAATCGCTGAAGCAGCCAAGGCTGCCATATTGCGTTGGGTTTTTCCTGTTCAGCTCAGGACAGTTTTTGTTACCAGGCCTTTCCCTTTCTGGGTCCGACGTTGATACCATTCTCATTTTCATAGGGGCAACCGGGAGGGTTGTTTCTATTTTGATCGCCTCATGGGCGAAGTGTCTTATTTATTTTAAATACTCTTTTTCTCTCTATAATGACTAAAAAACAGCAATTCCGTGTAATTGTAGCGGATGAATTTCACGCATCTTTTGCAGAAATGATCTGTGAAGAAATGGCTGAGTCTGCCAAGGCCAGAGGAACCGGTATCGCCAAAAGAAGCCCTGACTATATCATTCAAAAGATGAGAGAGGGCAAAGCCGTAATTGCATTGACGACAGAAGGCGAATGGGCAGGTTTCTGTTATATTGAAACCTGGGAGGGCGAATACGTTGCGAACTCAGGTTTGATCGTAGCTTCAAAGTTTAGGAAAAGCGGACTGGCAAGGGCAATCAAGCAGCGAGTGTTTGATTTGAGCCGAACTAAATACCCGGATGCCAAGATATTTGGCCTGACTACAGGGCTAGCGGTTATGAAGATCAATAGTGAACTTGGATATGAACCCGTACCCTATTCTGAACTTACGCAAGATGAAGCATTTTGGGCAGGTTGTAAAAGTTGTGTCAATTATGATATACTCATGAGCAAGGAACGTAAAAACTGTTTATGTACCGCCATGCTTTATGATCCCAAAGATCATTATGCTCCTGAGGAGACTACCAAATTTTTTGAAGAACACAAATCGGTTTTCGAACGGTTGTTGAAATGGAAATTCCTGCGCTCATTCCGTTCTTTTAAAAATATAAAATCGATACTCATTACTTTGTTCCAAATCTAAATGATAACCCATGGCAACAACAAGCAAACCTGGTGTAGGTAAAAAATTAGTACTCGGATTCAGCGGAGGTTTGGATACTTCTTTCTGCGTTAAATACCTTGGAGAAGATCTTGGATATGACGTGCATAGCATAATAGTAAATACCGGAGGATTCAGCGATGATGAATTGAAAAAAATTGAAGAGCACGCCTATTTTCTTGGTGTGAAAACCCATACTACCATTGATGCTGTTCGTTCTTACTATGATCGCATTCTCCGATATCTCATTTATGGAAACGTATTGAAAAACAATACCTATCCGCTAAGTGTAAGTGCTGAACGTTTATCACAAGCCCTTTGCATTGCTGAGCATGCACAAAAATTACATGCCGATGCTATTGCTCATGGTAGTACTGGAGCTGGAAATGATCAGGTTCGTTTTGATATGATCTTTCATATCATGATCCCGGGCACAGAGATCATCACACCAATTCGGGATCTGAAATTAAGCCGAGAAGCAGAGATCGAATACCTGGAAAATAAAGGGGTGCATATGAACGCTGAAAAAGCGATGTATAGTATCAATAAAGGTCTTTGGGGCACTAGTGTGGGAGGCAAAGAAACACTCACTTCAAAAGGTATGCTTCCAGAATCTGCCTGGCCAACGCCCATGACCAAAGATGGCGCTGAAGAAACGGTAAAATTGAGTTTCAAAAAAGGTGAGCTGATTGGGATAAATGATGAAAGCTTTGCACATCCAGTTGATGCCATTCGTAAACTACAATCAATTGCTGGTCCTTATGGGATTGGCCGAGATATACATGTGGGTGATACGATTATCGGAATTAAAGGAAGAGTTGGATTTGAAGCAGCAGCACCTATACTTATTTTAAAAGGTCATCATGCTTTGGAAAAACATGTACTAACCAAATGGCAGCTCTCATGGAAAGATCAATTGGCACAATTCTATGGCAACTGGTTACATGAAGGGCAGATCTTAGATCCGGTGATGCGCAACATGGAAGCTTTTCTTACGGATTCACAACAATGCGTTACCGGTGATGTATTTATTCAACTGATGCCGTATCGTTTTCAAGTGATCGGAATTGAATCTTCATACGACCTCATGAACAGTAAATTTGGTAAATATGGAGAAATGAATACCGGATTTACCGGACAAGATGTTCGTGGATTTAGCAAGATATTCGGTAACCAAACCATCCTATGGAATAAGGTACAGGAGGAAAACAAATGATACAAGTAGGTATAATAGGAGGTGCGGGTTATACTGGCGGGGAATTGATCCGCCTGCTGCTTCGTCATCCAAAAACAGAGATCAACTTTGTACAAAGCAACAGTAATGCGGGAAATCCGATTACAAAGATCCATATGGATCTGGAAGGAGAAACAGATATTACTTTTAGTGCTGAGCATCACCATGATATTGATGTTCTTTTTCTTTGTGCCGGACATGGTGAAGCAAAAAAGTTTCTGGAACAATATGAATTTCCTGCTTCCGTTCGCATTATAGATCTTTCGCATGATTTCAGACTTAGTGAATCGGCTACACTAAAAAAAAGGAAATTTATATACGGTCTTCCTGAATTAAATCGGGAATGGTATCGAGGAAATACATCTGTTGATATTGCTAACCCTGGATGTTTTGCAACAGCTATACAACTCGGACTGCTTCCATTGGCAAAAGCTGGAATACTAACTGATGTATATACTACCGGCATAACAGGTTCATCAGGTGCCGGACAAAGCTTGTCCTCTACATCTCATTTTAGCTGGAGAGCAAACAATATTCAAGCATATAAAACCTTAAGTCATCAGCATCTTAGTGAAATTGGAGAAAGCCTCCTGCATCTCCAACCTGAATCGGATATCGAAATAAACTTTGTTCCATGGAGAGGAGATTTTACCCGTGGGATTTTCATTTCCTCTACGGTCAATTGCGATTTAAGTGAAATGGAAATTTTTAATTTATTCAACGATTATTATGCATCACATCCTTTTACTCATGTGGTAAAAGATGGAGTGCACCTGAAACAAGTAATCAATACCAATAAATGTTTGATCCAACCAGAAAAAGTAGGATCAAAACTCGTGATACATTCAGTTATAGATAATTTACTAAAGGGTGCATCCGGACAGGCAGTTCAAAACATGAATCTCATTTATGGATTGGATGAATCTATGGGACTTGACCTTAAAGCATCATTCTTTTAAAGGACCAATATGAAACTTTTTGACGTTTATCCTCTCAACAATATAACCATCGATAAAGCGATTGGATCAACCGTTTGGGATGATGCTGGAAACCAATATCTTGATATGTATGGAGGACATGCTGTAATCAGTATAGGACATACTCACCCGCATTATGTAGAGAGATTGACTGCCCAATTACATAAAGTCGGATTCTATTCCAATTCTATTAAAATTCCATTACAGGAAGAACTGGCCGATAAACTTGGGCAACTTAGTGGCAAATCTAAGTATCAATTATTCCTTTGCAATTCTGGAGCAGAAGCAAATGAAAATGCGCTTAAACTGGCATCTTTTCATACGGGAAGAAAGAAAATAGTGGCTTTTTCTAAAGCATTTCATGGAAGAACATCATTAGCTGTTGCAGCTACAGATAATCCGTCTATTGTAGCACCAGTTAATCAAACCGATAATATTGTGTTTCTTCCTTTTAATGATGAAGAAAAACTTCGGGAATATTTTGAAAAAAATGGACAGGAAATAGCTGGTGTTATAATCGAAGGGATTCAAGGAGTGGGCGGTATCCATATAGCTACAGACGCATTCTTACGTACCATTAGAGAATGTTGTGATAAGGTTAATGCAATTTATATTGCCGATAGTATCCAATGTGGATATGGAAGATCTGGAAAATTCTTCAGTCATGATTTTGCTGGAGTGGAAGCCGATATTTACACAATGGCCAAAGGTATGGGTAATGGATTTCCGGTTGCGGGTATCCTGATCGCTCCACATATCCAGGCAAAGCATGGATTATTAGGTACAACATTTGGCGGGAATCATCTGGCCTGTGCTGCAGCTCTAGCAGTTCTGGAGGTGATGGAGAAAGATAACTTGATAGCCCATGCAGCAAAAATGGGTAATTATCTTATGGAGCAATTACGCAACTACACTCAATTAAAAAATATACGCGGAAGGGGGTTGATGATCGGATTTGATGTACCAGAAGAGCATTCCTCATTACGAAAAAATCTGTTGTGGACGCATCGCATCTTTACAGGAGAAGCAAAACCAAATGTTATTAGATTACTCCCCTCACTTGCACTTTCACAAGTGGATGCGGATCTCTTCCTTCAAGCTATTAAGAAAGAATTAACTCCTTAACAACCCATCATGAAACATTTTATTTCAGCTGCTGATGTCAACGATCTTGACGCATTGGTGCAAAAAGCACTCCAATTCAAAAAGAACCCTTTTGAGCACAAGCAGATGGGAAAAAATAAACGTATTGGGCTCTTATTCTTGAATCCTTCAATGCGTACTCGCTTAAGTACACAGATTGCAGCACAGAATCTGGGAATGGAAGCGATTGTATTCAATATCGGTTCTGAAGGATGGGCACTGGAATTTGCAGATGATGCAATCATGAATGGAACAACCGTTGAGCACGTAAAAGATGCTGCTCCGGTAATGGGAAATTATTTCGATATTCTTGCTATACGCACCTTCCCTTCATTGAAAAATAAAGAAGAAGATTACAGCGAGCAATATATTCATCAATTCATCAAATATTGCGGCATTCCTGTCGTTAGTCTTGAAAGTGCTACACTTCATCCTTTGCAAAGTTTAACGGATATTATTACCATAGAGGAAGAAATGGCTACATGGAAAACATTACGAAAGCCTAAGGTCGTTTTGACCTGGGCACCACATGTAAAACCTTTACCACAATGTGTAGCGAATAGTTTTGCACAATGGGTAAATAAATGGGGTAAGGCTGATTTTGTGATCACACATCCAAAAGGATATGAATTGCATGAATCGTTCACTACTGGGGCAACTGTAATACATGATCAACAAGAAGCATTAAAAAATGCTGATTTTGTATATGTTAAGAACTGGAGCACATACCAAGATTATGGAAAGATCTTATGTTCGGATTCTTCTTGGATGCTCACCCAGCAATCACTTGCAGGTACTAGGCAGGCAAAAGTGATGCATTGCCTCCCTGTTCGCAGAAATGTAGAACTCAGCAGTGAAATGTTAGACAGCCCCTTTTCGCTCGTTACTAAAGAAGCATCAAATCGTGTTTGGGCAGCACAGGCTGTTTTACATACAATCCTAGAATCAAATTAATATGCCAAAAGAAAGTTTATATGTGATTAAAATTGGTGGAAACATTATTGATGATGAGCAACAACTTGCTGCATTTCTTCAAGCATATGCGATACTTCCGGGTAAAAAAATCCTGATCCATGGAGGCGGAAAGCTGGCCACCAAACTGGCAGCAGATCTTAATGTTTCGCAGCAGATGGTGGATGGTAGACGGATTACAGATGCAGAAACACTAAAGATTGTAACTATGGTTTACGCAGGGTACATTAATAAAAATATAATTGCCCAGTTGCAGAATCTTAAGATGAATGCGATTGGATTAACTGGCGCTGATGGCAATATCATTTTGGCATCAAAGAGAGTTCATGCAACTATAGATTATGGATGGGTAGGTGATGTTGAAAAAGTTAATGATGAATATTTAAAATCATTTTTGGATCAAGAAATTACCGTCGTCATCGCTCCGATTACACATAACGGACAAGGTTCACTTTTGAATACCAATGCAGATACTATTGCACAGGAAATAGCCACAGCAATGGCCAAGCATTATGCTGTACAATTGGTTTTTTCTTTTGAGAAAACGGGCGTTCTTACAGATCTGGATGACGATAAAAGTGTAATTCCAGTATTATCCAAATCGTTGTATAAACAATATCAATCAGAACATAAGATCTTTGCTGGTATGATCCCAAAATTAGATAATGCATTTACAGCAATAGAAAAAGGGGTAGATAAAGTGTTCATTGGTAAAGCAGAACAATTGGAAAACTTAATAACAGGAAAAACAGGTACAACCTTGACGCATGAATAAAGAGACATTATTTCATGATGCACTTGATCTGCTGAAAAAGCTCATATCGATCCCATCTTTTTCTAAAGAAGAAGATAAGTCAGCTGAAATCATTGCTACTTTTTTAAAAGGGCATAATGTTACATTTGAACAAGTTGGTCATAATGTGTTGGCTAAGAATCTACATTTTGATCCAAGTCTTCCCACATTGCTACTGAATTCACATCATGATACGGTAAAGCCTAATCAATCTTATACACTTGACCCATTCTCACCCATTGAAATGGATGGTAAACTTTATGGATTAGGCAGTAATGATGCCGGTGGGGCACTGGTATCCCTCGTAGTCAGCTTTCTTAATTTTTATCATCGCTCCAATCTTGGATATAATGTGGTTTTGGCCGCAACGGCAGAAGAAGAAATTTCTGGAACTAATGGCATTGAGCTAGCACTCAAACATCTTCCGCAAATTTCTTGTGCTATTGTAGGAGAACCCACCAAAATGGATTTAGCTGTAGCTGAAAGAGGACTATTGGTAGTAGATGCAACAGCAAAAGGTAAATCCGGACATGCTGCGCGTGATGAAGGTGAAAATGCCATCCATAAAGCGACGCAGGATATTCAATGGTTGAATAGTTTCGTATTTCCGAAACAATCCAAACTATTAGGTCCAGTTAAAACAACGGTTACGGTAATGGAAACGGAAAATAAAGCACATAATGTTATTCCTGATTCTTGTCGCTTTGTGATTGACATACGAGTTAACGAACAATATTCATTTGAAGAGATACTGCAAGAGCTTCAAAAAAATCTCCTATCTGAAATCAAACCAAGAAGTTATCGCTTGCGCTCCACTATGATCCCATTAGATCACCCACTGGTTAAAACAGGTATTGAACTGGGAAGAAAAGTGTATGGCTCTCCTACTACTTCCGATAAAGCATTGATGCCTTTCCCAGTACTAAAAATGGGTCCTGGAGATTCAGCGAGAAGCCATACTGCGGATGAATTTATTTTGGTAGAAGAGATTCGTGAAGGGATTAACCTGTATATTGAATTAGTTAACCAATTGGTTTCAAAAAATTAATGTTATGAAACTCTGGCAAAAAGATAGCACTAAAGTTTCTCAATTGATCGAAGAATTCACTATAGGTAGAGATCATGAATTCGATCTACAGCTCGCAAAATATGATATACAGGGATCTATTGCGCACGTGACCATGTTAGGAGAGGTTGGTTTGATGACTGCCGAAGAAACTAAAACGGCCATTCAAGGATTGAATGAAATAGCTTCGAATATTGAAAAGGGTCTATTTCAAATAGAAGATGGCGTTGAAGATGTACATAGCCAGGTAGAATTTTTATTGACGAATAAAATTGGGGAGACAGGTAAAAAGATACATAGCGGGAGAAGTCGAAATGATCAGGTTGCCGTTGATATCAAATTATTTCTCCGTGCATCCTTGAAAGAAGTACGGGAAGAAATAATTCTACTTTTTGATCAGCTCATATCGTTAAGCAATCAATATAAAGATCATTTACTACCGGGATATACACATCTCCAATTAGCTATGCCCTCTTCGTTCGGTATGTGGCTGGGTGCTTATGCTGAAAGTTTAGTAGATGATATGGAAATGCTTAGCGCAGCATATCGTATTGCCAATAAAAATCCATTAGGTAGTGGTGCGGGTTATGGTTCTTCATTTCCGTTGAATAGGAGAAGAACTACCGAAATATTAGGATTTGATACATTACATTGGAATGCCGCTTATGCGCAAATCAGTAGAGGTAAAACGGAGAAACTAGCTTCTATGGCCTTAAGTTCTGTTGCCTCAACATTGAATAAACTTTCTACTGATTGTTGTTTGTACATGAATCAGCAATTTGGTTTTATTTCATTTCCTGATGAACTTACCACAGGTAGTAGTATTATGCCGCATAAGAAAAATCCTGATGTCTTTGAATTGATCAGAGGAAAATGCAATCGCATCCAATCTATTCCAAATGAATTGACATTACTCACTACTAATATGCCTTCCGGCTATCATCGTGAGATGCAGCTCACAAAGGAGATACTATTTCCGGCCATACAGGAATCCATCATGTGTCTTCGCTTAATGCGGGTCATGCTCAACGGATTAACTGTTAGAGAGAATATTTTGACAGATGAGCAATATAAATACCTTTTCAGCGTTGAAGCTGTCAATGAATTAGTGAATAAAGGAATGAGTTTCCGGGATGCCTACAAAACAATAGGGAATACTATCGAAAAAGGTGAATTCAATGTTGAACTTTCTAAAACATTGAATCATACGCACGAAGGAAGTATTGGAAACTTGTGCAATGAAGAAATTCAAAAAGAGATGATCAAAGTAAGTAATTGGAAATAATGGGCCTAATTATAAAGACATCATCTCCTTAAACCTTACGGCTTGCCTTCTGCTTACTTCAACCTTTTCGCCGCCTTTGATCTCAAGCAGTAATCCTCCATTGAAATAAGGCTCTACTTTTTCAATCATGCGCAGGTTGACGATATGTTTTCGATTAGCCCGGAAAAATGTTTTTTCTTCCAAGCGTTCCTCTAGAGCATTTAATGATTTCAAAATAAGGGGTTTATTCGAACCAAAAAATACTCTTGCATAATTGCCTACAGACTCAAACAAACGGATATCTGACAGCTTTACAAACCAGCATCTTTCTCCATCCTTCACAAAAACCTGATCATTTTCAGTTAACATCGATTTGTTGCTATATGCATCGGCATCACTAGCAAGGTCTCCCTTTTCATCAACAGAAAATCGATTTAAAGCATCTGCCAGTCGTATCGGATCTACTGGCTTTAATAAATAATCAAGTGCATTTACTTCAAATGCCTTCAATGCATACTCATCATAAGCAGTAGTGAAAATAACGACTGGTGCTTTTTCCAGTGCTGCCAACATATCGAACCCGGTTTTACCTGGCATTTGAATATCCAGAAAGATTAGATCCGGATTAATACTTTCTATTTTTTCAATTCCTTCTGTTGCATTAGAAGCCTCTCCCGCTATTTCTATTTCAGGATGGGCCGCTAAGAGCTTACGAAGCTCATTCCTGGCTAATCTTTCATCATCTATGATTAATGCACGTTTCATATTATGTAAATTAACTGACTAATGGTATCGTAACTTTTGCTTCGACCATATAATTGGGCAGATTATAAATATCAAAACTCGCCTCATTTCCAAACATCAAGAGCAAGCGACTGGCAGTGCTCTGAATACCAAATCCTTCCTTAGGTATATTATCGTTTAACTTGCCCGTATTCTGTATAGTCAATAACAAATGATGATCAAGTCGCTCTGAAATAATCATTATCACACCTCCATTTAGATTTTTGCTGATGCCATGTTTTATTGCATTTTCAACTAGTGTTTGCAACATCATATAAGGAACAGCAATTTGAAGCGTATCCTCAGCTATCTTATAGTCAACCTTCAATCTATCCTCAAAACGAATATACTCTAAGGCCAGGTAATCTTTCACTATTGTCAGTTCTCTGGACAACGGAACCGTTTCAATATTTTCAGCCTGCATACTGCTTCGTAAAATATTACTCAATGTAGTGATTGCTTCACGCGCGCGTTCCGGATCTTCATCTACTAAAGCACGAATACTATTCAACGCATTAAAAATAAAATGAGGATTGATATGAGATTTTATGGTTTTTAGTTCCAATTCCTTAACTAAGGCCTGTAGTTTTAATGTATCCAGCTGTTGAGTTCGAGATTTATTTATATAATGAAACATGAAGTAAATCATATTCCATATAAAGAGATAAACAAATGCGTAAAATGTATGGCTAAGAATAACAATAGACTCATTTAATAACATTTCATCTACCGTCCTTATCCTTAAAATTTCCGTAACTGGTGCTTCAATTACGCCTATTAAAAAAGAAAAAATAATATTTAATCCTATGAGTCCCCCAATCTGAATTTCCAGTGATTTGGATAAGAGATTTAAATGCCGAATACTTAATCGCATCAAATGAGTGAAGAATAGACCGAATAATACAAATACCATTAAACGAGCCAGAAAAACTTCTGTCAACCGATCATAGGTCACTGCAAAAAAAACATTGATCAGGATAAAAAGTCCCCAGCCCGTTGCCTGAAACAACCAGTATCTATTCAGTTTATGTAATAGCGGCGGCATAAAGTCCACCAAAACTAAATGATTCAGCCACCATAAAAGCTATGTTCTTTACCAATGGTCGAAAAAGCCGCCAAAAGGTGCGTAAATGACCCATCCTCTGTCCCTAGTGAGCTATGCAACTTTATTTAATAAGTTTTGTTATGTTTATGAGTTCAAAACACCCGTTTACCGCAGATGCGTGTAAATTTGCTTAACCGTTAAAACCAGACTAGATGGAATTTCAACAGGGGCCACTACTAAGAAATATAGAATCTCCAGATGATCTAAAGAAACTATCAAAAGAACAGCTTCAGCAGATCTGCGACGAATTGAGGCAATATATTATTGACGTGGTGAGTGTTCAGGGTGGGCATTTTGCTGCTAGTTTAGGTGTGGTGGAGCTTTCTGTAGCCCTCCACTATGTTTTTAATACTCCTTACGATCAATTGGTTTGGGATGTTGGACATCAGGCCTACGGCCATAAGATCCTTACCGGTAGGAAAGATGTTTTCCCTACAAATCGAAAATATAAGGGGCTGAGTGGATTCCCAAAACGGAGTGAAAGCGAATACGACACCTTCGGTGTTGGGCACTCGTCAACTTCTATTTCTGCTGCACTGGGCATGGCCATCGCTGCCAAATTAAAAGGTGAAGATCGGCAATGTGTAGCCATAATTGGGGATGGGTCAATGACTGCTGGTATGGCATTTGAAGCAATGAACCATGCCGGGGTATCCGACACTGATGCGTTAATCATTCTGAACGACAACTGTATGAGTATCGATCCGAATGTTGGGGCATTGAAAGAATATCTTACAGACATATCTACATCACAAACCTATAATAAACTAAAAGATGATATTTGGAATGCGCTAGGGAAACTACCCATAGGTAAAAGCTTCTCCAGAGAAATGGTTTCCAAATTGGAGCATTCCATAAAAGGGTTTA
>Ga0315907_10005865_pt1 | contig 13192 bp, 10 predicted proteins | sample LakEriMetagenome_3_FD_203525 | JGI IMG/M metagenome (GOLD analysis project Ga0315907, IMG submission 203525) | Freshwater fungal communities from buoy surface, Lake Erie, Ohio, United States - Buoy 12 MA123 | ecosystem: Environmental > Aquatic > Freshwater > Lake > Lake biofilm | place: USA...
TGCAGGATGTATTCCTGAATGGCCGCGCGGATCCACCACATGGCGTAAGTCGCCAAGCGGAAGCCGCGATCGGGGTCGAAGCGCTTGACCGCCTGCATCATCCCGACATTGCCCTCAGAAATCAGCTCACCGACCGGCAGGCCATAGCCGCGATAGCCCATGGCGATCTTGGCGACCAGGCGCAGGTGGGATGTGACGAGTTTATGCGCGGCCGGCTCATCGGCACTGTCGCGCCAGCGGCGCGCGAGGCTGAGTTCTTCCTCAGCCGAGAGCATCGGGAATTTACGGATTTCCTGGAGATAGCGTGAGAGGTTGCCCTCAGTCGCCATCGGTATGGCCATAGAAGATGCCATGGTTTTCATTTACCTCCTGAACCGGCTTACTCTGCCCCGAAGGCGGCATCCTTGGCCGATCATTACATTTTTGTCATCTTCCCCAAAGCCCTGACTGGTCGCCTGCCCCTTGAGGGGGCCTTGGCCGGCCATGCCTTGACTGGCACTTCGAGGATTCCGACACACGGTTAATAGCCGGATTCGGGCAGGAGTGCAAGAAAAACCGACTGAAATAGTCGGGTTACTCCGTGTTACCGTCCAGTAATGTAATCAGCGCGGCCATATCCTCAGGCGGTGGCCGTTCGAAATGTAGTGCCTGGCCGCTGATGGGGTGGCGGAAGCCAAGGCTCGCGGCATGCAAAGCCTGACGTGGAAAGGCAAGAAGCGCATCGCGTACTGCTGCCGGCAGGGCGCGGGCAGAGGCTGGGGTGCGGCGCAGATAGACCGGGTCTCCCACCAAAGGATGGCCGAGATGGGCCATATGCACGCGGATTTGATGCGTCCGCCCGGTCAGCAACCGGCAGGAAACCAGGGCGCAGGCCGTCCCCCAGGACCGCAGCACCTTATAGCGCGTGATGGCCGGCTTGCCGCGTTCCACCACCGCCATGCGCTTGCGATCCGCCGGGTGGCGGCCGATGGGGGCATTGATCTCGCCCTCCAGGGCCGCGGGCAGGCCCCAGCAAAGCGCCAGATAATGCCGGTCCAGATCACGTTCGGCGAAGCTTTCGGATAGGCGTCGCAAAGCCAATTCCGTCTTGGCCGCGACCATGACGCCGGAGGTGTCCTTGTCCAGCCGATGCACAATGCCAGGCCGCTTTTCCCCGCCAATGCCGGGCAGATCATCCCCGGCATGGGCCAAAAGCGCATTCACCAGCGTGCCATCCTGATTGCCGGGTGCGGGATGCACCACAAGCCCTGCGGGCTTATCCAGCACGATCAGATCCGCATCCTCATGCAATATCGTCAGCGGAATATCCTGCGGCTGCGGCAGGGCAGGGATGGCGGCCGGGATTTCAAGCGCGTAAAGCGCTCCGGGGCGAATGGCGTCTGCGGGTTCGCGGAGCGTCTGACCATCCCGGCTGGCATGGCCCGCGACAATCAGGGCCTTGACGCGGGAGCGGGAGAGAGAACCTATCGCCTCGGCAAGGAAGCGATCGGCGCGCATGCCGGCCGCTTCCGGGGGCGCGCGGAATTCGTGGCGTTCGGCGTTCAAAAGGGGGGTTCCGTGCGGTTTCTCAAGGCTTTGGTGATTGGGATGGGGGTGCTGATCGTAGCGGCAACCGTGACGCTGGTTGTGCTGATCGTCCAGCGTGCAGGTGGTTCGACAGTCGCTTTCAGCGCGGCAACGCTGGGTCAGCCCGCCGGTACCCGTATTGCTGGCATAGCTGGGGTGGAAAAGACAATCGCCATCTGGGTGGTGCGGCCTGATGGCGAAAGGGTCCTGCTATTTGACCCGGCGCGCGGGCGTGTGGTTGGCGAAATCCGGGCCGGGGAATAGGCGTGGCGCATCGGAAGCCCAATTTGCCGCAAAAGCTTTGCGCCGCCTGCAACCGCCCCTTCACCTGGCGCAAGAAGTGGGAACGGGTCTGGGATGAAGTGCGCTATTGTTCTGAAGCCTGCCGTGAAGGGCGCCGTGCCTCGAGTATCCAAAAGCGCAAGGGCTGAAGGGGGCAGGGGGTTCAGCTTCGTGGCGCCGGGCGCATCATGCCAAGCAGCGCCAGGAAAAACGCCCCGAAGGCCAATTGCAGGCCAAGCAGCATGGCGGTGACGGAAGCAATCGCAAGCCGCATGACCTTGCCGCCGGAAAGCGCGCCGAAATCCTGCGTGCCCCATTGCGCAACCGCGACAAGGCCCAGCCCAAGCCCGAGCAGCAACAGCACCCCAGCCACCACCAGCGCCGCTTCCAGGCCAAAGCGCGACAGGCTTCGGGGTTCGGGCAATAGCCCCGTCACCGCGCCATAAGCTCGCGCAAAAACCCAGAACTGCATGGCCTGAAACCCCATCACCACCGCACCCGAGGCATAGAGCAAGCTATGCACATCAAGTGTAATGCCGCCCAGGCGTACGGGTCCTGCCAGCAGCGCCGCCATGGCCAGAGCGCCGAGCGCAAACAGTACGGCGCCAGGATACAGAAACAGCCAACGCGGGCAGAAAATCAGCAAAAACCGCAAATGCCGCCAGCCATCGCGCCAGGACCGCAAATGCGGCGGGCGCGACCGGCCATCGGGGGAAAGCGTGGTCGGCACTTCCGTAATGCGAAGCCCGCGCATGGTGGCCTTCACCACCATTTCCGAGGCAAATTCCATCCCCGGTGCGCGCAGATCAAGCGCTGCGATGGCCGCGCGCGAAAACCCGCGCAGCCCACAATGGAAATCACGGATCGGCCCGCCAAAGAAAACCCGCCCGATAGTGGACAGCACCGGATTGCCCAAATAGCGATGCAAGGGCGGCATGGCGCCGGGTGCAATGCCCCCCTTGAAGCGATTGCCCATCACCAGATCATAACCATCGCGGAGTTTCGTGATGAAGGGATCAAGCGCGCTGAAATCATAGGAATCATCGCTGTCGCCCATGATGACATAGCGACCGCGTGCGCCCGCGATGCCCGCAATCAGCGCCGCGCCATAGCCTTTTTCGGGCACATCAATCACCCGCGCGCCAAGGCTGCGCGCAATTTCCTGGCTGCCATCCGTGCTGCCATTATCGGCGATCAGCACCTCACCCGAAACACCGCTCCGCGCCAAATACCCCAGCGCCTTTTGGATACAGGTCGCGAGGGTTTCCGCCTCATTCAGGCAGGGCATGAGGATGGTGAGTTCAACCGCTGATGCGTCCTTGCCGATGCTTGTTGCGGTTGCTGTTTCGACCATGCTGTTGCTGCGCTCATCTGCTGATGTGTGGCTCATACCCCAGGCGTGGAGCCTGGGCGAGATGCAAATGGGGAAGGCGCCGCGCTTGCCAAAGCCTGGTTCTGCCGGAATGATCCCCAGCATGATGCAGCACGCCACACCCGAACCCCTCACCATGTTCGACAAGATCTGGATGCGTCACCGCGTTCTGGAACGCGAAGATGGTCAGGTTTTGCTCTATGTTGATCGCCATTTCATCCATGACGGCACCGCGCCGGCCTTTGAGATGCTGCGCAAGCGCGGCGTCGCCCCCCGCGCACCGGAGCGGATTTTCGCAACACCTGACCATTACGCGCCGACCGATACGCGCCAGACTGCCGAGATTGCCAACGCCGAATATCGCGGCATGGTCGAATCCTTGGAACGTAATACGGCTGAATATGGGATAAGACATTTTGGGCTGACCGATGATCAGCAGGGCATTGTGCATGTCATCGGCCCCGAAAACGGCCTGAGCCAGCCCGGCATGCTCTTGGTCTGCGGCGATAGCCATACTTCCACCCATGGCGCCCTGGGGGCGCTTGCGTTTGGCATTGGCATGACGGAAGTGGCGCATGTGCTGGCCACGCAATGCCTGTGGCAAAGGCGCCCGCGTACCATGCGCATTACGGTTGAAGGCGCGCTTGGTTTTGGCGTCACGGCCAAGGATGTCATTCTGCATATCATCGCGACCATCGGCACGGCGGGTGCGACAGGATATGTGATTGAATATGCCGGTTCGGCGATACGCGGGCTTTCGATGGAAGGCCGGCTGACACTCTGCAACATGTCCATCGAAGCTGGCGCGCGGGCCGGCATGGTGGCGCCCGATGAAAAGACCTTCGCCTATCTGGCCGACAAACCCTATGCGCCCAAGGGCGCCGAATGGGATGCGGCGCTGGCGCGCTGGCGCGCCCTGCCAAGCGATCCCGGCGCTCAATTTGATCATGAGGTGATGATTGATGCCGCGACCATCGCGCCCATGGTGACCTGGGGCAATAGCCCGCAGGATGCGCTGCCCGCGGATGGCGTGATCCCTGATCCGATGGCCGAACAAGACGCCGCCCGCCGTCAGGCAATGCAAGATTGCTTTGCCTATATGGGGCTTGAGGCAGGCGCGCCCTTGGCGAGATTGCGCATGGATCGGGTTTTCATCGGTTCCTGCACCAATGGCCGGATTGAGGATTTGCGCGCCGCCGCCGCCATCGCCCAAACCGGCAAGGTCGCGGATGGTGTGACCGCCTGGGTGGTGCCGGGCTCGGCGCAGGTGAAGCGCCAGGCGGAAGCGGAAGGGCTGGATGCGATTTTCAAGGCGGCAGGCTTTGAATGGCGCGAAGCGGGTTGTTCCATGTGCCTTGGCACGAATGGCGAGATTGGCACGCCGGGCCAGCGCATTGCCTCAACCTCCAATCGCAATTTCCGTGGCCGGCAGGGGGCAGGGGTGCGCACGCATCTCATGAGCCCTGCCATGGCCGCTGCAGCGGCTTTGGCTGGGCATATTGTTGATATCAGGCGCGTGCAGGGGGCTGGGTAGAAGCATCATGGAGCCCTTCATTTCGCTGAAATCCAATGCCGTGCCGCTGGCGCAGGATAATATAGATACGGATCAGATCATCCCGGCGCGCTTTCTGGCGCGGCCCCGCGATGATGATCACGGCATCAATTTCTTTCGTGATCTGCGCTTTGATGCGGCGGGGCATGAGGTTGCGGAATTCTCGCTGAACCGGCCTGGCTGGCGCGATGCGCGCATCATTCTGGGCGGGCGTAATTTCGCCTGCGGGTCGTCGCGCGAAAACGCGGTTTGGGCGCTGCATGGCTGGGGCGCGCGGGCGGTGATTGCGCCATCCTTCGGCGATATTTTCGCAATCAACGCCGTGAAGAATGGCGTTCTGCCCATCATCCTGCCGGCTGAGGCAGTCAGCGAGCTGATTGCTGCCAGCAACGCCGATCCTGCGGCGGAAATCGCGATTGATTTGCCGGCGCAAACCGTCACCGCACCGGATGGCACGGTGCATCGCTTTGAAATTGATCCCTTCGCCAAGCGCAGCCTGTTGGAGGGCCTGGATGAATTGGCCTTCACCCTGACGCATGAGGAAGACATCGCTGCCTTTGAACGGCGATTTGGCCGGGATAATTTCTGATCCTGGCTGGGACAAAACGTATCAAAAAATCTCGGGAGGAATATCATGATCAAACCAATCAATCGCCGCGCCATACTGGCAGCCACGCTGGCAACACCCTGGGTGAGCACGCTTGCCCACGCGCAAGGCGATTGGCCCAATCGGCCGATACGTTGGCTGGTAGCCTTCGCCGCCGGTGGTGCCGCCGATACCGCCGCGCGTGCGCTCGCCGCAGATATGCAGGAAGCGCTGGGGCAGAATATCGTCATTGAAAACCGCACCGGCGGCAATGCCATCATCGCCGCGAATGCGCTGCTGCAAGCGCCGCGTGATGGTTACACGTTTCTGGTGGATGCGGCCAATCAGCTGACCAATCCCGCACTGATGCGCGATATTCCCTTTGATTATGCCACCGCCTTCACGCCCACCACCCTGATTTCGGTGTTTCCGCAAGTGATTGCGGTGAAGCATGATTTCCCTGCGAAGGACATCAAGGAATTCATCGCGGTCGCCAAGGCGCGGCCCGGCACCATCACGGTTGGCACGCCGCCGGCTGCGGGCATGGCGCATCTGGCACTCGCCGCCTTTGAAAAACGCGCCGGCATTAGGCTGGTGCATGCGCCCTATCGCGGCGGTGCGGATGCGGCGCGTGACATATTGGCGGGCAGCATTGATGCGGTGCTGATCACCTCATCTTCCGTACGCCCGCCGGTACAGGCGGGGCGCGCGCGCATTCTGGCCGTGACGAGCCTTGAACGCATCGCCACACTGCCGGATGTGCCGACCCTGGCGGAATCTGGCTTTCCGGGTTTTGACATGAATGATTGGAACGGCCTTTTCGCCGGCGCCGGCACGCCGCGCGCCGTGGTGGACCGCATGGCGGCCGTCGCTGCTGTTTCGGCGAAGTCCGCCGCGGTGCGCGCGCGCATGGACCCTGCCGGTGCGATCATGATCGGCAACGCACCGGATGTTTTCGCGCGCTGGCTGACTGAACAGCGCCAAGGCGCGCTTGAGGTGATCCGCGATGCTGGCATCACGCTTGGGTGAAGGTATCTCTATCGTGGCCCGCCTGCTGAAGGAAAGCCGCATGCCAGCGATCCGGCTTTGTCTTGCCGCGCTGCTGTTGTGCTTCGGTCTTACCGCCTGTGCGGATCAACCGGGCGCGCCAGCATCAGGGATGGCCGCGCGTTCCGTTGGCCCGATCACGGAAGAAAAAGGCCCCTGGCGGGAACAGGATCACTGGATCCCGGTTGAAGACACACGCCAAGTCATTCTCATGCGGCTTTGCCGCCCAGCGGGGAGCAATCCAGCGCGCCTGGTCGTGGCCAATCACGGATCGCCACCCAGTTCCGCACAACGCCCCAATATGGCGCCCTGGTCCTGTGAGCAGCGGGCGATTTCATGGTTTCTTACGCGTGGCTATGCTGTCGCGCTACCGCTGCGCCGGGGCTATGGCGCTTCGGTCGGCACCTGGGCAGAGACCTATGGTTCCTGCCGTGATCCCAATTTCGTCGCTGGGGGCACCGAAACCGCGCGGGATATCCGCTCTGCGATTGCCTATGCCACTTCCCAGCCGGGGATACGCCGTGATGGCGTGGTTGTGGTCGGCCAATCGGCTGGTGGTTGGGGTTCGCTCGCTTTGGCTGCGGGCAACCCGCCAGAGGTTGCCGCCATTGTGAATATGGCGGGTGGGCGCGGGGGGCGGGTGGATAATCTACCCAATAATAACTGCCGGGCCGATGTGCTGGCCACCAGCGCCGGGCGATTTGGTCAAACCGCGCGCATCCCAAGCCTTTGGGTCTATACCGCCAATGACAGTTTCTTCAGCCCATCGCTTGCGGGGGCGATGCATCAAAACTATGTCCAGGCTGGCGGGGTTGCAGATTTCCGCGCCTTGCCCGCTTTCGGCCAGGATGGGCATGGGCTTTTCACCGCCGTCGGCGGGCCGCAGATTTGGGGACCTTTGGTGGAGGCATTCCTCGCCAATACCCTTCGCTAACAGGAGTAGTCGCCTTGGATCAGGAAGACGTGCCATTGGAAGGGCAGATCCGCGAAAAGCTGGTGCGCACGAAGGAGCGTTGGGCCGAGGAAGGCCGCCTGCTGACTGGCACCACCGCCGACCCCCTGCGCGAACGCCTGCCGCCTGGCCAAACGCTGGTGAAGGATTGGCCGGTGCTCGATCTTGGCGTGCAGCCGGATGTCAGCACCGCCAAGTTTCGGCTTCGGCTTGAAGGCTTAGTGGAAAATCGCCTCGCCTTCGATTGGGAAGGCTTCATGGCGCTGCCGCAAACCGACATGGTCTGCGATATCCACTGCGTCACGCAATGGAGCCGTTATGACAATCGCTTCACCGGCGTGCGTACCGCGACGCTGCTGGAAATGGCGCGCCCGCGTCCCGAAGCGCGTTTCGTGTCCATGACATCCTATGATGGCTATACCACGAACCTGACCTTGGAAGCCTTCGCGGCCGCCGATGTGATGGTGGCCCATTCCTGGGAAGGGGCGCCGATCACGCGCCAGCATGGCGGCCCGGTCCGGTTGGTGCTGCCCCGGCTTTATTTCTGGAAAAGCCCGAAATGGCTGACGCGCATCGAATTGCTGGCGGAAGATCGCCCCGGCTTTTGGGAGGTGCGTGGCTATCACAATCAGGGCGATCCCTGGCTTGAGGAACGCTATGGTTAAGCTGACCCGTCGCGCCCTGCTGGCCCTGCCCCTGATGGCCGCCGCTCCCGCCCCCGCAACCGCCTGGGATTTCCGCTTCCCCGCATTGGAAGGCGGCGAACATGATCTGGCCACATGGCGCGGGCGGGTCTTGCTCGTGGTGAACACTGCATCCTTCTGCGGCTTCACAGGGCAATACGCGGCGCTGCAACGCCTCCATGAAGCGCAGGAGGGCGCCGGGCTGGTGGTGCTTGGTGTGCCTTCCAATGATTTCAATCAGGAAAGCCAGGATGGCCGCAAGATCAAGGAATTTTGCGACGCGCAATTCGGCATCACCTTCCCCATGGCGGCACTTTCCAAAGTGAGGGGGCCGGAAGCGCACCCATTCTATCGCTGGGCGGCAACACGGGCGGGCAGCGAGCCGCGCTGGAATTTTCACAAATATCTAGTTTCGCGCGATGGGCGGCAGGTACAAGGTTTCCCGGCGCGGGTGGAGCCTGATTCCCCCACCCTGAAGCGCGCCCTGGAGCAGGCTTTGGCGGCAGCGCCCCCCGCCAGTTGAGGTTGATCCTGGCTTGACCGTTATCGAGGCAGCGTCATTCTGGTTTAGCAGTGACAAAAAACTCGCGCATTGGTAGTAAATTCCTGTAAGCTTCCCGCATGACGAGACATCCCCACTCCGGCCTGCCCGGTTCCCGCCGCCTGCCAGCCCTCGGCCAAGGGCTAAGCGGAGCGCTTTGCCTATTGCTGGCGCTGCTGTTTGGCTCGTCCTTGTCGAGCCCCGCCGGGGCGCAAGGCGAAGCGCCCATCCGTATGCGCATCGTTGGCGGGCTTGCCGATGTCAGCCAATATGTTCGCTACGAAGAACCCTTCTGGCGGGAACGGATTTCCCAAGCAACGAATGGGCGCATTGTCGCGGAAATAGCACCCTTCGATCGTAGCGGTATTCGCGGCCAGGAAATGCTCTCGCTCATGCGGCTTGGCGTAGTTTCCTTTGGTACCGCTCTGCTGGCCGTGGTGAGCACTGAGGAGCCGGAATTCAACGCCATCGACCTGCCTGCCGTGAACCCGGATATCGCTGCACTTCGCCGTTCGGTCGCCGCCTTTCGCGGGCATTTGAGCGAAACTTTGCGAGATCGATATGAGGTCGAGCTGCTAGGCGTTTATGTCTATCCGGCGCAGGTGGTGTTTTGCCGTCGTCCGTTTTCTCGACTATCTGATCTCTCCGGGCGACGCATTCGTACATCCTCGGTCGGGCAATCGGAAATGTTCACCGCCCTTGGCGCAACGCCGGTCGTGATCCCCTTTGCCGAAATCGTGACCGCAATCAGGTCGGGCGTTGTCGAATGTGCTGTGACCGGCACATTATCGGGCAATGATATCGGCCTGCATGAAGTGACCACCCATGTGCATAGCATGGCGATTACCTGGGGCCTTTCCATTTTTGGGGCCAATCTTGGCACCTGGCATGCGCTGCCAGAATGGGCGCGCGATACTATTCGCAGCGAAGTTACAAAGCTGGAAGCCGATATCTGGGACGCGGCGGATCGTGAAACGGGTGAGGGGCTTGCCTGCAATGCCGGCCAGTCGAGCTGCCAGAATGGTCGACGCGGAACCATGGTGGTGGTGCCAGTGACCGAAGCCGATGAACAGCGGCGTCGCCAATTGCTCACTGATAGCGTCCTGCCCGGCTGGGTGCGGCGCTGCGGCGCTGAATGCGTGGATGCCTGGAACAAAACACTTGCCCCGATGCTTGGCGTAAGGGCGCGGCCGGAGTAGCGCCGTGTTTTCCACGCGCTTCCTTCGCCACGCTGTTCTTTTTGCTGCGCTGGCATTGCTGATTGCGCAAATCGTGGCGACTGCATTGCTGGTGAACCGCGCCAAGGAAGCGCAGATTGCTGCGGCAATTGACTCGCTCAACAAGATTGGGCGCTCCACCGAAGCGGCCATCAACCGTTCCTTCGTGCAGGTAGATGCCATGCTGGCGGGCTTGCCCGCAGTGCTGGCGCCATTTCAGCGCGAGGGCCGGCTGGAGGTAGCGCAGGTCAATCGTGTTTTGCGTGAATTGAACAACCAAAACTTCACCTATCGCGACATTCTGCTGATCGGGCAGGATGGTTTGCCGGTGGCTACCGCCTTGCCGGTTTCGCGCCGCCGTCGCCTGCCCTTGCCGAGTGCCTCTTCCTTCGCTGAGGTCGCAGCCCGGGGCGGCAGTGTGCTGATAGGAGGGCCGGTGCTGAATGCGAATACCGGCGAATGGACATTATTTTTTGCCCGTAACATTGTACTGCCGACCTTGGGGCCGGTAATGGCGGTAGCCGAAGTGCCGGTACCCGTTGTGCAAAGCATTCTCTCAAGCGCCGGCGAAAGCCTTGGGCTTCGCGTGACGCTTGAACGCGATGACGGCACCCTGCTGGCTTCCGTTCCGCATGACGAAACGCGTATCGGGCAGAAGCTCATCCCCCCTGCAGCGGCAATTCGCTTAACGACAACTTCAGAACCAGTGCAAAGTCGCTTCACGCAGGAGATGGTTTTTGTCGCCGTACGGGCAACCCTCTACCCCGCCTTGACGGTTGCTGTGACGCTTGAGGTGGATACCGCCTTGAAAGGCTGGTATGCGGATCGCAGTCGGGCATTCCTGGTATCAGGCGCACTTGGTCTGATGATCATGCTTGTGGCCAGCGCCCTGATGGTGGGCTTGCGGCAGAGAGAGCGTATTGAAGATGAACGCGCCACTGCGCGCCGCACACTTGAAAACGCGCTTGAATCCATGTCGGACGGCTTCGTGATGTTTGATCCGAATGACCGTCTGATCGCCTGCAATAGCCGCTACAAGGATTTCTATAAAATCAGCGCGCCCTTCATCGTGCCAGGGGCACTTTTTGATGACATCATGCGCGAAGGTGCGCTGCGCGGCCAATATCCGCAGGCGCAGGGTGATATCGAGACCTTCGTGTCCGATAGCAAGGCTTTTCACCGCGGCAATCATCCGCCCATGGAACGGCTTTTGCCTGATGGGCGTTGGGTGCTGATCACGGAACGCCGTACACCTGATGGCGGCGTGGTCGGCATCCGTACGGATATCACGCCGCTCAAGCGCGCCATGCAGGATTTGGCGACCGCACGTGATACGGCGCGCGCCGCCGGGGAAGCCAAAAGCCAATTTCTGGCGCGCATGTCGCATGAATTGCGCACGCCGCTTAATGGCATATTGGGCTTTTCTGAATTACTGCTGGATGATCCCCGCCTTCAGGATGACCAGCGCGACAAGATCCGCAATCTGAACAATGCCGGCAAGCATTTGCTGGAACTGGTCAATGGCCTGCTTGATCTTTCAAAAATCGAATCCGGGCGCATGGAATTGGCCTCCCGCGCTTTCCCGTTGCAGGACGTGATCCAAAGTTCCGCTGCGCTGGTAGCGCCCGATGTTACCCGCAAGCAATTGGAATTCACACTCAATCTTGACCCGCGCTTACCAAAATCCGTGTTGGGTGATGCGACAAGGCTGCGCCAAGTGATTCTAAATTTGCTGTCCAATGCGGTAAAATTCACCCCCTCGGGTGGCAGTATTTACTTCAGTGCCAGACGCAAGGGATCCGAGAGATTGCGTATTGAGGTGCGCGATACGGGCCCCGGTATTTCACCCGAAAATCAGCGCTTGATCTTCCAGGATTTCGTACAGATCGCTTCCATGACGCAGAGCGAAGCATTGGGCACGGGGCTTGGGCTTGCCATCACATCGCGCTTGATCAAGCAAATGGGTGGCGAGATCGGCTGCCAAAGCAACTCAGGCGCTGGTTCCACCTTCTGGATCGAAATTCCGCTGGTGGTCGCAGAAATCCCTGAAACTGTCGCAGAATTACCAGGGCAGGATCTGTCACCGCCAGCCGCCCAAAAGAAACTTCGTATTTTGGTAGTTGATGACGTGAAGGCCAATCGCGATGTGGCCGGGGCGCTATTGGTCAGTCTTGGCCATGAGGTCGCTTTCGCTGGCGGCGGTACCGAGGCGCTTCAGAAAATACCGACAGAACAATTCGACCTGGTGCTGATGGATTTGCAAATGCCGCAGATGGATGGTTTCGACACAGCGCGTGCCATCCGTGCCATGCCCGCCCCCCTCGGGGAGGTACCGATTTTCGCGCTGACCGCTTCCGTGATGCCTGAACAGATCGCGGCAGCACATGATGCCGGCATGAATGGACATATCGGCAAACCATTGAGCCGCAATGCCCTTGCCACCGCTCTTGCCGATTTGCACAAGATGGCCGCCGGCACGGGACACCGCCTGGAACGAGCCAATGAGGCTTCGCCCCTGCCGGACATATCCGTTGTGGATCATCGCGTGCTCAATTTGCTGAAAAGCGAATTGAACGGTGCGGCGGCTGGCGTGGTGCGTGAATTCCTGGTGGAAATGCAGACCATCCGTGACCAATTCGCCGCTGAATTGGCGCAGGCTGTTCCGCGCGCGGATGTGATTACGCAAAATGCCCACCGCTTGCTGGGCGCGGCGCGCACCCTTGGCGCCATGCAACTTGCCCAGCACGTGACTGAATTTCAGAAGCTGCAGCCTCGTGAGAGCGGCGTTTTCCAGGTACAAAGTGCTGAAGCGCTCAGGCGCGTAATTGCAGAAACCAATATCGCCCTTGAAGCTCTTGAAGCGTTTTTCCATTCAGCGCTTATCGGTGAAACAGCCTGATCGCTTGAGCATATCACGTTCAGATGGAATCATCTGAACCTATGAAGATGCACCAAAAACAACGATGGAGAGCGAGTTGCGTGAACCCATGTGAACGCAACACGCTATAGTGAATGAAAGCCAACAGGCAACATTCTGGGCCGCGATCCCAATCTGCGCAATGAAATGAAATTCCCCCTCGCGCGAGCGAGAGCGTGATCCAAAGCTGCGGATCACGCCCTGCGGCACCTCAGCCCCGTCGGATGTTGTAGAATAGCGCCACGCCTTGGAGCATCCCCGTCAGGTCAGCCCGCATCGCAGTGGGCGAGAAGAATTGCCCAAGTGGAATATAGGGCACCTGATCAAAGCTCACGCGCTGCATCTGCCGGCCAATGGCCGCGCGCGCCGCGTCATCGGGTGCGGCGAACCAGGCATTACGCAGGGTTTCCAATTCCGGCACGGTTGGCCAGCCGAAAATGGCACTCCGCCCATGGCCGCGGATCAGGTTATTCGCCG